>Ga0208564_1002339_pt1 | contig 15100 bp, 10 predicted proteins | sample AD_UKC073_MetaG_FD_184439 | JGI IMG/M metagenome (GOLD analysis project Ga0208564, IMG submission 184439) | Active sludge microbial communities of municipal wastewater-treating anaerobic digesters from USA - AD_UKC073_MetaG (SPAdes) (version 2) | ecosystem: Engineered > Bioreactor > Anaerobic >... | reverse complement strand
GGACGGCACCGGTGAACTGCCGGTGGCGCCCAGCACGGTGGCGGTGGTGGTGCTGACCTGCACCCGCTCGGTGGTGCTGCTGCTGCCGGCGGCGATGGTGAAGCCGGCACCGTCGGGCCAGCTGACGCTGCCGCCGGTGGCGCTGAAGCTGCCGCTGACGCCGCCGGTGTACGGGGTCGCGCAGGCGGCGTCCTGGCAGGCGCGGATGGTCAGCGTCGACGGCGTGCAGGTCAGGCCGCTGCCGCTGCCGTGCTGGATCTCCAGGTGGTGCAGCGGCGGCACGCAGGTGCTGGGCGTCTCGGCAACCAGGCTGGCGATCTGCGCCGCCGATGGCGCACCGTTGTAGATGCGCAGCGAATCGACCAGGCCGCTGAAGCGGTGGTTGGTGTCGGCGGTGTAGCCCGAGACCTGCAGCGTGGTGGTGGTGACGGCGCGGGCAGCGTTGGGCGTGCCCATGCGCTGGGTCAGTGTCTGCAGCGTGCCGTCGATGTAGAGCTGGCTGCTGGTGACGCTGCCGTTGACGAACACCGCCACCACGTGCTTCCAAACCCCGGCCATGCCGCTGCTGCTGATGCCCCAGATGTCGGAGGAATCGGTGTTGAAGCCGAAATGGCCGCTGGCGAACCACAGGTCGTACTCGCCGAAGCTGACCACGATGCCGTCGTTGCTGCCGCTCCAGTTCATCCAGAAGGCCACCGTGGTGGTGGCGCCGGTGGTGGTGGTGGTGGGCAGGCCGGTGGCCACCAGGCTGGGCCCGTTGGCGCTGGGGCCGGCCAGGCTCGCGTAGCTGCAGGTGCCCGGGCTGCCGCCGCGCGCCGGGTTGGCGCTGGCGGTCACCGGCATCGCCGAGCCCTGGCCGCGGCCGTCGAAGGGGCCGATGCCCAGCGCCGCGGTGTCCTTCCATTCACCGGCCGCGCCGGTGTAGGCGGTTTCATTGAAGTCGTAGCGCGCCACCAGGGCGGCGCTGCAGGCGTGGGTCGCGTTGAACAGCGTGCTGACCTGGGCGGCGGTGATCTCGCCGTTGTAGACGTGCAGCTCGTCCACGCGGCCGACCATGCGGTTGGTGGTGAGGGCACCCTGCCCGCCCACGTACAGGCTGCTGCTGGCCACCGCGTAGGCCGCGTCGGGCGAGCCGACGCGCTGCGTCAGCGTCTGCAGGCTGTTGTTGACGTAGAGCTTGTTGCCGGTGACGCCGCCATTGGTGAACACAGCCACCACGTGGTTCCAGCCATTGGCCAGGCCGCTGCTGGCCATGCCGTAGATGTCGCTGTTGCCGGTGTTGAAGCCGAAATGCGAGGCGTTGATGGACAGGTTGTAGACGTTCCAGCCCACCGGCAGCACCGCGTCGGTGCCGTTCCAGTACATCCAGAACGCCACCGTGGTCTTGGCGCCGGCAGTGGTGCTGACCGGCAGGTTGTCGATGACGAAGCGCCCGCCGGTGTCGGCGCTGCCGGGCAGCGTGGCGTAGCCGCAGGTGCCGGTGCTGCCGCCGCGTGCCGGCGCGGCATTGTCGGCTGTGGGCAGCGGGCTGCCTTCGCTGCGGCCATGGAAGGGGCCGCTGGCGTGGCCGGCGCTGTCCTTCAGCTCACCCGCGCTGCCGTTGTAGGCCGGCTCCTCGAACACGTACTTGGCCAGCAGGGTGGCGCTGCTGCTGCCGCTGCACATCGACGGCATGCTGCTGCCGCTGTTGTTCTGCACGCAGTTGGAGCTGCAGCTGCCCAGTGCGCCGCAGCACACGCTGCCGGCGCGGGCGGACCACCCCAGGATGATGGCCTTGCTGCTCTGCGCGGTCTGCACGCAGGCGTCGGCCTGGGCGTTCTGCGCCAGCGAGACCTGGCCGTTGTCGGCGCGCACCGCACCCCGCACCCGGGCGGCGTAGCCGATGCTCACGTCGGTGTTGCTGCCGGTGGAGGTGGCGCTGCCGCCGACGTCCGTCTCCTGGCCCAGGGTGATGGTGCCGCCGGCGTTGATGCTGCCGCCGACGATGCTGCGGTAGCCGGTGGTGACGGTGCCGCTGGCGGTGATGCTGCCGCTGGCCTGGGCCTCGTCGCCCAGGGTGACGTTGGCGCTGCCGGTGATGTTGCCCGTCACCACGGTGCGGTAACCCAGCGCGATGTTGCCGCTGGTGGCCTGCAGCGTGCCGCCGATGCTGGCCTGGCCGCTGCCGTCGCTGACCGAGTAGGCCCGCACGTTGGCATTCGCCACGCCCTGGTAGCCGGGGTTGAAGATGCCGTTGACGACGATGGTCAGGTCGCTGGCGGCGCCGGTCTGGTTGATCTTGGCGCCGTTGACGTTGATGTCGCCGCTGATCGTGATGGTGGCCGGCTTGGTGCCGTTGATGGTGACGGTGTCGCTGCTGCCCAGGGCGCCGCCGCCGGTACAGGTGTAGATGCCGTTGCTGCCGCTGCAGCCCGGCGGCATCGCGGTCGGGAAGACATAGGACGCGGCTTGCGCCGGCAGCGCCACGACCAGCAGCAGCGCCAGCGCGAACACGGCCCGCAAGCACCGAAGCCACGCACGGGGCGTGGCTTCGTCGGGGGTGGGGCGGACCGCTTGCATCACCTGCGATCTTGCGGCGACCGGCGCCGGGCGCAGGGGCCGATAAGCGGGCCCGATGCGGGGTAGTTTTTGCCCCGGGCCCGGCGCGGCGGCGTGCCGCGGCGGGCGGTCAGTTGCCGGCCGAGATGCCGGTGAAGGTGCCGGTGGCGCTGCCGTTGGTCTGGGTGATGGTGCAGGTCGCCTCGACGCCGTTGCTGCCGGCCGCGCCCGTGCCCAGGCCCGCGGCGGCGATGGTGTAGCCGGTGGGCAGGCCGCCCTGCATGATGGAGCCGATGTCGTCGCAGTTGTCGACCTTGACGCACTTGCCCGTGGTCGGCGTGTGCTGGGTCACGGCGCAGCCGCTGTAGTTGATGGTCATCGCGCTGGCGGCGGCGCCGACCACGCCCTTGAGCGCCGCCGACTTGGCGTCGCTGTTCATGTCGATGAACTTGGGCAGCGCGGTGGCGGCCAGCACGCCCAGGATGACGATGACGACGATCAGCTCGATCATCGTGAAGCCTTGGGGACGATTGCGCATGGGACTTCGCTCCAGAGAAGAATCGGTGGTGGTTGGATTCGGATAGCCCGCAGCCACTGGCCACCGGGCATGCTGGGTTTATCGGGACGTCGGGCTCATTTCTTGAGGGTCGCGTTGCCCAGGTCCCACAGCGGCAGGAACACGCCCAGCGCCAGAACGAGAACAAGCACACCCAAAAACACGATCAGGATCGGCTCGATCTGCTGCGACAGGCTCTTCAGCTCGTACTGCACGTCGTTGCCGTACAGCTCGGCGATCTCCTCCATCAGCTCGTCGATGGCGCCGGTCTCCTCGCCCACGGCGATCATCTGCAGCACCACCGGCGTGAACACGCCGCTGGCCACCGCCGCGCGCAGGATGGTGTCGCCGCGCTCCACCGCCTCGCGCATGGCCTCGACCTTGCGGGCGATGTGGGCGTTGTCCACGGTCTGCGCCACCACGTTGAGCGCCTGCTCCACCGGCACGCCGCTTTTCAGCGCCAGGGCAAAGCTGCGCGCAAACCGCGCCAGCGTGGCTTTCTGCACGATGCGCCCGGCCAGCGGCGCGCGCAGCAGCAGGCGGTCCGAGGTCTGGCGGCCGGCGGTGGTGGCGATCCAGCGCCGCAGCGCCCAGATGCCGCCGCCCAGGCCGGCGACCAGCGCCCAGCCGTAGTGGAGCGTGAAGTGGCTGCTGGCCACCAGGATGCGCGTGGCCAGCGGCAGCTCCGCGCCCAGGCTCTTGAACACGTCGGCAAACGCCGGCACCACCAGGGTGTTGATCACGCCCACGGCCACCGCCATCGCCGTGACCACGAAGCCCGGGTAGCGCAGCGCCGACTTCACCTGCTGGCGCATGAACTGCTCGAACTCCAGGTGCTTGAACAGGCGCATGAACACGTCGTCCAGGCGGCCGCTCATCTCGCCCACGCGCACCATCGCCACATAGAAGTTGTCGAACACGCCGCCCTGCTGGGCAAAGCAGATCGACAGCTCGATGCCCGACTCCAGGCTGTTGCGCACGCCGCCCAGCACCTGGCGAAAGCGCGGGTTGACCGTCGAGTCCTGCAGCCCGGCCAGGGCCCGCAGGATGGGCACCCCGGCACGCAGCAGGGTGTGCAGCTGGCGCGAGAACATCATCACGTCGGCCGGCAGCACCTTGGGCTGCAGGAAGGCCGGCAGCTTCAGCGGCTGGCCGCCGCCGCCGGTCTCGGCGGGCGCATCGCCCGCGGCGTCGATGCGCAGCGGCGTCACGCCGCGCGCCATCAGCAGCGCGGCCACGGCGCCGGCATCGGCACCATCCAGCTCGCCGTTGACGGGGCCGGCGGCCGAGCGCCCGGTGTAGGCGAATCTGGGCATGGCCGGTTACGCCTCTTCGATGGCGGTGCCGACGCGCACCGCCTCGTCCAGCGTGGTGCGGCCTTCCAGCGCCAGGCGCAGCGCGTCGCGGCGCAGCGTGCGGCCGGCCATCTGGCGCCGCCCGGCCTGGGTGAAGCGCACCGGGTCGTCGTCGTTCATCGCCTCGACCAGCTCGTTGCTCATCTCGATGAACTCGTAGACGCCGGCCCGCCCGCTGTAGCCGGTGTGGCTGCAGGCATCGCAGCCGCGGCCGCGGCGGAAGGGCGCACGCGCCAGCACCACGTCGCACTCCGCGCCCAGGGCCTGGCGCAGCCAGCCCAGGTGGTGGGCGTCGGGCGCGTGCGGCTCGCCGCAGGACGGGCAGATGGTGCGCACCAGGCGCTGCGCCAGCACCAGGTGCAGGCTCAGGGCCACCATGTAGCGCGGCACGCCCATGTCGATCAGCCGCAGCGGGGTGGACAGCGCGTCGTTGGTGTGCAGCGTGGAGAGCACCAGGTGGCCGGTCATCGCCGCGCGCATGCCGATCTCGGCCGTGGTCTGGTCGCGCATCTCGCCGATCAGGATCACGTCCGGGTCCTGGCGCAGCGCGGCGCGCAGCACGCGGGCAAAGCTCAGGTCGATCTTCTCCAGCACCTGCACCTGGTTCAGCCCGGGCAGGCGGTACTCGATCGGATCCTCGACGGTGATGATCTTGCGCTCGTTGTCGTTCAGCGCGTTCAGCGCCGCGTACAGCGTGGTGGTCTTGCCGCTGCCGGTGGGGCCGGTGACGACGAACATGCCGTTGGGCCGGTCCAGGCAGCGGCGCACCGCGGCCATCACGTCGGCGGGCAGCCCCACGCCGTCGAGCTGCAGCAGGCCGGCGCTCTGATTGAGCAGGCGCATCACCACCGATTCGCCATGCTGCGTGGGCAGGGTGCTGATGCGCACGTCCACGCTGCCCTGATTGAGCTTGACATGGAAGCGCCCGTCCTGCGGCAGGCGCTTCTCGCTGATGTCCAGCCCGCTCATCAGCTTCAGGCGCAGCGCCACCGCACCGGCGATCTTGGCGTCGGCCTCGGTCTGCACATGCAGCACGCCGTCGATGCGGAAGCGGATGCGCAGGTGCCGCTCCTGCGGCTCGATGTGGATGTCCGAGGCCCGGGCCCGCAGCGCCTGCTCGAACATCGAGCTCAGCAGCCGCACCACCGGCGCGTCCTCGGTGGTGGCGTTGGAGAGGCCCAGCAGGTCGCCGATCTCGTCCTCGACGTTGGCGATGTCGGCCGTCAGCTCGCGCGCCAGGCCGGCCATCACGTCGCCGCCGCGGTACACCCGGTCCAGCGCGGCCAGCAGGTGGCTCTCGGCCACCACCGCCAGGTCGATCTCGCGCTTGGTCAGGCGCGCCACCTCGTCGTAGGCGTTCAGGTCGGTGGCATCGGCCATCGCCACGCGCAGCGGCGCGCCGGGCGTGTTCTCGATGGGCAGTGCCCGCAGCCGGCGCGCCTGCGTCTCGGGCAGCAGGGCCGCCACCTCGGGGCGGATGTTGCGCGCCGTCAGGTCGATGAAGGGCGCACGCAGCTGGCGCGCCACCGCCTTGGCGATCTGCACCTCCGACACCCACTGCCGGTCGACGAAGATGCGGCCCAGCTTGCGTCCGCTCTTCTTCTGGTCGGCCAGGGCCTCGTCCAGCTGCGCTGGCGTGAGCAGGGCCTCCTGGATCAGCAGGTCGCCCAGGCGGATGCGTTCGGGACGGGCCACGGCGTGGTGTTCGGTTTCGGGGTCAGCGGGTCGGCGCGGCGGCCGGTGCCGGCAGGCCGCCCAGCGACGGGCCTTCGGGCCAGGCCGCGCCGTCCTGGATCACGGTGGGCTTGAGCATGATCACCAGCTCGCGCTTGCTGACCACGGTGCCGCTCTGGCGGAACAGCGCGCCCACCACCGGCGCCTCGCTGACCACGGGCAGGCCGGTGCGCTCGTCGCGCAGCTCCTGCTTCATCAGGCCGCCGATGGCGACGATCTGGCCGTCGCGCACGCGCACGATGGAGTCGGTCTCGTTGACCGCGCTGGCCGCCAGCGGCAGGCGGAAGGCGCCCAGCGAGCCCAGGTCGATGTTCTTCTGCTTCTCGGTCACGCTGCTGATCGTCGGGTGCACGTGCAGCATCACGTTGCCGCCCTCGTCGATCTGCGGCGTCACGTCCAGCGAGATGCCGGAAAAGAACGGCTGCAGCGTCAGCGACGGCGAGCTGGTCGTGGTGCTGCCGTTGCTGCTGCTGGTGGTGGTCACGCCGGTCACGTAGAGCTCGTCGCTGCCCACCTTCAGCACCGCCTTCTGGTTGTTCAGCGTGGCGATGCGCGGGCTGCTCAGCACGCTCACGTCGCCCTGCGTCTGCAGGAAGTTCAGCAGCGCGGCGAAGTTGGCGGCCTGGAAGGCCAGGCCGTAGAAGCCGCGGCCCAGCGCGCCGGCGGCCAGGTCCACGCCCGGGGCGATGCTGGTGCCGTCGGCGCCCACCAGGTTGGCGCTGGTGCCCAGCCGGCTGCCCGGCGCGGCGCTGCCGATGCTCAGCTGGCCGCTGCCCAGCTTGCCGAAGGCGCCCCAGTTGATGCCGGTCTGCGCGTCCTTGCTGAGGCTGACCTCGACGATCTTGGCCTCCAGCATCACCTGGCGCTCGATGGCCAGCTGCACCGCCTTGAGGTACTGCTCGACCTGGCGCAGCTCGGCCGGCGTGGCCTTGACCACCACCACGCCGGCGGCCGGGTTCAGCACCACGCTGCGCCCGCCGGCGCTGCCCACCAGGGCCGCCAGCGAGGCCTGCACCTCGCGCCAGAAGTCGGCGTCGGACGTGGTGCGCACATGGGCGTTGTCGTCGGGGCGCTGGCTGCTGCTGCTGTGGCCGCCGCCGCCCGAGCCGGTGGCATTGGCCGGCGCACCGTTGGACTGGCTGCCGCTGCCGGTCATCGCGCTGCTGCTGACGCGGATGTCGCTGGCGCCCTGGCGCCGGCCGGGCAGGTAGTTCACCCGGTACAGCCGCGTCTGCACCGTGTTGGGGTAGACGAAGATGCGGTTGCCGGTGATGCGGTACTCGTAGCCGAACAGCTCGCGCAGCGTCTCCATCGCCTCGGGCACGGTGGTGTCGCGCAGGGCGATCGACAGGCTGCCGCTGACCTCGGGCGAGACCAGCATGTTCCAGGCCGTGCCCTGGGCCAGCTGCAGGAAGACCTGGGCCGCCGGGGCGTTGTTGATGGCCAGGTCGAAGCGGGCATCGGCCGCCGCTGCGGCGGGGCGGGCCACCGGCGTGGCGGCGGCCGGCGTGGCAGCCACGGGTGCGGCGGCGGGTGCGGCGGCAGCAGCCAGCGTGACGGTCGGCGCCGGCGCCGGCGCGGGTGCCAGCGCGGCCACCGCGTTGCGCGGCAGGGCGGCCACCTCGTGGGCTGGCGCCGTGGTGGCGGCCAGGGCCAGCAGCTCGCGGTGCTCGCCGCGTGGCAGCGGACGCACCAGGGCGGCCAGGTCGGCCGGTGCGCGGGTGGCGCGGGCCAGGTCGGCGGCGGCCGGCGGGCAGGCCATCAGCAGCAGCAGCGGTGCCAGCAGCGGGGCGGCCCTGGTCGAGCGGGTCATGGTGCGGTCCTCCTGGCCAGCGACAGCGGTGTCGGCACGGCACTGGTGTTGGCGGGCAGGGCGGGCGCCGGGATGGCGGCCGGGCCGGTGCCGGAAACGGGGCTGGGGTTGAGGGGGGTGCTGGTGCCGGGGCCGGCCAGCGCCTCGCCGGCATCGGCGCTGCCGGCCAGCGCGGGGGGTGCGGACGGCGTGCCCGGCCGGGTCGCGGGCTGGTAGTGCGCGGTCTGGCTCTGGGTGATGCTGCCGGCCGCCTGCTTGGGTGCGCCGCCCAGCAGCCACAGCCGTTCCGGGCCGCGCGGGCCCTTCACCAGCAGGCCCTGGGCGTCGATGGCCAGCACGGCGTGGCCGTCGAGCAGGTCGCCCGGCTTCACCAGCCGGCCGTCGACCAGGGCCGCGGCGCTGGCGCTGTCGGCGCCGGGCCGGGGCAGTTGCACCGCCTGCACCACGGCGGGCGGCGGCGGCGGGGCCGGCGGCTCGGCCGCCCGCTGCGCCGCGGCGATGGCGCGGGCGGTGTCGCGGTTGGCCTGGTGCGGCAGCGCCGCGGCGGCCAGGCCGCCGGGGGCCGACAGCGCGGCCGGCGGGCGGGTCGGGTCGGCCAGCGGACCGGCGGCGGCCGTGCCGGCCGGCGCGGCTGCGGCCAGCACGGTGGCCGCCAGGGTGGCCAGGGCCCGGGCCGCGGCGCCGTCGATGCGGTGGTGTGTCATAGCTCCAGCCAGTTCGGGTCGCGGCTGAGCGTGTAGACGCGCAGCGTCAGCACGCAGCGGGGGTGCTGCTCCACCTGCAGCTGCACGCCGCCCCACAGCACGCGCTGCGGCAGCGCCTCCATCGCCTGCAGGTAGCCCAGCAGGTCGGCATAGCTGCCTTCAAGCACCAGCTCGACACCGTGGCGGTACAGGCCGCCGATGGCCACCGGCCGGCCGGCCGGCGCGGTGGCAGCCGCCGGTGCCGGCAGCGTGATGCCAGCCGATGCCGCCGCCGCCACCGGGGCGGGCAGGGCCGGGGCCGCCGCCGCTGCGTTGGCTGACGGATTGGCGGGATTGGCGGCCGGGTTCAGCAGGTCGCTGCGGCCCAGCGAGCGCAGGCCGCGCACCTGCACCTCGCCATGGCGTGCCAGCAGCTTCTCCAGCAGGTCCAGCATGCGGTCGGCGCCCACCAGGCTGTCCTCGTGCGCCCGCAGGCCGGCGTCGGCGTCCTTCAGGCGCTGGCGCCACTGCGCCAGCTCGGCCTGCTGCGCCCGCACCAGGGTGGCGCTGCGCGCCTGGCGCTGGCCGATGTCGGCCTGCAGGTCGTCGCGCTTGTGGCGGGCGTCGGCCAGGGCGGTGCGCGCTTCCTGGAACTCGCGCAGCGCGGGGCCGAACCACAGCCGGTCGGCCGCCATCCAGGCCAGGGCCACGGCGGCAGCGATCAGCATCAGCCGCTCGCGCTGGTTGTGCCGGTTGAAGCGGCGGACCCAGCTGCGCGCGCGGCTGGCCAGGCGGGCCAGGGCGGCGCCGACATCGGCGCGGCCGGCCTCGGCATCGGGGTGGGCGAGCGGCGGGTTCATGGCCGTTGGAGGGCGACGGTGGTGGCGGTGCCGGCGCTGCCGGCGGGCGTGGAGCGCAGCACGAACTCGGTCCAGGGCAGGCGCTCGCCGCCGTTGCCGGCGGACTTCAGCGTCAGCTGGGCGAAGGGCCGGCCGCGGAAGCGCGGCTCGTCGTTCAGGCGGCGCAGGTAGTCGGCCAGCACGCTGCTGTCGGTCATTCGGCCTTCCAGGTCGATGGCCGCGCCGTCGTCGGACACCGCGATGCCGGTGATCCACAGCCGCCCCGAGGCCTGGCGCGCCAGCGCCATCAGCAGGCCGGCATGGCCGTCGCGCACACCGGCGGCGCCAGCCTCCAGCGCGGCGCGCACCTGGCGCTGGCCGGCCTCCACCGCCCGCAGGCGGGCCAGCTCGGCGTCCTCGCCGCCGGGGCGGCGGGCGTTCAGCGCGTCGACCTCGGCACGCAGCGGTGCCAGGCCGGCCTGCGCCGCCTGGGCGTCGGCCCGGGCGCTGCCGGCCGCCAGGCGCAGGCCCTGCGCCGCCAGCAGGCTCAGCACCAGCACGCCGGCACAGGCCAGGCCGCCGTGCAGCGCCGAGAAGCGCAGCCGCTGCGGCGCGAAGCGCGCATCGAAGAGGTTGATCTGTTGGGTCATGTCAGCCCCTCGTCCGACGGGTACGTCGGCCGATCCCCCGAGGGGATGGCGGGCCGGCTTGGGAGCGGCCCGGCGCTCGGCCCGCTTGCAGGAGACACCATCTGTTGCATGCCGCTCACCTGTCCCGCAGCGCAGCGCCGATCGCGCACAGCCGGCTGTTCAGCAGCAGCGGGTCGTCCAGCAGGCCGGGCACGGCGCTCCAGTCCAGCGCCTCGGCCAGGTCCAGCGGCTGCACCGGCACATACAGCAGCGGGCCCACGTGGTCGACCAGCGCATGCAGGCCGGGCATGGGCGTGACCAGCAGCCGCGCCAGCGTCACCTGGCCGAAGGCGCGCTCGATGCCGTCGAGCGTGCGCTGCAGCTCCAGGCCGGCCTGCTCATGGCCGGCGCTGCGGGCGTCGGGGTCGGCGTCGTCGTCCAGGAGCAGCTTCAGCTCCATCTGCCGCGCCGACAGCAGCTCACCGCCGTGGGTGACGACCAGCGTGGCGTGGTCCGCCTGGCAGTGCAGCAGGGCCTGGGCGCGGCCCTCGGGCTCGACCAGGGCACTGAGGTTGCGCAGGGCGGTCTCGGCGATGTCGATGGCGGTGAAGGGCACGCCGGCATCGGCGGCCTGCTCGACCAGCGGGCGCACCTGCGCCTCGGCCGCGGCCACCGCGATCAGCTGGGTCTGGGCGCGGTAGCTGGTGCCCTCGGGCACGGCCAGCAGGTCGACGGCGGCCGAGTCGACCGGAAAGTCCACCGTGTCCTTCAACTGCCAGCGCACGGCCGCGCGCCAGTCGTCGCGCGGCACGTCGGGCGGCGCGTCCATGGTCACGCACTGGTACTGGTGGCGCTGCAGCACGGCCACGCAGGCATGGCGGTGCAGCGCATGGCGGCGGCGCAGCCGCTGCAGCGTGGCCACCGGCTGCGCCCAGGGCACGCTGGCCGTCCAGCGCACGGCAGGCCGCCCTTCGGCGCCGCCGGGTTGCACCAAGGCGAACGCCGACTCGGCGCCTGCTGGCGCGCAGCCGACCCAACCTGGCAACAGTGAACTGCGAGAAAGCCCGAACACCCGGTCCCCCCAATGATGTGCAGTGACATCGTTTCATGGGTGGGGTGCCGCCAATGGCTTGAAAAGCGGCGCCTTTCCGGTGCTGTGCGGCGCTGAGCGTCCGCCCGTCGGCCTGCGCGTTCGGCGGTGTAACCTGCGCCCGCGCTGGTCCGGCTGGTTGCAGCCGGTCCGCCGTTGGGATCAGGGACCGCATGCAACAAGACCTCAAGAAGACCCTCTGGGCCGCCGCCGACAAGCTGCGCTCGTCGATGGACGCCGCCGAGTACAAGCACATCGTGCTCGGCCTCATCTTCCTGAAGTACATCAGCGACGCCTTCGACGAGCGCCGCGACGAACTGGCCGCCGCGTTTGCCGACGAGGCCAGCGACCTGTACCTGCCCGACGCCGACGACCGCGTGCTGGCCGCCGAGGAGCGCGACTACTACACGATGGTCAACTGCTTCTGGGTGCCCGGGCCTGCGCGCTGGGAGACCGTGCGCGCCAACGCCAAGCAGGCCGACATCGGCACCCGCATCGACCTGGCGCTGGACGCCATCGAGGCCGACAACCCGCGCCTGAAGGGCATCCTGGACAAGCGCTTCGGCCGCGCCCAGCTGGAGCCCGGCAAGCTGGGCGAGCTCATCGACCTGATCTCCACCATCGGCTTCACGTCCAGCGCCGGCCACCACGCCAAGGACCTGCTGGGCGAGGTCTACGAATACTTCCTCGGCCAGTTCGCCAATGCCGAAGGCAAGAAGGGCGGCCAGTTCTACACGCCGGCCAGCGTGGTGAAGGTGCTGGTGGAGGTGCTGGCCCCGCACAAGGGCAAGGTGTACGACCCCTGCTGCGGCTCGGGCGGCATGTTCGTGCAGAGCGAGAAGTTCATCGAAAGCCACGGCGGCAGGTTCGGCGACATCTCGATTTACGGGCAGGAAGCCAACCCCACCACCTGGCGCCTGGTGGCCATGAACCTGGCCATCCGGGGCATGGACTTCAACCTCGGCAAGGAGCCGGCCGACACCTTCCACCGCGACCAGCACCCGGACCTGAAGGCCGACCATGTGCTGGCCAACCCGCCCTTCAACATCAGCGACTGGGGCGGCGACCGTCTGCTGGACGACAAGCGCTGGGTGCACGGCACGCCGCCGGCGGGCAACGCCAACTACGCCTGGCTGCAGCACATCCTGCACCACCTGGGCCCGCGCGGGCAGGCGGGCGTGGTGCTGGCCAACGGCAGCATGTCGTCCAACCAGAACAGCGAAGGCGAGATTCGCCGCGCCATGGTCGAGGCCGACGTGGTGGAGGTGATGGTGGCACTGCCACCGCAGCTCTTCTTCAACACCGCCATCCCGGCCTGCCTGTGGTTCCTGGCCAAGGACAAGAGCCGCAATGGCCGCGACCGGCGCGGCGAGGTGCTGTTCATCGACGCCCGCAAACTTGGCCGGCTCGAAACACGCGTCAACCGTGTGTTCGACGACCAAGACGTGGCCCGCATCGCCAGCACCGTGCACCGATGGCGGCAGGATGGTGAGGACGGCGCAGAAGAGGCCTACGCCGACGTGCCGGGCTTCTGTCGCGCGGTGAAGCTGGCCGAGATTGCCGAACACGGCCATGTGCTGACCCCGGGCCGCTACGTGGGCGCCGAGGCCACCGACGATGACGACGAGGCGTTCAACGAGAAGATGGAGCGGCTGACGGCGCAACTGGCGGAGCAGATGGCCAAGGGGACGGAGCTGGACGCGGTGATTCGGGAGAAGCTCGGAGGGATGGGTTATGCCGTCTGAGGTCCTGCCTGAGGGATGGACGACATCGACCGTCGAACAGCTGATGCTGGACGGTGCTGTCACTTACGGCGTCGTGCAGCCCGGTCCGGCGGTCGATTCCGGAACGCCCATGCTTCGCGTCAACAACTTTCGGGGCTATGGACTGGACACGTCCGATGTCATGCGAATTGCGAAGGAGGTGGAGGCCAAGTACGCCCGCACGCGCATCCGCGCGGACGATGTGCTGATTACCGTCGTCGGTTCAGTTGGACAGGTGGCTGTCGTTCCCGCAGAGCTGACGGGATGGAACCTGGCGCGGGCAGTCGCGCTCCTCAGACCACGTGAGCGCGAGTTGGCGAGGTGGATTGGGAGTTGCCTTCGAGCACCAACAACACAGCACGCGCTTGGGATGGCGGCCAACACCACCGTCCAGACGACCATCAACCTCAAAGACCTGAGGAAGCTTGAGCTGCCAATGCCACCGGCAGCCGAGCGAGTTGCGATTCAAGAGGTCCTTTCAGCGCTGGACGACCGCATCGACCTGCTCCGCCAAACCAACGCCACCCTCGAATCCATCGCCCAAGCCCTGTTCAAGAGCTGGTTCGTCGACTTCGACCCGGTGCGCGCCAAGGCCGAAGGCCGCGAGCCCGAGGGCATGGATGCGGCCACGGCGGCGCTGTTTCCGGCGGCGTTCGAGGAGTCGGCGCTGGGGGTGATTCCGAAGGGGTGGACGGTAGGTTCGGTTGAAGATCTCTTCGTTCTCCAGCGTGGTTTCGACCTACCTGCTTCAGCACGCACCGATGGGGCGTACACGGTTCTGGCTGCCGGGGGACCGCATGGAACGCACCACGAGTTCATGGTGAGAGGGCCAGGGGTGACGACTGGTCGCAGTGGTGTGATTGGCCGAGTCTTCTACTCGCATGAGGCCTTCTGGCCGTTGAACACATCGCTATGGGTCAAAGAGTTCAAGGTCGCGACAGCGTCGTTTACCCACCAGTTCTTGCAGACGATGGACCTTCGGCGGCTCAACGCAGGCTCTGCTGTGCCAACGCTGAATCGGCATCACGTTCATGCGCAGCCGACGGTAATTCCACCGGTAAGCCTCGTCAGCCATTTCTCAGCCATCGCTGACGCATTGCTTCGGAGGATGCGGACCAACGAAATCCATGCCGCGTCGCTAACTGAGGTGCGCGACACGCTGCTTCCGCGCCTCATCTCCGGCAAGCTCCGCCTGCCAGAGGCGCAGGAACAACTGGAGGACGTCCTCGCATGAAAGCCCCACTCGGCAAGCTGGAGCGCATCTCGCTGCGCAAGGCCTGGGCCCATGAAGCCGGTGAGTTCACCCCCTGGCTGGCGCAGGCCGACAACCTCAACCTGCTGGCCGAATCGCTCGGCCTGAACGAGCTGGAGCTGGTCGGCATCGAGCACCCGGTCGGCGACTTCAAGGTCGACATCCTGTGCTCGGACAACGGAGGCAAGGTCATCATCGAGAACCAGCTTGAGAAGACCAACCACACCCACCTCGGCCAAATCCTGACCTACGCCGCTGGCGTCGGCGCGCGCAAGGTCATCTGGGTGGCCGAGTCCTTTCGTACCGAGCATGTGGCGGCGCTCGAATTCCTGAACCAGCACACCACCGACGAGCTGGACTTCTTCGCGGTCGAGATTGAGCTCTGGCGTATCGGCGATTCGCTAATGGCGCCGAGCTTCAATGTCGTCGTCAAGCCGAACGACTGGGCCAAGACCGGGCAGCAGAACGCCAAGGCAGCGGCGACCATGACGCCCACCAAGCAGCGGCAGCTGAAGTTTTGGACCGACTGGACAGCCTGGCTGCAGGCCAAGGGCTCCACCCTGAAGACACAGAAGCCGCTGCCCCAGCACTGGACCAACATCGCCCTCGGCCGTGCCGGCGTGCACCTGGCGGCCACCGTGAACTCCCGCGAGAAGCGCGTCGGCATGGAGGTCTACATCGACCACGACAACTCCAAGTCGATGTTCAAGCAACTGCTGGCGCAGAAGGAGGCCATCGAGGCCGAACTGATGGTGTCGCTGGACTGGCAGGAACTGCCCGACGGCCATGCCTGCCGAATCATCCAACTGAGGCCGGATTCGCCGCTGGAGGACGAGGTGAAGTGGCCC
>Ga0208564_1002334_pt1 | contig 15120 bp, 10 predicted proteins | sample AD_UKC073_MetaG_FD_184439 | JGI IMG/M metagenome (GOLD analysis project Ga0208564, IMG submission 184439) | Active sludge microbial communities of municipal wastewater-treating anaerobic digesters from USA - AD_UKC073_MetaG (SPAdes) (version 2) | ecosystem: Engineered > Bioreactor > Anaerobic >... | reverse complement strand
TCGCTCTGGGTCATGCCGTACTCGTCGACATAGAGCTCGGTCGGCGCTGCCGACACCAGCATGATGATCCCGATGATCATGGGGATCAGCCCGATCATGCTGATCAGCACGTCGACGAGCAGCGCCAGGACGCGCTGACCGAACGTGGCCACCTGACCGAAGTTGGCCTGCACGTAACCGAGCGAGCCCGGGTGCATGGCCGGGCCGCCGGCGTACGCGGGGGCCTGGCCGTAACCGCCGCCGTAGGGGTTCGGGGCCGGCGGCTGCGCCGCACCGTAGGGGGCGGGGGGCTGGGGGGCGCCGTAGGGCGCGGGGGGTGCGCCAACGGCATCCGCGGGGGGTGCCGTTGGCGCTGGGGGTGCCGGGGGCGTTGGCACCGGCGGGTTGGGCTCTTGGCCGTAGGGCTGGGGGGTCTGCTCACTCATGGCATCGACCCTACGTCCGGGCTGGGGTGCCCTGCGGTCAGCCACGCCCCTTGGACTTCGCGATGACGGGCAACTGCTGGGTGTCGATGCCCAGGACCGCCTGCTCGTCCGGCTTGCCCGGCAGGATCGATCGGACGTAGTCGTCGATCGCGTCCTCGATGGGGATGTCGTGCTGCGCGCGCTCGGCCATGTACCAGCGGTGCTCCAGCACCTCGTGGAAGACCTCGGCGGGTTCGAGCTTGGTGACCAGCTCGCGCGGCACCCGGCGGGTCACCGGCTCGTAGACGTGGGTCAGCCAGTCGTGGGCCACGATCGTCTCGTCCTCGCCCTGGCGTCCGGTGCCGGCCGTGTAGGCGTCGAGGTCGTTGAGCAGGCGGCGGGCCTGGTTCTCTCGGACGTCGAGACCGGTGAGGCGCAGCAGGCGCCGCGAATGGTGGCCCGAGTCGACGACCTTGGGCTGGATCTGGATGGACGTGCCGTCGATGTCGGTGGTGATGGCCAGTTCGTCGACGTCGAACCCGAGGGCGTTGAGCGAGCGGATGCGATCATCGACGCGCCAGCGCTCCTGGTCAGCGATGAGTTGGCTTCCGGTCAGGGCATCCCACAGCTCGCGGTACCGCGAGACGATGCGGGCGCTGACCTCGATGGGGTCGCGGTCCTCCTGGAGCAACCCACCGGCCTCGAGGTCCATCAGCTCGCCGGCGATGTTGACCCGGGCGATCTCGAGGTCGTGCTCGCGCTGCCCGTCGCTGAGCTTGGGACGCAGCTCGCCGGTCTCGGCGTCGACGAGGTAGGCGGCGAACGCCCCGGCATCGCGCCGGAACAGGGTGTTGGACAGTGAGACGTCACCCCACCAGAACCCCGCCAGGTGCAGGCGCACCAGGAGCACGGCGAGGGCGTCGATGAGACGCGTGGCGGTGCCCTTGCGCAGCGACTGGCTGTAGAGCGCGCGGTACGGCAGCGAGAACTGCAGGTGGATGGTGATGAGGCAGGCGTCGAGCTCGGTGCCGTCCTCGGCGACGCGCCCGCTCACCACCGCGAAGGGCTCGACACAGGGCATGTCCATGCGATTGAGGTTGCGCAGCATCTCGTACTCGCGCTGCGCGATGTCGGCCTTGATCTCCTTGACCGCCAGCACTCGGCCCGAGAGGCGCACGAAGCGCACGACGTGCCGGGAGATGCCGCGGGGCAGGGCGGCCAGCAGCTCTTCGGGCCATTCCTCGAGCGGGATGCGCCATGGCAGGTCCAGCAGGGCAGGGTCCGGACGGGCGGCGGTGATCTCCAGGGCCATGAGGGGCGAGCCTTTGCGTGCGGGAGGGTGGTGAGTGCGAGGTCGCGCGGGGGGAAGCAGGGATGCCGGGTGCGGCGGGTACGCGCGACGCCCCGGACGAGTGCTCGTCCGGGGCGTCGCGGGCGGTCCCGGTGCCAGTGAGGCGTCAGCCCATGCGCTGGCCGGTCTCCTTGTTGAACACGTGCATGTGGTTCGGGTTCGGGTAGACGTAGATCTTCGAGCCCTTGTCGGGCACGTTGCGGCCGTCGACCCGCGCGATGAACGGCTTGGCGAGGGCGTCGTCGCCACCGCCCTCGAGCTTGACGTCGGGGTTGGCCGGGGTGGCGTAGACGTAGGCGTCGGCGCCGAGCTCCTCGACGACGTCGACCACGAGCTCGAGCCCGTCACGGTCGGTGGTGACCTCGACGTCCTCGGGGCGCATGCCGACGATCACGTGCGACCCGGCGGCACCGAGCAGCGAGCGTTCGACGGGCAGGCGGTGGCTGCCGAACTGGACGCCGTCCTCGGTGACCGGCACCGAGACGAGGTTCATCGCGGGGGAGCCGATGAAGCCGGCGACGAACACGTTGTTCGGCTTGTCGTACATCTCGCGCGGGCTGGCGCACTGCTGGAGGATGCCGTCCTTGAGCAGGGCGATGCGGTCACCCATGGTCATGGCCTCGATCTGGTCGTGCGTGACGTAGACCGTGGTGACGCCGAGCCGGCGCTGCAGCGACGCGATCTGGGTGCGGGTCTGCACGCGCAGCTTGGCGTCGAGGTTGGACAGCGGCTCGTCCATGAGGAAGACCTGGGGGGAGCGGACGATGGCCCGGCCCATGGCGACGCGCTGGCGCTGGCCACCGGAGAGGGCCTTCGGCTTGCGCTCGAGGTAGGTGGTGAGGTCGAGGATGGCGGCTGCCTCCTCGACGCGCTTGCGGATCTCGCCCTTGTCGACGCCGGCGATCTTCAGGGCGAAGCCCATGTTGTCGGCGACCGTCATGTGCGGGTAGAGCGCGTAGTTCTGGAAGACCATTGCGACGTCGCGGTCCTTGGGCGAGAGGTCGGTGACGTCACGGTCACCGATCCAGATCTTGCCGCCGTTGACCTCTTCGAGGCCGGCGAGCATGCGCAGCGAGGTGGACTTGCCACACCCGGAGGGGCCGACGAGAACCAGGAACTCGCCGTCCTCGACGTCGATGTTCAGCTTGTCGACGGAGGGGGTGTCGTTGCCGGGGTAGATCCGGGTGGCGTTGTCGAACTTCACGGTTGCCATGGGCGTCTTTGCCTTTCCTTCACCGGCAGGAACGTGCCGGACGATCCGTTGTAAAGGTGTTGCTCCCGCCCACATCGGTGTAAGCGGTTTCGCCAGTATGCCCGTGACCGTGCTGGCAGCGCTACCCGTGTCCACGATCCGTGGCCCGTCCCCACACCGACCAACAGGTCACTCCGGGGACGCCAGTGATGCCCTTGTTAGATTCGAGGGGTGGCCGAGATCCGCTCTGCGCGACTCGCCGACATCGCCGCCCAGGCCGACGTCAGCGAGGCGACGGTCAGCCGCGTGCTGAACGACCGTCCCGGCGTGGCCGACTCCACCCGGCGCGCCGTGCTCACCGCCATCGACGTGCTCGGTTACGACCGGCCGGCCAGGCTGCGGCCGAAGTCGGCGCTGCTCGTCGGGCTCGTCATGCCCGAACTCGTCAACCCCATCTTCCCCGCGTTCGCCCAGGTCATCGAGACCGCGCTCGCGGCCGAGGGGTTCACCCCGGTGCTGTGCACCCAGACCCCCGGTGGGGTGCACGAGGACGACTACGTGCAGATGCTCATCGACCGCGGCGTCTCCGGCATCATCTTCCTGTCCGGGCAGCACGCCGACGCGACGTCGGACCCGGCCCGCTACCAGGCCCTGCGCGAGCGGGGCCTGCCGATCGTGCTGGTCAACGGGTGGCTCGAGGGCGTCGACGCCCCGTTCGTCTCCAACGACGACGTCGCCTCGATGGACCTCGCCGTGAGCCACCTCGCCCAGCTCGGACACACCGAGATCGGCCTGGCCCTGGGGCCCGAGCGCTACACCCCCGTGATCCGCAAGGTGCAGGGGTTCGCCGCCGCCATGCACCAGCACCTCGGCGTCGAACAGGCGCACCTCGAGCAGCTGATCACCCACACGGTCTTCAGCCTCGAAGGGGGTGCGGCCGCGGCCGGTCGCCTCATCACCCGCGGTGCGACGGCCGTCATCTGCGGCTCCGACCTCATGGCCCTCGGAGCGATCCGCCAGGCGCGGTCCATGGGGCGCAGCGTGCCGGCCGACTTCTCGGTGGTCGGCTACGACGACTCCACGATGATGGCGTTCACCGACCCCCCGCTGACGACGATCCGCCAGTCCGTCGACGCCATGGGGGATGCCGCCGTGCGAGCGCTGCTCGACGACATCGCCGGGGAGGGGCCCCCGTGCGCGGAGTACGTCTTCCGCCCGGAACTCGTCGTGCGCGGGTCGACGGGCGCGGCACCGCCGCACGGCTGACGGCATCCGGATGCCGTTCGCGTCGTTGCGCTGTGCGCGTTCGGTGTCATGGACGTCGCCACTTCGGAATCAGTGGTCCGTCACGCGGTCAAGCACTGGCGCGTCGCCCCCACGCGCACCTATCGTCGGCTCATGAGGATCTCGGACGTGGTCAGGCTCAAGGGTGGAGACGTCATCACGGTGCGTTCGGACGCCTCCGTGACCGAGTTGCTGGCGCTGCTCTCGGAGCACCGAATCGGTGCCGTCGTCGTCAGCGATGACGGTGAGACGGTGCACGGCATCGTCAGTGAGCGCGACATCGTGCGGCACCTGCACACCGACGGTGCGGCACTGCTCGACGCCCCGGTGCACCAGATCATGACGGCCGAGGTGCACACCTGCGTGCCCGAGGACAGCCTCGACGACCTGGAGTCGGCGATGACGGAGAAGCGGTTCCGCCACGTGCCGGTGCTCTCCGACGGCAAGCTCGTCGCGATCGTCAGCATCGGCGACGTCGTGAAGAACCGGATCGATGACCTCCAGGCCGAGCGCGACCAGCTGCGCACCTACATCCAGTCCTGACGCCGCCGGAGGCACTGGGTCGCGCATGCAGCGCAGACCCAGACTGAGCGCCTACCGTGGTCACCATGACCGCCGACGCGATCGCCGACGGCCCCGTGCCTGACGATGCCGAAGAGCTCGAGGAACCCCGCGAACACACGCGCCTCGGGCAGTACCGCCTTGTCCAGCGCATCGGCGAGGGCGGGATGGGCGTGGTGCACCTCGCCCTGGACCGGCACGGTCGAGCGGTCGCCCTGAAGGTGCTGCGACCGCACATCGCCCTCGATCCGGATGCGCGGACCCGCCTGGCTCGCGAGGTCAACTCCCTCAGCCGGGTGAGCAGCCCGTTCGTCGCCCCGATCGTCGACGCCGACGTCGAGGGCCCGCGTCCCTACATCGTGACGCGCTACGTCCCCGGCCCCTCGCTCGACGAGCAGGTCGCCGATCGGGGGCTCCTGCCACCGGCCGAGCTGCACCGCGTGGCCCACGGCCTCGCCGAGGCCCTCGACGCCATCCACGGCGCGGGCGTCATCCACCGTGACGTCAAGCCGGCGAACGTCCTCCTCGTCGACGGCGAACCCGTGCTCATCGACTTCGGCATCGCCCACGTCGCCGACGACGTCCGACTCACGATGGCTGGGTTGGTCATGGGAACGCCCGGCTACCTCGCCCCCGAGGTCATCAGCGGCCAGGACGTCACCGCAGCCACCGACTGGTGGGGGTGGGCCGCGACGACCGCCTTCGCCGCGGGCGGGGTGCCGCCGTTCGGCCGTGGGGCCATGAGCGCCGTGCTGGCCCGGGTGGCCCAGGGGGAGCCCGACCTGCGTGCCGTCGACCCGCGCATCGAACCCCTGCTCTACGCGGCGCTCGCGCCCGACCCTGCCCAGCGCCCGCACCACCACGAGGTCGTCGCGGCGCTCGAGAGCTACGCCCACGGTGCCCCGGCGACGGCGGCCATCGAGGTGCGCCGCGTGCGCCCGCAGACGCAGGTGCTCGCCATCGCCCCGACGAGCGTCATGCAGCCGGCGCCTCCCGCTGCGCCCGTGCCCGCGCCCGTGCCGCCACGGCCTCCCGCTGCGCCCGTGCTCGCGCCGCCACCGCGGCAGTGGGCGTCCGCGCCGGTGCAACCTCAGCCCGGCTACCGCCAGCACCTCCCTGCGCCAGCCCCGGTGCCGGGCCAGGTGGCTGGCCCGGCACCGGAATCGGAGTCGGACTGGGATGCCGCTCGGCAGGGTCTGGGTCCCTACGCGGACCCCCGGATCGGTCGCCCGAGCCGGGCGGGCACCCTGCTCGCCCTGCTGGCGCTGCTCGGGGCGGTGTCGGCGGCCGCCCCGGTGGTGGCCGCGATGGCCCTGCTCGGCTGGATCGCTCTCGCGCGCACGGCTGACCGCTCGGTGACCTCCCTCGTCATGCGCCGTCACGAACGTGGAGCCCGCGGAAGCGATGTCGCCGTGGCCGTCGCGAGCAGCCCGTGGCACCTGGTCGTCGGCACGCTGGGTGCCCTGCTCACCGCGGTGCTCCCGCTGTTCGTGGGGCTGTGTGCCCTCTTCGCGACGGCGCTCGTGCTCGGGGTCGCGACCGGGGCCGATGTCAGCACGGGCCAGACCGTCCCCCTGGTGGCGGGCGGCGTCTTCGCGGGGCTCACGGCCTGGTGGGGGCCGGGCGGCGCCAGCCTCCGGCGGGGCAGCCGCAGCATCGTGCGCGGCATCTCGCCCGGGGAGACGATGCGTCAGGTCGTGGCGGCAGTCCTGCTCGTGGCCGCGGCCGGCATCCTCGCCGTGACGGTGACGGGTGACGGCGCGACCTGGTGGCCGCGCACCACCGCTCCCTCGTGGGTCGACACGGCGGTTCCGGCGCCGTGACGCCCGCGACGACGACGGTGACGCGATGACGACGCCCCCCAAACGGCATCCGGCCAGGGTGCCGGGCTGGCGTCGCGGCGGCTTCATGGTGGGCGAGGAGCCGACCGAACCGATGCCGATGAACGACCTGCTGCGCGGAACGCCGTACCGCGACATCCGGGTCCCCGGTGAGGCGGCCGAGGACGCACAGGTCAGGCGCGCGCTCGACCTCGCCGCGCGGGTCGGCGAACTCATGCTGCGCTGTGGTGCGGGCGCCCCACAGGTCGTGGGCAGCGTCGCGGCGGTGGCGGCCGCGGCGGGCGTCGACGTCATCGAGGTCGACATCACCTTGCAGTCCCTGCTCGTCCAGGCCAGCAGCTCGAGCGGGCGACCGCACACCCTGCTGCGCGTCGTGCGGCGCACCCGGCACGACTACGCGCGCCTGGCCGCCGTGCACGAACTCGTCGAGGGCCTCGCGGACGGGTCGATCGACTCCCGGGATGCCGATCGCCTGCTGCGCGAGATCAAGCGGACCCCGCGGCGCTTCTCCGTCACAGCGGTATCCGTGGCCAGCGCGGTGCTGGCGTCGTCCGTCGCGGTGATGATCGGTGCCAGCCCGGCGGCCGCCGTCATCACGGTGCTCGTCGTGCTCGTCGTGACGGGGGTGAACCGGGTGCACTCCGGGTTCGACCTGCCCGAGTTCTACGGCAACGCGATCAACGCGCTCGTGGCCACAGTGTTGGCAGGCCTGGCGTATGCCGTGGCGACGCTCGTCGGGTCCCCGCTCGGGGAGCAGGACTTCGCGTTCATCGTCGCGGGCGGCATCGTCGCCATGCTGCCCGGGCGAACGATGGCCGCGGCGATCGAGGACGTGCTCTTCGGGTTCCCGCTCACCGGCGCGGGGCGGTTGCTCTCTGTGCTGGTCGCCCTCATGGGCCTGATCATCGGCATCGGTGCCGGCCTGAAGGTCATGCTGTGGATCACGACCGCGCTCGACACCCAGTTCGTCTCGCCGACGGTGCTCGAACTGCGCACGGACCAGGGCGCGCTCGTCACTGCCCTGCTCGGCGCCCTGTTCGTCGGGCTCAGCGCCGCGGTGACCGTGCAGAGTCGGGCGCGACTCATCCTGCCGACCGGGCTGCTCTCGGTGGGTGCCGCCACGATCGGGGCGATCCTGCAGCGCTCCCTGGAGTTCGGGGTCATCACGGCCACCGGGTTCGCGGCCATCGCCCTCGGTGCCGTCGGGCGGGTCGTGGCCGCGCGCTTGCGGGTGCCGTCGATGGTCATCATCGTGCCCGCCTCGTTCGCGCTGCTCCCGGGTCTGACGATCTTCCGCGGCCTCTACGAGCTGGTGGCGGTCGGCGGCGCGTCAGCGGGGTCGCTGACGATCCAGTCGGGCCTGACGACCCTGCTGTCGGCCGGGGCCGTGCTGCTCGCGATCGCGACGGGAACGGTCTTCGGCGAGATCCTCACCTCGCGGTGGGACACCTCGGTGCGCGGGGAGCGGCCGAAGGGCAGCGACGGCGGCTGACGCCGTTCTCGCCGTGTCCGGTGGGGGCCGTAGACTCCGGGGCTGTCCGGTCCGCTGCGTCGGGTCGGGCGTGCTGGCGTGGCGCAATTGGTAGCGCACCTGTCTTGTAAACAGGGGGTTGAGGGTTCGAGTCCCTTCGCCAGCTCTCGGGGATGGTCAGATGCCGCCGGGTGCTGTTGGGGGGTCAAGGGCGCGGCCCACCGCGCGCTTGGCCTCCCGGCTGTGATCGGCGGGGCCATCGACGTCATCGAGGGTGAGCCGGGTCTGCTCGGGCATCCGTCGTCACTGCACGCAGCGCTGGGGCTGTCTGTGCCGCATAGCTGGCACCAGCCGGGGGTAGCGTCGACACCATGACGTCCGTCCCAGACGGCATCGCTCGCTACCGCGCGGCCGATGACCTCGACACCGGCGCCTCGGTCTGATGGGCGTGGGCGTTGTGAGGCGGGCGATCGACCAGGGGTGGACGGTGCGCGCGACCGCCGGGCCGGTACCCGAGCACCTCGCGTCCGCGCTCACGGGCGTTGCAGCGGTGGCGGCCAGCGTGCCCGGCGTCGTCCACCTCGACCTGCTGGCAGCCGGGCTGATCCCCGACCCCCACCTCGACCTCAACGAGTCGCTGCTCACCTGGATCGGTCTCGTCGACTGGACGTACGGGACCACCCTGCCCATGACTGCCGCCGAGCTCGCCGCGGCCGAGCGCCACGAGATTGTCTTCGACGGGCTCGACACCGTCGCCACGGTGCTCCTGAACGGCCAGGTCATCGCCGAGGTCGCGAACCAGCACCGCACCCACCGACTCGACGTCACCGGCATCCTCACCGAGGGTGACAACCTGCTCGAGGTGCGCTTTCGCAGCCCGGTGAAGTACGCGAACGCCCAGAGCCTGACGTACGGTGCGCGCCCCGGTCCGTACCCGATGCCCTTCGAGGCCATCCGCAAGTCGGCGTGCAGCTTCGGCTGGGACTGGGGGCCTGCGACGTTCACGAGCGGCATCTGGCGGCCCGTGCACCTGGTGTCGTGGAGCGGGGCGCGGTTCGACGACGTCCTGGTGCGCGCGGATGCCGTGGGCGACGGTGGTCGTGTCGAGGTCGTCGCCCGCGTCGCGTCCACATCGGATGCCGCTCGCACGGTGACCGTGTCCATCGCCGGGGCGAGCGCGTCGGCGACGACCGCCGCAGGCGAGAGGAAGGTCACGGCATCGGTCGAGTGCGCGACGGTCGACCGCTGGTGGCCGACCGGGCACGGCGACCAGCCCCTCTACGACGTCGAGGTCGAACTCGCCTGCGACGGTGCGGTGCTCGACCGCGTTCGGCGTCGGGTGGGCTTTCGCACACTGCACTGGGACACCACGCCGGATGCCGCGGGCACCCCCTTCCAGCTCGTCGTCAACGACCGGCCGATCCTCGTCAAGGGCGTCAACTGGATCCCCGACGACTCCTTCCCGGTGCGGGTGGACCGAGCCCGCTACGCCCAGCGCCTCACCCAGGCCAGGGCCGCGAACGTCAACCTCGTGCGGGTCTGGGGCGGCGGCACCTACGAGTCCGACACCTTCTACGACCTGTGTGACGAGCTGGGTCTGGTGACCTGGCAGGACTTCCTCTTCGCCTGCGCGGCCTACCCGGAGGAGGAGCCCCTGCGGTCCGAGGTCGAGGTCGAGGCCCGGCAGAACGTGGCCCGGCTCGCGCACCACGCCTCGTTGGCGCTGCTCACCGGTAACAACGAGAACCTGTGGGGCTACGAGGACTGGGGGTGGAAGGAGCGGCTCGACGGCCGCACCTGGGGTGCGCACTACTACGACGAGCTGCTCCCGGCCGTCGTCGCCGAGGTGGCGCCGCACGTGCCGTACGCCCCGGGCAGCCCGTTCAGCCCGGGCGGGCAGCACCCGAATGACCCGAGCCACGGCACCACCCACCTGTGGGAGCAGTGGAACTCCCTGGACTGGGCGACCTACCGGGACATCGCCCCGCGGTTCGTCGCGGAGTTCGGCTGGCAGGGGCCGCCGACCTGGTCGACCCTCACGACGGCGATCAGCGACGACCCCCTCACCCCCGAGTCGCCCGGCATGCTCGCCCACCAGAAGGCCGTCGACGGCAACGCCAAGCTCGTGGGTGGGCTCGTGCGCCACCACCGGGTGCCCGACGACATGGCGACCTGGCACTGGGCGATGCAGCTGAACCAGGCCAACGCCATCACGTGCGCCCTCGACTGGTTCCGCTTCCTGGCGCCCTCGTGTTCTGGTGCGGTCGTCTGGCAGCTCAACGACTGCTGGCCGGTGACGTCGTGGGCGGCGATCGACGGCAGCGGTCGTGAGAAGCCCCTCTACTTCGCCCTGCAGAACGCGTTCGCCCCACGGGTGGTGTCGGTCCAGCCCCGGGGTGGCCGACTGGTGGCCTCGCTCGGCAACGACACGGACGTGCCGTGGGAGGGCTCGCTCACGTGTCGGCGGTTGCGGTTCGACGGCACGGTGTGTGGGTCGAAGGACGTTGCGGTGTCGGTGCCCGCCCGTGGGTCGGTGACCATCGACCTCCCCGCGGTGGTCGCGGACGCCGACGACCCGGCATCCGAGGTGGTGGTCGTCGAGACCCTCGGGACGCGAGGCTCCTGGTTCTTCTGCGAGCCGCGGGACAGTGCGCTTCCTCCCGCGGCTCTCGAGGTGAGCGTGGCCGCGACGGATGCCGGGTTCGACGTCTCCGTGACCGCACGGACGCTCGTGCGAGACCTGACCCTGCTGATCGACAAGGTCGATCCTGCCGCTCGGGTCGACCGTGGGCTGGTCACGCTGCTGCCGGGGGAGTCGGCCACCTTCCGGGTGACGGGGGTTGGCTCACTGGACGTGGGCGCGGTGTGCGCGCCCGGCATCCTGCGCTGTGGAAACGAGCTGATGAACCCGACGTGATCCGAGGGCCCGGGTCGGGGATCACGGTCGTGCAGGACCGACTGGCGACCTTCGGCGTGCCGGCCCCGCTCAGCCCTCGAGGGTGGCCGAGTAGTCGGGCACCGCCTGCTGGAGCGAGCGGTCGGGGCGCACGTACCCCTTCGACGGCGGCCGCGGCGGGAGCTCGACCAACGGCGCCTCGACGGGCTCGTAGGGCACCTGCGAGAGCAGGTGGGCGATCATGTTGAGCCGCGAGCGACGCTTGTCCTCGCTCTCGACGACCCACCACGGCGCGGCCGCGATGTCGGTGTGCACCATCATCTCGTCCTTGGCGCGCGAGTAGTCCTCCCAGTGGGTGATCGACTCGACGTCGGTCGTCGAGAGCTTCCAGCGGCGCATGGGGTCGGTGAGGCGGGACTCGAAGCGGCGCTGCTGCTCGGCATCGCTCACGGAGAACCAGTACTTGAGCAGCCGGATGCCGTCCTCGACGAACATGCGCTCGACGATGGGGCACTGGCGCAGGAAGCGCTGGTGCTCCTGGGGGGTGCAGTACCCGAGCACGCGCTCGACACCGGCGCGGTTGTACCAGCTGCGGTCGAAGAGCACGATCTCACCGGCGGCCGGCAGGTGCTCGATGTACCGCTGGAAGTACCACTGGGTGCGTTGGCGCTCGGTCGGTGTGGGCAGCGCGACGACCCGCGCCGAGCGGGGGTTGAGGTATTCGGTGACCCGCTTGATGGCCGATCCCTTACCGGCGGCGTCACGGCCCTCGAAGACGATCACGACGCGCTCACCCTCGCGCTTGACCCACTCCTGCATCGTCACCAGCTCGGCCTGGAGCCGGACGAGCTCGGCCTCGTAGACGGCCTTCTTCAGTCGCGCGTTCTTCGCCATCGCACCATCGTGGCAGACCCGGCCGGATGCCGCCCGCTCGCCACGTGATCATCAGGAACGTTCCCGTGGCCTGACACCGCGGGGGTAGCGTGACGAGAAATCTCTTGCCGCCACCCCGGAGGTCGGTCCGTGAAGCTCGCCCGTCACGCCTCACAGTTCGCTGCGCTCGCCGCCATGGTGGCCGTGCTGACGGCCCTGTCCGGCTGCGGTGGGCCGTCCGCGAGCACCGACAGCTCAGAACTCGATGGGTCGTGGACCCTGGAATCGCTCGGTGGAGTCTCCGACCTCACGCCGGCTGACCCCGGTGTGACGTCCACCCTCGTCCTCGAGGACGGCCAGGCCTCCGGCTCAGGCGGGGTGAACACCTTCCGCGGTTCCTACGAGTCGCCCGCTGACGGCGAGCTCACCTTCTCGCCGCCGGCGAGCACGCGGATGGCTGGGCCCGAGGTCGCCATGGCGCAGGAGGCCGCGTTCCTCAAGGCGCTCGAGCAGACCAAGCGCTTCGAGCTGGACGGCGATCGGCTTGTGCTGGGCAACGCTGGGAACGACACCCTCGCGGTGCTGAGGCCGACCGCCCCCTGACCGTCCCGCACGAGAGAAGCCGGGCAACCGCCACAGGTGCGGCAGGTTGCCCGGCTCCTCGCAGGAAGGGCCAGAAGGCCCGTGCGCGGTTCGCGTCAGCTCAGGTCGAAGCGGTCGAGCTCCATGACCTTGGCCCAGGCCGCGGCGAAGTCGTTGACGAACTTCGTCGACGCGTCGTCGCTGGCGTAGACCTCGGAGACGGCGCGCAGCTCGGAGTTGGAGGCGAAGACGAGGTCGGCGCGCGTGCCGGTCCAGCGCAGCTCGCCGGTGGCGCGGTCGCGTCCCTCGAAGGTGTCCTCGGCCTCGGTCGTGGCCGACCACTTCGTGCTCTGGTCGAGCAGGTTGACGAAGAAGTCGTTGCTGAGCGACCCCGTGTTCGTGGTGAACACGCCGAGTGAGGACCCCTGCGTGTTCGCCCCCAGCACGCGCAGACCACCGACGAGCACGGTCATCTCCGGGGCGCTGAGGTTGAGCAGGTTCGCGCGGTCGACGAGCAGGAACTCCGCGCCGAGGCGGTGACCCTTGCCCGCGTAGTTGCGGAAGCCGTCTGCGCTGGGCTCGAGCACGGCGAACGAGTCGACGTCGGTCTGCTCCTGCGTGGCGTCGGTGCGGCCCGGCGTGAAGCGGACAGCCACCTCGTGGCCGGCGTTGCGGGCAGCCTGCTCGACCGCGGCCGTGCCGCCGAGGACGATGAGGTCGGCCAGCGAGATCTTCTTGCCGCCGGTCTGGGCGCCGTTGAACTCGGCCTGGATGCCCTCGAGGGCGCTGATGACCGTCGCGAGCTGCGCCGGGTCGTTGACGTCCCAGCCGTTCTGCGGGGCCAGGCGGATGCGGGCACCGTTCGCGCCACCGCGCTTGTCGCTGCCGCGGAACGTCGAGGCCGACGCCCAGGCGGTGGCGACCAGCTGGGAGACGGTGAGGTCGCTGGCGAGGATGCGCGCCTTGAGCTCGGCCACGTCGTGAGCATCGACGAGCTCGTGGTCGACGGCGGGCACCGGGTCCTGCCAGATGAGCTCCTCCTGCGGCACCAGTGGGCCGAGGTAGCGCTCGATCGGGCCCATGTCGCGGTGGGTCAGCTTGAACCACGCGCGGGCGAACGCGTCGGCGAACGCGTCGGGGTTCTCCAGGAAGTGCCGCGAGATCTTCTCGTAGGCCGGGTCCATCCGCAGGGCGAGGTCCGTGGTGAGCATGACCGGAGCGGTCCGCTTGGTCGGGTCGTGCGGGTCGGGGACGGCATCCTTGGCGGCGGGGTCGGTGGGCACCCACTGCCACGCGCCGGCCGGGCTCTTGGCGAGGTCCCACTCGTAGTTGAACAGCGTCTCGAAGTAGCTGTTGTCCCACGTCGTCGGCGTCGGGGTCCACGGACCCTCGAGGCCGCTGGTGATGGTGTCATTGCCCGACCCGGTGCCGTAGGTGTTCTTCCAGCCCAGGCCGACCTCGGCCATCGAGGCGCCCTCGGGCTCGGGGCCGACGTACTTGTTGGGGTCGGCGGCACCGTGGGTCTTGCCGAAGGTGTGACCACCGGCGATGAGGGCCACGGTCTCCTCGTCGTTCATCGCCATGCGGGCGAACGTCTCGCGGATGTCGCGGGCCGAGGCCAGCGCGCTCGGGGTGCCGTTGGGGCCTTCGGGGTTGACGTAGATCAGACCCATCTGCACGGCGGCCAGCGGGTTCTCGAGCTCGCGGTCACCGGTGTAGCGCTCGTCGCCGAGCCAGGTGTCCTCCGGGCCCCAGTAGACGTCCTCGTCGGGCTCCCACACGTCGGCGCGACCGCCGCCGAAGCCGAAGGTCTTGAAGCCCATCGACTCCAGTGCGACGTTGCCGGTGAGGACCATCAGGTCGGCCCAGGAGATCTGCTTGCCGTACTTCTTCTTGATGGGCCAGAGCAGGGCGCGGGCCTTGTCGAGGTTGGCGTTGTCGGGCCAGCTGTTCAGCGGCGCAAAACGCTGCATCCCCGCACCGGCGCCACCGCGACCGTCGCTGATCCGGTAGGTGCCGGCGCTGTGCCAGGCCATCCGGATGAAGAGCGGGCCGTAGTGCCCGTAGTCGGCCGGCCACCAGTCCTGGGAGTCGGTCATGAGGGCGGTGAGGTCGGCGCGCAGGGCGTCGAGGTCGAGGCTCGCGAACGCCTCGGCGTAGTCGAAGTCCTCACCCATCGGGTTGGCTGCGGGCGCGTGCTTGCGCAGGATCTTCAGGTTGAGCTGGTCGGGCCACCACGTGCGGTTGCCAGCACCCTCAGTGGGGTGGTTGGCGGTGTGGATGACGGGACACAGTCCCTCGCTCTCCTCCGAGTTCATGTCTCCGACGACGGCGTCGTGGTTCTGCTCGCTCATGCTCTTCCTTCCAATGTGCTGGTGGGGCAGGGTGGTGGTCAGGCTGCGTGGGTGGTCAGTTTCATCGTGCCGCGTGTGCGACCTGTGCGCAGGTCGCACAGGTTCCCCAGTACGTGACTTCGGCCTCGTCGATCACGAAGCCTTGGTCGTCGGATGCCGTGAGGCACGGCGTCGCGGACACCGCGCAGTCCACGTCGGCGATCGCCCCGCAGGTGCGACAGACGACGTGGTGGTGGTTGTCCCCGACCCGGGCCTCGTACCGGGCCACGGAGCCAGCGGGTTGGATGCGGCGCAGCAGGCCCGCGGTGGTG
>Ga0208564_1002332_pt1 | contig 15126 bp, 14 predicted proteins | sample AD_UKC073_MetaG_FD_184439 | JGI IMG/M metagenome (GOLD analysis project Ga0208564, IMG submission 184439) | Active sludge microbial communities of municipal wastewater-treating anaerobic digesters from USA - AD_UKC073_MetaG (SPAdes) (version 2) | ecosystem: Engineered > Bioreactor > Anaerobic >... | reverse complement strand
TATACTCCTGTCAATTGTCAACAATCAGGGTTTCGGCAAGCCACTTGCCGGTCGAACGGGACATCTGCCATGGCCACAACCGCGTCTGATCAGGAAGTCTTCGAGCGCTGGGAGCGCGCGATCCAGTTCCGGCTGCTGGCCGACAGCCTGGAGCCAACGCGCACCGTGCCCGAACAGGTGGCGGCGCAGGTGGGCGACCGCATCATCGCGGGGCAACTGGCGCCGGGTGCGCGCATCGGCGAGCAGGAGCTGGCCGACGAGTTTGCCATCAGCCGCGGGCCGGTGCGCGAGGCCATCCGCATCCTGGAGCGCGAAGGCCTGGTGGCGGTGCTGCCGCGGCGCGGCGCGGTGGTGACCAGCCTGTCGGCCCAGGAGCTGCGCGAGCTGTTCGAGATCCGCGCCGGGCTGGTGGAGATCGCGTTGCGCAAGGTGATGGCCGCCGGCCTGCCGCCCGAGTTGCTGGCGGTGACGCGTGCCGGCGTGGCGCGGCTCGAAGTGCTGGCCGACGCGCCGGACGGCGGCGATGCCTATGCCGAGACGACGTACCGGCTGATCCAGATCGGCGCCCACTTTGCCGGCAACGAACGACTGCGCCGCATGATCGCCGCGCTGTCGCTGCAAAGCCTGCGCTACAGCAAGCTGGGACTGGCCACGGTGGCGCGGCGCCAGCGCTCGGTCAGGCTGTGGCGCCAGGCGCTCAAGGCGCTGGAGCGCGGCGATGTCGAGCAGACGTTGCGGCTGGCGCGCCAGCGCAGCGAGGAGTCGGCGGAGGAAGCCGCCCGGCGGCTGGAGCCCGCGGACAACGCCTGAGCTTCAGGCCGGTGGCGCGGGGAAGCGCTGGCGCAGGCCCGCTTTTTGCACCTTGCCCGCCAGGTTGCGCGGCAGCGCCTCGGCAAAGGCGATGTGGCGCGGTTTCTTGTAGCCGGCGATGCGCTGGCCGCAGTGCGCGATCAGCTCCGGGACGCTGGCGCTGGCGCCGGCGCGCAGCACCACCACCGCCGCGACCGCCTCGCCCCATTGCGGGTCGGGCAGGCCCAGCACGGCGGCCTCCAGCACGGCCGGGTGCGCGGCCAGGGCGTCCTCCACCTCGCGCGCGTAGACGTTGAAGCCGCCGCTGATGATCATGTCCTTGTTGCGGCCGACGATGTGCAAAAAGCCCTGGGGGTCAAAGCGGCCCAGGTCGCCGCTGTAGTACCAGCCGTCGCGCACGCTTTCGGCCAGCAGCTCGGGGCGGCGCCAGAAATCGACCCGGGCGACACCCTCGTGGGCCAGGGTGATCTCGCCCACCGCGCCCGGCGGCACTTGCTGCCCGCTGGCGTCGCGCAGCACGATGCGCACGTTGGCGCTGGGCCGACCGCAGGAGCCGATCGGGTCGTCGGCGCTGTCGCCCACATGCTCGTGCGGGTAGAGCACGCACAGCGGCTGCACCGCCTCGGTCATGCCGTACTGCTGGCGCAGGATGGGGCCGAAGATGGCCTGCGCGCGCCGGATCAGGGCCACCGGCGTGGGCGCGGTGCCGTAGTGGATGCGCTTGAGCGACGACCAGTCGCCTTGTGCGCCGCCTTCGATCGCTTCCACCAGCCGCAGCATCATGGTCGGCACCAGCATCAGCTGCGTGATGCGCTCGCGCTCGATCGCCGCCAGCACGGCGACCGGGTCGAACTGGTCCAGCACCACGTTGCGCGCGCCGCGCAGAAAGCAGGGGAACAGATACACCCCGGCGGCGTGGGTGAGCGGCCCCACGTGCAGCATGGCGTCGTCCACCGACAGGCCGTACTCCATCGCCAGAAAGTGGTTGGCCAGGCGCGCCTGCCAGCGCTCCAGCGTGTAGGCCACGCCCTTGGGTCGACCGGTGGTGCCGCTGGTGTAGGCGATGCGCATCAGGTGCTCGGGCCCGATCTCGATGGCCGGCGGGCGGTCGGGCGCCGCCGCCGTGGCACGCCGCCAGTCGGTCACGCCGGGAGCGTCCACATCCAGGCCCAGTACGTGGCGCAACCGCGGCAGCGCTCGGCCGGCGGCCTGGACAAAGGCCGTCGCCAGTTCGCCATGGCGCCGCCCCACCAGCACCGCGCTGGCGCCGGCATCGGCCAGGATCTCCAGGTGCTCGGCCAGCGTGTGGCGGGCGTTCAGGGCCACGTAGGTCAGGCCCGCCTTTTCGGCGCCGAAGCCGCTGTCCAGGCTCTCGACCGAGTTGTCCAGCAGCACCGCCAGTCGCTCGCCGGCTTGCAGGCCCAGGGCCAGCGCGGCCTGGGCGAAGCGGTTGCTGCGGGCCTCGATCTCGGCGTGGCTGAAGCGCTGCTCACCAAACACCACCGCGGTGCGCGCGCCGTGCTGCGTCGCGGCCCAGGTGATGAGGTGCCCGGCGATCATTCCAGCACCACGACCGTCTGGCCTTCGCTGACGCCTTCGCCCTCGGCCACCAGCAGCTCCAGCACCACGCCGGCGCGCGGGGCGGTGAGCGGAATCTCCATCTTCATGCTTTCCAGGATGACCAGGGTCTGGTCGGCGGTCACCGGGTCACCGGCGCGCACCTCGACTTTCCAGACGGTACCGGTGACTTCGGAGGGCAGGTGGATGCGCGGCATGGGTTCTCCAGAAAATGGGGCAGTATGCAGATCATAGACAACATAAAGATTGTTGACAATCCATATGTTGAATGATTCAATGCCGCCTTGAAGTCCGGACCCGGCCCGTGCGCTGGGCGGGCGCCACCGTTGTCGCACCGACGAGGAGATGCCATGAAATTTCGAACCCTGGCCGGCCTGATGCTCGGCAGCCTGTGCCTGGCCGCCACGGCGCCGGCGCAAACCGCATGGAAACCCACCGAGCGCATCAACTACATCGTCGGCGTGGCGCCCGGCGGCACGGTCGATCTGTATGCGCGCGCCATCAAGGACGCCCTCGATCGTCTGAAGCTGACCGCTGGCGAGCCCGTCATCGTCGAGAACAAGGTGGGTGCCGGCGGCGCCCTGGCGATGAACGCGTTGCGCGCCGGCAAGGGCAACGCCCACTACCTCGGCACCTTCCACACCGGCGCCATCGCCGGTGCGGTGACCGGGCTGATCAAGGCCGATCCACGCGAGTTCATGCCGGTGGCCATGCTGGTGGAAGAGACCTCGGTGGTGGCGGTGCGCGCCGATTCGCCGCTGCACAGCGGCAGCGACTTGGTCAACGCGCTCAAGGCCGACCCGGCGGCGCTGCGCATCGCGGTGGCGCCCGCCCTGGGCCAGAACATCCACATGGCCATCGCCAAGCCGTTGCACGTGGCGGGGGTGGCGATCGACAAACTCACCATCGCGCCGTTCCGCTCCTCGGGTGAATCGGTGACGGCGCTGATCGGCGGCCATGTCGATGTGGTGTCGGCCACCGCGCCGGTGGTGCTGCCCCAGGTGGCGGCGGGCAAGCTGCGCATCATCGCCAGCGCGGCGCGCGAGCCCGGCAGCGGGCCGCTGGCGGGTGTCAAGACCTGGCGCGAACAGGGCGTGCCGGCCGACTATGTCAGCTACAACGGGGTGACGCTGCCGCCGGGCGTCAACGCCGAACAGATCCGGTTCTGGGAAGACGCGCTGCGCAAGGTGTCGCAGGATCCGCAGTGGCGCGCGCTGGTCGAAAAGTCCGGCAACCAGCCGATTTTCCGCGGCTACGTCGAATCGCACCGCTACATGATGTCGGAGTGGGATGCCGCCGCCGAACTGGCCCGCACGCTGGGTCTGAAGGGGGCGCGATGAGCCTGACGGACCGCCAGGCTCAGGCGCCGGCCGGCGAATGGGCGGCCGAGCTGGCCGAGCTGCACGCGCGCCGCGCCAGCGCGCTGGCCATGGGCGGGCCCGAGGCGCTGGCGAAGTTTCGCGCCAGTGGCCGCCTGAACGCGCGCGAGCGCATTGCCGCCCTGATCGACGCCGGCAGCTTCCACGAGATGGGCATGCTGGCCGGCAAGGGCCACTACGACGCGCAGGGGCGCTACAGCCATACCGACGCGACCAATGCCATCGTCGGCACCGGCCGCATCGCGGGCCGCAAGGTGGCGCTGCACGTGGACGACTACACCATCCGCGCCGGCAGCTCCGAGGGCACCATCGCGGACAAGTGGATCTACATCGAACGGCTGGCGCACCAGCTGCGCATGCCGCTGGTGCGGCTGGTCGACTCGGCCGGCGGCAGCGTCAAGCTGTTGATGCAGATCGGCGGCACCAAGATCCCCGAATACACCACCTGGCCGGCCCAGCCGCTGCTGGACACCGTGCCGGTGGTGGGCGTGGCGCTGGGCGCCTGTGCCGGGCAGGGCGCGATCAAGGTGCTGTCCTCGCATTTCTCGGTGCTGGTGCGCGAGCAGGCCCAGGTCATGGCCGCGGGGCCGCACGTGGTGCGCCAGGCCTACGGGGTGGAGGTGGACAAGAACGCGCTGGGCGGCCACCAGGCGCAGCGCAAGAGCGCGCTGGTGCACAACGAGGCCGAGGACGAGGCCGACGCGCTGGCGCAGGTGCGGCGCTTTTTGTCCTACCTGCCGCGCAGCGTGCACGAGCTGGCACCGGTGACGGCTTGCGATGACGATCCGAACCGCGCCGATGACTGGCTCAAGGACGCCATCCCGCGCGACCGCCGCAAGATCTACGATCCGCGCAGGATCCTGGCGGCCGTGTTCGACCAGGGCAGCCTGTTCGAGATCGGCCGCTGGCAGGGTGGCTCGGTCATCACCATGCTGGGGCGCCTGAACGGCGTGCCGGTGGGCGTGATCGCCAACGACCCCAAGGTGCAGGGCGGCGCCATGACGCTGCAGGCCGCCTACAAGATGGAGCGCCATACCCGGCTGTGCAGCCAGTTCGGCCTGCCGGTGGTCAACTTCGTCGACCAGCCGGGCAATGCCACGGGCCTGGAGGCCGAGCTGTCCGGCACCCTGCTGGGCGCCGTGCGGGTGGGCGAGGCGCTGGCGCGCTGCCGCTCGCCCTGGGTGTCGATCCTGATGCGCCGCTGCTTCGGCATGGCCGGTGCGCTGCACGGACCCAAGGGCGGCGATCGGCTGAATCACCGCTTTGCCTGGCCTTCGGCGCGCTGGGGCTCGATCCCGATCGAAGGTGGCGTGATGGCGGCGCACAAGGCCGAGATCGAGTCCGCCGCCGATCCGGCCGCCAAGCGCGCCGAGCTGGAGGCGCACTACCTGGCGCTGACCTCGCCCTTCCGCACGGCCGAGAAGTTCGGCGTGCTCGACATCATCGACCCGCGCGAGACGCGGCGCGTGTTGTGCGACTGGGTGGAAGACGCCTGGTACGTGGTGCAGGGCGACCTGGTGCGGCGTGGCCCGGGCGCCTGAAATGAAAGCAAGGCCCCCTGAGGTGCTTTGCGCCTGTCTCCGCTCTCGCATGGCGCAGCCGTGCGAGCGGGCGGCACAGCCAAGGTGCCGCGACGGCATTTGCGCGGCAGCGCGGCAAGCAGCGCCGATATCAAAACGATAGCTGCCCGCGCCTTATGCGTGCGCGCTGGAGATCTTATTGGCTGTCGGCTTGCGCCGCGTGGCAGAGGTCGCGATGCCGGTGGAACGCGCGCTTGGCCCACTGCACCGCCGCCAGGTACGCCCCGGTCAGCAGTGCCAGCAGGCCGAAGAATTCCAGCGGCAGCGGCGTGAAGCCCCAGCGCGCCAGGTACAGCCCCATGGTGCGCACCGGCAGGGCAATGCCAAAGCGCTGCTCGATGAGCTGCGAGACCGCCGCACGGGTCCACAGCGCGTAGGGCATCTTCAACTGGTCGGGCGTCTTGTCGGTGATGAGCTTGCGCACCAACGCCTCCTGCGTCGCATCGAGCAGCCGGCCCTCACCGGCCTTGCGTCCACTGGGGGCGTCTTGCAAGGCTTTCGCACCCGCTGCCGCGTGGCGCTTGCAGACGTCGAACACGCCGGTGCGGCTCAAGCCGGTCTGCGCCGCGATCTCGTCGTAGGTTCGACCCGCTTTGCGCAGTCGAATCACCTGCACGCGCCTTTCGTGCCGCGCGTCGCGCGACAGCGATCTCATGCATCGTCGCCTGCCCGGGCTGCCGGGGCCCGACCGCCCCGTACGCCCATGGCCCGACCGAGCAGGTGTTCTGGCGGGACCGCACGCACTGGCACCTGCTGGAGCTGCACCACGAGTCCTGATGCCCGCCGGCCCCCGACCGCGCGGGCTGGCGTCACGGTGGCGGCGGGCGCGGCGTGTCCGTCCACAAGGCGTTCAGGCGCGGCAGCGCCGCCCGCGCGCTGGCGCTGCTGAGCGCGGCCCAGGCCGCCGGCTCGAGACCCCGCAGCGCCGCCAGCTCGGCGCCGATGCGCGGCAGCTCGCCCGGCTCGTTGCGGCCCTGGGCCGCGCCATGGGCGCGCTGGCCGGCGGTGGCGTACAGCCAGCGCGGCGGGATGTCGGGCGCGTCGGTCTCCATCACGATGGCTTCGGCCGGCAGCTCGGCCGCCAGCGCGCGCAGGCGGGTGGCGCGCTCGTGGGTCACGGCGCCGCCAAAGCCCAGCTTGAAGCCGAGCGCCAGCAGCTGCTCGGCCTGCTGGCGGCTGCCGCTGAAGGCGTGGGCGATGCCGCCCGGCACGCCGGTCTCGCGCAGGCCCCGCAGCACCGCGTCCACCGCCCGCCGCAGGTGCAGCAGCACCGGCAGGCCGTGGCGCCGCGCCAGCCTGAGCTGCTCGCGAAACACCAGCTGCTGGCGCTGGCACAGCGGCGCCTCGGTCAACTCGGGCACGAACAGGTCCAGCCCGATCTCGCCCACCGCCACCAGGCGCGGGTCGTCGGCATGGCGCGCCAGCGCCGCCTCCAGCTGCGCCAGCGCGTCGTCCGGGGCGCGCGCCACGTACATCGGGTGGATGCCCAGCGCGTAGGCATCGCCAAAGCGGTGCGCCAGCGCGCGCACCGCCTCGAAGGCCGCCGGCTCGACCGCCGGGATCACGCAAATCGCTACGTTTTCGGTAGCTGCCCGCGCACGCACGGCGGCCACATCGGCCGAAAACTCCGGCGCGTCCAGGTGGCAGTGGGTGTCGATCCAGGTGGCCATGCGTCGCATCATGCCGCAGCGCCAGGGCATCAGCGAAATTGATGGTGCCGCATCAGCAATCGGTATTACCCATGACATCGCACCGCGTTCGATACTGACTTCCGCCGCGAACCCCCTCACCCCCCGACAGGAGCCCTCCAAATGGCAAGACCCTGGCACCCTGGCGTTTGGCCAGCTGCGTGCATCACCGCATCCTTCATCGTGGTTTCCGCCACGGGCGCCTGGGCGACGCCGGCCACCACGGCGGGCGCCGCGGCCGACGCCGCCACGCCGGCGACCCCCACCCCCAACGACGCTTCCATGCCCGCACCTCCGTCGCGCGCCACCTGGCTGACCCCCGAAAACCTGCGCTGGGGCCTGCGCCATGCGCGCGAAGTGGTGCCCACCGCCACCGTGCTGCACGCCGAACGGGTGCGGCCGCTGCCCGCCGGCCAAGCCCTGCCCACCGAACGACTGCGCCTGCGACTGACCGACGGCCAGCAGTTCAGTCTGGACGACTACCTGCGCGACAACCACGTGGACGGGCTGTTGGTGCTGCACCGCGGTCGCGTGGTCCACGAGCACTACGCCGGCGACATGCGCCCACGCGACGTGCACAGCTGGGCCTCGATGTCCAAGTCGCTGGTCGGCATCGTGGCGCAGCAGCTGGCCGGCACCGGCCGGCTGGACCTGAATGCCCCGCTGGGCCGCTATGTGACCGAGCTGGCCGGCACGCCGTTCGGCACCGCCACCGTGCAGCAGAACCTGGACATGCAGGTGGCGCTGGCCTATCCGAAGGAGCTGTCGCCCGACATCGGCATGTTCGTGGCCGCCGGGCTGCTGCCGCCGCGGCCGGGCATGCCGCTGTCGATCCACGACTTCATCCGGGTGCCGCGCCCCGTCGACGAAGCCAGCGGCAGCCAGTTCTTCTACCAGAACGGCTCCACCGAGGCGGTGGCCTGGGCGCTGGAGCGCGTGACCGGCCAGCGCCTGCCGGAACTCATCTCCACCCTGATCTGGCAACCCATGGGCGCCGCCGATCCGGCCTACTACCCGCTGGACGCCGCCGGCAGCGCCTTCGCATCGGGCGGCCTGCACAGCACGCTGCGCGACGCCGCCCGCCTGGGCGAGTGGGTGCGCACCCGTGGGCGCCTCGGCGATCGGCCCACCGAGGCGACGGCCGCGCTCAAACGCATTCACCAGGCGCCGGATGCCGACAACCAGGCGCGCGTGGCACGCGCCGGTCGCGCCATGCCCGGTGGCACGGCTTACGCCAACTTCTGGTGGTATCCGGCGCGCGCGCCCGGCGCGCTGGTGGCCTCGGGCCGGTTCGGCCAGCGCCTGTACATCGACCACCGCCACGAGCTGGTGATCGCGCAGTTCGGCAGCTACGCCGACCTGCGGCCGCGCGCGGTGGCGGTCGGCCAGGTCAGCCCGCGCCAGGACCACCTCTTGCGCACCGACGACGGCCTGGTGGCACTGGCGCAGGCCATCGTGGCGCTCGTCGAGCACCGCTGAGCGGTCGCGCTGGCTGACCCCGAGGGGGGGTGAACGTCTCGACCGCCGACCCCACGTCTCAGCGCCCGAGGCGCCCCGCCAGCCAGGGCGCGCAGGCGGTCACCAGCAGCACCAGCGGCCACAGGTTGCCGCCCTCGAAGCGGTAGGCCGCCAGCATTTCGTCCAGCGTCCGTCCGCGCAGCAGGCCCAACGAGAACTCGAAGCCCAGGGTCAGCGCCAGCCAGCCCAGCCCGGTCAGCAGCTGCGCCCGCCTGCCGCGCAGGCCAATCCACGGCAGCAGCCACCAGCTCAGCAGCAGGATCAGGCCCGACAGCAGCAGGCCGCTCAGCAGCAGGCCCGGCCGCGCGCCCAGGCGCGGGATCAGCAGCGCCTCGCGCAGCACGCCGTTGGCGATCGCGCACAGCAGAATCAGCCCCCACACGGCCAGCGCGCGGACCAGCATCGCCATGCGCATGCGTCACCTCCATCGCCCCTGCCGCGGGACGCCAAATCATGGTACCGTGACAGCCATCATCCACCCGCCGGGGCAAGTCCATGCGTCGCACCGCGCTGTACAGCCGATCGTCCCCCGCCGCGCCCCCCGCCGCCGCGCCCGCACCCGAGGCGGTGCCAGCGCCGGTGCCCGTGCCCTGGCGCCAGCGCCTGCGCCGCGGTCTGCGGCATCCGGGCGCCCTGTGGGCCGCCATCGGGGCGCTGGCCCTGGCGCTGGGGCTGGCCCAGGGGCCGTGGCGCGCCACCGCCCCGCGCAAGCTGACGCAGGACGACATCCACGCCGCGGTGATGCACACGCTGAGCACCAAGGTGCTGCCCTCGCAGGCGGCGCGCGCCGCGGCCGCGGTGGCGCCTTCGGTGGTGCGCGTGGAGGGCGTGATCGAGGGCCGCAAGGGCAAGAAGGGCACTGGCGAAATCGGCCGCGGCATCGGCACCGGCGTGGTGATCATCGACAACGGCACCATCCTGACCAACCTGCACGTGGTACAGGGCGCCGAGCGCATCACCGTGACCTTCGCCGACGGCCTGGAGAGCGAGGCCGGCATCGTCAACATGCAGCCCGAGAACGACCTGGCGGTGCTGCGCGCGCACAAGCTGCCCGACGACCTGCAGGCCGCCACCATGCGCTCCACCGGCGATCTGTCGGCGGGCGACGAGGTGGTGGCGATCGGCTTTCCGTTCGGCCTCGGGCCGTCGGTGTCGGCTGGCGTGGTGTCGGGGCTCAAGCGCGGGTTTCGCTCGCCCGACGGCGGCCAGCTGATGAGCAACCTGATTCAGTTCGACGCCGCCGCCAACCCCGGCAATTCGGGTGGCCCGCTGGTGACCATGGACGGCCAGGTGGTGGGCATCGTCACCGCCATCCTCAACCCCACGCCGGCGCGCACCTTCCTGGGCATCGGCTTCGCGGTGCCGATCGAGAACGCCGCCGCCGGGGCGGGGCAGGTCCCCTTCTGACATCTTTTTTCGGAGCATTCCCCGCATGACCGACGCCGACCACCGCCGCTTCGAGGCCAGCCCCGACACCGCCGCGCTGATGGAGCGCATCCTCTACGAGGTCAAGCGCGTGGTGGTCGGCCAGGACCGCTTTCTGGAGCGCGTGATGGTGGCCCTGCTGGCCGGTGGCCACCTGCTGGTCGAGGGCGTGCCGGGCCTGGCCAAGACGCTCACCGTCAAGACGCTGGCCAGCGTGCTGCAGGGCCAGTTCCGGCGCATCCAGTTCACGCCCGACCTGGTGCCGGCCGACCTGATCGGCACCCGCATCTACAACCAGAAGACGGGCGAGTTCAGCACCGCCCTGGGCCCGGTGTTCACCCACCTGCTGCTGGCCGACGAGATCAACCGCGCGCCGGCCAAGGTGCAGAGCGCGCTGCTGGAGGTGATGCAGGAGCGCCAGGTCACCATCGCCGGCCAGACCCACTTCGTGCCCGAGCCGTTCCTGGTGATGGCCACGCAGAACCCGATCGAGACCGAGGGCACCTATCCGCTGCCCGAGGCGCAGGTGGACCGCTTCATGATGAAGGTGCTGGTCGACTACCCGAGCGACGAGGAGGAGTTCGTCATCGCCCAGCGCGTGACCGGCCCGCGCATCGAGGTCAGCCCGGTGGCCAGCATGGAGCAACTGGCCGCCCTGCAGCGCGAATGCCGGCGGGTGTACGTGGATCCGTCGCTGACGCAGTACGCCGTCCGGCTGGTGACCGCCACGCGCCGGCCGGCCGACGTCGGGCTGAAGGAGCTGGCGCCCATGCTCAGCTTCGGCGCCAGCCCGCGCGCCACCATCGGCCTGATCGAGGGCGCCAAGGCGCTGGCCATGATGCGCGGACGCGCCTACGCCCTGCCCGAGGACATGAGCGACCTGGCGGCCGACGTGCTGCGCCACCGGCTGGTGCTGTCCTACGAGGCGCTGTCCGAAGGCCTGTCGGCCGACCAGATCGTGCTGCGCCTGATGGGCAAGGTGACGCCGCCGCCCAAGCCGCTGGCGCACGAGCCGCTGGCGGCCTGAGCCTGCCCGCAAGAAGCCCGGAGGCCACTGATGCTGCGCTGGCTGCGCCGCCCACCGCCACCGCACGCGGTGCCCAACCCGCCGCCCGGCGGCATCGCGCAGCCGTCGCCTGGCGGGGCTGACCCCGAAGCCCTGCTGCGCCGCCTGGAATGGACCGTGCTGCGCCGCCTGGACGGCGTGCTGCAGGGCAGCGTGCGCACCCTGATGCGCGGCGGCGGGCTTCAACTCACCGACCTGCGCGAATACCAGCTGCACGACGACGTGCGCCACATCGACTGGAACGTCACGGCGCGCCTGCAAACCCCGCACGTGCGCGTGTATACCGAAGACCGCGAGATGGCGGCCTGGTTTTTGCTGGACCTGAGCCCCTCGGTGGACTTCGGCTCCGGCGCGCGGCTCAAGCGCCAGGTGCTGACCGAGTTCGTCGCCGTGCTGGCGCGCCTGCTGACGCGGCATGGCAACCGCGTCGGCGCGCTGCTGTACGGCGGGCGGGTGGAGCAGGTGATTGCGGCGCGCACCGGCCGCCGCCACGTGCTGCACCTGCTGCACGCCATCGGCCAGCGGCCCGGGCCGATGCCGTCCGAGCCCGTCACCACCCGCCTGGCCGAGCTGCTGCGCGCGGCCGGCCACCTGGTGCGCGGCCGCTCGACGCTGTTCGTGGTGTCGGACTTCATCAGCGCGCCCGGCTGGGAGCAGCCGCTGGCGCAGCTGGCCAGCCGCCACGAGGTGGTGGCGGTGCGCCTGGTCGACCCGCTGGAGCGCGAGCTGCCCGACCTGGGCCTGATGACGCTGCGCGACGCGGAAAGTGGCGAGCAGCTGCTGGTGGACACGCACGATGCCGGCTTTCGCCAGCGCTTTGCCGCCCTGGCGGCGCGGCGCGAGGACGCGTTGCGCCAGGCGCTGGCGCGCGCGGGCGTCGACACGCTGGAGCTGTCGACCGAGGGCGAGCCGGGCCAGGCCATCGTGCGCTTCGTCGAGCTGCGCCGCCAGCGCAGCCGGCTGGCCGCCGGCGGGGGCATTCCGGCCCACCTTCGCAAGCGCGGCTGATGGGGTCACAATGAAGCTGCAGCCGAGCCGCCCATGAACCTCGCCTGGCCCGCCTTCCTGAAATGGCCCGCGGCGATCCCGCAGCCGGCCTTTCTGTGGCCGCAGTTCCTGTGGGCGCTGCTGGCCTTGCCGCTGCTGGTGCTGCTGTATGTCTGGCTGCTGCGCCGGCGCAAGAAGCTGGCCGTGCGCTACGCCAGCCTGTCCATCGTGCGCGAAGCCGCCGGACGCGGGCCCGGCTGGCGCCACCACCTGCCGCCGCTGCTGCTGCTGCTGGCGCTGGCGCTGCTGCTGCTGGCCAGCGCGCGGCCGCTGGCCGTGATCGCCCTGCCCTCCAACCAGCAGACCATCATGCTGGCGATGGATGTGTCGGCCAGCATGCGCGCCACCGACGTCGAGCCCAACCGCCTGGTCGCCGCGCAGGAGGCAGCCAAGGTGTTTCTGAAGGAGCTGCCGCGCGACGTCAAGGTCGGCATCGTGGCCTTTGCCGGCTCGGCCCAGGTGGCGCAGCAGCCCACCTTGAACCGCGAGGACCTGGTCACCGCCATCGACCGCTTCCAGCTGCAGCGCGCCACCGCCACCGGCAACGCCATCGTGATCTCGCTGGCCACGCTGTTTCCCAACGCCGGCATCGAGCTGCAGCAGCTCAGCGGCGATCGCCCGCGCGGCGGCATGGGCCGCTCGCTCGACCAGCCACCGCCCAGGCAGAACGAGTTCGTGCCGGTGCCGCCAGGCTCCTACAACTCGGCGGCCATCATCATGCTGACCGACGGCCAGCGCACCACCGGCGTCGACCCGCTGGACGCCGCCAGGATGGCGGCCGACCGCGGCGTCAAGGTCTACACCGTGGGCATCGGCACCGTCGACGGCGAGATCATCGGCTTCGAGGGCTGGTCCATGCGCGTGCGGCTGGACGAGGAGACGCTCAAGACCATCGCCCAGAAGACCGCCGCCGAGTACTTCTACGCCGGCACGGCGCAGGACCTGAAGAAGGTCTACCAGAGCCTGTCCAGCCGTCTGACCCTGGAGAAGAAGGAAACCGAGGTGTCCGCCCTGTTCGCCCTGGCCGGCGCGCTGCTGGCGCTGCTGGCGGGCGGGCTGTCGCTGCTGTGGTTCGGGCGCGTGCTCTGATCGCTTGATGGTTTTGGGCCCGCAGCGCCCGCCAGGAAAGCGCCAGCAGCTATTTATTTTGAAGCACCCGACGGGGCAACTGCTTGGCGCCACGCGTGGCCGGGCCGCGCAGCGCCACCGTTCCCACCCATGAACGACGACCCCTTTGCCGGCCTGAGCAGCCTTGAGGCCACCGAACGACTGGCGCGCTTCGGCCCGAATGCACTCAAGCCGCACCGCCAGGCCGTCTGGCGCCAGTTCCTGGGCCGCTTCGCCAACCCGCTGGTGCTGTTGCTGCTGGTGGCCAGCGCCGTCTCGGCAGCGACCGGTGACGCCACCAGCGCCGGCGTCATCGCCACCATCGTGGCGCTGTCGGTCATCCTCGACTTCGTGCAGGAGCGCCGCGCCGGCCACGCCGCCGAGCAGCTGGCGCGCCAGGTGGCGCCGCGCGTGCGCGCCTGGCGCGACGGCGGCGAGCAGCTGGTCGATGCCGACACGCTGGTGCCCGGCGACGTGGTGCTGCTGTCGGCCGGCGACCTGATCCCGGCCGACGGCGAACTGCTGCAGGCGCAGGACTTCTTCGTCAACCAGGCGCTGCTGACCGGCGAACCGTACCCGGTCGAGCGCCGCCCCACGGCCGACGCGCTGCCCGAGCGTGGCGACTGGGACGCCGACAGCCCGAGCGCGCTGTTTCGCGGCAGCTCGGTGGTCAGCGGCTCGGCGCGCGCGCGGGTGCGGCGCACCGGGCGCCACACCGCCATCGGGCGCGTCGCCAGCAGCCTGGAAAAGCCACCGCCACCCACGGCGTTCGAAACCGGCACGCGGCGCTTCGGCCTGCTGATCATGCGCCTCACGCTGCTGCTGGTGCTGTTCACGCTGGGGGTGAACCTGGCGTTTCAGCGCCCGCTGCTGGAGTCCTTCATGTTCGCCGTGGCGCTGGCCGTGGGCCTGACGCCCGAGCTGCTGCCGATGGTGGTGTCGGTCACACTGGCGCGCGGGGCGCTGCGCATGGCGCGCGCCCAGGTGATCGTCAAGCGCCTGTCGGCGATCCAGGACATGGGCGCCATGGACGTGCTGTGCACCGACAAGACCAGCACCCTGACCGAGGCGCGCATCCGGCTCGAGCGCCACGTCGACGCGCAGGGCCGCGACAGCGCCCACGTGCTGGAGCTGGCCTACCTGAACAGCTTCTTCGAGAGCGGCCTGAAAAGCCCGATGGACGAGGCCATCCTGGCGCACGAGCACCCCGACGTCAGCACCTGGAGCAAGATCGACGAGGTACCGTTCGACTTCGAGCGCCGGCGCGTGTCGGTGCTGGTCGAGCGCGCCGGCGAGCGCCTGCTGGTGCTCAAGGGCGCGCCCGAGGACGTGCTGCGCCTGTGCACTCAGTATGAAAATGAGAGCTGCTCGCGCACCTCCGGCGCCGGCTGCGAGCTGAAACCCCTTGACGACGCGGCGCGCGCTCAGATGCAGGCGCTGTTCGACAGCCTGGGGCGCGAGGGCTTTCGCGTGCTGGCCATCGCCTGGAAGCGCGAGCCCGACACCCTGGTCGACGCCGTGGTGGACGACGAGAGCGAGCTGGTGCTGGCCGGCTTCGCCGCCTTTCTCGATCCGCCCAAGGCCAGCGGCGTGGCGGTGAAGGTGGTCACCGGCGACAACGAGCAGGTGGCGCGCCACGTCATGGCCGAGCTGGGCCTGCCGGCGAGCGGCGTGCTCACCGGCGCCGAGATCGCCGCGATGAACGACGACGCGCTGCGCGCGCGCGTGGAAGGGGTCAACCTGTTCTGCCGCGCCAACCCGCAGCAGAAGAACCGCGTGCTGCTGGCCCTGATACCAAAGCGCATTCAATAAATTAGATATCATCCGATTCCACGCAACTCCAGGAGGCGTGGATGAAGAGTCTGATCGTCGTCGGCGACAAGCCCACCATCGAACGGCTGGCCGAGCGTTTGAAGCGCGCGCAATCG
>Ga0208564_1002316_pt1 | contig 15189 bp, 13 predicted proteins | sample AD_UKC073_MetaG_FD_184439 | JGI IMG/M metagenome (GOLD analysis project Ga0208564, IMG submission 184439) | Active sludge microbial communities of municipal wastewater-treating anaerobic digesters from USA - AD_UKC073_MetaG (SPAdes) (version 2) | ecosystem: Engineered > Bioreactor > Anaerobic >... | reverse complement strand
AACTTCGGTGTGCAGGAAGTGCTCGACGCACTCGTTGACCTCGCACCGCCGCCGCACCCGCGTGCATCGAGCAATGCCGATGGCTCGCTCACCGAAATTGCACCGGACGCGGAAGGATTCTCGGGCGTGGTGTTCAAGGTGCAGGCCAACATGGACCCGCAGCACCGCGACCGCATCGCCTTTGTGCGCGTGTGTTCCGGCAAGTACGCGTCTGGCATGAAGCTCAAGGTGGTGCGCAGCGGCAAGGAGATGCGCCCGACTAGCGTGGTGACCTTCCTGTCGCAGCGCCGCGAGGCGGTGGACGAGGCCTACGCCGGCGACATCATCGGCTTCACCATCCACGGCGGCGTGCAGCTTGGCGACACCATCACCGACGGCGCCAGCCTGCAATTCACCGGGCTGCCGTTCTTTGCGCCGGAACTGTTCCAGACTGTCGAGCTGAAGAACCCGCTCAAGAGCAAACAGTTGCAGCAGGGCCTCGCCCAGCTCGGCGAGGAGGGCGCGATCCAGGTGTTCAAGCCGCAGCTTGGCTCGCTGATGCTGCTGGGCGCGGTCGGCCAGCTGCAGTTCGAGGTCGTGCAGCATCGCCTGGCAACCGAGTACAAGGCAGACATCGCGCTGAAGGGCAGCCAGTTCGTCGGCGCCCGCTGGGTCACCTGTGACGACCCGGCCGAGATGAAGAAATTCATGGACTACAACGCGGCCAAGCTCGCCTACGACGCGGCCGATACGCTTGCCTACTTGCTCACGTCCAACTATGACCTGCGCCTGACGCAGGAACGGCACCCGAAGATTCAGTTTCATCCGCTGCGCGAGCACGCAGGGTTGAAGCTGGAGCAGGCGGCGTAGCGGACGTGTCCCCTCTCCCCGTGCGGGAGAGGACCAGGGAGAGTGGTAAGGTGGTATGCGGCGAATTGTGCTCACCGCGCCATTCGCCCTGAGCTTGTCGGAGGGTCAGACAGCGGAATAGCTGGCAGTGCCCGTTCTACGCCGTTTCAGCAGGTCTCGGTTCGTAAAAAAAGACCACCCGAAGGTGGTCTGACTGGCATCTCGTCCGGGTGGACGAGGTCACTAGTTACATGTGCAACCGAAGCCAACGCCGTTGTCGTTGAATTGGGCACTGAACTTCGGAATATCCTTGTCAATGGCGTCAGCATATTTACCCGACGCAAGCACCACGATCAATTTGCAGCTTTTGGGAACCTTCACGGATGACACCTTTCCGTGCCATTCCGGCTGCATGAAAACGCGCCCCTTGAAGCCCTGCTTGTAAACACTCTCAGGCTTCACATTGGGCTTTGTCGTAAGCGCATCGCCCTTGAACAGCCCAAAATGCTTGCCCTTGTAGTCAGTGTTTTCGTAGAACAAACAGGTGTTCTTCTCTGGCGCAGTCTGAGCTGCGCTCACAAGCGGTACCAACAGCGCGGCTGTTCCAACCAACGCAGCTAGCGCGTTTAACCCAAAAGTTGTCATTACAAATTTCCTCTGCGGTCGTGAGGTAAAAACTTATCAAGTGCGCCGACCGACAACCCCCTCGCACCCAGTGATCTTATATGGGCATTGAGCGCGAAGATATTGGGGAAACCATATGCTCAAGCGGTGTAGGACGAGTATCAAAGTGCACACTGTCGTTGCAAGGGATCAATATGGAAATTGCGAACTAGTGGTGCACAAACTACATGTGTTGAATTCCACGATTGAGCTTTGAGAACACCATGAACAACGCGACCAAAACATCACATCGCCCCCTCCGCCTCGCCGTCATCGGCGGCGGCCCCTCGTCATGGATCGGCGGTCAGCACAGACGTGCGGCGCAGCTGGATGGCTGCTGGCAGGTGGTGGCGGGGGTGTTTTCTTCGCATCCTGAGCGCGCAGCGTCGGCGGCGCAGGCGGTCGGGGTGGACCCGGCGCGCGGATACGTGGATGTGGCGACGATGCTGGCGGTAGAGGCGCAGCGGACCGATGGCATTGAGGCGGTGACGATCATGACGCCGAACGATACTCACTATTCCTTTGCTGCTGCTGCGCTTGATGCGGGACTCGATGTGATTGGCGACAAGCCGGTGAGCACGACGGCCGCCGAAGCGCGTGACCTCGCGGCTCGTGCCCGCGCGAAGGGTCGCGTGTTCTGTGTGACGCACGGCTACTCGGCGTACCCGATGACGCGTCATGCCAAGCAGCTCGTCGCCGACGGCGTGATCGGCCCGGTGCGCTTTGTGCAGGTGGAATACATCCAGAGCGGTCTCGCCAAGCCCATCGAACAGGGCACGATGACCGACAGCCAGCGCTGGAAGTTTGACGCTGATCGCAGCGGACTCGCGCTGGTGTTCTCGGCGATTGGCTGTCACGCACAGCATCTGGCCTGCAATGTTGCTGGCCTTGCGATTGAGGCGGTGAGCGCCGACGTCGGCGCGCTGATGCCGGGCCGAAGTGTGACCGACACCGTGCTCGCCAACTTGCGTTTTGCCGGTGGTGCGCGTGGGCAATACACCATCACGCAGGCCGCCGCCGGCAGCGAGAACGACATCCGTCTGCGCGTTTACGGCGAACGCGGCCACCTCGACTGGTCACACCGCCAGTCGGCCTATCTGCACCTCAACATCGAAGGCGAGCCCGCGCGCACCATAGGCCGCGGTGACGCAGGCCTGCCCTCCGACATCGCCCGCCTCAGCCGCACGCCGCGCGGCCACCCGGAAGGCCTGCTCGAAGCCTTCGCCAATCTCTATCGAGAAGCCGCAGAAGCCATCCACGCGCGCAACGCGGGCGCGCCGCTCGTACAGGTGAGCTTTCCGACGATTGATGATGGCGTGGAGAGCATGCGGTTCATTGAGGCTTGCATTGCCTCGCATGCGGCGGGTGGCAGATGGATTGGAACGTAAACAGTGTTTACACAATTGCCGGGAAAGTACTTAGAATCGCTGTATGGATCCACATAAATCTCCCGCATGCGAATTCTCGGCGTTCGTTGCTGGCAATCGATTCAAAACTGTTCTTGCTGATCCGCCTTGGCAATTCCAGAACCGTACTGGAAAGGTCGCTCCGGAGCACAAGCGGCTGAATCGTTACGGGACGATGACGCTCGACGACATAAAGGGGCTGCCTGTAGCGGACGCGGCCGAAGAGACGGCGCATTTGTATTTGTGGGTTCCGAATGCGCTGTTGCCTGATGGACTTGCTGTGATGCAGGCTTGGGGGTTTAACTACAAGTCGAACATCGTGTGGCACAAACTTCGCAAAGATGGTGGTAGCGATGGGCGCGGCGTAGGTTTTTACTTTCGTAACGTTACGGAGCTACTTCTGTTTGGGGTACGCGGCAAAAATGCTCGTACCTTGCAGCCTGGCAGAACCCAAGTTAACTATCTGGGCACGCGCAAGCGCGAACACAGCCGAAAGCCCGACGAACAATACGAATTGATCCAGTCCTGTAGCCCTGGGCCGTATTTGGAGCTATTCGCGCGAGGAACGCGGCCTGGTTGGGCCATCTGGGGCAATCAAGCCGACGAATCCTATTCGCCGACTTGGCCAACGTATCGCAATCACTCACAACGCCAGCAGGATAGTCTGCCGCTCGGGTAGTTATTACTCCGACGGAGAATTCTCCTCGTCCAACTGTTCCACAGTCGCGTTATCGAAAACCACAATCGAAGCTGGTATTCCGATTAACAGCAGTGGGCAAGGATTGCCTACCCCACGCGACACTCGCGCCTGCAATTTCTCCCAGTGCGTGGTTGCTGCGCCAAATTTGTTTGACACAAAGTTGCTTGTCCAGGCTTCGGCGAAATCAATAGGGTCTTTTGCCCTGTTCGCTCTGTCACTGATGTGCGCCCGTTGCTTCGGGGTCGGTTCAACGCCCGCAGCAGCCAGCGAAGCAAAGTTGACGATATTGCGTTCACTAGCAAACCTTCGGACCAGTTCCATCATTTTCGACTGGAGACTACTTCCCCGAGTAATGATGATGCCAACACTGATGGCGCCGTCCGCGTGCAAACGTTTGAAATTTTCCAGGTCGCGATCAAAGAACGGATCCTTGTTGTTCCATTCAATTTCACAACCTATTGTGCCAACGCCCGGCACCGTCCGCACGTGGTCAACCTCGTGCGAGGTCGCTTCGCGTTCGAGCCCATCGATTGATTTTGCAACGACAAAGTTGTGCTTCTTCCAACCCCGGGCGTCGAGTGATTTTCTTGTTCGTTGCGTAAATTTGATCTCACCACCACCTGATCCAATGATTTCAGTCATCGGAAGAGATAGCGCAGAAAGCACAGCACCCAATTCGTGTACCTGCTCACCAAATTCGCCGAACAGAATTGACTTGGCGTGAGAAAGATATTGGATGTCGAAGCCCCGTTCTTCGAGCGCTGATATTGGATCAACTGCAAGTCTTGTCATGTCGTGGATCTTACTCAACCATTGGGCGCAATGGGTCAAAGCGCGGCGTGACACGCCGTCCGCGCTATCATTCGACCCGGGTCTGCAGTTCACCCAGACGTTCCCGGCTGAAGTTTCCGCTTCGGCTTTGCTAAACCTGCTGATCGTTCACTCGCTGATCAACACGCTTTGCGTGATGCCAGCACCGATCGTTTTTCTGCACTGACTGTTTGACGCTTTGCTTGCGCCGGGTCGTGCTGGAAGGGGAGCTCCCAGCGTTTTTTATCGCCCTGGCCAATTTCAAAACCTGAAAGGCAGGCTCATTCATGTCCACGCTTCTCGCTGCGGATGACGCAGCACAAACCATCACTCGCGCCCCGTCGCGCCCGAGCGCCAATGCGCGCGCCAATCCGCGCACCAAGGCCGACGACCGTGCGATTCCGTTTTACGTCGAAAACCTGAGCGCGCTGGCGAAATCATTGCGCGAACAGCTCACGCCATTTGCCCAGGCGGCGACCTTGCCGTCGCATGTGCAATTGCTGAACTGGCTGGCGCGCGCGGCTGGGCACCGCAACTATCAGGCGCTGCGTGCGGCGGCGACACTGCAACCGGTCTCGCCGCCTGCGAATGTGGTGCCTGCGGCGGCGTTCGACGCGGCGATGACCGCGCACGCCAGCAAGGCACTCACGCAGTTCGACGAACGCGGTCGGCTCAGCCGCTGGCCGCACAAATACGCCGTGCAACGCATCGCGATGTGGGCGCTGTGGCAACGCTTCGATGCGCGCCGCACCTACACCGAGCGCGAGGTGAATGCGGTGCTCAACACCTGGGCCACCTATGGTGATCACGCCACGCTGCGCCGTGAGCTGATCAACATGAAGCTGCTCGGGCGCAAGCCGGATTGCAGCGAGTACTGGAAGGAGCCGGTGCGCGCCAGCGACGAAGTGCGCGCGTTCTTGCGCGCGCTGCGCGAGCAGACGCAGGAGGCATTGCCGCCGGGATCAGCGCGACGACACGCCACCGCCGTCGCAGCAACTAGCGAGGCTTAGCGCAACGCGCGTCGTGCCGCCGCAGCAATGTGCGCGGCATCGACGCCGAAGTGGTCACGCAGCGCCGCGCGGGTGTCGCTGCGACCAAAGCCATCGGTGCCGAGGGTGACGTAGCGCCGCCCGGCGGGCACCCACGCGCGAACGCTCTCCGGCACCAGCCGCACGTAGTCGGTGGCGGCGATCACCGGCCCCTGCGTGCTGGCGAGCAGGTCGCTCAGGTGAGGCGTGAGCGTGTCGTCGGCATCGCAACGCACGCCGTCGCGCGCCAGCTCGCTCCAGCTGGTGACGCTGACGACCGTCACGTGCACACTTTCGTCTGCCAGTTGCTGGGCCGCCTTGATCACTTCGGTGAGGATGGCGCCCGAGCCCAGCAGGGTGGCGTGTTGGCCACGATGTGGTTCGACAGGCTCACCACGAACGGGAGATACGGGCTCCGGTCGTGGTGACCCATCGACAGACGCCGGACCAGGCGCCGCGCTCCCCACACCCTCCGTTCGTGGTGAGCCTGTCGAACCATGAACACTTGTCGGTGCGAACTCGGCAAACACATACGCCCCCCGAATCACGCCATCGCGCTTGTTGTCGGGCAGATCAGGCTGCGCGTAGTTCTCATTCATCAGCGTGACGTAGTAGAAAACGTCGCGCTGTTCGCTGAGCATTTCGCGCATGCCGTAATCAATGATGACGGCCATCTCGCTGGCGAACGCCGGGTCATAGGCCTTGCAGTTGGGTACTGTTGCGGCCCACAGGTGGCTGGTGCCGTCCTGATGCTGCAAGCCCTCACCGCCGAGCGTGGTGCGGCCCGAGGTGGCGCCGAGCAGAAAGCCGCGCGGCTGCTGGTCCGCTGCTGCCCAGATCAGATCCGCCACGCGCTGGAAGCCGAACATCGAGTAGTAGATGTAGAACGGCAGCATCGCAAAGCCATGCACGCTGTAGCTGGTCGCCGCTGCCGTCCAGCTCGAGATGGCACCGGCTTCGCTGATACCTTCTTCAAGAATCTGCCCGTCGAGCGCTTCGCGGTAGGAGAGCACCGAGCCGATGTCCTCCGGCGCGTAGCGTTGCCCCACGCTGGAATAAATGCCGACCTGCTTGAACAGATTGGCCATGCCGAAGGTGCGTGCTTCGTCGGCGACGATGGGCACGATGCGCGGGCCGAGTGTCGCGTCCTTGAGCAGATTGCCCAGCATGCGCACGAAGGCCATGGTGGTGCTCATTTCCTTGCCGTCCGGCGCGAGCGCGAACTGCGCGTACGAAGCGATGGCAGGCACAGGTAGCGCCTGCGCGGCCGTCTGCCGGGTGGGCAGGAAGCCGCCGAGCTTCGCGCGCCGGTCCTGCAGGTAACGCAGTTCGACGCTGTCACTCGCGGGCTTGTAGAACGCGAGCGAGGTAGCTTGCTCATCGCTGAGCGGCAGGTTGAAACGGTTGCGAAATTCGATCAGCGCGGTTTCGTCGAGCTTCTTCTGCGAGTGGGTGGTCATCTTGCCCTGGCCGGCGCTGCCCATGCCGTAACCCTTCTTGGTGTGGGCGAGGATGACCGTGGGCTGGCCGCGATGCAGTGCGGCGGCGGCGTAGGCGGCGTAGATCTTCACGATATCGTGGCCACCACGCTTCAGGCGGTCGATCTGCTCATCGGTCATGCCCTGCGCGAGGCGACGCAGTGCCTCGCTCTGGCCGAAGAAGTTCTCGCGGTTGTAGCGGCCATCGTTGGCAGCGAAGGTCTGCATCTGCCCGTCCACCGTCTGCGCGAAGGTGTGCAACAGGGCGTGCGATTCGTCGCGGGCGAAGAGGCCATCCCAGTCCGAGCCCCAGAGCAGCTTGATCACGTTCCAGCCGGCGCCGCTGAACAGTTTTTCCAGCTCGTCGATGATGCGACCGTTGCCACGCACCGGGCCGTCAAGCCGCTGCAGATTGCAGTTGACTACCCAGATCAGGTTGTCTAGCCCTTCGCGCGCGGCGAGGGTGAGCGCGCTCATGCTCTCCGGCTCGTCCATCTCGCCGTCGCCGAACACGCCCCACACCTTGCGGCCCTCGCAGTCGAGCAGATTGCGATGGCTGAGATAGCGCATGAAGCGCGCCTGATAGATCGAGCTGATCGGGCCAATGCCCATCGAGCCGGTCGGGAACTGCCAGAAGTCGGGCATCAGGTACGGATGCGGATAGCTCGACAGACCGCGCGCCCCGGCGGCGCGGGCGCCCAGTTCGCGGCGGTAATGGCTGAGATCGTTCTCGCTCAGGCGACCTTCGAGAAAGGCTCGCGCGTAGACGCCCGGCGCGCTGTGCGGCTGGAAGAACACGAGGTCACCACCGTGGCCGGTAGCGTCGTTGCGGGCGTGAAAGAAGTGGTTGAAGCCCACCTCGAACAAATCCGCTGCGCTGGCGTAGCTGGCAATGTGTCCGCCCAGCTCGCCGTAGGCGGCATTGGCCCGCGCCACCATCGCCAGCGCGTTCCAGCGCATCAGCGAGGCCAGCCGCTCCTCAATGGCGAGATCGCCGGGAAAATTGGGCTGTGCCTGCACCGGGATGCTGTTCTGATACGGCGTCGCCAGTTCCGGCCGCCACGCGATGCCGGTGGCACGCACATGCTCCACCAGCCGGTCCAGCATGAAGCGGGCACGCTCCGGCCCGGCGGCGGCGACCAGCGTATCGAGCGCGTCGCGCCATTCCCGGGTTTCGGCGGGATCACTGTCGGCGGTGGCGTGCAGCAGTTCGGGTGGGGTAGGCATGAGCATCGTGGCAATCCAGGGAGAGGCGGGATTGAGCCACGAAATTGTGCCGACTGCACGGCAGCAGGTGCTGTTGAAAGCGCTTTGCTTTTGCCGTGATCAGGCATTTAATGCGGATAACAGCAAAGAAAGCGGCACATTGAATTGCAAGACCATCTGGACACCATTGATTTGCGCATCCTGCACGAGTTGCAGCAGGACGGCTCGCTCACCAATGTCGAGCTCGCCCGCCGGGTGAATCTGTCGCCTTCGCCTTGCCTGGCGCGGGTGAAGGCGCTGGAGGCGCGCGGCGTGATCGACCGTTACGTGGCCATTGCCAACCCGCATGCGCTGGGGCTTGGGCTCAATGTGTTCATCTCGATCAGCCTCAAGGAACAGAGCAAATCGGCGCTGGCCGCATTCGAATCGCGCATCGCCGAGCACGACGAGGTGATGGAGTGCTACCTGATGACCGGCGACAGCGATTACCTCATCCGCGTGGTGGTGGCGGACATCCAGGCGCTGGAGAAATTCATCCTTGAGCAACTGAGCCCAATCCCCGGCATCGAAAAAATCCGATCAAGCTTCACGCTGAAGCAGGTGCGCTACAAGACGGCGCTGCCGGTGCGGGCAGCGTAACGGTTTGCACGCGCCTACAGCTTTTTCAGCTAACCCGCATAGCAATTGGGCTTAAGCTAATAAATGTGTTGAAGTCGATATTTGCAGAAAACAGGCTTTGAGCCCATATAGAACGGGGCTTTCATCAAAAAGCCACTGCTTTTGTGCGTGGCGTTTGCATGCAGGATGGCGCCGCGCCGCCGCTTGGGATAATTGCGGCTATGCAAAAAGAACAATTGATCGAGTGGCTGACCTCGGCCATTCGCAAAGCAAACCTCTCCGACACCGCCGTCCCTGCGCTGGAGCGCCCGAAGCAGGCCGAGCATGGCGACTGGGCAACCAATATTGCGCTGCAACTGGCGAAACCGCTGGGCAAAAACCCGCGCGAAGTCGCGACCCTGCTCAAGGCAACGCTGGACGCGCAGCCGAATGCGATGGTCAGCGAGGTCAGCATCGCTGGCCCCGGCTTCATCAACATCCGACTGAATCCTGCGGCGAAGTTCTCGGCGGTGGCCGATGCGCTGCGGCTGGGCGACGCCTTCGGCACCAGCGCCGCGCGCAAGGGTGAAAAGGTGATGGTCGAATTCGTCTCGGCCAACCCGACCGGGCCGCTGCACACCGGGCACGCGCGTCAGGCGGCCCTGGGCGACACACTGTGCAACCTGCTGGAGACGCAGGGCTGCACGGTGCATCGCGAGTTCTATTACAACGACGCCGGCAACCAGATCGACAACCTCGCGCGTTCGGTGCAGCTGCGCGCGATGGGCGTGGAGCCGGGCAGCGCGCTGTGGCCGGAGGACGGCTATCGCGGTGACTACATCGTCGAGATCGGCAAGGCGTATCTGGAGCGCGGCGGCGACGTCAACGATCTCAACGCGATCCGGAGCTACGCCGTCAACGTGCTGCGCAATGAGCAGGACCGCGACCTCACGGCCTTCGGCGTCAAGAAATTCGACTGCTACTACCTCGAGAGCTCGCTCTACACCGATGGTCGCGTCGACAAGACGGTCGCCGGCCTCAAGGCCTCGGGCCACACCTTCGAGCAGGACGGCGCGCTGTGGCTGAAGACCACCGACTTCGGCGACGATAAAGATCGCGTGATGAAGAAGGCGACGGGCGGCTACACCTACTTCGTTCCCGACGTCGCGTATCACGTTACCAAATGGGAACGCGGCTTCACGCAGGTGGTGAACATTCAGGGCACCGACCACCACGGCACCATCACACGGGTGCGCGCCGGTCTGCAGGCGATGGATGCCGGCATTCCCAAGGGCTATCCGGACTACCTGCTGCACAGCATGGTGCGCGTGATGCGCGGCGGCGAAGAGGTGAAGATCAGCAAGCGCGCCGGCAGCTACATCACGCTGGGCGAGCTGATTGAGTGGGTCGGCAAGGATGCCGTGCGCTTCTTCCTCGTCTCGCGCAAGGCCGACAGCGAATTCACCTTCGATATTGACCTCGCGCTGTCGCAAAGCGAAGAAAACCCGGTGTACTACGTGCAATACGCGCACGCCCGCATCTGCTCGGTGTTGCGCGAAGCGGCGGTGAGCGACGAAGCGCTGCGCGCGGCCGATCTCGGCCTGCTCACGCACGAAAAGGCCGAGGCACTGGCGACCAAACTGGCCGACTACCCCGCCCTGCTGGCGACCGCCGCCCGCGACCTCGCGCCGCATCTGCTGCCGTATTACCTGCGCGAAGTCGCCGCCGCGTTCCACGGCTATTACGCCGCCGAACGCATTCGTGTGGACGCCCCGGCGCTGCGTGCAGCGCGCACGGCGCTGGCGGCCGCCACCGCACAGGTGCTGAAAAACGGTCTCGGTCTGCTCGGCGTCTCCGCGCCCGAGAAAATGTAAGAATCAGCGCCGTGGATACTTCCCCGCAGAACAAGACAGCGAGTTTTCTCTTCGGTGGCCTGATCGGCTTTGTGGTCGGTCTGGTCGTGGCGGGTGTACTGGCGATCTGGATCTACAGCGCCTCGCCGTTCCGCCCCGAGACCACGCCGCCGCCAAAGCTGGACCCGATCCGTCCGAAGTCCGAGGCAAAAACCGAAGCCAAACCCACCGGCCAGACCGGTGCGCTGGCGAAGGACGAAAACAAGACCGACGCCGAGCGCATCGTGCAGCCAGGCTCCACCCCGGCCAGCACGCCTGCGGCGCCGGCCGCGAACGCCGCTGCCAAAACACCGGCCAAGCCAGCCGATCCCGAGCCGTCGCCCAGCGCCGAGCCGCGCGGGCGCCTCTGGCTGCAAGTGGGCGCTTACGCCAACAAGCAGGACGCCGAGAATCAACGTGCCCGCTTTGCCATGCTGGGCTACGAAGCAAAGATCGAATCCGCCGATGTGCCGGACAAGGGCACTGTGCATCGCGTCCGTGTCGGCCCCTATCGTGACCCGGACGAAGCTGGCAAGGTGCGCGGCGACCTCGCCCGCCAGGGCATCGAAGTGACGGTGGTCAAGCCCTGACCGCCGCCCGTCGCCGGCGCGTCATCAACTGGCGCTGTCGGCGAACCAAACCCCCTGCCCGTTAGTCACAGGCAACTGCTACCCCAAACAGACAACACAAGAATACGGAGACATCATGGTTCGCTGGGTCAAATCCCTCAAATGGCTGGCACTGGGCTTCATGGCCGCATCGGTCACCGCTGGTGCGCAAGAGCAGCTGACGGAAGGCAAGGATTACCTCCGCCTGAAACAACCGCAGGCGATCGAATCGGGCGCCAAGATCGAAGTGATCGAGTTCTACAGCTACGGTTGCCCGCACTGCAAGGATCTGGAGGAATACCTCGGCCCGTGGATCAAGAAAGTCCCCGCCGATGTCAGCTTCAAGCGCATTCCGGTGGCCTTCCAGCCGGCGTGGGTGAATCTGGGCAAGATCTACTACACGCTCGAAGGGCTCGGTCGCGAGGACTTGTCGGGCAAGGTGTTCTCGTCGCTGCACGGCGCCGGTGTCAAGCTGAACGAAGAGAAGGTGTTCTTCGACTGGGCTGCCAGCAACGGTCTTGACGCCAAGAAGGTGCAGGAAATGTGGGGCTCGTTCGCGGTCAACAGCAAGATGAACCGCGCCAAGACGCTGGCCGGCAACTACCAGGTGGACAGCGTTCCGATGCTCTTCATCGACGGCAAATTCAAGCTGCAGCCGCACCTGCTCAAGGGCCAGCACAAGGACGTGCCTGCCGCGCTTGACTTCCTGATTGCCAAGGCGCGCGCCGAGCGCAACAAGAAGTAAGCAACACCTGCTGCGCACCAGGGCCGCCGAGTCACACCGGCGGCCTTTTGCTTTCCGGGGTTTTGCTTTGCAGCGCCGCCCCCATCTCGGTGCGATGACTCATCTGCCCGATGCCACTGGCCTGCGCCACGCGCGCTTCCACTCCCCCGCCCGCCTGCGTATCGCCTGCCTGGTGCCATCGATCACCGAGACGCTGTTCGCGCTGGGGCTTGGCGACCGTGTAGTCGCGCGCACCGGCTTCTGCATTCACCCCGAGGAGGGCGTGCGCGAGGTGCCGAAGGTCGGTGGCACCAAGGACGTGAATGTGGCGAAGCTGATCGCCACCGAGCCGACGCACGTCATCGTCAACATCGACGAAAACCGCAAGGACACGGTTGATCATCTGCGCCGAGTGATTCCAAACGTGATCGTCACGCACCCATTGCTGCCGGAGGACAACGCCACGCTGTTTGCGCTGCTCGGCCACATATTCAGTGTTGAAGACGCGGCCCTCGCGCTCGCCCGCCAGCTGGCCGACGCACTGACGCAGGCGCGCGCCGTCGGAGCGTCACGGGTGAGCGAATCGGTGCTCTATCTGATCTGGAAGAACCCGTGGATGACCGTCTCGCGCGACACCTACGTCAGCGCGATGCTGGCCACCGTCGGCTGGAAAACGCTGCCCATGCAGGCTGACAAGCGCTACCCGGAGATCGCGGCGGACGACAGCGTCTGGCGTAACGCAGATCGCGTGTTTCTGTCCACCGAGCCCTATCTGTTCGACGACGGCCACATCGCCACGCTGCGCGACGATCTGCATCTGCAGCAGCCGATCGAGCTGATCGACGGTGAGATGACCAGCTGGTACGGCGTACGCGCGATTGCCGGGCTCAAGTACCTCGCTGATTTGCGACGCAGACACGAGCAACTTTCACCGCCGAGCCCCGCTGTGCAAGGCCTGATTGCCTGAAACGGTGAAAGTCGACTTATAGCCAATTAGCCAGTCAGGCCCAATCGCAATGCGGTTTGGCGCCTGATGCTGATCGCGTCAGGCGGCGGCTTTGCCTGCCGGCACCGTAGCGTCGGCAATCACTGCGTGAATGCTGCGCTCAATGCCAGCGGCGTCAAGCCCGACCGAGGCCAGCAGCACGGCCGGGTCGCCCTGATCGATGAATTTGTCGGGCAAGCCCAGCATCAGCAGGCGGTTGCTGAGACCTGCCTCGGCGAGGAACTCGGCGACTGCACTGCCCGCGCTACCGGGTACTGAGGCCTCTTCCACCGTCACCAGCAGCTCGTGTGAGGCTGCGAGTTCGCGGATGAGCGCCTCATCGAGCGGCTTGACGAAGCGCATGTTGGCGACCGTCGCGTCGAGCTTGTCGGCAACGGCGAGGGCCGGATGCAGCATCGAGCCCCAGGCGAGGATGGCGATTTTGCTGTTGCCGTTGGCCTTGCGGGCGATGACGCCCTTGCCGTGCGCCAGCGGTGCGATCGCAGCATCCGGAGCACCATGTGCCGCGCCACGCGGGTAGCGCACGGCGGCGGGGGCCGCGAGCGCGACGCCGTGCGACAGCATCGCGCGGCACTCAGCGGCGCTGGACGCACTCATGATGGTCATGTTCGGCAGGCAGCGCATGAAGGCGACGTCGAAGCTGCCCGCGTGGGTGGGGCCATCGGCGCCGACCAGCCCGGCGCGGTCGATGGCGAACAGCACCGGCAGGTTCTGCAGCACCACGTCGTGCACCAGCTGATCGTAGGCCCGCTGCAGGAAGGTGGAATAGATCGCCACCACCGGCTTCAGCCCCTCGCAGGCAAGCCCGGCGGCGAAAGTCACGCTGTGCTGCTCCGCGATACCCACATCGAAATAACGATCCGGGAATTCCTTCGAGTAGCGCACCATGCCCGAGCCTTCGCGCATGGCCGGCGTGATGGCCACCAGCTTGTCGTCGCTGGCGGCGGTGTCGCACAGCCAGTCGCCGAAGATGTCGGAGTAGGTCTTCTTCGGCACCACGGCAGGCGCCGCCGGGATGCCGGCGGAGTGATCGAACTTCGGCACCCCGTGATAGAGGATCGGGTCGTCCTCGGCGCGCTCGTAGCCCGCGCCCTTGCGGGTGACGACATGCAGAAACTGTGGCCCGGTGCGGTCCTTCACCTTGTTGAGCGTGTCGACCAGCAGGTTCACGTCGTGGCCATCAATCGGGCCGATGTAGTTGAAGCCGAACTCTTCCCACATGGTGCCGGGCAGCACCATGCCCTTGGTGTGTTCTTCCCAGCGCCGGGCAAAACGAGACACCGGCGGGATGGCGGACAGCATGTTCTTGCCCATGCGACGCACGGCGCCGTACATGTTGGAGGCCAGCAGCCGCGCCAGATAGTTGTTCAGCGCACCGACCGGCTCGCTGATTGACATCTCGTTGTCGTTGAGGATCACCAGCAGGTTGGCGTCCATCGCTCCAGCGTTGTTGAGCGCTTCGAATGCCATGCCGGCGGTCATGGCGCCATCGCCGATGATGGCCACCACGCGGCGGCTCTCGCCTTTCGCCTTGGCCGCCACGGCCATGCCGAGCGCGGCGGAAATGCTGGTCGATGAATGCGCCACGCCAAAGGTGTCGTACTCGCTCTCGTCGCGCTTGGGAAAGCCGGCCAGACCCTGCCACTGGCGCAGCGTGTTCATGCGCTCGCGGCGACCGGTCAGCACCTTGTGTGGATAGCACTGATGGCCGACGTCCCACACCAGCCGGTCATGCGGCGTGTCGTAACAGTAGTGCAGGGCGACGGTCAGCTCGACGACGCCCAGGTTTGACGACAAATGGCCGCCCGTCTTCGACACCGAATCGAGCACGTAGGCGCGCAACTCGTCGCAGAGGCCGCCAAGCTCGCCCTGCGGCAGGGCGCGCAGTTCGGTCGGCAGGTTGATCGTTTCAAGCAGTGACATGGGCTTTCCGTTACGCGGTGCGCTGCGCCATCGCACGCGCCAGTGCGGCCAGACGGTCGCTGTTGAGGTGGGCGGGCAGCGCGGCGACGGCTTCAGCGGTGAGCCTGTCCGCATAGGCGCGCGCCGCGTCAATGCCCATCAGCGACACAAAAGTGGGCTTGTCATTGGCAGCGTCCTTGCCTGCCGTCTTGCCGAGTGTGGCGCTGTCGGCCGTGGCGTCGAGCACATCGTCCACCACCTGAAAGACGAGACCGATCTTCTGCGCATAAGCCGACAGCGCGGCGATGGTTGCCTCATCTTCTTCCGCCAGCAGTGCCGGC
>Ga0208564_1002308_pt1 | contig 15218 bp, 12 predicted proteins | sample AD_UKC073_MetaG_FD_184439 | JGI IMG/M metagenome (GOLD analysis project Ga0208564, IMG submission 184439) | Active sludge microbial communities of municipal wastewater-treating anaerobic digesters from USA - AD_UKC073_MetaG (SPAdes) (version 2) | ecosystem: Engineered > Bioreactor > Anaerobic >... | reverse complement strand
GGTGGGCGCGCCCGCCTGGAGCGCGGGTGCGCAGGCCCTGCGCGCAGGCGGTGCGGGCGAGGCAGAGGTGGGCCTGCACCTGGACCTGACCGAGCACCCCCTGCACCCCGCGCTGCGCCTGCCGCTGCCGCAGCTGGTCGCGCGGGCCTACCTGGGGCAGCTGGACGCCGCCGCGCTGCGCGCCGAAATCCGCGCCCAGCTCGATGCCTTCGAGCACCACCTGGGCCGCCCGCCGGCCTATGTGGACGGACACCAGCACGTGCACCAGCTCCCCGTAGTGCGCGGCCTGCTGGTGGATGAGGTGGTGCGCCGCTACCCTGTGGGCACGCTGTGGCTGCGCGCCACCCACGCGGGCATGCGCCGGGACGTGAAGAGCCAGGTGATCGCTGCCCTGGGCGCGCGCGGGCTGGCAGCCCTGGCGCACCGCGCCGGGCTGCCGCAGAACGGGCGACTGCTGGGGGTGTACGGCTTCACCGGCGGGCCGGAGCAGTACCGCGAGCGGCTCGCGCACTGGCTGCAGGTTGCGCGCGACGGCGACTTGCTGATGTGCCACGCGCGTCTGGCCGGGCCGGGCACAGCCCCGCCGTTCGAGCAGGCCATGCAGGCCGAATTTGCGGTGCTAAGCGGGCCGCAGGCACCCACGCTGCTGGCACAGGCTCACGTGCGGCTGCGGCCCATGCGCGAAATACTCTCTCTTGCAGGCAGCACACCAAGCCAGGCGCGCTGAATAGGCTCAAGCCTCAGTTCAAGCCTCAGTTCAAGCCTCAAACAGCCCGCCGTCCCGCTGCGGCGGCGCCACGCCCAGGTGGCGGAAGGCGGCCAAGGTGGCGATGCGCCCGCGCGGGGTGCGCTGCAGAAAGCCCTGCTGGATCAGGTAAGGCTCGATCACGTCCTCGATGGTGCCGGCCTCTTCGCCGATGCTGGCAGCGATGTTGTCCAGGCCCACCGGGCCGCCGTCGAAGCGGTGGATGACGGCTTCCAGCAGCTTGCGGTCCATCACGTCGAAGCCGCGCGGGTCCACATCGAGCATCTTGAGCGCCGCGTCGGCGATGGCCACACTGATGTGGCCGGTGCCCTTCACATCGGCATAGTCGCGCACCCGGCGCAGCAGGCGGTTGGCGATCCGCGGCGTGCCGCGCGAGCGGCGGGCCACTTCCAGGGCGCCGTCAGCGTCGATGGGGGCCTTCAGCAGGCCAGCCGAGCGGGTGACGATGCGGGCCAGTTCGGCATCGGTATAGAACTCCAGCCGCGCCACGATGCCGAAGCGGTCGCGCAGCGGGTTGGTCAACATGCCGGCGCGGGTGGTGGCGCCCACCAGGGTGAAGGGTTGCAGGTCGAGCTTGATGGAGCGGGCCGCGGGGCCCTCGCCGATCATGATGTCGATCTGGTAGTCCTCCAGCGCGGGGTAGAGGATTTCCTCGACCACGGGCGACAGGCGGTGGATTTCGTCGATGAAAAGAACGTCGTTCTTTTCGAGGTTGGTGAGGATGGCAGCCAGGTCTTTCGGCTTCTCCAGCACCGGGCCGGAAGTCTGGCGCAGGTTCACGCCCAGCTCGGCGGCGATGATGTGCGACAGCGTGGTCTTGCCCAGGCCAGGCGGGCCGAAGAGCAGCACATGGTCCAGCGCCTCCTCGCGCTTGCGGGCGGCGCCGATGAAGATTTCCAGTTGCTCACGGGCCTTGGCCTGGCCGACGTACTCCTCCAGCAGCTTGGGCCGCAAGGCCCGCTCGATGGCCTCTTCCTGCGGGGAGGCCGGCGCGGCGGACAGCACGCGCTTGGGCGGGGCGGGGATGAAGTCGTCGGTCTGGATGCTCATGAGGGGCAGATTATCGCCAATGGCGGCTCTGCCCCCGCATCTATCGGCTTACTGCGAAGTCCAGGCGAAGTAAGCAGGGCCTTCGTACTTGAAGCTGGGATAAGCTCCCAGGACAAAATCCCGCTCGCCTGCACTGATCGTGTAGAAATGCGCGCCGGTGCCGGTATTGAAGAACCGGTACATGGCGGTTGCACTTCCGCCAGCTGCAGGCTGCGCATACCAGCTGGGGCCTTCGTAGGTAAACGACGGGTAGGTCGCCAAGACGAAATCGCGCTCATCCGCACTGATCGTGTAGAAATGCGCACCCGTATTCCTGTTGAAGAAACGGTAGACGGGGCTGGTGCCCGCAGCCTGGGAGGTATAGGCATAAAAGGCAGGGCCTTCGTACTTGAAGGTGGGATAGGTGGCGATCACGTAGTCTCGCTCGTCGGCGCTGGGCGTGTAGAAATGCGCACCGGTGCTGCTGTTGAAGAAACGATAGACCGCGGTGCGCGACGACCCGCCACCCGCCGTGGCCCACAGCCACTGGTTCAACCCCGCAGCGTAGGACACGTCAAACCGGCCATAGAAGTTGTAGTTGCGACCGGCCGCTGCACCGCAGGTGCTGGAGCCGCCCGAGAGCACACCGACCATATACCCGTTGCTGAAGATGCCCGAACCACTGCTGCCCCCTTCGGTGATGCCCTGGTTCAACGTCATGAGGTAGTGGCTGCTGGAGGCCGCAGTGCCGCTGGTGCACGAGAAGGTGGAACCACCTCCCACGTTGCAGTTATAGAAGCCGGTGATGCCCCCGTTCGAGTACTTGAGCAAGTCACCCCTGGGATGGTGCAGCGATGACACTGCAACACCTGCTGTAGCCGCCGCACTGGTCCATCCCGCAAAGGTCACACCGGCCGGCGGCGTTTCGTTCAGGCGCATGAAGGAAGTGTCGGTACTGCTGGCGGCATACAACAGGGTCGCGCCGCCGTAACGCTTGGTGCTGCCTGCCAGGACCGAGTAGCTGCCACAGGTGGCCGAGCGGTAGAACCAGTCAGTCTGCAGCGTGGACGCCACCGTCTGGGTGGAGATGCAGTGGTTGGCGCTGATGAAGTAAGGCGTACCGGTGGATTCCCGGTCATTCAGCAAAGTGCCCGTGCACAGGTAAGAGCCACCGTCCTTCACATAGATCATGCGGGCCACGGCGTTGCGCGTGGAGACCAGGTCGGAATAGCAGTTGGCATCCAGCTGGCAATACAGCGACTCACCCACCTGCAGACTGGGGTCTTCGGTCGCCGCCAGCGCCTGCAGGTCCGTGAAGATGTGCGACAGGCGGGGCACCGCGATGTCCAGGCTGCTCACGCGCACACCCGCAGGCAGTTCCACCTCCAGCGTGGCATCGGCATAGCCCAGGTACGGAGTCCACCAGGTGCGGCCGTCGTCGCTGGTGTCGCCGGCACGCAGGTTGGTGTCGATGCGCTGCAGCACCTCCTGGCCCGAGATCTGGTAGACCTCGCCCGGCCGGCTCTGGCTGTACACCCGCAGCACGGCGCCACCGGGCAACTTGCGCACCAGCACGCCCAGGCGCACACCCGTGGCCCCTTCGGACGCGAAATTGATCGCCCCCACCTGGCCGCCCTCTGCCGTGGACTGCCACTGGAACTGCCCCAGCGTGGCTGCGGCAGAAGCGGTCTGGCTGATGGAGCGGGTTTCACCCACCTGCAGGGCCACGCCGGGTTCGACAGTCGCTACCTGAGCCTGTGTCTTGGCCAGCGGGCCCAGCGCCACGCGCCCGGCCTTCGGGATGGACCCCGCGTCCTGCACCCGCACACGCATCGGGGACACATCCTGCACCGCATCGGCGGGCTGCACCCGGCTCGACACCTGCTGCGGCCCTGCGGACAGTGCCGCACCCGATACCTCGGCACCCGACCCGCCGCCGCCGCACGCACTGAGCATGCCGACCGCAGCGCCCAGCAACGCTACCAACTGTTTTCGTACATTGAATTTCATAAACCGTCCTTCGCTGCAATACTAGGCAACCACCCCAACAGTCGCCTCATAAAAAAGGGATTTTGGTTTTATCGGGTGCATTTTCTTACAATTTAGACAAATAGACACAGTCGAAAAATACCTTATTTGAGGTATCTGACAGACGCACTGGCTCACTTCAGCAGCACAGACAACGCCCGTTTGATGCCATCGCTGACGCCCACATCCGGTGGCAAGGACTTCAAGGCGGCGGCAGCCTCCTTTTCGGTATGGCCCAAAGCCACCAAGGCCTCAAAAACGTCCGCATGCGCATCCGAGGCAACTGCGGGTCTGGCACCCATGTCCGTCCCCAACTTGCCCTTGAGTTCCAACAACAGCCGCTCGGCGGTCTTCTTGCCGATGCCGGGCACCTTCACCAGTCGCGCGGCGTCCTGCGCCGACACGGCCTGCACCAGGTCGTCCACCGCCATGCCCGACAACACACCCAGCGCCATGCGCGGGCCCACACCCGAGACCTTGATCAGCTGGCGGAAGACGCTGCGCTCCAGCGCCGTGCCGAAGCCAAAGAGGATCTGCGCATCCTCACGCACCACGAAATGGGTCAGCAGGCTGACCTTCTCCCCCTGGGCCGGCAGGTTGTAGAAGGTGCTCATGGGCACCTGCACCTCGTAGCCCACGCCGTGGCAGTCCACCAGCACCTCCGGGGGGTTCTTGTCGCCGAGAATGCCTGTCAATCTGCCGATCATGGCTCACCCCCAGGCTTCGCTGCGCTCTGGCAACCCCCCTTGCAGGGGGCGACACCAGCGGCCTGGCAAAGCCAGTTCCGCGGTGTATGCTGGAAAGGAGCCCAAAATGCCGTGTAATGACGCATTGTTTGTCTGTCCATATTTGGACTGGGAATTATCAGCTTGATCCTCCGCCACACTTTTTCACCGCCCAACAACCTGCGCATGGGCCATCTCTGCGGTCCGCTGGATGTCCACCTGCGCACGATCGAACAGGCGCTGGAGGTGAGCATCGCCCACCGGCACGAGCAGTTCAAGATCGACGGCCCCAAGGCCGCCGCCACCCGGGCGATGGAGGTGCTGCGGGCGCTGTACGAGATGGCCCAGCGTCCCATCGCCGAGGAAACCGTGCAATTGATGCTGGCGGAAGATGCCGAAATGGCTGGCGCCGATGGCAGCAAGGCCCCCACGCTGGCAACCCGCAAGGGTGAGCTGCGCGCCCGCACGCCCAACCAGGCGATCTACCTGGAGAACATCGCCACCCACGACATCACCTTCGGCATCGGCCCGGCCGGCACCGGCAAGACCTATCTGGCCGTGGCCTGTGCGGTGGATGCGCTGGAGCGCAGCGCCGTGCAGCGCATCGTGCTGACCCGCCCGGCGGTGGAGGCCGGCGAAAAGCTCGGCTACCTGCCGGGCGACCTGAACCAGAAGGTGGACCCCTACCTGCGCCCGCTCTACGACGCGCTGTACGACCTGATGGGTTTCGACAAGGTGCAGAAGGCCTTCGAGCGCAACATGCTGGAGATCGCGCCGCTGGCCTTCATGCGCGGGCGCACGCTGAGCAATGCCTTCGTGATCCTGGACGAGGCCCAGAACACCACGCCGGAGCAGATGAAGATGTTCCTCACCCGCATCGGCTTCGGCGCCAAGGCCGTGGTGACGGGCGACCCGAGCCAGATCGACCTGCCGCGCGGCCAGCTCAGCGGGCTGATCGACGCCGAGCGGGTGCTCAAGCGGGTCAAGGGGATTGCCCTGACCCGCTTCACCAGCGCCGACGTGGTGCGCCACCCGCTGGTGGCCCGCATCGTGGACGCTTATGATGCCGCGCCCAGCCCCCGCGCGGCAGCACGGCGGCGCGACGAGACGTGAGCCATCCGATGACACTTCCCCTGCTGACCCTGTCCCTGCAGTTCGGCCGCTTCGATGGCGTGGCGGCGCACCGCGCCGCCCTGCCCCGGCACAAGGTGGCGCGCTGGATCCGCCATGCGCTGCAGGCCGACGGCGAGATCACCGTGCGCATCGTGGACGCGGACGAGGGCCAGGCGCTGAACCGCGACTACCGCCACAAGGACTACGCCACCAATGTGCTGACCTTCGACTATGCCCAGGAGCCGGTGGTGTGCGCCGACCTGGTGCTGTGCGCCCCGGTGGTGGCCCGCGAGGCGCAGGAGAACGGCAAGACGCTGGAAGCACACTACGCCCACCTGCTGGTGCATGGCGCCCTGCATGCCCAGGGCTGGGACCATGAAACCAGCGCCGAGGATGCCGACGAGATGGAGGCGTTCGAGACGGACATCATGCGCACGCTGGGTTACGACGACCCCTACGGCAGCTGAGCCATCACCCCCCTGCAGGCACGATACGCAGCGGAATGGTCACCGGCCCGTCATTGACCAGATGCACCTGCATGTCTGCCCCGAACTGGCCCGTCTGCACACACGCATGCAGGGCACGCGCCCGTGCCACGGCATGGTCATAGAGCCGGCGGCCCTCTTCTGCTGGCGCCGCAGCGGTAAAGCTCGGGCGGTTGCCGCCTGACGTATCGGCTGCCAGCGTGAACTGGCTGACCAGCAGCAGGCCGCCGGCGATGTCCTGCACGCTTCGGTTCATCTTGCCGGCCTCGTCGCTGAATATGCGCAGCTTCAGCAGCTTGGTCAGCAGCAGGTCCACTTCCCTTTCGCTGTCGCCCCGCTCGGCGCAAAGCAGCACCAGCAGCCCGGGGCCGATCTCCCCCACGGTGCGCCCCGCCACTTCCACACGGGCTTGGCGCACGCGTTGCACCACGCTGATCACGCGTGGCCTTCGATGAATTCACATGTCGTCATGGCATCTCCCAAAATCCACAAAAGCAAAATCGTAATGGCATGCACAACGAACTTTGGAACGCTCAGTAAAATTGGGGCCCTCCCGGGTTGCCACCCAGGTTTTTGCAGGAAGCCACCCACCATGAAGATTTTTGCAGCATCCGCCATCTCCGCACTGCTGCTCGCAGCAGCCCCGCCGGTGTTCGCGCAGCAAGCAACCGACCTTGCCGAGCGAGCCGGCACGGTGAAGGTGGTCCAGGGCGATGCCCGCATCACCAACGCCAAAGGGGAGCGCGCACTCCAGCCTGGCGACCCGGTGGCCACGGCTGACACGGTGAGCACGGGCGCCGACAGTTCCGCCAGCATGGTGCTGCGCGACGGCACCACGCTGGTACTGGGCGCCAACAGCCGCGTCAACCTGAAAGATTTTGCCTACAACTCCACCACGCAGGAAGGCAACCTGCTGTTGTCGGTACTACGAGGCTCCATGCGTATGCTGACCGGCCTGATCGGCAAGACCCGCCCGGAATCGGTCAACATCACCACCCCCACCTCCACCATCGGCATTCTCGGCACCGACTTCATCGTGCAGGTGCCCGAAGGGGACAAGTAGGCATGCAGCTGGGTTATGGGCGAAAGCTTCTGGGCGCCTCTGCGCTGGCACTGGCAACATTCCTGACCGGTTGCGCCAGCAAGCCTGCCACCCAGGTGGTGCTGCTGCCCCAGGCGGACGGCACACCGTCGGCGGTGAAAGTGCAAAGCGGCACCACCCCGGCGCAAACGCTGTCGGAGCCCTACCAGCGGCTGGTGGTGCGCGCCGACACCAGCGCGGTGCTCGACCGCACCACCGCCGAAGCAGTGCGCAAGGAATTCCCGGCCCTGTTCTCGACCATGCCGCCGGCCAGCGCACGCAGCGTGCTGCTGTTCCAGGCCGGGGGCACCGCGCTCACGGCCGACTCCCAGGCCCGTCTGGTCCAGACCCGCGACGAAGCCCTGCGCCGCAGCGGCGCGGAGCTGGTGGTCATCGGCCACACCGATACCGTGGGTTCGCAGGCGTCCAATGACGCCCTGTCCCTGCGCCGGGCTCAGGAGGTGCGGGATCTGTATATCCAGGGTGGCTTTCCCGCTGCGCGGATCGAAGCGGTGGGACGGGGCGAGCGCGAACTGGCGGTGCCCACGCCGGACGAAACCGCCGAGCCCCGCAACCGGCGAGTCGAGATCCTGCTGCGCTGAATCCGCCGCCGCAGTGCTGGGGCGGCGCGCCTAATCCGCGCGCCACAAAGGGAAAACCCCGCAGCCAAGCGGGGCAAACCGGGTAATTATCCGCGGTCTCGTATCCCTCTATCGCGCTAAGAGACCACCATGCACCACCTCAGCGGCCTGGACGCAGCCTTCCTCTACATGGAAACCCCCGAGACCCCGATGCACGTCGGCGGCCTCAACATCTTCGAGCTACCACTGGATTACGAGGGCGAATTCCTCGACCGCCTGCGCGAGCACATCGCCCAGCGCATGCACCTCGCGCCGGTATTCCAGCGCAAGCTGGTCAACATGCCCTTCGAGCTGGCCAACCCCATCTGGGTGGCCGACGACGACCTGGACCTGGAATACCACATCCGCAGCACCGTGCTGCCCAAACCCGGCAACCGCGCCCAGCTCGACAAGCTGGTGGGCCGCCTGCATTCCAGCCTGCTCGACCGCAGCCGCCCGCTGTGGGAGTTCTATGTGATCGAGGGCATCGAAACCCCGCCCGACGCCACCCCCGGCACCCGCCACGTGGCCTTCTATTCCAAGGTGCACCACGCCGCCGTGGACGGCCAGGCCGGTGTGGCGCTGGCCCACGCCATCATGGACCTGGGCGCCGTGCCGCGCGCGGTGCGCCCGGCCCGCCAGCGCCGCACGGCCACACACGACGACAACCTGGGCATTGCCGAGCTCACCGCCGCTGGCCTGAAACACAGCGCCATCCAGACCGTGAAGCTGGCCAAAACCCTGCCCGCCCTGACCCGCTCGGTCTACCAGATGCTGCGCCCGGCCAAAGTGGAGGCAGCCGAAGGTGCGGCCGCCCCAGAAACCCCGGCCACCACCTGGTTCGCCCCCAAGACCCCCATCAACGTCAGCATCACCAACCAGCGCAGCTTCTCCAGCCTGTCGCTGCCGCTCGACCAGATCAAGCTGGTCGCCAAAAGCAACGGCGCCACGCTCAACGACGTGGTGCTGGCCATCTGCTCGGGCGCCCTGCGCCGCTACCTGCGCGACCTGGACTGTGTACCCACCGCCCCGCTGCTGGCCGCCGTGCCGGTGAGCCTGCGCGCCGAAGGCAACACCGACATGAACACCCAGGCCTCGATCATGCGCATCAGCCTGGCCAGCACAGTGGACGACCCCATGGAGCGCCTGCGCGCCATCCGCGCCGCCAGCGCCAGCGCCAAGGCCGCTGCGGCGGGCATGAAGGCGGTGATGCCCACCGACTTCCCCTCGCTGGGCGCGCCCTGGCTCATCAGTGGCGTGGCCGCGCTGTTTGGCCGCTCCAAACTGGCCAACAGGATGCCGCCGGTGGCCAACGTGGCCATCTCCAACGTGCCCGGCCCCAAGGTAGCGCTGTACATGGCCGGCGCCCGGATGCTGACCTACTACCCCGTGTCCATCGCTGTGCACAGCATGGCGCTGAACGTGACCGTGCAGAGCTACAACGGCGCACTCGACTTCGGCCTGATCGCCTGCCGCAAAGCCATGCCTGACCTGCCCGAGCTGGCCCGCTACATGCAGCAGGCCCACCAGGAGCTGCTGAAAGGCACCCTGGCCGCAGTGGCGGCGGCAGAAGCAGCCCCGGCAGCGATTGCAGCCCCAGTGGCTGACATGCCTGTGGCCGCACCGAAACGCAAACCGGCACGCAAAGCCGCCCCCAAGAAGGCGGCCGCCACACCGCCAGCCATCGAGGTGGTGCAACCTATTGCCGTCAAACCGCGCCGCAGTGCACCGCAGAAATCGCTGGCGCTGGTGCCGGGCAGCGCCGCAGCCGCAGCCCCCAGCCGCCCGCGCAGCAGCCGGACACGCCAGGCAGCCTGACTCTTTAGAACTACAAAAACAATAGCACCTTGCCCAGGTTTAACCTGGGCAAGGTGCTATTTCTATGCTCAAAACAGCGGGTTGTGCGGCCCGGCCTCAATCCAGCAGTCGCACCTTCACGCTGCGGCCCTTCACCTTGCCGTTGCTGAGCTTGCGCACCGCTTCGGCGGCGATGCTGCGTGCCACTGCCACATAGGTGGAAAACTCGTTCACATTGATCTTGCCCACCTGCTCGCGGGTGTAGCCACAGTCGCCGGTCAGCGCGCCCAGCACGTCACCTGCGCGGATCTTTTCCTTGCGCCCACCCACGATCTGCAGCGTGGCCATGGGTGCCTGCAGCGGCCCGCCGGTGCCGGGCGTGAGGCTGTCCAGCGGCTGCCACTGCGAGGGGCGGCCCTGCAGCTGTTCGATCTTGCCCACGTAACCCATCTCGTCCATGCTGGCCAGGTTGAGCACCAGGCCCTCGGCGTCGCCCCGGCCGGTGCGGCCGATGCGGTGGATGTGCACCTCGGGGTCGGGCGTCACGTCCACGTTGACCACGGCGGCCAGGTCGGCAATGTCCAGCCCGCGCGCGGCCACGTCGGTGGCCACCAGCACGGCGCAGCTGCGGTTGGCGAACTGCACCAGCACCTGGTCGCGCTCGCGCTGCTCCAGCTCGCCAAACAGGGCCATGGCGCTGGTACCCTGGGACTGCAGCACCGCCACCAGATCGCGGCACTGCTGCTTGGTGTTACAGAAGGCAATGGTGCTGGCCGGGCGGAAGTGGTCCAGCAGCCGGCCCACGGTGTGCAGGCGCTCGCTGTCACGCACCTCGTACCAGTGCTGGCGGATCTTGCCCGCGTCGTGCTGCGCCTGCACCGTGATGCGCTGCGGCTCACGCAGGAACTGCCGGCTCAGCCGGTCGATGCCTTCGGGGTAGGTGGCCGAGAACAGCAGCGTCTGGCGCGTGGCCGGGCACTGTTTGGCCACCTGGGCGATGTCGTCGAAAAACCCCATGTCGAGCATGCGGTCGGCCTCGTCCAGCACCAGGGTGTTGAGCGCCTCCAAAGTCAAGTTGCCCCGCTCCAGGTGGTCCATCACCCGCCCGGGCGTGCCTACCACGACGTGGGCGCCATGCTCCAGGCTGGCCGTCTGGCCCCGCAGGGCCACGCCGCCGCACAGGGTGACCACTTTCACGTTGTCCTCGGCGCGCGCCAGTCGGCGGATCTCGGTCGTCACCTGGTCGGCCAGCTCGCGCGTCGGGCACAGCACCAGGGACTGCACGGCGAAGCGGCGAGGGTTCAAATTGGCCAGGAGGGCCAGGCCAAAGGCCGCCGTCTTGCCGCTGCCCGTCTTGGCCTGGGCGATCAGGTCTTTGCCCAGCAGCGCCAGCGGCAGACTGGCCGCCTGGATGGGGGTCATGGTGGTGTAGCCCAGTTGCTGCAGGTTGGACAGCATCGCAGGGCTGAGCGCCAGCGAGTCAAAGTCGGTGCTGGCTGGTTTTTCTTTAGAGGTCATGCCCGGATTATCCGGTGCAGGCATCGGCGCTGGCGCGCCACGTCAGCCCAGCCCCCACAACACGGCCACAAACACCAGCGAATGCCCCCAAATACCCGGCACGGCGTAGGTGGCAAAGCGCCACCCGCCGCTGACCACCGCCACCACACTCTTGCTGGCCGCGTGCACCAGCACAGCGGCTGTGAGAGCCCGCACGATCACGCCGCCCACATCGTCCTGGGGCGGCCCCTGCAGCAACACGGCGGCAGCGGACGCATGCAGATCGGCCAGCGCTGCCAGCAAGGCGCCCACCAGCAGGCCCGCTTCCCCGAAGACCAGCATCAAACCGTGCACGCCGGCCTGTACCGCCGTCAACAGCAAGGCCACCAAGGCGGCATCGCGCAGCTTGAACATCGGCGTATCGGGCGTCGGCACTGGCACCGCAGCAGCATCCGCCGGCACTGCAGCGGCCCAGGATGGGGCCAGGGAGCGACCGGCCGGGCGCATCAACACGGCCCCCCACACCAGCGCCACCGCGCCTGCCGCCAACGCCGGCGCCCACAGCCGCCACAGCCATCCGGGCTGTACCGTAGCCGCCACCACCAGCAACTGGACCATGGTGGCAACACAGGACAGGAGCGCCGCACCCGCTTGCAGCTGTGCCTGTGCGGGCGCGTCACGGCACTGCATGCCCAACGTGGCAACGGTGGCAGTACTGGAAATAAAACCGGAGGCCAGCGACGACAGGCCCAGCGCCTGCCGAGCCTGCATCAGCCGGCGCCCCACATGCGCCAGCGACTGGATCACCAGCAGCACCACCAGCAAGCGCACCACCACCTGAGGATTGAGCGCATCACCCCACAAGGGCTGGTTCGGAACGAGTGGCACCACCAGCAGCGCCAAGGCGGCCAGGATGAGCCCGTCTCGCACCTCACCGGGCTGCAACCAGTGCCGCGAGAACTGGTGCAAGGTGTCGCGCGCCGCCAGCAAACCGGTCGCCGTCACGGCCAGCGCAGCGGCCAGCAGCTGGTCGTGGGCGGCCATCACGCCAATCAGGTAAGCCAGCAGCAGCGCCATCTCGGTGGTCATGCCCGGGTCGTCGGAGGTGTCGCGCCAGGCGCCAAGCAGGCCCAGGGCCGCCACGAACACCGCACCGACCACCACCAGCGGCGCTGACCCCAGCACCGCAGCCACCCCACCGGCCAGGCTGGCGATGCTGAAGGTACGGATACCTGCCGGGCCACGACCAGGCCCGCTGCCCTTGCGGCGCTCGCGCTCAATACCCATGAGCAGGCCGCACCCCAGCGCGCATGCCAACACGGCCACGGTGTCCGAAAAATTGCCCACATCCTGCATGTTGCCTCCTACCGGTGTGCATGGCCCGCCTGCAGGCCCACCTGGCGCCTGGGTCAGGCTGTCATGCCGCCTGAATGCAAGCCATGGACAATACAACCATGTCGCACCTGATTCCTGATTTCATCGCCCCCACCCGCCACACCGACCCGGCCGAAGCCCTGGCCCAGGTGCAGCGTATCTACCAGCAGCAGATCAGCCACCTGCGCGCGGCCATGCAACGCTTTGTGGCCGGCGAGACGCCCGCCCAGCCCGTGCGTGCCTTCTACCCCTTTGTGCGGGTGCACATCAGCACGGTAGCCCGCGCCGACACCAAGCTCGCCTACGGTTTTGTCGAAGGCCCCGGCCGCTACGAGACCACGCTCACACGACCCGACCTGTTTGCCGACTACTTTGCCACGCAGTTTCGCCTGCTGCACGCCAGCCACGGCGTGGAGCTGGAGGTGGGCACCAGCAGCCACCCCATTCCGATCCACTTCTCGTTTTCCGAGCACGACCACATCGAAGGCAGCCTGAGCGCGGAACGCCGCATGCTGATGCGCGACACCTTCGATCTGCCCGACCTGGAGGCCATGGACGACGGCATCGCCAACGGCACCTGGGCCCCCCGCCCGGGCGACGCCCAGCCGCTGTCGCTGTTCACCGCGCCGCGCGTGGACTACTCGCTGCACCGCCTGCGCCACTACACCGGCACCGCGCCCGAGTGGTTCCAGAACTTCGTGCTGTTCACCAACTACCAGTTCTACATCGACGAATTCGTGCGCCTGGGCCATGCCGAAATGGCCAGGCCCGACAGCGAATACATCGCCTTCGTCGAGCCCGGCAACGTGGTCACCCGCCGCACCGGTCTGCCCGCGCAGCCCGGCGACGAGCTGGGCACCCTGCCGCCGCGCCTGCCGCAGATGCCGGCCTACCACCTGATGCGCGCCGACCGCAGCGGCATCACCATGGTCAACATCGGTGTGGGCCCGAGCAACGCCAAGACCATCACCGACCACGTGGCCGTGCTGCGCCCGCACGCCTGGATGATGCTGGGCCACTGCGCCGGCCTGCGCAACAGCCAGCAACTGGGCGACTACGTGCTGGCCCACGCCTACGTACGCGAAGACCATGTGCTCGACGAAGAGCTTCCGCTGTGGGTACCCATCCCCGCCCTGGCCGAAATCCAGCTCGCGCTGGAGCGCGCGGTGGCGGACGTGGCGGGAATGGACGGGGCCGACCTCAAGCGCATCATGCGCACCGGCACCGTGGCCAGCACCGACAACCGCAACTGGGAGCTGCTGCCCGACAACACCCCGCAGCGCCGCTTCAGCCAGAGCCGCGCCGTGGCGCTGGACATGGAAAGCGCCACCATCGCCGCCAACGGCTTCCGCTTCCGTGTGCCCTACGGCACGCTGCTGTGCGTGAGCGACAAGCCGCTGCACGGCGAGATCAAGCTGCCCGGCATGGCCAACCACTTCTACCGCGAGCGCATCGACCAGCACCTGCGCATCGGCATGCGGGCCATCGAAATCCTGCGCCAGGGCGGCACCGGCAAGCTGCACAGCCGCAAGCTGCGCAGCTTTGCGGAAGTGGCATTCCAGTAAAAACAGCAGGCGGGCTACACGCCAGGAGACAAACGTGTTGAACAAGGCTTTCATCGCAGGCGTGGGCATGGTGCCCTTCGTCAAACCCGGCGCCCACTTGCTCTACCCCACCATGGCAGCCCAGGCGGTGCAACTTGCGCTAGCCGATGCCGGAACGGCCTATGGCGAGGTGCAGCAGGCCTATGTCGGCTACGTCTACGGCGATTCGACAGCCGGGCAAAAAGCGCTGTACGGGGTAGGCATGACGGGTATCCCCATCGTCAACGTCAACAACAACTGCTCCACCGGCTCCACCGCCCTTTTCCTGGGCCGCCAGGCCATCGAGAGCGGTGCGGTGGACTGCGTGCTGGTGCTGGGTTTCGAGCAGATGAACCCGGGCGCCATCGGCAACGTGTTCACCGACCGGCCCAGCCCGTTCGAGGATTTCGACCAGGCCGCAGCCGCACTGGTGGGCATGCCCGAGCTGCCCCTGGCGCTGCGCTACTTCGGTGGCGCCGGCCAGAGCCACATGCAGAAATACGGCACCCCGCTTTCCGCCTTTGCCCAGGTGCGCGCCAAGGCCAGCCGCCACGCCGCCCGCAACCCACTGGCCCTGCTGCGCAAGGAGCTGACGGTGGACGACGTGATGAACGCCCCCATGCTCTGGCCCGGCGTGCTCACCCGGCTGATGGCCTGCCCGCCCACCTGCGGCGCGGCGGCGGCAGTGCTGGTGTCAGGCGCCTTTGCCAAGCGCCACGGCCTGCGCGCCGATGTCTTCATCGCCGGCCAGGCCATGACCACCGACCAGCCCGACACCTTCGACAGCCACGACATGATGAACCTGGTGGGCTACCGCATGAGCGAAGCCGCCGCCCGGCAGGTGTATGCCCAGGCCGGCATCGGCCCCCAGGACCTGGACGTGGTCGAACTGCACGACTGCTTTGCCCAGAACGAGCTGATCACCTACGAAGCCCTGGGCCTGTGCGCGCCGGGTGAGGCGGCCGCCTTCATCGCCGCGGGCGACAACACCTACGGCGGCCAGGTCGTCACCAACCCCTCGGGCGGCCTGCTCTCCAAGGGCCACCCGCTGGGCGCCACGGGCCTGGCGCAATGTTATGAGCTGACCCACCAGCTGCGCGGCACGGCCGACGACCGCCAG
>Ga0208564_1002300_pt1 | contig 15237 bp, 10 predicted proteins | sample AD_UKC073_MetaG_FD_184439 | JGI IMG/M metagenome (GOLD analysis project Ga0208564, IMG submission 184439) | Active sludge microbial communities of municipal wastewater-treating anaerobic digesters from USA - AD_UKC073_MetaG (SPAdes) (version 2) | ecosystem: Engineered > Bioreactor > Anaerobic >... | reverse complement strand
TCACCTACGTCACTGGCCCCGGCGGCAACACCGTGCTGACCCGCACCGAAACCATCGCCCAGGCAGCCCCTGGTAGCCAGCACCCCTACCGCTACAGCCTGCCGGCGGCGGTGCTGGCGCCCGGTGTCTACCAGGTGCGGCTGTAACTGCTCGGCTCTGCGCTGTACCTGCCGGCCGCAAGCACCGCGCAAGCCGCCTCCCTGCAGGCATCCAGCGTCGAACTGTCGGCCAGCAGCACCAGCTTCACAGTGCAAGACACCCAGGTCAGCGGCGTGGGGCTGCACGGCCAGATCCAGGCGACACCAGCCACCGTGCGCGTAGGGGAGGGCACCACCTTGCAACTGCAAGTCACCAACGACGGCAACGCCAGCATCAGCAACGCCACCGTGCGCGCGCGCGTGCTGGACCCTGTTACCGGTGATGTGCTGGCCGTCTACACCCAACCCGGCGTGCAACTGGCTCAGGGCGCCACCGCCACGTTCAATTGGGCCTGGACAGCCAAGGGCAAAGACGGCGACATCCTGCCCGTGGCCGCCACCATCGACCTCACCGGCACCGAGCAAGCCCTGGCACAAACCACCATCACCCTGCGCGCCGCCACGGAAACCCCCTGGCCTGTGCCTCTGAACCACCTCTGGCTGCTGGCCCTTCTGCTGCCTGCTGCGGCCTGCGCCGCACAGCGCGCCAGGCCCCGCACCGCAGCACCCCAGCCCTGACGCCATGCCCTTCGTGAAACACCCCATGCACCCCATCAACACCCGCACAGCCTGGCGCGGCTGGCTGCGCCCCACAGCGGGAGCCGTCGTGGCCGCGCAACTCGCCCTGGCCCTGCAACCCCTGAGCGCCCTGGCCCAGCAAGGGGAGGCCGCCAGCCCCGCCGCGCAAGCCCAGCTACGCCGGCTGGCCCAATGGCAGCAGCGCATCGAACAAGGCAAACTGGCCCAGGCCAGCGCGGCGCTCAGCGTTGGCGAACGTGCCAGCGAACGCACCAGCCGCAACCTGGCCCAGGTGCACACCCTGGTGCAGGGCCTGCACCAGCGCACCCAGCGCGCCAGTCTGCAGACCCAGCGGCTGGGCAGCCAAGACCAGCAAAACAAGCAAGACCAGACCCACATCAGCGCACTGCTGGGCGCCATCCAGGCCGACACCCAGGCCGTGCTCGGCGACTTCGCCCACCAGCGCACCGAACTGCAGACACGCGGCGCCAGCGCAGAAATCCTGCGCCGCCACGACCAGGCCCAGGCCGAGCTCGAACAACGCGCCAGCGATCTCGCCGGCCTCGGCCGCCAATGGGCCCACCGCAGCGACAGCAGCACCCTGGCAGAGCTGAACCAATACTTCCAGCGCCACCCCGCCACCAAAAGCCACACCCCGCTCGACCCGCAAAAACTCCCCTGGAGCAACCCCAAGCCCACCCAGCGCGCCCCGGCCGAGACCCGCAGCGCCTGGTACCAGAACCTCTACAAAGACCAAAAAATCCAACTTGCAAGTGCTGCCAGTGCCGCCAGCATAGGCGGCATCCAGTTCGACATCCCGCCCGAACCCAGCCAGGCCCCCCAAGAGGCCGACCTGGCCCAAACCCCCGAAACTCAACTCACCCCCGGCATCCGTGCCAAAGCCGCAGAACTCGGCCACAACCCTGTCGCCATCCACAACTGGGTGCGCAACCACATCGAATGGGTGCCCACCTGGGGCGCCATCCAGAGCGCCCAAGACACCCTGGACAAACAACGCGGCAACGCCTTCGACACCGCCAGCCTGGAAATCGCGCTCTTACGCGCAAGCGACATCCCCGCGCGCTACCAGCTCGGCACCATCGACGTGCCCGCAGCCCAGGCCATGAACTGGGTGGGCGGCGTGCAGAGCCCGGCAGCGGCGCTGAGCCTGCTCAACCAGGGCGGCATCGCCGCGCGGGGCCTGGCCCAAGGCGGCAACATCAGCAGCATCCGCATGGAACACGCCTGGGTGCAGGCCTACGTCAACTGGGCACCAGGGCGGGGCAGCAAGAACGCCACAGCCAGCCAACACGTCAACCCCAACGGCCCACTCAACGCCTGGGTGGCGCTGGACGCCAGCGCCAAGCAATACAGCTACAGCGCTGGCATGGACCTGCAAAACCAGGTGCCGCTCGATGCCAACGCCCTGCTGACAGCCTATGTGTTGGGCAAGAGAGCGCTGGCGCAGGCGGCTGCGCGGGCGGGGCGCTCGGGATAGAAAATCACCAATGAAAATGGCTCTATGCGCAGGTAAGAACTGCGCATGATGCTCATGTTTGTGTAGCGGACAGGTCGTGTGCCAGCGCTTCCCGTTCGTCAAAGACGAAGCAGTTGCCCTGGTAATGCGCCCCGTCGGTTTCCTCGAAGTACTTGAGGATGCCGCCCTCCAGCTGGTAGACATGCTCCAGTCCCACTTCCTGCATCAGGATGGCGGCTTTTTCGCAGCGGATGCCGCCGGTGCAGAAACTCACCACGGTCTTGTCCTGCAGCTCGGCCTTGTGGGCCTGCAGGGCGGCGGGGAACTCGGTGAACTTGGTGATGCGCCAGTCGATGGCGTCTTCGAAGGTGCCGTGGTCCACCTCGAAGGCGTTACGGGTGTCCAGGGTGACCACCGGGCGGCCATTGTCGTCCACGCCTTGCTCCAGCCAGCGCCGCACGGTGGCGGGCGCCACAGCGGGGGCGCGGCCATTGGCGGGGCGGATGGCGGGGTGGTTCATACGGATGATTTCACCCTTGACCTTCACCAGCATCTTGCGGAATGGCTGGGTGTTTGACCAGCTTTCCTTGGGCGCGATGTCGGCAAAACGTGCATCCTGGTGGAGTTGTGCCACGAAGCCACGCACCGCATCGGCCGGCCCGGCCAGGAAGAGGTTGACCCCTTCTTCAGCCAGCAGGATGGTACCTTTGAGAGCCAGCGCCTGGGCGCGCTCCAGCAGCAGCAGGCGCAGAGCCTCGGCGTCGGGCAGGGGGACGAATTTGTAGGCGGAGATGTTCAGGACGGAGTTCACCCTCTGATTTTAGGCGGGTGAGGCGGTACACCGGTTACATGTTCTCGCCTGAGCGGCCATGCCGGGGTTCTTAAAATGGCCGCAATGTTTGTCCATCTCCGCCTCCATACCGAATTCTCTGTCGTCGATGGCACCAACCGCATCGACGAGGTCGCCCGCGCCGCCGCCAAGGATGGCCAGCCCGCACTGGCCATTACCGACCTGAACAACCTGTTCGGGGCCATCAAGTTCTACAAGGAGGCGCGGAGCAAGGGCGTCAAGCCGGTGATCGGCGCCGAGGTGGTGCTGGAGGGCCTGGGTGACGATGCCAGCGTGGTGTCCAAGGTTATCCTGCTGGTGCAGAACCGCCAGGGCTACCTGAATCTGTGCGAGTTGCTGGCTCGGGGCTGGACGCAGAACGTCGGGCGGGCGCAGGCGGTGTGCCGCGCGGCTTGGCTGCGCGAGCTGGGTGAGGGGCTTATCCTGCTGTCAGGCGCGCAGGCCGGGCCGGTGGGCCAGGCGCTGGTGCAGGGAGACGAGTCCCGTGCCGCCGCCTTGGCGTTGCAGCTGGCGGGCTGGTTTCCGCACCGTTTCTACCTGGAGCTGCAGCGCGCCGGCCGCGCCGACGACGAGGCCCATGTGGTGGCTGCCGTGCAGCTGGCCGCGCGCCTGAAGCTGCCGGTGGTGGCCACCCACCCGGTGCAGTTCGCCACCTACGACGACTACGAGGCCCATGAGGCCCGGGTGTGTATCGCCGAGGGCGAGATCCTTGCCAACCAGCGGCGGGTGCGCAAGTTCACCCGCGAGCAGTATTTCAAGAGCACCGAGCAGATGTGTGCCCTGTTTGCCGATGTGCCATCGGCCATTGCCAACACGCTGGAGATCGCCCGGCGCTGCAGCCTGACCCTGGTGCTGGGCAAGCCCCAGCTGCCAGACTTCCCCATTCCCGAAGTCGATGGCAAGACGATGACGCCGGAGGAGTACTTCCGCCATGTCTCGCACGAGGGCCTGCAGGAGCGCCTGGCTCAGCTCTACCCCGGCCGGGATGAGCGTGAGCGGGTGACGCCGGAGTATGTGGAGCGGCTGGAGTTCGAGATCAACACCATCCTGAAGATGGGCTTCCCGGGCTACTTCCTGATCGTGGGGGACTTCATCAACTGGGCCAAGCTCAACGGCTGCCCGGTGGGGCCGGGCCGGGGGTCTGGTGCCGGCTCGCTGGTGGCCTATGTGATGAAGATCACCGACCTGGACCCGCTGCAGTACAACCTGCTGTTCGAACGTTTCCTGAACCCCGAACGGGTGTCCATGCCCGACTTCGACATCGACTTCTGCCAGGGCAACCGCGACCGGGTGATCGACTATGTGAAGGACAAATACGGCAAGAACGCTGTGAGCCAGATCGCCACCTTCGGCACCATGGCGGCCAAGGCCGCCATCCGTGACGTGGGCCGGGTGATGGACATGAGCTACACCTTCTGCGACGGCATCTCCAAGCTGGTGCCGGGCAAGCCGGGCCAGTCCTACACCCTGGCCTACCCGCCTGAGCAGAAGAAGGACGGCGACAAAAACAACTATGCGCTGGAGCTGGAGCCCGTGCTGTACGAGCGTGTGCGCAAGGAAGAAGACGTCAAGACCATCATCGAGATGGCGCAGAAGCTCGAAGGCATGACCCGCAACATCGGCATGCACGCCGGTGGCGTGCTGATCGCCCCGGGCAAGCTGACGGATTTCTGCCCGCTCTACCAGCAGCCTGGCAGCGAGTCGGCGGTGAGCCAGTACGACAAGGACGACGTGGAGGCCATCGGCCTGGTGAAGTTCGACTTTCTGGGGCTGGCCACATTGACCATCCTGGAGATCGCCCGCGAGTTCATCGTGAAGCGCCACAAGGGCCAGGAACATTTTGCGTTCGAGAACATCGCACTCGACGACAAGCCTACCTACAAGCTCTTCCAGGACGGGAAGACGGAGGCCGTGTTCCAGTTTGAAAGCTCGGGCATGCAGCGCATGCTGAAGGACGCGCTGCCCACCCGGCTGGAAGACCTGATTGCGCTCAATGCGCTGTACCGCCCGGGGCCGATGGACCTGATCCCCAGCTTCGTGGCCCGCAAGCACGGCCGCGAGGACGTGGAATATCCGCACCCGGCCGTGGCGGAAATGCTCAGCGAGACCTACGGCATCATGGTCTACCAGGAGCAGGTGATGCAGACCGCGCAGATCCTGGGCGGCTACTCGCTCGGCGGCGCCGACCTGCTGCGCCGCGCCATGGGCAAGAAGAAGGCCGAGGAAATGGCCGAGCACCGCGAGAAGTTCCGCTCCGGTGCGCTGGCCACCCACGGCATTCCGCAGGAAAAGGCCGACGAGATCTTCGACCTGATGGAGAAGTTCGCGGGCTACGGCTTCAACAAGTCGCACGCGGCGGCCTACTCGCTGCTGGCCTACCACACAGGCTGGCTCAAGGTGCACTACACCGCCGAGTTCTTCTGCGCCAACATGACGGTGGAAATGGACGACACCGACAAACTCAAGGTGCTGTACCAGGACGCGACCAAGAACTTCGGCATGAGCTTCGAGCCGCCCGATGTGAATCGCGGCAACTACCGCTTCGAGCCGGTGAGCGATACCGTCATCCGTTACGGCCTGGGGGCCGTGAAGGGCACTGGCCAGCAGGCCATCGACGCCATCGTGGCGGCGCGCGAGGCGGGTGGCCCGTTCACCAGCCTGTTCGACTTCTGCGTGCGGGTGGACCGCAGCCGCCTGAACAAGCGCACGGTGGATGCGCTGGTCCGCGCCGGCGCCTTCGATGCGCTGCACCGCAACCGCGCTTCCTTGTCTGCCTCGATCGACCGTGCTTTTGACTTTGCCGTGGCCACCGCTGCCAATGCCAACCAGGGCGGGCTGTTCGACATGCTCGGAGACGATGGCGACGCCCATGGCTCCAGCACCCAGGAGCCGGATCTGGTGGAGGCGCTGCCCTGGGGCATCAAGGTGCAGCTTACCCATGAGAAGGCGGCCATCGGGTTCTACCTTTCGGGGCACCTGTTCGACGAGTCGGTGGGTGAGGTGCGGCGTTTCGTGCGCCGCCCGCTCGATGCGGCCCAGGAAAGCCGCGATCCACAGACATTTGCCGGCATCGTGACGGATTTCAGGGTCATCAACGGCCAACGCGGCAAGTTGGCCCTGTTCAAGCTGGACGACAAGACGGCAGTGGTCGAAGCCGCCGCCGACGAGGCGGTGCTGAACGCCTGCAAGGGCCTGCTGAAAGAGGACGAGTTACTCATCATCAGCGGCAAGCTGCAGCGTGATCGTTTCTCGGGTGGTATGCGGCTGAACGTGCAGCAGGTGTGGGACTTGCCCACCGCACGCTGCCGTTTTGGACGCTTCCTGCGGGTGGTGGCAGGTGCGCAGGCCCCGGACGCTGGTGACGTGGCCCGCCTGGTGCGTGACTTCCCACCGCGCCGCGAGGTGCTGGAGGAGGGCGGTGAAACCCTGCAGTTCGGCCTGGAGGTACGGTTGGCCTTGCAATGCACGGCACCACAGGGCCGGGCGGTAGTGGAGTTGTCCTTGGGGGAAAAGGGCCGTATCTATCCCACCGATGCGGCCTTGGCCGGCTGGTTGGCCCAGGCCGAGCAGGGCCAGGCCACCATTGTGTACGATCAGGAGGGTTGACCCCCCCTGATTCGCGTCCCCTTGGATTGTTCACTGCTGCGCACGTGGGACGACTTGAAAATTCCTCGGTGCGGGGCCACTTGCACTGGGCATGGCACGGCATTTGCCTGCCCGATAGAATCAAATCCATGGCTACCAAGAATCCCGCAAAACCCCCTGTTTCCCCCGTCCAGCCCCGCCGTGGAGACGAGGGTGGCTCGGTGGTGATGGAGCGCCGCACCCAGAAGGTCAAGCCGCCGCAGATGTACCAGGTGGTGATGCTCAATGATGACTACACCCCTATGGAATTCGTCATCGTGGTGATCCAGGAGTTTTTTGGCAAGGACCGCGAAACGGCCACCCAGATCATGCTCAAGATCCATCTGGACGGCAAAGGCATCTGTGGCGTGTATTCACGCGATGTGGCGGCCACCAAGGTGGACCAGGTCATGGGTGCAGCGGCCAAGGCCGGGCATCCATTGCAATGTGTGAGTGAACCGGTGGAGTAAATGACCAGTTGAATAAATGGTTATCGTACTGATCTGCAGGACTGAGCTATTTTTGGATTTAGAGTTGAGTAAAACATTCACCGCAAGGCAAAAGGAAATCACATGATTGCCCAGGAACTGGAAGTCAGTCTGCACATGGCCTTTGTCGAGGCCCGCCAGCAGCGCCATGAGTTCATCACCGTGGAGCACCTGTTGCTCGCCTTGCTGGACAACCCGAGCGCCGCCGAGGTGCTGCGCGCCTGCGCCGCCAACATCGATGACCTGCGTAATTCGCTGGCCAATTTCATCAAGGACAACACACCCCAGGTGGCTGGCACCGACGAGGTGGATACCCAGCCTACGCTGGGTTTCCAGCGCGTCATCCAGCGCGCCATCATGCACGTGCAGTCCACGGGCAATGGCAAGAAGGAAGTCACCGGCGCCAACGTGCTGGTGGCCATCTTCGGCGAGAAGGACTCACACGCCGTCTACTACCTGCACCAGCAGGGCGTAACGCGCCTGGACGTGGTCAATTTCATCGCCCACGGCATCAAGAAGGGTGAATCCCCTGAACCCGCCAAGCCCGGCGAGCCGCAGGCCGAGAGTGAGGAAAGCGGCGAGAAGAACGAGAAAGCGTCTCCGCTGGAGCAGTTCACCGTCAACCTCAACCAGCTGGCCAAGGAAGGCAAGATCGACCCCCTGATCGGTCGCGACTACGAAGTTGAGCGCACCATCCAGATCCTGTGCCGTCGCCGCAAGAACAATCCGCTGCTGGTGGGCGAAGCCGGTGTGGGCAAGACGGCTATCGCCGAGGGCCTGGCCTGGCGCATCACCCAGGGTGACGTGCCGGAGATCCTGGCCGACGCCAACGTCTACTCGCTGGATATGGGCGCGCTGCTGGCGGGTACCAAGTACCGCGGTGATTTCGAGCAGCGCCTGAAGGGTGTGCTCAAATCGCTCAAGGACAAGCCCAGCGCGGTGCTGTTCATCGACGAGATCCACACGCTGATCGGTGCTGGTGCGGCCTCGGGCGGCACGCTGGACGCGTCCAACCTGCTCAAGCCGGCGCTCTCCAGTGGTCAGCTCAAGTGCATTGGTGCCACCACGTTTACCGAATACCGCGGTATCTTCGAGAAGGACGCGGCGCTGTCGCGGCGCTTCCAGAAGGTGGACGTGGTCGAGCCCACCGTGGCCGAGACCATCGACATCCTCAAGGGGCTCAAGAGCCGCTTCGAGGAGCACCACAGCGTCAAGTACGCGAATGCAGCGCTGCAGGCGGCGGCCGAGCTGTCGGCCAAGTACATCAACGACCGTCATCTGCCGGACAAGGCGATCGACGTGATCGACGAAGCGGGCGCCGCCCAGCGCATCCTCACGCCGTCCAAGCGCAAGAAGACCATCGGCAAGGCCGAGGTCGAAGAGATCGTGGCCAAGATCGCCCGTATTCCGCCCGCCAATGTCTCCAACGACGACCGCGGCAAGCTGCAGACGCTGGAGCGTGACCTCAAGAGCGTGGTGTTTGGCCAGGACAAGGCCCTGGAAGTGCTGGCCAGCGCGGTCAAGATGGCGCGTTCGGGCCTGGGCAAGGGTGACAAGCCGATCGGCTCGTTCCTGTTCAGCGGTCCCACGGGCGTCGGCAAGACCGAGGCGGCCAAGCAGCTCGCCTACATCATGGGCATCGAGCTGATCCGCTTCGACATGTCGGAGTACATGGAGCGCCATGCGGTGAGCCGCCTGATCGGCGCGCCTCCGGGCTATGTCGGTTTCGACCAGGGCGGCCTGCTCACCGAAGCCATCACGAAGAAGCCGCACGCGGTGCTGCTGCTCGACGAGATCGAGAAGGCGCACCCGGACATCTTCAACGTGCTGCTGCAGGTGATGGACCACGGCACGCTGACGGACAACAACGGGCGCAAGGCTGACTTCCGCAACGTCATCATCATCATGACGACGAATGCGGGCGCCGAGACCATGAACAAGGCGACCATCGGCTTCACCAACCCGCGGCAGGCGGGCGACGAGATGGGCGACATCAAGCGCCTGTTCACACCGGAGTTCCGCAACCGGCTGGATGCCATCGTCAACTTCAAGGCGCTCGACGAGCAGGTCATCCTGCGCGTGGTGGACAAGTTCCTGCTGCAGCTCGAAACCCAGCTGGCCGAGAAAAAGGTGGAAGTCACCTTCACCGACACGCTACGCAAGCACCTGGCCAAGAAGGGTTTCGATCCCCTCATGGGTGCCCGCCCGATGCAGCGCCTGATCCAGGACACCATCCGCCGTGCGCTGGCCGACGAGCTGCTGTTCGGTCGATTGACCGAAGGGGGGCGCCTGACGGTGGATATCGAGGTCAAGACCGACGACAAGGGCGTGGAAACGTCTGAAGTGCTGCTGGACATCCAGCCGTTGCCCAAGAAGGAAGGCAAGCCCAAGCCGGAGGCGGAAGAAGCCGCAACAGGTTGATTGCCGTACCAGAGCGATAAGATCAAAGGCCGACAGCATCCTGCTGCCGGCCTTTTCTTGCTCTGGGTACCCCTGCATCCATGTTCTTCTTTCTGTCCGAGCACGACCCCGTCCTGTCCGCCTTGTCGGTGGCCTGGGCGCTGTATATCGCCGTGCTGACGGGCTGGATCGTGCTGCAGAAGCGGGCACCGGCCGCCACCCTGGGCTGGATCCTGTCGCTGGCGTTGCTGCCCTATATTGGGTTTGCCATCTACTACTTCCTGGGCCCGCAGCGCATGCGTAAGAACCGCTCGCGGCGCCTGCGCAACCAGGCCCACGTGTTCGTGCAGGCCGACATCACCAGCCTGCGCAAGGCGGCCGCGGCGACACCCCTCACCCTGACACAGCTCGCGCGGCTGGGCAATTCGACCTGTGGCATCCCGGTCTCCACCGCCACCGACCTGGGCCTGCTGGTGGGTGGCGAACGCACCTTCGATGCGATTTTCGAGGCGATCCGCCAGGCCCGACACCATGTACATCTGGAGTACTACATCCTCGAGCCCGACCACACCGGTACCGAACTGCAGCAACTGCTGATCGAGAAGGCCCGTGAAGGTGTGCAGGTGCGCCTGCTGGTCGATGCCCTGGGCTCGCAGCGGCTGGGGCACCGCTTCATGGACCCGTTGACGGAGGCCGGTGTGCTGGTGGCGCGCTTCCACGATACCCGTCTCGGGCGGCGCCTGCGCCCCGTAACCAACTACCGCACCCACCGCAAGATCGTGGTGTGCGATGGGCGTGTGGGTTTTGTGGGTGGCATCAACATCACCGACGAAGAAAACCCCCGCGTGCGCGACGACGCCTACCACGACGTGCATTTGCGCCTGGAGGGCAGCGTGGTGCGCTGGCTGCAGCTGACCTTCCTTGAGGACTGGACCTACACGACCGGCGAGGCCACGCAGGGCCTGATGGGTACGCTGCCGCGCCTCATGCCCTGGATGGATGCTGGCACCTATCCGGTGCAGGTGCTGACGTCGGGTCCTGACAATCCGCTGGAAGCCATCCATCGCCTGTATGTGGCGGGCATCGATGGTGCCATCAGCCGGGTATGGCTGACCACGCCGTATTTCGTGCCCAGCGAGGCAACCCTGATGGCCTTGACCAGCGCCTCGCTGCGCGGCGTGGACGTGCGCCTGATGGTGCCTCAGCGCAGCGACTCGCTGGTGGTCAGTGCGGCGGCCCGCTCCTACTACGACGAATTGCTGGTGGCTGGGGTGCGTATCTATGAGTACAAGAGCCGCATGCTGCACTCCAAGACCCTGGTGATCGACGACAACTGCGCTTTTATTGGCACAGCGAACTTCGACAACCGCAGTTTCCGCCTGAACTATGAGGTCTGCGCCGTGGTGTATGGCCCGGCGCTGGCCATTCCGCTGGCCCGCCAGTTCGAGACCGACATGCAGTCCTGTGCGCTGGTGAAGGTCAACCGGCGCCAGCCATTCCTGCGTAGACTAGGCGACGCTACGGCGCGGCTTTTTTCACCCTTGTTGTGAGCCTGGAGCGGCTGTAACTGCCAATCCAATTTTCTGCTTCCCGCGATTCCTGTGATGTCCATTTCCACCCACACTTTCCTCTGGCACGACTACGAGACCTTTGGTGCCAACGTGCGCCGGGACCGGCCGGCCCAATTCGCCGCGATCCGCACCGACGCCGAGCTCAACGAGATCGGTGAGCCGTTGATGCTCTACTGCCAGCCCGCACCCGATTTCCTGCCAGACCCTCAGTCCTGTCTGATCACCGGCATCACGCCCCAGACATGTCTGGAAAAAGGCATTCCGGAACATGCCTTCGCAGCACAGATCGAACAGGCCTTTGCCGAACCCGGCACCATTGGCGTGGGCTACAACACCATCCGCTTCGATGACGAGATCACGCGCTTCATGTTCTGGCGCAACCTGATCGACCCCTATGCCCGCGAATGGCAGAACCAGTGTGGCCGCTGGGACCTGCTCGACGTGGTGCGCATGACCTATGCCCTGCGGCCCGAGGGCATCGAATGGCCCAAGAAAGAGGACGGTTCGCCCAGCTTCAAGCTGGAGCACCTGTCCCGAGCCAATGGCTTGCTGCACGAGGCCGCGCACGACGCCTTGTCGGACGTGCGAGCCACCATCGCCCTGGCTCGGCTGATCCGTAAGCAGCAGCCGCGGCTGTTCGACTTCGCCCTGGGCCTGCACAAGAAGGACCGCGTGGCTACCGAGCTGGGCCTGCCCGCCACCGCCATTACCGCACGGCCTTTTCTGCATGTGTCTGGCATGTTCCCGGCCGAGCGGGGCTGCCTGGCCGTGATGTGGCCGCTGGCCAGCCACCCCACCAACAAGAATGAACTCATCGCCTGGGACTTGGGGCAGGACCCGGCCATACTGGCGCAGCTGTCCGCAGCCGACGTGCGCCTGCGGATGTTCAGCAAGCGCGACGAACTGCCCGAAGGTGTGGAGCGGCTGCCCGTCAAGACCATCCACCTCAACAAGTCACCCATGGTCATTAGCAGCCTGAAGACCCTGCGCCCCGAACTGGCCCAGCGCTGGGGCATCGATCTGGACCAGGCCATGCGGCACGCCGCCGTGGCGCGCGACCTGCCCGATATGAGTGCCATCTGGGCGGAGGTGTTCCAGCGACCGCCCGAGTCCACCCCTGACGTGGATGAAGACCTGTACGGCAGCTTCGTCGGCAACAGCGACCGGCGGCGCCTCAACCAGCTGCGGGCCCTGCCGCCCGCCGAGCTGGCCCTGGCGCGCACCGGCTTTGACGACGCGCGGCTGGAGGAGCTGCTGTTCCGTTACCGCGCGCGCAACTTCCCCGAGACCCTGGTCGCGCCCGAACGTGAACGCTGGGAAGCCCACCGCGCCGCCAGGCTGTTCGATGGCGAGGGCGGAGCCCGTACCATTGAGGGCTTGTTCGGCGAGATCGATGCCTTGTCGGAAACCGTGGACGAGCGCGGCGAAGAGATTCTGGGCGCCTTGTACGACTATGCCGAAGCGATTGCGCCGCAGCGATAGGAATCAGTGAGAGAAGATCATGGAAAAGAAGCAGGGATTCATCACCGAGGTCGTCCAGGGCGACCGCAGTTTTGGCGTCGAACATGGAGGGGTGCATAAGCCCATCCACACTTCGGTGCAATACGGCTTTGAGAAGGTCGAAGACCTGATCGGCGTGTTCCAGGGCACCCTGAAGGGCGGCTACAACTACGCCCGCCAGGGCACACCCACCACCGCCGCGCTGGAGGCCAAACTGACCCGTATGGAGCAGGGCGTGGGCACCGTGTGTTTTGCTACCGGTATGGCCGCCATCACGGCCCTGTTCATGACCCTGCTGCGCGCGGGCGATCATCTGGTGGCCAGCCGCTTTGTGTTCGGCAACACCAACAGCTTGCTGGGCACGCTGGGTGACTTTGGTGTGGCCGTGAGCAAGGTGGACGCCACCGAGGTGGCGCATGTGGCCGCTGCGCTGCGCCCCGAAACCCGCATCGTCTTCGTCGAGACCGTGGCCAATCCGGGCACCCAGATCCCCGACCTGGACGGCATCGGTGCCCTGTGCCGCGAGCGCGGCATCCTGTTCGTGGTGGACAACACCATCCTTTCACCCGCCTTGTTCCGCCCGGCCAGCGTGGGCGCGGGGCTGGTGGTGCATTCGCTTACCAAGACCATCGCGGGCCACGGCAATGCCCTGGGCGGCGCGGTGGTGGACACCGGCCTGTTCGACTGGTCCCGCTACCCCAATATCGCACCGGGTTACCGCAAAGGTGATGCCCGCCAGTGGGGCCTGACGCAGATCCGCAAGAAGGGCCTGCGCGACATGGGCGGCAGCCTCTCGTCCCAGCATGCCCATCTGATCAGCGTTGGCGCTGAAACCCTGGCGCTGCGCCTGGCGCAGACCAGTGCCACCGCGCTGGCCTTGGCGCAGTACCTGGAGGCACACCCTGCCGTGGCCCGGGTGCACTACCCGATGCTGGCGTCACATCCGCAGCATGCGCGGGCGGTGCAACATTTCAAGGCGGGCTCCTGGTTGCTGGCCTTCGAACTGCGCGATGCCGAACGCTGCTTTGACATCGTCAATCGTCTGCAACTGCCCATCAAGGCCACCGGCCTGGCCGACAACCGCACGCTCATCATCCCCGTGGCGCATACGATTTTCTGGGAGGCTGGAGCCGAGGTGCGCGCCGACATGGGGATTGCCGATGGCCTGATCCGCCTGTCGGTGGGGCTGGAAGACTTTGACGACCTGCAGGCTGATTTTGCCCAGGCGCTGGCCTGACCTCGCCTGAAAAGGACTCAGCGACGGGCCCGCAACGGCAGGAGGACCTGCAGCAGCATACCCGCCACAAAGCCCACCCCCACGTTCCACACCGACAGCCCTGCCGTCACCAGAAACACGGTGGCGGCCTGGGCATCACGTGCCTGGCCGAGTGGACCACCGGCCAGTTGCAGGCCGGTCATGAACAGGATCACCCCCAATAAGGCAACCGGAATCACGGCGAACAACGCCATCACCGAGTTGCTGGCCACCAGCGCCAGCAGCAGCAGGATGCTGCCGAGGATGACCAGCGAGCCCCCCGTGCGTGCACCAAAGGCCACATGACCCGCCATACCCCCGGCGCCGTGGCACATGGGAACCCCGCCCACCGCCGCGCTGAACAGGTTCATCACCCCGGTGGAGGTGGCCACCTGCGGGTCGGTCACCGGGCGGTCGGGGAACAGGCGGTTGTTTTCTTCGCGGATGCCAATCACCGCGTTGCCCAGCGTCAGCGGCACCTGGGGCAGGGCAAGAAAGACGGCCCCCACCACCAGGTCGTCCCAGCCGATGCTGCCCCAGCTCCACTGTGGCCACTGCCAGGCCAGCGGGGTGGCGGCAAGCTGCTCCAGCAGCTCGGGTCGCACCAGCGCCGTCCAGCAGACTCCCAGAGCCAGCAGCAGAAAGATGCCCGGCAGGCGCTTGCTGCGGGCCATCAGCAGCGCTACCAGCAGGCCCGTGCCCGCCAGGGCCCACTGCTGTGCCATCAGCCGCGTGCCTTGCAGCATGAAGGCCAGCCCCAGGCCGAACACAATGCCTTGCGACACCGCCGGTGCCACCCAGCGGGTGATACGCTGCGCCAGCCCAGTGGTGCCCAGCAGCAGCCAGACCAGCCCGGTGACCAGCGCTGCGCCATGCACGGCGCCCTGGGTGATCACCACCGATTGGGCCGCCTGTGTAGTGGCCACCGCACCGGCGGCCTTCATGGGCTGCACCGGGAAGGGCGTGCGGTAGTACCAGCCGCACACCACCATGCACACGCCGAATGCAAACAGGATGCCCGAAGGGTTCATCTTGAGCACGCTGACATACGCAATCACAAACGGCATCAGTGTGCCCAGGTCCCCCAGTGCACCCGCCCATTCCTGGCGGTCAAAGCGGTTGGGTGGTGGGTGCGGGGTGGGCATGCGGGTATTCTTGCGCGACGGGGTTCGTGATGGGCTCTGGCAAGTTTAGCGGCAGCCCTGCCGCAAGAAAGGACTGACACCATGGGTGTGGCAACACTGCAGAATAACGTTGATGGTCACCGTGATGAGGTCCATGTGGGCGGTGTGCTGGCCGGCTTTGCCGAAGGCAACCCGCCCGAAGGTGCGGTGCTGTTCACCCTTACCGAGATTC
>Ga0208564_1002298_pt1 | contig 15238 bp, 13 predicted proteins | sample AD_UKC073_MetaG_FD_184439 | JGI IMG/M metagenome (GOLD analysis project Ga0208564, IMG submission 184439) | Active sludge microbial communities of municipal wastewater-treating anaerobic digesters from USA - AD_UKC073_MetaG (SPAdes) (version 2) | ecosystem: Engineered > Bioreactor > Anaerobic >... | reverse complement strand
ACGCTGCTGTAGTGGCAATTCCGAAGGGCTGACCTATACGGATCAAGCACTTACGGCAGTTGGTGTCGAACTCCGGCTACCTGGAGCGCCACCGCCTGCAGCCGGTGCAGGTGATGGAGATGAACAGCACCGAGGCGATCAAGCAGGCGGTGATGGCCGGCCTGGGCGTGAGCCTGATCTCGCTGCACACCATCGGCCTGGAATGGCGCAATGGCCTGATCGCCGCGCCCGCGGTCGAGGGCCTGCCGCTGATGCGGCGCTGGCATGTGGTCAGCAACGCCGGCAAGCTGCGGTCACCGGCGGCCGAAGCGCTGCGCTACTTTGTTCTCGAACGCGGCGAGGCCCATCTGGCGGCCATGTTCGCCGAGCGCGACGTGCTGGGCTGAGCGCCCGGCAGGCGGCCATCCGCCGGGCCGGCGGGGCATCGGCGTGCATCCGTCACAGGTCGATAAAACCGCTTCGCCACACCCCCCCTGAATGGGTGCCGCGCCCCCTCGCTTATGGGCTGGGGGCGACTTGAGGCGATCATGTGGCGATCAGATACTCGTCGGTATGGAAAAAAATCGACATCGCGAAAGGCCCTGCTGCCGCGCGCCGCCGACCTGGCCACGCTGGCCGTGGTCGTTGCGGCGACCTGGTGGTCGGCCGCGCAGCGGCCGGAGGGACCCGCAACACACCTGGCCGAGGCTGACACGCCCCTGGCCACCGAGACCACCGAGCAGCCGGCGCAGCGTCAGGCTGCCACCGGCACCAGCACCGGCGCCGCCGCCGTCACCAGTTGGCCGGCCCAGACCGCCGCCACCCTCGCCCGCGACGGCCTGCAGGCCGTGGGCTACCAGACCCGCAGCCCCCGCTGACGGCACCGGCCGCACCACGCGGCCGTCACAGCGCGCAACGCACCGGCTGCGCCCCCAGCAGCGCCACCAGCACCTGGGGTGCCAGCTCCACCAGGAAGCCGCGCCGCCCGCCGTTGATCAGCAGCGCGGGCAGGTCCAGCACCGTCGCCTCCACGTACACCGGCATCGCCTTGCGCGTGCCGAACGGCGACGTGCCACCCACCAGGTAGCCGCTGTGGCGCTGCGCCACCTCGGGCTTGCAGGGCTCGATGCTCTTCGCGCCGATGGCGCGCGCCAGGTTCTTGGTGCTGACCTGCTTGTCGCCATGCATCAGCACGATCAGCGGCTCGGCATGCTCGTTCTGCATCACCAGCGTCTTCACCACCGCATGCTCGGGCCAGCCCAGCTGGCGCGCCGACTCGGCGGTGCCGCCGTGGTCGACGTAGTCGTAGACATGCTCGGTGAAGGCCACGCCAGCGGCGCGCAGGCGCTGGGTGGCAGGTGTCTCACTGACGTGCTTGTCCTTCTTTGCCACGCCCGCCCCTTCGTTCAAGTCACTGCGCCGGGTCGCGCAGCTCCCAGCGCACCGCGTCGATCGCCGCCAGCAGCGCGGGCGACAGCGTCGTGCCCCAGGCCGCCAGGCATTCGTCGAGCTGCACCGCCGTGGTCACGCCGATGATGGTGCTGGCGACACGCCAGTTGCCGTAGCAGAAGGCCAGCGCCATCTGCGTGGGCGTGAGGCCGTGCTCCCGCGCCAGGGCGTTGTAGCGGCGCGCGGCCACCAGGGTCTCGGGCCGCGCCCAGCGCTGCTTGCGCATGCTCTCGAAGCGCGCCAGCCGCCCCAGCGTGGGCTGGGCAGGGTCGAAGCCGGGCGCGTCGTATTTGCCGGTGAGCGCGCCGAAGGCCAGCGGGCTGTAGGCCAGCAGGCCCACGCCGGTGCGCAGCAGGGTCTCGTCCAGGCCGTTGTCGACCACCCGGTTGACCAGGGCGTACGGGTTCTGCACCGACACCACCTTGGGCAGGCCGTGCAGTTCGGCCAGGCGCAGGAACTCGCCAAGGCCCCAGGGCGTCTCGTTGGACAGGCCGATGTGGCGCACCTTGCCGGCCTTGACCAGCCCGGCCAGCGCCTGCAGCTGGTCGTGGATCGACGTGTAGAACCGGTCCTTGGCCGGGTCGAGGTAGACCGCGCCGAAAGCCGGCACGTTGCGGTTGGGCCAGTGGATCTGGTAGAGGTCGATGACGTCGGTCTGCAAGCGGCGCAGGCTGTCGTCGCAGGCTTCGGCGATGTGGGCCGGCTGCAGGTCCTCGGCGCCGTTGCGCACCCAGGGCATGCCGCGCGAGGGCCCGGCCACCTTGGTGGCCAGCACCACGCGCTGGCGCATGCCGGGGCGGGACGCGAACCAGTTGCCGAGGATGGTCTCGGTGCGGCCATAGGTTTCGCGCCGTGCCGGTACCGCGTACATCTCGGCGGTGTCGATGAAATCGATGCCGCGCTCGACCGCCTGGTCGAGGATGGCGTGGGCCGTGGGCTCGTCGACCTGCTCGCCGAAGGTCATGGTGCCCAGGCAGATGCGGCTGACCTGCAGGCCGCTGCCACCGAGGTCGGTGCGGGGAATGGACGGGGATGCGGAGGATGGGCTGCTCATGCTGCCGATCATCCCCCGACGGCCACCGGCGCGTTGTCGCGCGAGCACCACTCGCTCCAGGAGCCGGCATACAGCGCGGCGCCGTCCAGCCCGGCGGCGGCCAGTGCCAGCAGGTTGTGGCAGGCGGTGACGCCCGAACCGCACTGCTGCACCAGCTCGGCCGGGGCGCGTGCGCCGGCCACGGCCTGCCACTCGGCCTGCAGCTGCGCGGGCGGCTTGAAGCGGCCGTCGGGCTGCAGGTTGTCGCGGAAGCAGCGGTTGGCCGCACCGGGGATGTGGCCGCCCACCGGGTCCAGTGTCTCGTTCTCGCCGCGGAAGCGGTCGGCCGCCCGGGCGTCGACGATCAGCCGGTCGGGCCGGCCCAGGCCGGCCAGCACCTCGTCGAAGGCCAGCAGCGTCTGCAGCGGCGGCCGCAGCGACAGCGACGCCGGCAGGTTGGGCGCCACCGGCCCGGCCTGCAGCGCGCCGCCCGCGGCGGTCCAGGCGGCCAGGCCGCCGTCGAGCACCTGCACCAGGGGGTGGCCGATCCAGCGCAGCATCCACCACAGCCGCGCCGCGTACATGCCGCCCGAGGCGTCGTAGGCCACCACCGGCAGGTCGTCGTTGAGGCCCAGCTCGCCCATGCGGCGGGCGAAGGCGTCGCGCTCCGGCAGCGGGTGGCGGCCGTTGGTGCCGGTCTTCGCGCCGGAGAGGTCGCGGTCCAGGTGCAGGTAGACCGCCCCCGGGATGTGCCAGGCCAGGTGGTCCGCCTCGCCATGGGCCGGGTCGGCCAGGTCGAAGCGGCAGTCGCACAGCAGCAGCCGCTCGCCGCTGGCCATCAGGGCCTGCAGCGCCGGCGCGGTGATCAAGGGGGTCATGGGGCCTTTCGCAGAAGCTGCCGGATTGTCGATGCAGCGCGGGCCAGCGGTCGTGCCCCGGGCATCAAGATTTCCCCTCAAGTCGGCGCAAGCCGTCGCCGATATGCACGCACCAGCAAAGCCGGAGTCGTCATGCAGTGTTCCCCGTTGTCCCTCGTCCAGGAGCGTCTGCAGCTGGGTGTGCCCCTGCCCTTCAACATCCGCGACCATGACCAGACCCTGCTGCTCGCCCGCGGCCAGCGGGTGCAGACCAGCGAGCAGCTGCAGGCCCTGCTCGAACGCGGCGCCCTGGTCGACATCGACGAGCTGCTGAGCCCGGCCGACCGCATCCGCCGCGCCAGCGCCGCCGAGCTGCCCGGCCTGTGGACCCATTGCCTGGGACAGGTCAACGAGACCCTGCGCAACGCCCACGACGAGGGCTTCCGCGATGCGCTGGAGAGCGCCGCCACCCCGGTGCTGGCCCTGGTCGAGCGCGACCCCGACCTGGCGATCTTCCAGGTGCTGCGCCAGCCGGGCAACCAGCACCTCGAGTACGGCCTGAACCACTCCACGCATGCCGCCATCACCGCCTGGCTGGTGGCCCAGCGCCTGGGCTGGTCGGCGGCCGATGCACAGCGCGCCTTCAAGGTGGCGCTGACGATGAACATCTCGATGCTGGAACTGCAGGGCCAGCTGGCGGTGCAGCCCACACCGCCCACCGATGAGCAGCGTGCGGCCATCGAGGCCCATCCGCACTTCAGCCGCGTGATGCTGGAGATGGCCGGCGTGGCCGACACCGACTGGCTGGACGCGGTGGGCGACCACCACGAGGCGCCCGACGGCAGCGGCTACCCGGCCGGCCGGCAGACGGTGGGCGAGCTGGCCGACCTGGTGCGCCGCGCCGACATCTACACCGCCAAGCTCAGCCCGCGCGCCGGCCGCAACGCCATCGCCGCCGACCGTGCCGGCCGGCAGATGTTCATGCAGGAGCCCGGCCATCCGATGGTGGCGGCCCTGGTCAAGGAATTCGGCGTCTACCCGCCCGGCTGCTTCGTGCGCCTGGCCTCGGGCGAGACCGGCATGGTGGTGCGGCGCGGTGTGTCGGTGGCGGCACCGATCGTCGCCATGCTGGGCACGCGCAACGGCACCAAGGTCGGCCAGCCGGAGCGCCGCGACACCAGCCAGAAGGCCCATGCGGTGCAGTCGGTGCTGGAGGGCCCGCCCACCGAGGTGCCGCCGTCGGTGCTGCTGGCGATGCTGGCCTGCTGATCAGCCGGCGTCGGGCGCAGGCCGGGCGAAGGCCTGCAGCCGCTCGCCGGTGACACGGCACAGCTGCCAGACGGTCATCACCGTCGCGCCCATCTTCTCGTAGAAGCGGATGGCGTTGGTGTTCCAGTCGAGCACGCACCACTCGAAGCGGCCGTAGTCGCGCTCCACCGCCAGCGCGCCCAGGTGCTGCAGCAGCGCCTTGCCGATGCCCGCGCCGCGGTGGTCGGGCTGCACGTACAGGTCTTCCAGGTACAGGCCCGGCTTGGCCAGGAAGGTCGAGAAGTTGGTGAAGAACAGGGCGAACGCAACGACCGGGGCTCCCGGCTGGTCGGTCAGTTCGGCCACCACCGCCTCGGCCACCGGGTGGGCGCCGAACAGGTGCGGATGCAGCGCCTCGGGTGTGCCCTGCACCAGGTGCGACAGGTGCTCGAAGTCGGCCAGTTCGGCGATCAGGCCGCAGATGGCCGGCAGGTCACGCGGCTCGGCCGCACGCAGCTTGAAGTTCCTCATCGCGCGATTTTGGCATCGAGTGCGCTGTCTCCCCACCGACAGCCCCGGCACAGGGCGCGCACCTACAGTGCGACGATGCAACCCCCACGCTCACGCTTGTTCGCTGCCCCCCGAGGGGGCGCTCAGTGGCTTCGGACGGCCGGGCGCCACTGAGATGACCGATCCCTACCTGCCGCTGCGCCCGGCGGCCTGCCGCCATGTCACCGTGCGCGGCCTGCCCTACCACCTGCATGAATGGGGCACGCACGACCCCGGCCAGCCGCTGCTGGTCATGGTCCACGGTTTCATGGACGTGGGCGCCTCGTTCCAGTTCGTCGTCGACGCGATGGCCCGCGCCGGCGATGGCGGGCGCGCCGTGGTCGCGCCCGACTGGCGCGGCTTCGGCCGCAGCGGTGGCCTGGCGGGCGCGGATTCCTATTGGTTCCCCGACTACCTGGGCGACCTCGACGCCCTGCTCGACCAGCTCTCGCCGGATGCGCCGGTGGACCTGGTCGGCCACAGCATGGGCGGCAACGTGGTGATGGCCTATGCGGGCGTGCGGCCGCAACGCATCCGCCGCCTGGTCAACCTGGAAGGCTTCGGCCTGCCCGACATGCCGGCCGCCGAGGCCCCCGCGCGCATGGCCACCTGGCTGGACGAGCTGAAGGTGCCGCAGCGCCTGAAGCCCTATGCCAGCCTCGCCGAGGTGGCCGCGCGGCTGCAGCAGAACAACCCGCGCCTGGCCAGGGACAAGGCCCTGTGGCTGGCCGGCGAATGGGCAGCGCCCGACGACCAGGGCCGCTGGCAGCTGCTGGCCGATGCGGCGCACCGGCGCACCAACCCCGTGCCGCTGCGCGCCAACGACACCATCGCCACCTGGCAGCGCATCACCGCGCCGCTGCTGTGGGTGCAGGGCGCCGGCAGCCGGCTCGACAGCCACTGGGGTGGCCGCTACAGCCTGGCCGAGTTCCAGCAGCGCCTGGCCCATGTGCGCAGCGTGCGCCAGGTGGCGCTGGACAACGCCGGCCACATGCTGCACCACGACCAGCCCGAGGCGCTGGCCGCCGCGCTGCTCGACTTCCTGCGCTGAGCAGCGTCGATCCCAGGGGGGCCGGCCGCCGAACGGTGACGGGCTTGTATGCTGGACGGCTGCACCGTCATGGCTTCGCCCGCCCCTTCGTCCGCGCCCACCGCGCCACCACCGTCGGCCCGCTGGCTGCGCCGGCTGGCGCTGGCCCTGCCGCTGGTGGGCCTGCTGGTGACCGGCCTCTACATCTGGCGCATGGAGCAGGCCCACGAGGCCCTGCTGGCCGGCACCATCGAGCAGGCCAGCGACCGTGCACAGCAGCTGGCTGCCGCCAAGGCGCTGCAGGTCGAGGGCCTGCTGTCGGCGGCCGACCTGGCGCTGCGCCAGTTCCGCGACCAGACCCTGCACGGCGACCCGGCGCAGGTGGAGGCCGCCGTGCGGCGGGTGGCAGCGGTGCTGCCGGACGGCGCGCTGGCGCACTTCGGCGTGGCCGATGCCGAAGGGCGGATGGTCTACCCGTCGGCCGCGGTGACGCTGCAGCCCTCGCCCGACCTGTCGGGGCGGGCCGACTTCCGCGCCCATGGCGCCGGCAGCGACGACCGCCTGCAGGTGCAGCCGGTGGTGCATGCGCGCCTGGGCGGCCAGTGGGTGCTGCCACTGAGCCGGCCGCTGCGCCGCGGCAGCCGCTTCGAGGGCATGGCGGTGCTGGCGCTGTCACCCAGCTTCCTGGCCGACGCCCTGGCGCGGCAGCAGGCCAGCGCGCAGGACACGATCGCCCTGCTGCACGCCGACGGCAGCTACATCGCCCGCAACACCGGGCTGGAGAAGCTGCTGGGCCAGCGGGCGCCGGGCAACATGCCGTTCCTGCAGGTCGATGCCCCCACCCAGGGCCGCATGCGCCAGCTGTCGCCGATCGACGGCCGCCAGCGGCTGTCGGCCTGGTACCGGCTCGACCGCCTGCCGCTGATCGTCACCGTGGGCCTGGACGAGGACCGCGTGCTGGCGCCGGTGCAGGCGCAGCAGCGGCGTGGCCGTCTGCGCACGGCCGCCCTGGTGCCGGTGACCACGCTGCTGACGCTGGCCGTGAGCGTGCTGCTGCTGCGCGTGGCGCGCGAGCAATCGGCCCTGGCAGCCAGCCGCGGCCTGCTGCGGGCCACGCTGGATGCCACCGGCGAGGGCGTGCTGGTGATCGGCGGCGACGGCCGCGTGCTGCACGTCAACCGCAACCTGCACCAGCTGTGGCGCCTGCCCGAATCCGCCGGCGCAGGCACGGCGCAGGCCGAGCTGCTGGCGCATGCCGCACGCCAGCTGGCCGATCCGCCCGGCTTCGAGGCCCTGTGCCGCCAGGTCGAGGCCAGCAGCGACATGACCCTGGCCACGCTGGCCTGCAGCGACGGACGCACGCTGGAATGCCACACCCGCGCCGTGCAGCTCGACGACGCGCCGCTGCGGCTGTGGACGGTGCGCGACGTGACCGAACTGCAGCGGGGCCGCGAGCAGCTGGAGCAGCGGGTGCGCGAGCGCACCCAGGTCCTCAACCGCACGACGCAGCAGCTGATGGACACCCAGTTCGCCATGGAGAGCGTGGGCATCGGCATCGAGTGGCTGGACTTCCAGACCCTGCGTTTCGTCTACGCCAACCGCAAGGCCGCCGAGATGCTGGGCTACAGCGTCGACGAGCTGCTGTCCCTGACCCTGCCGCAGACCAACCCCGACATTTCGGCCGAGACCTTCCGCGCCCGTGCCGACGAGGTGCGCGCGCGCGGCCAGACCCGGCGCGAGGTGCAGGCGAGGCGGCCCGACGGGCGGCTGCTGCAGATGGAGGCCAACGTCTACTACCTCGGCCCGCGCGAGGGCGTGCCGGCGCGGCTGATCGGCTTTCTCACCGACATCTCCGAGCGCAAGGCCGCCGAGCAGGCCCTGGTGCAGGCCAAGGAGGCCGCCGAGGCCGCCAACGTGGCCAAGAGCGCCTTCCTGGCCAACATGAGCCACGAGATCCGCACCCCGCTCAACGCCATCACCGGCATGGCCTGGCTGATCGGCCGCGATGGCCTGTCGGGTCGCCAGGCCGAGCGCCTGGGCCACATCAAGACGGCGGCCAGGCACCTGGTGGAAATGCTCGACGCGGTGCTCGACCTCTCCCGCATCGAGGCCGACCGGCTGACCCTGGACGAGCAGCCGGTGCAGGTGCGCTCGGTGGTCGACAACGTCGCCCAGATGCTGCAGGACAAGCTGCAGGCGCGCCAGCTGGCGCTGGACGTGCAGGTGGACGTGCCGCCCGGCCCCTGGCTGGGCGATGCGACCCGGCTGCAGCAGGCGCTGCTGAACTACGCCGTCAACGCGGTGAAGTTCACCGAGCACGGCCGCATCGGCATGCGGGTGCGGGAGGACGACAGCGCGCCGCACGAGGCCGCAGCGGACAGCGTGCTGCTGCGCTTCGAGGTGCAGGACACCGGGCCGGGGCTGGATGCGGCCACCGTGGCGCGCCTGTTCCGCCCGTTCGAGCAGGCTGACAACTCCAACACCCGAGCGCATGGCGGCAGCGGCCTGGGGCTGGCGATCACCGCCAAGCTGGCACGGCTGATGGGCGGCCAGGCGGGTGTGGACAGCACCCCCGGCCAAGGCAGCCGCTTCTGGTTCACCGCCAGGCTGCGCCGCGCCGGCACCTCGCCCGTCGCGGCGCCGGGCGCCCCCGCACCGGCACCGGCGGAAGAGGCCAGCCATATCCTGCGCCGCCTGGGTGCGGGGCGGCGGGTGCTGCTGGTGGAGGACGACGCGGCCAACCGCGAGGTGGCGGTGGCCCTGCTGCAGGCCGTGGGACTGGCCGTGGACACCGCCGCCGACGGCCTGGCCGCGGTGCAGGCGGCGGCCACGCGCCGGCCCGACCTGGTGCTGATGGACCTGCAGCTGCCGCGGCTCGACGGCCTGGCCGCCACCGCCCGCCTGCATGCCCTGCCCGGGCTGGACAACCTGCCGGTGCTGGCCTTCACCGCCAACGCCTTCGCCGAACAGCACGCCCGCTGCCTGGCCGCCGGCATGGTCGACGTGGTGACCAAGCCGGTGAATCCGGACGACCTCTACCGCGCCCTGCTGCCCTGGCTGGCGGGCAGCGCGGCACAGCAGCCGGTCAGTCCACCGGCGTGAGCTTGGCGATGGCCAGCGCCAGCCACTTGGCGCCGTGGCGGCCGAAGTTCACCTGGGCACGGGCATCCGGGCCATTGCCTTCCAGCGTCAGCACCACGCCTTCGCCGAACTTGGTGTGGAACACCGACTGGCCCACCCGCAGGCCATGGCCGGCGCCGGCCTTGTTCTGCATCGCCGCGGGCAACGGCGGTGCAGCCGGAGGCGAGGCGTAGGCGGGCCGGCCGGCGACACGCCCGGCACCAACCACCGAGCCCATGCCCGTGCCACGCTGCCAGGCCTGCTGGTATTCCTTCGCATAGCCCGAGCCGAAGCCCTGGTTGCGCGGCGTCAGCCACTTCAGCGCGCCCTCGGGCAGTTCGTCGAGGAAGCGGCTCTTGACGTTGTAGCGGGTCTGGCCGTGCAGCAGCCGGGTCTGGCTGAAGCTGAGGTACAGGCGCTGGCGGGCGCGGGTGATGGCCACGTACATCAGCCGGCGCTCTTCCTCCAGCCCGTCGGTGTCGGCCAGCGCCTTTTCGTTCGGGAACAGCGCCTCCTCCAGCCCGGTGATGAAGACGCAGTCGAACTCCAGGCCCTTGGCCGAGTGCACCGTCATCAGCTGGATCGCGTCCTGGCCGGCCTGGGCCTGGTTGTCGCCAGCCTCCAGCGCGGCATGCGTCAGGAAGGCCGCCAGCGGGCTGACGATCTCGCCGGTCTCGGCATCGGGCGTCAGGTCCACCGGCGCCGGTGCCGGGCCGGCCGGCGTGGCCGCCAGCGTGCCCGGCCCGGTCTCGTCGACCGGCAGCGCCACCGCGTCCTTGCCGAAGCCTTCCTGCGTCACGAAGGCCTCGGCGGCGTTGACCAGTTCGGCCAGGTTCTCGATGCGCTCGGCGCCTTCCTTCTCGGCCTTGTAGAAGTCGACCAGGCCCGAGTCCTGCAGCATCTGCTCGATGATCTCGCGCAGTGTCAGTCCGCGGGTGCGTTCACGCAGCTGGTCGACCAGGCCGGTGAAGGCCAGCAGGTTGGCGCCGCCCTTGCCGACCATCGAGCCCACGCTCTGGTACAGGCTGCGGCCGCTGCTGCGGGCGGCGTCGGTCAGCTGCTCGATGGTGCGCGCGCCGATGCCGCGGGTGGGGAAGTTCACCACCCGCAGGAAGCTGGTGTCGTCGTTCGGGTTCTCGACCAGGCGCAGGTAGGCCAGCGCATGCTTGACCTCGGCGCGCTCGAAGAAGCGCAGGCCGCCGTAGACGCGGTAGGGCACGCCGGCATTGAACAGCGCGCTTTCCATCACCCGGCTCTGGGCATTGCTGCGGTAGAGGATGGCGATCTCGCTGCGCGCCGTGCCGCTGCGGTGCAGCTGCTGGGCTTCTTCGAGCAGCCACTGCGCCTCGGCGTAGTCGCTGGTGGCCTCCATCACCCGCACTGGCTCGCCGGGGCCGGCCTCGGTGCTGAGGTTCTTGCCCAGGCGGCGCAGGTTGTGGCTGATCAGCGCATTGGCGCTGTCCAGGATGTTGCCGAAGCTGCGGTAGTTGCGCTCCAGCTTGATCACCTGCTTCACGCGGTACTCGCGCTCGAAGTCGGCCATGTTGCCGACCTGGGCACCGCGGAAGGCGTAGATGCTCTGGTCGTCGTCACCCACGGCGAACACGCTCTGATCGGAGCCCGCGGGCGCGAACATCTTCAGCCAGGCGTACTGCAGCCGGTTCGTGTCCTGGAACTCGTCGACCAGGATGTGGGCGAAACGGTGCTGGTAGTGCTCGCGCAGCGGCGCGTTGTCGCGCATCAGCTCGTAGGTGCGCAGCATCAGCTCGGCAAAGTCGACCACGCCCTCGCGCTGGCATTGCGCCTCGTAGGCCTGGTAGATCTCGACCATCTTGCGCGTGGCCGGGTCGTGCGCAGCGACGTCGTGCGGGCGCTCGCCGTTGTCCTTGCGCGCGGCGATGAACCAGCTCACCTGCTTGGGCACGAAGCGCTCTTCGTCGACGTTCATCGCCTTCATCACCCGTTTCACCGCCGACAGCGAGTCGGCGGTGTCGAGGATCTGGAAGCCCTGCGGCAGGCCCGCCAGCTTCCAGTGCGCGCGCAGGAAGCGGTTGCACAGGCCGTGGAAGGTGCCGATCCACATGCCCCGCGTGGGCACCGGCAGCATCGCCGACAGGCGGTGCAGCATCTCCTTGGCGGCCTTGTTGGTGAAGGTGACGGCCATGATGCCGCCGGGCGACACCTGGCCCGTGGCCAGCAGCCAGGCGATGCGGGTGGTCAGCACCCGGGTCTTGCCCGATCCGGCGCCGGCCAGGATCAGGCTGGCGCCGCTGGGCAGGGTGACGGCGGCGTGCTGCTCGGGGTTCAGGCCCTTCAGCAGCGCGCCGGTGCCGTCGGGGCCGGGGCCTTCAGAATACTGTTCATGCATCCATTGATTCTAGGAGCCGGGTTGGTCGCGGCGGCGTTGGCCGCCAGCACCGCCCAGGCCGCGGCCACGGGCAAGCCGCGGACGCCGTCGAACGCCTGCCCGGCCGTTGGCGCTGCGGTGGTCGAGCACTTCATCCGCGCCGACTGCCCGGATTGCTGGGCCGCCGATGCACCCGCGCCGGCCGGCGCCTGGCGCCTGGACTGGATCGTGCCCGGCGCCGACGACGCACCGCTGTCGGCTGCCGCCCTGCCCGACGCCACCGAGCGCCTGCAGCGGCTGGGCCAGCCGTCGACCAGCCCGCACCTGCAGCCCGCCCGCCCGCTGCCCGGGGTGCAGCTGAAGGTCAGCGCCGGCCCGGCCTGGCAGGGCTACTTCGGCCTGCAGATGGCGCTGCGCGCCCGCCGTGCCGCCGCGCTGCCCGCTGGTGCCACCGGCTGGCTGGCCCTGGTCGAGGCGCTGCCGCCCGGCAGCGAGGTCAACAGCGGCGAGCGGGTGCTGGTGCGCAGCGTGGCCGGCCCGCTGCCGCTGGACGGCGCCGCCGCCGGGCGCGGCCTGAGCCACCTGCGCGCCCTGCGCTGGCCCACCGGCGCCAAGCCCGAGCGACTCCAGGCCCGCGCCTGGGTCGAGGACGGCGAGGGCCGCATCCTGGCGCTGGCCGGCAACCGCTGCCCCTGAGCCCGGCGCGGGCGCACCACGGCGCGCGGGCCTGCTTCCGTAGAATCAGCCACCGGGCCCAAATTCTGGAGTCCGGTCTCCAGCCTGCACCGTTCCCTGCCGGACGGCTTCGCGGGCCACCGGTCCCCCAGGTCAAGCGCTCGCAGCCATTGCCGTGGCACTGCCCAACGCCGCGCCCAACTTGCGACGAAAGCTTCCCCATGGACATCTTCGATTACGACAACATCCTGCTGCTGCCGCGCCAGTGCCGGGTCGACAGCCGCGCCGAATGCGACACCTCGGTGCCCTTCGGCCCGCGCCGCTTCAAGCTGCCCGTGGTGCCGGCGAACATGAAGACCGTGGTCGACGAGCAGATCACCGAGCAGCTGGCCGCCAGCGGCCACTTCTACGTGATGCACCGCTTCGACCTGGACACCGTGGCCTACGCCCGGCGCATGCGCGAGAAGGGCCTGTTCGTGTCGATCAGCGCCGGCGTGAAGCCGGCCGACGCGGCGGTGATCGACCAGCTGGCCACCACCGGCATCGGCGCCGACTACGTGACCATCGACATCGCCCACGGCCATGCCGAGAGCGTGCGGCGCATGATCGCCCACATCAAGCAGAAGCTGCCCGACGCCTTCGTCATCGCCGGCAACGTGGGCACGCCCGAGGGCGTGATCGACCTGGAGAACTGGGGCGCCGACGCCACCAAAGTCGGCATCGGCCCGGGCAAGGTCTGCATCACCCGGCTGAAGACCGGCTTCGGCACCGGCGGCTGGCAGCTGAGCGCGCTGAAGTGGTGTGCCCGCGTGGCCAGCAAGCCGATCGTCGCCGACGGCGGCATCCGCCACCACGGCGACATCGCCAAGAGCGTGCGCTTCGGCGCGTCGATGGTGATGGTGGGCTCGCTGTTCGCCGGCCATGAGGAGTCACCCGGCCAGACGGTGGAGGTCGACGGCAAGCGCTACAAGGAGTACTACGGCTCGGCCAGCGACTTCAACAAGGGTGAATACAAGCATGTCGAGGGCAAGCGCATCCTCGAACCCATCAAGGGCCACCTCGCCGACACGCTGCGCGAGATGCACGAGGACCTGCAGAGCAGCATCAGCTACGCCGGGGGTCGGGTTCTTGCGGACCTGCGCAAGGTCAATTACGTCGTGCTGGGCGGCGAGAATGCGGGCGAACATCTGCTGATGTGATTGCCGGGGGGCCTCGTCCACCCGGCCCCACCGACAACCCTTCCTCCCTGGAGCAGACGTGGCCCCCCTCCTGTCGTTCTCCCGCGCCATCGACCGCCTCAACGAGCAGGTCGGCCGCTGGGTCTCCTGGCTGGTGCTGGCCGCCGTGCTGATCAGCGCCGTCAATGCCAGCGCCCGCAAGGCCTTCAGCCTCACCTCCAACGCCTTCCTGGAAGTGCAGTGGTACCTGTTCGCCGCGGTGTTCCTGCTGGCATCGGGCTACACCCTGCTGCGCCAGGAGCACGTCAAGATCGACGTGGTGCTCGGCCGCTTCAGCCGCCGCACCCAGGTCAAGGTCGAGATCTTCGGCTTCGTCTTCTTCCTGCTGCCCTTCGTGCTGGCGGTGGTGGTCCTGGTCTGGCCGCTGGTGGCCAAGGCCTTCGTCACCGGCGAGATGTCGTCCAATGCCGGCGGCCTGATCCGGTGGCCGGTCTATGCGCTCGTACCGGCAGGCTTCCTGCTGCTGGGTCTGCAGACGCTGTCCGAGTTGGTCAAGCGCGTCGCGTTCCTCCAGGGACTCGGACCTGACCCGGCAGACAAGGGCAAGGCGCGCACACCCGAGGAGGAACTGGCCGAGGTCATCCGCCTGCGGGCCGAAGCCGAGGCGGCAGCCGCTGCCCGCGGGGGTGCACGATGATCGAGTTCCTGCACGCCAACATGGCCCCGCTGATGTTCGTGGGGCTGGTCGTCTTCCTGCTGGTCGGCTTCCCGGTCGCCTTCTCGCTGGCCGCCTGCGGCCTGCTGTTCGGTTTCATCGGCATCGAGACCGGCATGCTGCCGGCCAGTCTGTTGCAGGCCCTTCCGCTGCGCATCTTCGGCATCATGCAGAACGAGACGCTGCTGGCGATCCCGTTCTTCACCTTCATGGGCCTGATCCTCGAACGGTCCGGCATGGCGGAGGACCTGCTCGACACCATCGGCCAGCTGTTCGGCCCGGTCCGCGGCGGCCTGGCCTTCGCAGTGATCCTGGTCGGCGCGATGCTGGCGGCCACCACCGGCGTGGTGGCGGCGTCGGTGATCAGCATGGGGCTGATCTCACTGCCGATCATGCTGCGCTATGGCTACGACCGGCGCATCGCCTCCGGCGTCATCGCCGCCTCGGGCACGCTGGCGCAGATCATCCCGCCCTCGCTGGTGCTGATCATCATGGCCGACCAGCTCGGCCGCAGCGTCGGTGACCTGTACAAGGGCGCCTTCGTGCCTGGCTTCGTGCTCACCGGCATGTACGTCGGCTTCATCGCGCTGGTGGCGATCTTCCGCCCCGCCTGGACGCCGGCGCTGCCAGCCGAGGCGCGCACCATCCGCGAAGACGATGGCACGCCGGGCCTGCGCTCGCTGGCGCTGCTGGCTCTGGTGTCGGTGGCCGCGGGCATCGCCTACGGCAAGACCCGCCCGGACACCATGCCCACTGACGAGTTGATCGTGTTGTCCATGAGCGTGGGCGTCGGCCTGGCCTTCGTGCTGGCCGTGCTGAACAAGGGGCTGAAGCTCAAGCTGCTGTCGCGCATGGCCGAACGGGTGACCTTCGTGCTGATCCCGCCGCTGGCACTGATCTTCCTGGTGCTGGGCACCATCTTCCTCGGGGTGGCCACGCCCACCGAGGGTGGCGCGATGGGCGCGGCCGGCGCCCTCGTCATGGCGCTGTCGCGTCGTCGGCTCGACCTGGGCCTGCTGCGCTCGGCGATGGACCAGACGATGAAGCTGTCGTGCTTC
>Ga0208564_1002297_pt1 | contig 15239 bp, 15 predicted proteins | sample AD_UKC073_MetaG_FD_184439 | JGI IMG/M metagenome (GOLD analysis project Ga0208564, IMG submission 184439) | Active sludge microbial communities of municipal wastewater-treating anaerobic digesters from USA - AD_UKC073_MetaG (SPAdes) (version 2) | ecosystem: Engineered > Bioreactor > Anaerobic >... | reverse complement strand
ATCAAAGAAATTTCAACTACGCTTCGGCGCATGAGCCTCTCTCGTCGTCACCTCTTCACCCTGTCGGGCGGCATCGCCGCCACCGCCGGACTCGCCGCGTGCGGGTCCAACACCGGACGCACCGACACCGCCGCCCCGGCTGCGAGTTCGGCCGCTGCCGCGCTGCCGAGCGTCTCCGTCTGGTACCACAAGTACGGCGAAGACGGCGTCGAGCAGGCCCTCAAGAAGTGGGCCGCCGCGTACACCAAGGCCAAGGTCAGCGTGAACTGGGTCGCCGCCGACTACGAGAAGACGGCAGCCGCGGCGCTCCTCACCTCCAGCGGACCCGACGTCTTCGAGTGGGGCACCGGACCGTCACTGGACATGATCCAGGCCAAGCAGGTCGTCGACGTCACCGACATCGTCGGCGCCGCAAAGGCCGACTTCACGCCCACGGTCATGAAGCGCCTCACCTTCCAGGACAAGATCTGGGCCGTCCCGCAGACCGTCGACATGCACCTGCTCTACTACCGCAAGTCGCTGCTGACCAAGGCCGGCCTGCAACCCCCGAAGACGATCGACGAGCTCATCGCGGCCGCGAACGCCCTCAAGACCAAGGACATGGGCGGCTTCTTCGCCGGCAACGACGGCGGCCTCGGCGTCCTCGGCTCCTTCATCATCTGGGCGGCCGGCCTCGAGCAGATCTCGGCCGACGGCAAGTCCGCCGGCTTCAACACGGGCGCCCTCTACGACGCCGTCGCCAAGTTCAAGACGCTCTTCGACGCCCCCGGCATGCTCAAGTCCGCCTCGACCGACTGGTACGACGCCACCCCGTTCATCAACGGCGAGACCGCGATGCAGTGGGCCGGCCTCTGGGACATGACGAAGGTCCAGGCCGCGCATCAGGACGATTTCGGGGTCATCCCGTTCCCGGCGATCGGCTCCGGCGGACGCCAGGTCGTCCCGTTCGGCGCCTACAGCGCCTGCGTCTCGGCCAAGGCCAAGGACGTGGACGCCGCCAAGGCCTACGTCAAGGCCATCTGGGTGGACGACGACGCCAAGCAGATCGAGTTCAGCAATGCGTTCGGGACGCACATCCCGGCGAAGCCGAAGCTGTTCGCGCAGGCGTCCAAGGTCGCGTCCGGCGCCGGCGCGGACGCCGCCAAGTTCGTCACGGACTTCGGCCACATCGACGACATCCTGTGGACGCCGGCGTCCGGCACCGCCTACTCGACGGCCTTGTCGAACGTGGTCAAGAGCGGCAAGGACGCGCAGACCGAGTTCACCGCCGCCGCCGACAAGGTCGCCGCCGAGCTCAAGCGCGTCAACGGTTGATCGGACGAAACAGTGGGCGGGTTTGGTACTCGTACTCCGGTACCAAACCCGCCACTAAGTCCAGGGTTCTTGGCTAGGTCCGGGCGCTGGTTCAGTCCGACTCGTCAGCGCATTGTCTCGACCGCTGTTGTGACCGTCAGCGCAACGTCAAGAACACCCTGGCGACCAGTTCGTTGCGCTGACCCCCACCATTCGCCCAGCGCACCACTCATTGCGCTGACCGATTCCGGGCAACGATCCTTTGCCCACCACTTCCCGTTCGCTCGACAGGACCGCCCATGACCACAGCGCAGGCCGCGCCAACGGCGTCCGGACGCCTCAGGCGGACCCCGACGCGTCCCGGGAACGCCCTCGCGCGCAGCCGAAACCGCTGGTTCTGGGCCTTCGTGACGCCGTTCCTGGCGGGCCTGGTGGTGTTCGTCTACATCCCGATCGCGTGGAGCCTGTACCTGTCGTTCTTCGACGCCCGCAACACGGTCACCCCGACGAAGTTCGTCGGCTTGGGCAACTACGCCTACCTGCTGAGTGATCAGCTGTTCTTGAACTCGATGGGCACGTTCATCGTGTTCGCTCTTGTCATCGTGCCGTTGACGTTCGCGTGTTCGCTGGGGCTGGCGTTGCTGCTGCACAAGATCCCGGTCATGCAGGCGTTCTTCCGGTCGGCGTTCTTCCTGCCGACGGCGTGCTCGTACGTGGTGGCGTCCATGGTGTGGCGGATGTCGTTCTTCAATGGCGCGCGCTTCGGCATGTTCAACACGGGCCTGCGCGCGCTCGGCCTCGACCCAGTCAACTGGCTCGAGGGCGGCTCCAACTACTGGTACTGGGTCGTGCTGGTCAGCCTGCGGCTGTGGCTGCAGGTCGGGTTCTACATGGTGCTGTTCATCGCCGGGCTGAACGCGATCGACCCGCAGGTCTACGAGGCCGCCGCGATCGACGGTGCGCGCGGCTTCAACGTGTTCCGCTACATCACGCTGCCGCTGCTGCGGGCCACCTCGATCGCGGTGGCGATGCTGCTGCTGATCAACGCGTTCCAGGCGTTCGACGAGTTCTACAACACGCTCAACACGGTCCGCGGCTACCCGCCGTACGCGCGTCCGCCGCTGGTTTACGTCTACCTCATCTCGTTCGGCGAAGGCTCCCAGGACCTCGGCATCGGCAGCGCCGGCACCATGATCCTGACGATGGTGATCTTGGTGTTCAGCCTGGTCCAGAGCCGGATCCTCTCGATCGGGGCCGACAAGTGACCGCCCAGCAGGCCGGCGCCCGCGGCGTCCGGCTGTCGGGTTCGTCCGGACGCCGCGGGCGCGGCCCGGGTCTGTGGTTGCGCTATCTGGCGTTGACGGTGCTGGCCGTCGCGTTCTTGATGCCCTTCTACGTGATCGCGCGCAATGCGTTCTCGACGCAGTCCTGGATCACGGCGGCGTCCTGGAACTGGCTGCCGAACGCGTTCGGCGTCGACAACGTGGCGCGCGTCCTGGCGGACCCGGGCATCGGCGTCCTGGCGGCGCTTGGCACGTCCGCAGTCGTGGCGGTGCTGCAGACCGTCGGCACCGTCGTGATCGCGATGATGGGCGGCTACGGGCTGGCGCGCTGGACGACCCGGGCCGCGCGGTGGGCGACAGGGCTGACGGTGTTCACGCTGATGGTGCCCACGACCGTGACGTTCGTGCCCATGTTCGTGATGGTCAGCACGCTCGGCTGGATCTCGACGTTCCGCGGCCTGATCATTCCGGGGCTGTTCTCGGCGTTCGCGACGTACCTGTTTAGGTCGTCGTTCGTCGACTTCCCGCGCGAGCTCGAAGAGGCGGCGGCGATCGACGGGGCTGGTCCGTGGCGGACGTTTTGGCGGATCGTCGTCCCGAACAGCATGGGCATGGTGGCGGCCGTTGGCACGATCACCTTCATCGGGACGTGGAACGCCTTCCTCTGGCCGTTGCTCATCGCGCAGGACCCCGGCATGCGGACGGTTCAGGTGGCGTTGAGCCAATACATGACCTCGCAGGGGATTCGGTATCCCGAGATGTTCATGGGGGCCCTGATCGCCATCGCGCCGGCCCTGGTGGTGTTCGTGTTCCTGCAACGCTGGCTCGTCCAGGGCGTTACGCAGTCAGGCCTTAAGTAGGCGCACGCCCTGAGCCGTTAGCCGGCCTTGATGACCTCATCCGCCAGCGGCGCGGTGAAGGGCTGTACCGCGTTCCACTCGCTGAACGTCACGGCGGGCGCACCCCCCGCCTGAGACTCAGCGCCGCCCTTCCGCACGAGCTTCCGCGATCGAGCCTGCCAGAGACGTCCCAGCTCTAGCCGCAGCGAACCCCGCGACGGCGTCCATCTCGGACGCGAGCGGCAGGCGCACCACGATCTTGCCCAGGTGCTCACCGGACGCGAGCGCTTCGAAGCCGTCGCGAATTTCCTCCAGCGGCACGACGCGATCAATGAGCTCCTCCGGCAGGGGACCCTTCTCGTCGATCAACGCCAGCAACCCCTTGAGCTCGTCGAGGGTGCACATGGTCGACCCGACGATCTTGAGCTGCAGGTAGAAGACCCGCTGCAACTCCGGGTCAGGCGACCCGCCGGTGGTCGCGCCGCACAGCACGACCGTCCCACCCGGACGCAGCGCCCGCAGCGAGTGCGACCACGTCGCCTCGCCCACCGTGTCGACCACGACGTCGACTCGCTCGGGCAGCCGGGCCCCCGTCTCGAACGCCGCATCGGCGCCCATCGCCAGCGCGTAGGCGCGCTTCTCGGGCGTCCGCGCCGTCGCGTATACCCGAGCCCCGAGGGCTTTCGCGATCCAGATGGACGCCGCCGACACGCCCCCGGCCGCCCCCTGCACGAGCACCGCCTGGCCGGCGCGAACTCCGGCCCGCGTCGTCAGCATTCGGTACGCCGTGCCCCACGCCACGGGCAGGCACGCGGCCTCCTCGAACGACAGGCCATCGGGCAGGTCCACGACATTGCGCCGAGGGACCGCGATGTACTCCGCGAACGTGCCCGGGTGCACCTCCGACAGGATCTCCCGGCGCGGATCCAGGGTCTCGTCGCCGCCGCCGGCGTCCGGATCACCGATCACGCCGTGCAGCAGCACCCGTCGCCCGTCCAGTTCACCGACCCCATCGCAGCCCAGGATCATCGGGATGCGCTCAGCCGGATGCCCGACCCCGCGCAGCGTCCACAGGTCGTGCGGGTTGAGTGACGCCGCCCGGACCCGCACCTTCACCCAGCCCTCGGGCACCTCGGGCTCGGGCATGTCCTGGACCACCAGCCCCGCGATCGGATCCGTGGCCGACTGGGCTACCGCTACCGCTGCTCTCATGAATGCCCCCTGCTCTCAACCCGGATTCTGTCCCTCTCAACCGACAGAATCGCGCACGCCGGCCCGCTGCGACACCGTGAGAGTAGCGAGATTTGGGTTTGAGGCGTTCGGCACGGGTGGTCGGCTCTCCACCACCGCCCACGACACCCGATTCGACCATCGGCTAACAACGCCTCGCCCTGGGTCGCTCGGGAACTGTCGGCCACGGCTGATAGATATGACCCATGCAACCCACCCCGGTGATCGAGGTCGACGACTTCACGATGACCTTCGGCGACAAGACGGTCATCGACGGCCTCACGTTCGACGTTCGCCCAGGCGAGACGTTCGGCCTGCTCGGCTCGAACGGCTCGGGCAAGACGACGACGATCCGCGCGCTGCTCGGCATCTACACCCCGACGGCCGGACGCCTCCTCGTCCAGGGACGCCCCTACGACCCGGCCGTCCACGGAGGCCTGTCCTACCTCCCAGAAGAGCGCGGCCTCTACAAGAAGGAGACGGTCATCGACGTGATGACCTACTTCGGCCAACTCAAAGGACTCCCCCGCGCGCAGGCGTCCGCCTGGTCGTTGCACTTTCTCGAGCGTGTCGACCTGGCCTCCCACGCCCGGACGCGCCTCGACAAGCTGTCGGGCGGCCAGCAGCAGAAGGTGCAGCTGGGCGTCACCGTGATGGCGAACCCGGAGATTCTGATCCTGGACGAGCCCACGAAGGGCTTCGACCCCGTGAATCGCCGTCTCCTGCTCGACATCATCGAAGACCACCAGCGCGCCGGCGCGACCGTCGTCATGGTCACCCACCAGATGGAGGAGGTCGAGCGCCTCTGCGACCGCGTCCTGCTGCTCAAGGACGGCCGCGCCGAGGCGTACGGCACAGTCACGGAGGTCCAGGAGCACTACGGCGGGCGCATGATCCGGCTCACCTATGCCGGCGTCCTGCCGACCTCGAGCGCGTACGTCATCGAGACCAACGAGAAGAACTACGCCGAGTTGTCCCTGACATCGGACGCCGACGCGCAAGTCGTCCTGCGGCAGCTGCTGGACGCCGGCGTGACCGTCCGCTCGTTCGAGGCTGGGCTCGCCAGCATGGAAGAGGTGTTCCTGCGCATCTACGGCGCGGACGCCGCGAAGGAGGCCTGACATGGCTGATACCACACGCCGTCCGGGCGCCTGGCACAACCTCGGCACCGTCATCGCGTTCGAGGTCCGCCGCACGCTCAAGCGCCGCTCGTTCTGGGCGATGACCCTGGCCGTGCCGGCGCTGATGCTGGCGATCAGCGCCCTGGTCATCTTCAGTAACGGCTCGGCGATGAAGAGCGTGGACGCCTCCCAGCGTCAGCAGGTCCCCTTCACCTACACGGACGCGTCCGGGCTCATCGACCCGACCATCGCTGCCAAGAGTGGCGGAACTCCGACCTCGGACGCCGACGCCGCCCGCGCCGCCGTGGTCGCGGGCAAGGCCGACCTGTTCATCGCGTATCCGGCCGATCCGAGCAAGCAGACGATCGAGGTGGCCGGGCGCGACAAGGGCATCGCGCAACCGATGGACTACGCCGGGATCGCCCGCTCCGTCCTGCTGGCTTCGGCGAAGGAGAAGGTCTCGGACGCCAAGCTGGCCGGCGTCCTGACCGGCACGCCGCGCGTCCACGAGCTGACGTACGCGGACGGCAGGGTCGCGCCGGGCGTGGCGTCGGTCATCCTGCCGGGGGCGTTCCTGGTGCTGTTCTACCTAGCCATCATCATGTTGGGCAATCAGATGCTGAACATCACGGTGGAAGAGAAGGAGAACCGCGTCACCGAGATGATCTTGACGACGATCCAGCCGACGACGCTCATCCTCGGCAAGCTGCTGGCCCTCGTGGTGGTCGGCTTGGTGCAGACGCTCGTCCTGATCGGGCCGATGTTGGTGCTGCCCGGGCTGATCATGACGCTCCTGGGCGCCAACCTGCCGAGTTCGGCCGATCTGCCCCCCGACGCCCTCCCGTCCATGGCGGACCTGGCGTCGGCGATCAATCCGCCGGCCATCGCCGTCGGCGCCCTACTCTTCCTCGGCGCCTTCTTGATGTTCACCGGGTTGCTGGTGTCGATCGGCGCGATCATGCCGACGGCCAAAGACGCGGGCTCCGCGTTCGGCACCATCGTCATCGCCCTGTTCCTGCCGTTCTATGCGATGGGCATCTTGATGGCCGATCCGCACGGGGTGGCCTCGCAGGTGCTGACGTTCTTCCCGCTGACCTCGCCGGTGACGGCGATGGTCCGCAACGCGACCGGCACGCTCTACCCGTGGGAGACGGCCGTGACCCTGGTCCTGATCTACGGGTTCGCGGCGCTCTTCCTGGCCCTCGGCGTCCGGCTGTTCCGGACGGGCTCGATCAGCTACAACGCCAAGCTCGACATTCGAAAAGTTTTCAGTTCTCGACGCTGTTGACACTGAATATTGCTTGCAACGTCACCGTTTGACGCTAGGATCGCCCGGACTCACCCAGATTCACGAAGGGGCACCCACCATGGCGGCTAGCGCGCGGTCGGCACGGCAGCAGCAGGCGATCGATCAGGTCGAGACGTTCAGCGCTCACAACTATTCACCCCTCCCCGTGGTGATCGCCGAGGCGGACGGCGCGACCGTCGTCGACCTCGACGGCAACACCTACCTCGACTGCCTTGCGGCCTACTCCGCGGTGAATTTCGGCCACCAGAACCCCCGCCTGCTCGCCGTCGCCGAGAAGCAGCTGCGCACGCTGACGCTGACGTCGCGCGCCTTCTACAGCGCCCCCTTCGGCCCGTTCGTCGAGGCCCTAGCGAAGATGTGCAACAAGGACATGGTCCTGCCGATGAACTCCGGCGCCGAGGCCGTCGAGACCGCCATCAAGACGGCCCGCAAGTGGGCGTACGAGGTCAAGGGCATCCCGGACGGCCGCGCCGAGATCATCGTCATGGACGGCAACTTCCACGGCCGCACGACCACGATCATCTCCTTCAGCGATGACCCGGACGCCCGCGACAACTTCGCGCCCTTCACCAGCGGCTTCGTCTCGGTGCCCTATGGGGACGCCGTCGCCGTCGAGGCCGCTATCAACGAGAACACCGCCGCCGTGCTGATCGAGCCCATCCAGGGCGAGGCCGGCGTCGGCATCCCGACCGAGGGCTTCTTGAAGGCCGTCCGCGAGATCACCGCGCGCCGCGGCGTCTTGATGATGGCCGACGAGATCCAGTCCGGTCTCGGTCGCGCCGGCGAGACGTTCGCCTGCGACCGCGAGGGCGTCGTCCCGGACGTCTACATCCTCGGCAAGGCGCTGGGGGGCGGCATCATGCCGCTGTCGGCCGTCGTGGCGGACGCCGACATCCTCGGCGTCTTCCAGCCCGGGCAGCACGGCTCCACGTTCGGCGGCAACCCGCTGGCCTGCGCGATCGGCTCCGAGGTCATCGACATGCTGGCGACCGGCGAGTTCCAGGAGGCCTCCCGCGTCCAGGGCAAGAAGCTCGGCGACGCCTTCCGCGCGCTGATGGCCAAGGGCTACCTGACCGAGGTCCGCCAGGCCGGCCTCTGGCTCGGACTCGACGTCGAGCCCTCGCTCGGCACCGCCCGCGAGCTCTGCTACCGCCTGCTGGCCAAGGGCATCCTCGCCAAGGACACCCACACCAAGACGATCCGGTTCGCTCCCCCGCTCGTCATCACGGACGCCCAGGTCGACGAGATCATCGCCAAGACGACCGAGGCCTTCGAGGAGGCCGCGGCCCAGCGCGACGCCAAGTAGCCCACGAAGCAAGCAGGACGCCCCCGCAACCATCACAGGTTGCGGGGGCGTCTGCCGTCTGGCAACGGACGCCGACGGCGTCCGAAGTCCTAGCGGATCAGGCCTGCTTGATCGCGGAGACGTCGAACTCGAGCACGATCTTGTCGCTCACGAGGACGCCGCCGGTCTCGAGGACGGCGTTCCAGGTGAGGCCGAAGTCCTTGCGGCTGACGTCGACGCGGCCCTCGAAGCCGATGCGGGTGTTGCCGAAGGGGTCCTTGGCCTCGCCGGTGAACTCGAACGGGATGGTCACCGAGCGGGTGACGTCCTTGATCGTGAGGTCGCCGGTCACCTCGACCGTGGAGTCGTCCACGATGTCGAAGCCGGTGCCCACGAAGGTGATCGTCGGGTAGGTCTCGACGTCGAAGAAGTCGGCGGACTTCAGGTGCCCGTCGCGGCCAGCGTCGTTGGTGTTGACGCTCGCAACGTCGACGACGACCTTCAGGCTGGACGCCGCGGGCTCGGCCCCGTTGATGGTCGCCTCGCCGGTGAACGCGCTGAAGCTGCCGCGGACCTTGGTCACCATCGCGTGACGCGCGATGAAGGCCAGGGACGAGTGCGAGGCGTCCAGGACGTAGGTGCCCTGCAGATCGCGGATGGTGCTCATGAAGTGCCTCCTGAAAAGAATCGGTTGAAGTCTCAACAACTCTGACTCTAGACCCAGTTCATTGAAGTGTCAACTACCTGGGCTCAGGCTTCACTCAGGGCCGATCGCCGATCCAGGGGACGCGACGCGCGGCGTCCACAAGCCTTTCCATCTTGAGGTCAAGTATCTCGACGTAGGCACATCGCGATGCCATGATGGGAGAACTTCGCCGGGGGTGCTCCGGCGCCGCAGCCGCAGGTAGTCTGACCAGCGTAAGCAGGGCTGCTTCAATGAGGAGGAGAGCTATGACAACCCCCGCCACGATGAGCCACGGGGATAAGTCCCTCGAACTGCCGTTCGTAGAGGCGACCCAGGGCAACAACGGCTTCGACATCAGCAAGCTGATGGCGACCACCGGCGACACCACGTTCGACATCGGCTTCGCCAACACGGCAGTCTGCAAGTCGGCCATCACCTACATCGACGGGGACGCGGGCATCCTCCGCTACCGCGGCTACCCCATCGAGCAGCTGGCCGAGAAGTCGTCCTTCCTCGAGACCGCCTACCTGGTGCTCTACGGCGAGCTGCCGACCCAGGAGCAGCTGAGCACGTTCAACGACGACATCAGCCACCACATGGTGATTGACGAGCGCATCCGCGAGATGTTCCGCATCTTCCCGCGCCGCTCGCACCCGATGCCGGTCCTCAGCGTCGGCGTCACCGCCCTCGGCCTGTTCTCCGAGGACACCATTGGCTTCACCGAAGAGAAGCTGGACGCCGCCACCAAGCGCCTGATGGCCAAGCTGCCCACGCTGGCCGCCTACGGCTACAAGAACTCGATCGGCTCGCCGACCCTGTTCCCGGACTACTCCCTGAGCTACGTCGAGAACTTCCTGCGCATGTCGTTCGGCTCGGTGACGCGTCCGTACGAGTTCAGCGACGAGGTCACCAAGGCCCTGGACGTCCTGCTGATCCTGCACGCCGACCACGAGCAGAACTGCTCGACGTCGACGGTGCGCCTGGTCGGCTCGGCGCAGACGAACCTGTACCAGTCCATCGCGTCCGGCATCAACGCCCTGCACGGCCCGCTGCACGGCGGCGCCAACCAGGCCGTCCTCGAGATGCTCGACGACATCGCCGACCGCGGCATCTCCGTCCAGGAGTACGTCAACCGCGTCAAGGACAAGAACAGCAACGAGCGCCTGATGGGCTTCGGCCACCGGGTCTACAAGAACTACGACCCGCGCGCCGCGATCATCAAGAAGCACGCGGACGCCATCCTCCGCGGCCACGACGGCAACGACAAGCTGCTGGACATCGCCCTGCAGCTCGAAGAGGCCGCCCTGAACGACGACTACTTCATCCAGCGCAAGCTGTACCCGAACGTCGACTTCTACACGGGCCTCATCTACCGCGCGATGGGCTTCCCGACCGACATGTTCACGGTCCTGTTCGCGATCGGACGCCTCCCCGGCTGGATCGCCCAGTACCGCGAGATGCAGGCCGACCCGACGAACAAGATCGGACGCCCGCGTCAGATCTACGTCGGCGAGAAGGAGCGCAACTACGTCGCCATGGGCGAGCGCAGCAACTGAGCAACGCCGAAACAGGACGCCCGCCGGCACCCCGGCGGGCGTTCTGCCTTGTCAGGGGGATGTTCGCTGGACGCGTCCGGCTGGCTGCGGGCGCTGCCCCGGACGCACCAGCTGCCCAAGCCGCGCGACGGCGTCCGCTAGCAACTCGGCGACGGGGACGGTTCGGCGCAGCTCGATGCGCCACTGGACGCCGCCCACGTGCTCTTTGAAGCCGACCCGCTCCAGCCAGCCGGCTGGCAGGTGGGCGCAGTCGGGGCGTCCGAGCGTGCCGTAGGCGATCAGGCAGCGCCCCCCCTCGGCGACGAGCAGGGCGCAGGCGCGCTGCACGAGCTGGGTGCCGATGTGCTCGCCGACGTCGTCCGGGCTGACCCAAAGCCGTTCGATCACGGACGCCCCCGGCGGGCAGAGATCGCGTTCGGCGTCCGCGGCCCCGAGGACGAGGACGCCGACGGTGCGGCCGTCCCGGACCACGGCGAGGCCGCGCTGGGCCGCGTCCGGGCAACGCCCACACCAGGGGCACGCCAGCGCGGCGACGTCGGAGGGCGCCAGGGTGACCAGCGTTCGCATCGCGCCTCCGTTCGGCTGCCGTCAATGGGACTATAGGCGGGTGACCGCACGCCCACGACTGACCCGGCGAGGCGTCCTGGTGCTCCAGGCGCTGTGGGTCGGCGTCGGCTTGACCGTCGCCGGCGTCATGCTGCTGCTGGGCGTCTGGCAGATGCAGCGCTCGATGGACAGCGGCGCGGCGGCCATCGCCGCGCGCGCCGCGGAGCCGCCGTCGCCGCTGCTGAACCACATCCATACCGACGGCACGTTCGACGACATCTACGGCAAGCCGGTGACCGTCACCGGCGAGTACCAACCCGGCCAGCAGCTGCTCGTCGTCGCCAAGGACGGCACGGTGCGCGTCCTCACGGCCTTCAAGGTGGCCGACGGCCGGGTCGTCCCGATCGTCCGCGGTGCGGTGTCGAGCCGGGACGCCGTCGCCGCCGCTCCCCCGCCGGCCGGCGTCCAGACCGCGACCGGGCTGTTCCTGCCCGGCGAGGGGGACGCGGAGTGGTCGGTCGCGTCCGGCGAGCTCGGCAGCGTCCGGATGCCGTTGTTGGCTCAGCGTTGGCCCCAGCAGGTCACGCCAGGGTTTGTGACCTTGGACGCCGCGGGCGCGGCCGCCCAAGGGCTGGCGGCGGCGTCCGTCACGCTGCCGCAGGGCGAAAAGTCGCTGCAGAACGGCTCGTATGCGCTGCAGTGGTGGCTGTTCGCGGCGTTCGCGCTGGTTTTTGGGCTGAAGCTGGCGCACTCCGTGGGCGAGGCCGATCGACGCGCGGCCGAGGCGGAAGCTGCGGCGGAGGCGTCCGAATCGGCGCCGCTGGGCGCAGCGGCTAACGTGGTCCGGGATGCCGCCAACGGGGCGGGCCGAGAGGAAGTTTGATCGTGGGGCTGTTCCCTGACACCGAGCCGGATTTCGAGCCCGACGAGGTGCCCTCGATCCGGAAGTCGCTGCTGTTCTACCGAGTGATGGCCTGGGTGGTCGGGATCATGCTGGTGATCTTGGTCTGCGTCGGTATGCCCCTGAAGTATGTGGGCGGCATCGGCTGGGTCGTGATGTATGTCGGGATCGCCCACGGCTGGCTTTATCCGATCCTGTTGATTGCCGCCTACAACCTCGGACGTCGCGTCCAGTGGCCGTGGCAGCGGCTGCTCGCGATCGCCCTGGCGGGGACGGTGCCGTTCTTGTCGTTCGTGGCAGAGGTCTCCGCGACGCGTGACGTCCGCAACCGAATCATAAGAGTTTCTCAGGAAACCATTGGTTGACGCTCACGCGTCCAGTAGGTTGAGTGCACCCTTGTGGAGGACCGCACTTGATAGACCTCGATCGCCCGGGCAGCGGGCCGCGTAGACGCGCGCCGTTGGGTCTGCTCGTCGGCATGGTTGTCGCGGTCATCGGCGCCCTCAGCGGGCTCATCTTCGTGATGAGCCAGGGGGTTGGGCGCGCCCCCGCGACCGCCAAGGTGTCAGCGGTTCCAACCGTCGTCACGATCGGGGCCATGCCGACGCTGAGCCAAGCCCCGTCGCTGACGTACCTCACGCCGAACGAGGTCATCACCTCCGAGCCGTCGCCGACCCCGTCCGTGGTGACGCTCGCTCCGGACGCCTGCCCCGCAGGTGACTTCTCGGGGAACCCCTATGACGGGTCCTGCGGAACCGCACCGGCACCTACGTCCGCCGCCCCGGCTCCGGACTCGTGCCCCAACGGCGACTACTCCGGTTCGGCGTTCGACGGATCGTGCGGAACAAGGCCGGTGCCCACCCGGACGCAACCGGCGATCGATGTGTGCCCCAACGGTGACGTCAGCGGCAGCCCCACGGACGGCTCCTGCGGCACGATGCCGACGGTGGTCGTGACGTCGTGCCGCCTCGTGCAGGGTCCTGGGAGCCAGGGCGCCGAGGTTGTCGCGCGGGTGACCAACCCCGATCACGTTCGGTTCAAGCTGACGCTCACGGTGAGCGGCGACTCTCAGGGGCTTCCTCCCTCCAACGCCGACGGGAAGGACTTCAGCTACGTCAGCAAGAAGGCCAAGGTCGCCGAGGCGTGTTCCGCCCGCCTCACCGTCGGGTGATCTGGGGGCGCTTCGCAGTTCTGGAGGCCGCCCCGGGCAAAGCCCTCATCCGGGTTGAAGCCCGCGACGATGTTCAACTCGACGCCGGCGATGACTCAATTGTGCTGAAAGGTATGAAGCGCTATATCGATAAACTGCTAGAGCGCTGTGTCGATTCCGGATCGCAGGACATTGAGAATCCGACCGAGGTCATCTTCTGAAGCGAAGTCGATGGTGATCTTGCCGCGGTGCCTGCCCATGGCGACATTGACTCTCGTGTCCAGGATGTCCGTCAGCCGCTCCCCCAGCTCGGCGGCGCGCGGGTTGACGGTCCGCGGTTGGCTGGTTCGCTTCTGCGCGCGACTCTTGGTACCGACGGCCACGATCTCTTCGACCGCGCGGACGCTGAGACCCTCGGCCACGATGCGCTGGGCCAGACGCTCTTGGTCGGCTTGATCGTTGAGCGCCAGCAGCGCGCGCGCGTGGCCGGCGGACAGGACGCCGGCCGCAAGGCGCCGTTGGACCGGTGCGGGCAGCTTGAGCAATCGGATGGTGTTGGAGATCTGCGGCCGAGAGCGCTTGATGCGACCGGCCAAGTCGTCCTGAGTACAGCCGAAGTCGTCGAGCATTTGCTGGTAGGCCGCCGCCTCCTCCAGCGGATTCAGGTTGGCTCGATGCAGGTTCTCCAGCAGCGCATCGCGAAGCAAGTCAGCCTCCGCGGTGTCGCGGACGATGGCCGGGATGGTGGGCAGACCGGCCGCCTTGGTCGCGCGGAGTCTCCGCTCCCCCATCACGAGTTCGTAGGCACCGTCCGGAAGCGGCCTCACAACCACCGGCTGCAGCAAGCCGACTTCCTTGATCGACTCCACCAACTCGGCGAGATCGTCTTCGTCGAAGACGGTACGCGGCTGCTTAGGGTTGGGCCTGATCTGGTTGACATCGATGTCTGCGAAGTGCGCTCCCAGTTCCGATGCGCCAACGGGGGCGTGGGTTTCCGAGGTGGCCGACTGGGTTTCGGGCCCGGTGGCCCTGATCAGGTCACCCAGGCCACGCCCAAGGCCGCTGTGACGTTTGGGGGTCGTTGCCATGGTCGTTGTCCTTCTCTCAGAGGTGGGCGCCACGTTCGGCGATCTCACGTGCCGCCGTGAGATAGGCCTGAGCTCCCGCCGAGGCCAGGTGGTAGCTGAGCACAGTCTGGCCGTAGCTCGGCGCCTCCGCGACGCGGACGGACCGCGGGATAGCGGTGGGCAGCGTTTGCGCGGCGAAGTGCTGGCGAACCTGGTCCGCGACCTGCGACGAGAGGTTCGTGCGTGCATCAAACATGGTCAGCAGGACGGTCGTGAGGCGTAGATCGTCGTTGAGTCGGCCCTTGACCAGGTCGATGGTGCGCATGAGTTGCGTGACCCCTTCCAACGCGTAGTACTCACACTGGATCGGGATCATGATCTCCCGCGCGGCGACGAGCGCGTTGAGAGTGAGAAGGCCCAGGGATGGGGGACAGTCGATCAGCACGTAGTCCACGTGGTACTTCGTGAAGAAGTCGGCGAGGGCGTTACGCAGCTTTGTTTCACGTGAAACGGTGGCCACCAGCCCGATCTCAGCGCCCGCAAGATCGATCGTCGCCGGCACGACCCAGAGACCCGGAATGTCCGGACAGGACTGCAGTACCGATTCGACCGGTTCACCGTCGACCACCACCTCGTAGGTTCCCCGCACCCCCTCCTGGTGCCCCACTCCCAACGCGGTGCTCGCATTTCCTTGAGGGTCCATGTCCACGACGAGAACCTTGAGTCCGCCCAACGCCAGCCCGGCCGCAATGTTCACCGCCGTCGTCGTCTTCCCCACGCCACCCTTTTGGTTGGCAATGACGATCACCCGCGGCACTGCAGGGCGGGGGAGCGCGGTCACCGTTTCACGTGAAACATCGATCGCCAGATCATCGGGGGTCAGGGGCGCGGCGGTGGCGAACTCGTCTTCATCGAAGGCGACTCGTCGTGCGGAGCTATTCGACACCACAAACCTCTCACTGGCTCTGGACCCC
>Ga0208564_1002296_pt1 | contig 15241 bp, 15 predicted proteins | sample AD_UKC073_MetaG_FD_184439 | JGI IMG/M metagenome (GOLD analysis project Ga0208564, IMG submission 184439) | Active sludge microbial communities of municipal wastewater-treating anaerobic digesters from USA - AD_UKC073_MetaG (SPAdes) (version 2) | ecosystem: Engineered > Bioreactor > Anaerobic >... | reverse complement strand
CCCCGGGCGACGCGGCGCACGCCCCGAAGACGAACTGACGCCCCCACGCGGAGTCAGGCGTGGGGGCGTCAGTGATCTTGGACCGCTCAGCGCCCGTGGGCACCCGCGGATTCGCCGTGCTCGCGAGCATCGAGGTACTTGAGGATCGACACGACCGTGTGACGCGCGGCCATCCGCAGCGAGGGATCGGCCACGTGCGCGTACAGCTCGTCGGTGATCGCATCGACACTCGCGCCGGCCCGCGCACGCCCCTCGACGTCGGCGATGCGCCTGCGCCTCGATGCGAGACGGGATGCCGCAGCCGCACCGAGATCCTCCAGAATCTCGCCGTGCCCCGGGAACCCGCGACCCGAGCCCGCGGCGGCGAGCCCCTCGAGCCGGGCGAGCGTCGTGAGCATCTCACCCATGAGCCCCATGCCGACGGCGGTGCTGCCACGCCCGAGCAGCGTGTCGCCGGTGAAGACGATCCCGTCCTCCTCCAGCTCGAACCCCAGCGAGTCGACGGTGTGCCCTGGGATCGCGTGCACGAGCATCGGGACGCCGCCGAGCACGTGCCGCTCACCCTCCGCCACCCGCACCTGGCCCTCGCGCGCACGCGAGGTGTACACGGTCGCGCCGCTGCGCTCTGCCAGCGGCGCTGCCGCCTCGGCGTGATCGCCGTGACTGTGCGTGAGCCAGATCTGCGTGAGGGTGCGCCCGCCGAGCGCCGCCATGATGCGGTCGAGATGCCCCTCGTCGGCCGGGCCCGGGTCGATCACCGCGCGCTCGCCTGAGCCGGGCGTGCCGACGATCCACGTGTTCGTTCCCTCCAGCGTCCAGGGCGACGGGTTGGGGGCGAGCAGGAGGGCGACGTTCGGGGTGATCTGTCGCACCTGGTATGGGCTTGTCATCGGTGACAGCGCTCCGATCGGGTAGAGGGTGAATCTCGACGATACTCCGGGGACGCGGCATCCCCCGTCGAGAAGTCGGCGTCGGGGCTCAGTCGCGCTCCGGCGGCCAGACGCGCCGGATCATCCGCTCCATGACGTCGGCGAGCTCCAGCGCCTGGCGCTTGGTCTTGCACGTCGCGGTCTCGCGCGATGCCTGCGAGATGATGTTGTTCAGCACAGCGATGGTGACGCGGTGCTCGATCTTGCTCTCGACATTGAGCACCCCGGCATTGCGCTGCACCCATTCCGACCACGACTCGCGGGTCAGCTCCTGGAAGCCGGGAGGACCGTCATCGCTGAGGAACACCTTCGCCATCTCGCGCCGCTCCCAGGTCCACGCCAGGTAGGCGCGGGCGCCGACGCAGAACAGCTCGAGGTTGTCGTCTTCTCCGTTCGCACGTGCGAGCCGCGCCGCGGTGCGAACCTGGTTGACGCGACCTGCGTAGTACTCCCGCCACAGCGCGACGAACAGCTCTGCCTTGCCGCCGAAGTGGTGGTAGAGGCTTCCGGTGCTCGACCCGGCCTCGGCGACGATGCGCGCGACGCTGGCCTGGCGGTATCCCTCCTCGCGGAACACGGTCACGCCCGCGTCGAGGAGGCGCGCCTGCACCTCGTTCGTGCTCGCCCACGTCCATGTCTGCGTGCCCCTACGCTCCACAGCGGCCTCCGACGGCCGCGCGGCCGAGCCCATGGGCGTGTCGCCCACGATCGATCCGGATGCGCGTCGCGATCGCACGCGCCGGCAGGGATCGCCTGCAACGGTCGGCCATGGGCCCCACCCCTTTTCACGTCGTCGTGCGCTGGTGCACATCATTGTGCGCTGGTTCGCGACCGCGAGGCCGCATTGCCCTGAAATCGAGATCCGAATCGCGCCACGTCATCGAAAGCGCATTCTAGAATTTTGATCCCCTCGAAGCCTGCCCGAGCGACCGAAATCCGTCAAGAGGCAATCTCGGGCGTGTGAACTCCCGAAAAGACGCGGTTCTTGCCATATTTCGGCCGCGCCCAGAATTCCCTTGACTTTGACACCTGGGGCGTAACACACTTCTAGAACATCAGTGTCCTGCGTGAGCAATGCCGCTCATGCTTCCTCCTCGAGTCGAGTGTCTGACTCGCCCCGGCGTGTCCGGAGAGCGTTTTACTGGTGTCAGCCGGCTTTTCCGACCGGTTCGTTGCGAGCGTAGTCGAGCTGCTCGACCTCAAGGGGTGTGAGGTCGTCGATGGAGCCGTGGGTGCGCTCCGTGTTGAACCACAGCACCCAGGACGCGGTTGCCGCCTCGACCTGGTCGATGTCGCGCCAGGGCCCGTCGTGGTGGATGAGCTCGGACTTGTAGAGCCCGATCTGCGATTCCGCGAGGGAGTTGTCGTAGGCGTCGCCGACGGACCCGACCGAGGGGTCGATGCCTTCGTCGACGAGCCGGTCCGTGAAGGCAATCGAGGTGTAGACGCTGCCGGCGTCGGTGTGGTGCGTGAGCCCGGCGAACCCGGTGACGCCTTCGCGGCGGCGGGTGAACAGAGCCATGTCGAGGCAGTCGAGCACGAGCGGAGTTGTCATCGAGGTCGCCGCTCTCCACCCGATGATGCGGCGGGAGTGCGCGTCGAACACGAACGCGACGTAGACCCATCCGGACCACGTCCAGACGTAGGTGAAGTCGGCGACCCAGAGCTGGTTCGTGCGGAACCGGGCGAAGTGCCGGTCGACGAGGTCGGCGGGCCTGGTCTCCCGCAGATCCGCATCCACGGGACGCTTCCGTTTCCCGCGGACGACACCGGCGATCCCGAGCTCGCGCATGAGGCGTTCGACCGTGCAGCGGGCGATGTCGTGCCCGTCGCGACGCAACCGCAGCCAGAGCTTCCGGGCCCCGAGCACCTTCCGGTGCGTCTGCCACGTGGTCAGGATGATCGGCTTCCACCTCTCGTCCGACACGATCCGCGGTGACGGACCGCGATCTCTCGCGTCGTAGTAGGTCGATGGGGCGATCTTCACGCCGTGCTGGGTGAGCACGGCGCAGATCGACTCGACACCCCATCGGAGCCCTCCGTCGGCGCGGTCCTTGTGCGCGTCGATGAAGCCGACTATCGCTTGTGTGGCCGGTCGAGTTCGGCCGCGAAGAAAGCCGAGGCCGCCTTCAAGATCTCGTTCGCCCGCCGCAGTTCCGCGTTCTCCCGCTTTAGTCGCTTGATCTCCACCGCGGCGTCGGTCGTGACTCCGGGCCGGTCGCCCGCGTCGACCTGCTGCCTGCGGATCCAGGTGCGGATCGTTTCTGGCGACCCGACGCCGAGCATCTGCGCGACAGCGGTCATCGCGGCGTACTCGCTCGGATAGTCGGATCGCACCTCGGCGACCATACGGACAGCGCGCTCACGAAGCTCGCGCGGGTACTTACTGGGACGTCCCATGAGACAGATCCTTCCAAGGAATCCTGTCTCCGGACACGCCGGGGCGAGTCAGTCCGACATCGCAGTCGGGCACTGAATGGAGTCAACATGCGAGTATCCACTCCCATCCGCGCCACGATTGCACTGGGCGCAGTCCTCGTCCTGGCGTCTTGCAGCGGCGGCGGCACGCCCGCGCCGACCGAGTCGTCGACGGCGGTCGAAGACCGCACGGCCACGGTCGTGATCGGCGGCCAGATCACCCCCAGCCACCTCGACCCGCACCGCGGCGTGACCGAGAACGACATCGGCATGCTTCGCTACTGGTACGACCCGCTGACCACCGTGGTCGGCAACGGTGAGGCCGCCCCCTTCCTCGCCGAGTCGTGGGAGCTCTCCGAAGACGGCAGCACCTTCACCATGAAGCTGCGCGAAGACGTCACCTTCGTCGACGGCGAGCCGTTCAACGCCGCCGCAGTCGTCGCCAACTTCAACCGCATGATCAGCGACCCCAACAGCACGGTCGCCTACATCCTCGAGCCCATCATCGCCTCGAGCGAGGCCGTCGACGAGTTCACCGTGAAGCTCAACCTGAAGGGCGGCGGTGGCGCGCTGCCCACCATCCTCGCCTCGCGCGCCGGCATGATGGTCTCGCCGAAGGCGCTCGAGAACCCCGACGTGCTCATCACGAAGCCCATCGGCGCCGGCGCGTTCGAGCTCGTCGACGTCACCCCCGGCGCGAGCTACGCCTCGGTGCGTCGCGACGACTACTGGGACAAGGACGCCTACAAGTTCGCGAAGCTCGACTACCTGGTCCAGGCCGACACCGCGACCCGCTTGAACTCGCTCGCCGCCGGCGAGACCACCCTCACCGCCGTGATCGGCCCCCAGAAGCAGGAGGCGGAGGCCGCCGGCCTCAAGACGTGGGAGTCGGAAGAGCCCGGCACCGCGTTCTACCGCTTCAGCATGAACTCCGACCGCGCCGCCTTCGGCGACAAGCGCGTGCGCCAGGCAATGAGCGCCGCCGTCGACCGCGAGGCGATCAGCGCCGCGCTCTTCCAGGGCCAGTGCGTGCCCTCGGCTCAGCCCTTCCCCGAGGGCTACTTCGCCCGCAGCACCACGCTCGACGACTCGAAGTGGAAGAACTTCGACCTCGACTACGCCAAGAAGCTCATGGCCGAGGCCGGCTACGCCGACGGCTTCACCTTCACGGCCGCGGTGCCGACGCTCGGCACCTACCAGAACTTCGCCCAGATCCTCCAGGCGCAGTTCGCCGAGATCGGCATCACGATGAACCTCGAGGTCATCGACACCACGCAGGCCCGCCAGGCCTTCGTGACCGGCAAGTCCGACGCGCTCGTCGGTTTCTACGGCGGCGGCACCGACCCGGGGATCTACGCCATGTCGGCCTACAGCCCCAAGAGCGGTGACAACCCCGGCGGCCTGACCACCGACAACATGGCCGCGCTCCTGGCCGAGACGCAGCGCTCGACCGACATCGACGAGCGCCACGTCGCCTTCGAGGCGCTCATGGACGAGGCGTTCGAGATGGGCCCCGCCCAGATCGTGGTCTGCCACCCGGTCGGCGTCAACGCGACCCAGCAGAACATCAGCAACTTCGAGCAGACCGGCCCGCTCGGCTCGAGCTACGCCCTCCGCGTCATGACGGTGAGCAAGTGACCGGTCGCACCCATGCGGCACACCCGCGAAGTACGCACTGGAGGGAGCTGAAGTGCTGATCTTCATCATCAAGCGCATCCTCGCGGCCATCCCGGTGCTGATCATCGTGACGGTCATCGCGTTCTCGCTGATCTACATGATCCCCGGCGACGCGGCCATCGTGGCCGCCGGTGAGAACGCGAGCCAGGAGCGCATCGAGCAGGTCCGCGAGCAGATGGGGCTCAACCGCCCCGCGATCGTGCAGTACTTCGTCTGGATGGGCGAGCTGCTCACGGGCAACCTGGGCACCTCGCTCATCAGCGGGCACACGAACGCCGAGATGATCGCCACCGCGCTGCCGGTGACGGTCTCGCTCGCGCTCCTCGCCCTGACGTGGTCGCTGATCGCCGGCGTGCTCATCGGCACCTTCGCGGGCCTGAACCGCGACTCGTGGATCGACCGCACGCTCACCGCCCTCACGACGTTCGGCCTCGCCGTGCCGACCTTCTGGATCGGCCTGATCCTCGTCGTGACCTTCGCACTCCAGCTCAGGATGTTCCCGGCCACCGGGTTCACCCCGATCACGGAGGGCGTCGGCCCCTGGCTCAGTCACCTGGTGCTCCCGGCGCTCGCGCTCGGCACCACGACGGCGGCAGAGATCGCGCGCCAGACCCGCGCGGGCATGATCGATGTGCTCGAGCAGGACTACATCCGCACCGCGACCGCCAAGGGCCTGCCCCGCTGGATCGTCGTCGGCAAGCACACGACGAAGAACGCCGCGATCCCGGTCGTCACCGTGTTCGGCCTCCAGGCCGCGGCGCTGATCGGCGGCAGCGTGATCATCGAGCAGGTGTTCGCGATGCCCGGCCTGGGCTCGCTGGCCCTGCGCAGCATCATCGAGCGCGACTTCCCGGTGATCCAGGCATTCGTCGTCGTCGTGACGCTGTTCGTGCTGGCGATCAACCTCCTGGTCGACATCTCGTACGCGTACTTCAACCCGAAGGTGAGGCAGTCATGACGAACGTCGTCACTCCCCCGAACAAGACCAGCGTCATGGCGGCGCTGGAGCCGGAGCCGAAGCGCGCGACCCCCACGCGGACGTTCTTCGCCCGCGTGCTCCGTTCGAAGGTCAACGTCGCCTGCCTGATCGTCCTCGGCATCCTGATCGTCGTCGCGGTCGGGGCGCCGTGGATCGCGCCGTACGACCCCAACGCCCAGAACCTGATGAACGCGTTCGCCGCGCCCTTCAGCGACGGGCACGTCCTCGGCACCGACCAGCTCGGTCGCGACATCCTGAGCCGGCTCATCTGGGCCAGCCAGGTCTCGCTGATCGCGCCGGTGATCGCCGTGAGCGTGGCATCCGTGATCGGCATCCCGCTCGGGCTGCTGGCCGGATACCTCGGCGGTCGCTTCGACTGGATCGCCGGCCGCATCGCCGACGCGTTCATCGCGCTGCCCTCGCTGATCCTCGCCCTGGCGATCATCGCGATCTTCGGCCCGGGCCTGGTCAACGCCATGCTCGCCGTCGGCATCGCGATGTCACCGGCGCTGTTCCGCGTGGTTCGCGGCTCGACCCTGGCCGTGCGCGAGGAGACGTACATCGACGCGTCGCGAATCGTGGGCGGCTCGACGTGGCGCATCCTGTTCGCGCACGTGCTGCCGAATGTGCGCTCGCCGCTGCTCGTCATGCTGTCGATCATGCTCTCGCTCTGCCTCCTGGCCGAGGCGGGCCTGAGCTTCCTAGGCCTGGGCGTGCAGCCGCCGACCGCGAGCTGGGGCTCCATGCTCCGCGCCGCGTTCGACAACCGCTTCCAGGGACCGATGATGATCATCCCGCCCGGCATCGCCATCACGATGACGATCCTGGCGCTGAACATGCTCGGCGACGGCATCCGTGACGCCGTCGGAGCGCAGAGGGGCCGGTCATGACGATCACCGTTCCAGAAACCACGTCCGCGCAGCGAAGCGGGAGCGAGCTGCTCTCGATCCGCGACCTGAACATCGAGTTCTTCGCGCGGGGCAAGTGGACGCGTGTCGTGAGCGACGCCGCGCTCGATCTCAAGCCGGGCGGCAGCCTTGCGCTGGTGGGCGAGTCGGGCTCGGGCAAGACCGTGACCTCGCTCTCGATCCTGCAGCTGCTGCCGAAGAACATCAGCCGGGTCACGAACGGCAGCATCAACTTCGACGGCAGGGATCTGCTGAAGCTGTCGGAGGCGCAGATGCGCGACGTTCGCGGCGGTGAGATCGGCATGATCTTCCAGGAGCCGATGACGAGCCTGAACCCCGTGTTCACGGTCGGCGACCAGATCGCCGAGACGGTCCGCCGGCATCGCAAGGTCTCGCGCAAGGAGGCGTGGGCGCGCGCCGTCGAGGTGCTCGACCTCGTGGGCATTCCCGCCGCCGCCCGACGGGCGAAGGACTACCCGCACAGCTTCAGCGGCGGCATGCGCCAGCGCGCCATGATCGCGATGGCGATCTCGTGCGAGCCCAAGCTTCTGCTCGCTGACGAGCCCACCACGGCGCTCGACGTCACGGTCCAGGCGAGCGTCCTGCAGCTGCTGCGGCAGCTGCAGGACGACCTGGGCACGGCCGTGCTTCTGGTCACCCATGACCTCGGCGTGGTCGCAGACTTCTGCGATGACGTCACGGTCATGTACGCGGGTGAGCCCGTCGAGGTCGCGCCGGTCGACGACCTGTTCGGGCGTCCGTCGCACCCCTACTCGGCCGGGCTGCTGCGCTCGCTGCCGCAGCGCACGCCTCCGGGCGAAGAGCTCACGGCGATCCCGGGCATGGTGCCCCAGCCGGACCAGCTCCCGCCCGGGTGCCGGTTTGCGCCGCGCTGCGACTTCGCCCTCGCCGGCGTCTGCGACGTCGAGCACCCGGAGCTGGTGCAGCTCCAGGGCGGCCAGCTCTCACGCTGCATCCGGATCGCCAACGGCGATCTGACCGCGGCCCAGCTCGTCGCCGCGCCGCAGGGCACGCCCGCCGGGCATGATCTGTCGACCATCGCCACCGACGTGGCCGAGCAGAACGGGAGCGATCGATGAGCGACGAAGCCAAGGTCATGCTCGACATCCGCAACGTCACCAAGACGTTCGTGCGAAACCGCACGGTGTTCGGGCGCCCCGACGAGACGGTCAAGGCCGTGCGCGACATCAGCCTCACGGTGAACGAGGGCGAGACCCTCGGCATCGTGGGCGAGTCGGGATCGGGCAAGTCCACGCTCGGGCGACTGATCGTGCGACTCGACGACGCCGACTCGGGCGAGGTCATCTTCGAGGGCGACGACCTGATGACCCTCAGCAAGTCGAAGCTGCGCGCGCGCCGCCGACACCTGCAGATGATCTTCCAGGACCCGTACGCCTCGCTCGACCCGACGAAGAGCGTCGGCACCTCGATCGCCGAGCCGCTGCGCATCTACGACAAGTCGCTCTCGGCGGCGGAGTGCGACCGCCGCGTGCGTGAGCTCCTCCCCCGGGTGGGCCTCCGTCCGGAGTTCGCAGACCGCTACCCCGGCGAGATGTCGGGTGGGCAGCGTCAGCGCGTCGCCATCGCGCGGGCGCTGGCCATCGAGCCTCGCCTCATCGTCGCCGACGAGGCGGTCTCGGCGCTCGACATGTCGACGCAGTCGGAGGTCATCAACCTGCTCGCGGGGCTGACGCGCGACTTCGGGCTGACGAGCGTGTTCATCTCGCACAACCTGTCGATCGTGCGTCACATCAGCGACCGCATCGCAGTGATGTACCTGGGCCAGATCGTCGAGCTCGGCCCTGCCGAGACCGTCTACGCGGCACCGCAGCACCCCTACACCGAGGCGCTGCTCTCGGCCATTCCGATCCCCGATCCGGTCGTGCAGCGCGAGCGCCCGAAGGTGCTGATCCCGGGCGAGACGCCCGACCCGGCGCACCCGCCGAAGGGCTGCGCGTTCGCCTCGCGCTGCCCATACGCGCAGCAGATCTGCCGCGAGGAAGACCCCGAGCTCAAGGACCGGCTCGGCGACGGCACGCTCTCGGCGTGCCACTTCGCCGAGGCGCGCCCGATGGTCGAGCTCGAGGCAACACTGGAGGGTGCGCTCTAGCCGAGGCATCCCCACCGCAGTACCAACCACCAGCAGGTCCGGCCCCGCGCGCAATCGCGGGGCCGGACCTGTTCTTGCAGTGTGCGCACCGCGCAGCCTCGGCCCGCTGTCGACCGCACTTCCCCGCGGTCGGCCTCGCATCGCGCCAGGCGGCCGGCCGATGTCGGAGGTGCCGTGCTACGCTCCTTCCACGTTCAAGAGTCGTGACCAGAGGTACCTGGCCGGTCACGCGACAACCCGAATCCATCGATTCCCGGGTGTCCCAGGGCAAGAACGGGCTCACGACACCTCGTGGGCAAGATTCGATGGGGCATCCGCCCCGAGAAAGGGGGCGTTCAACATGCCTTCTGCACACACGCACACCCCGCAGCCGCCGCTCGGCCCGGAGCCGCGGCCCTGGTGGGAGCAGCTCGGACTGCGCCGCGCGGGCACGAGCTCGGCCACGGTGAACGAGCGGCACGTCGAGGCGGCCGCGCTGGCCGTGCTCGCGCAGCATCCGCCCGTCGCCTTCGAGGGCGGCGCGGACGGCGCGCCGCTGATGCTCGAAGCGGTGGCCGCGTCGGCCCAGCAGGCCGCCCAGCGCGCCTTGCGGGCCCAGGACGCCGCAGCCGCGGAACGAGCCCGGCTCGGCTGGGCACGCGTCGAGGAGGCGCTCACGGGGCCAGGGGCGGCTGAGATCGTCTCGAGTGGCCGCTGGGCCGGGTTCACCTGCGGCGACGCGACAGCCTGGCTGTGGAACCTGTTCCAGTTCGAGCCGCACGGCTTCGTGATGCCGGGCGCGCAGCTGAGAGTCGAGGCGCTCCGTCAGCTCGAAGCCGGCGGACTGCCGGAGGTGTTCGGGTACCCCGAGCGCGCTCGCGAGCTCGCGGGCACCGGGATGACACCGCGCGAGTACCGGCGCGTCCGGGAGGCCCTCGGCGCGAAGACGTTCAGCGCTGCGGACGTTCGCTCCTCGTAGCGCCGCAAACGAAAACGCCGGGCCTGGTCCAAGAGGACCAGGCCCGGCGTTTCAGATCTCGGCGCCCATCGCGGGCGCTACGCGATCGTTCTCAGGCGGAGACTACTCTGCCCAGGTGATGAGCGCGTCGAGCGCCTCGTTGCCATCTGCGGCGGCGCGCAGCGGGTTGATCTCGAGGGCCTCGAGACGGTCACCCAGGCGGTAGGCGACGTCGGCGATCTTCGCGACCTCGCCGGCGAGCGCGTCGATGTCGACGGGCTTGGTGCCGCGAGCACCCTGCAGCAGCGGGTACGCGCGCAGGCTGGTGATGGCCTTCTTGATCTCGTCCTGGGTCGTCGGGAGCACGCGCAGGGCGGCGTCCTTCATGATCTCGACCCAGATGCCACCGAGGCCCACCGCGAGGGTGAGGCCCCACGCGGGGTCGCGCACGACACCAACGATGAGCTCGACGCCGTCGGCGCTGCGCTGGGGCTGGACGATGGTCTGGATGCCGGTCGAGCCGAGCCCCTCCAGCGCCTCGACGATCTGGTCGTGCGCGTTGCGCACGTCGTCGGCGTCCATGAGGTTCAGGCGCACGCCACCGATGTCGCTCTTGTGGCCGAGGCCGTCGGCGACGGCCTTGACGACGACCGGGTAGCCGTACTCCTCGGCAGCGGCGATCGCCTCTTCGGCGGTCTTCGCGAGGCGCGAGGGCACGACCGCCACGCCGTTGTCGGCGAGGAACTGGGCGGCCTGGTGCTCGGTCCACATGCCGGTGGCGCCCTCGACCTCGATCGGGGCGGCCTCGACTGCGTCGGCCTCGGCGGCCAGCGCGGCGCGGTGACGCTCCGACCATGCGATGACGCGGCCGATGGCGTGAATGCCGCGGTCGATGCCGCCCAGCACGTAGGGGTAGCCGCTCTCCGCCTGGAGGCGACGGCCGTACTCGGTGATGTCGGTCAGCGCGGTGCCGATGACCATCGCCGGCTTGGACAGCGCCTTGATGGCGTCTGCGCTCGCCTTGAAGTTCTCGACCGTTCCGGCGTGGTCCGGGCCCTCAACCTTGGGGAGCTCCATGTTGAGGATCGCGAAGTCGATGCCCGGGTCCTTCGCGACGACCTCGAGCGCGCGACGCGTGAGCGTGCGGTCGATGACGACGTAGCCGGTGACGTCGAGCGGGTTCTGCGGGGTGCCGAAGCTCGGGACGATCTCGCTCAGCGCCTCGATGGTCTCGGGGCCGAACGGCGGGAGCTCGATGCCCTCGTCCTGCGAGCGGTCGGCGATGACCTCGGACGCGCCGCCCGACGGGGTGACGACACCCATGCGGTTGCCGGGAAGCGAGCCGACGCTGGCGAAGAGGCCGGCGGTGACGATGAGGTCTTCGACCGAGGTGACGCGAGCGACACCCATCTGGTCGAATGCCGCGCTGTTGACGGCGTTGTCGCCGACGAGCGCGCCGGTGTGCGCGAGGGCTGCCTGCGCGCCGAGCTCCGAGCGGCCGACCTTCAGGGCCACGATCGGCTTGCCCGCGAGGAGCGCCTTCTTGGCGATGCGGCGGAACTCCTCGGTGTCGCGAACCGACTCGAGGAACAGCGCGATGACGTCGGTCTCGGGGCTGTCGATCAGGTACTGCATCACGTCGGTGACCGAGAGCACGGCCTCGTTGCCCATGGCGGTGAGGAAGCTGATGCCGATGTTGCGCGACTGGGCGAAGCCGAGCACTGCGCTGGCGAGGGCGCCACTCTGCAGGACGAAGCCGACGTTGCCGGTGATCAGCGGGCGACCGATGGGCAGACCGTAGGGGGTGATGCCCTTCGCAGCGTTGATGAAGCCGTTGCCGTTGGGGCCGAGAAGGGCGAGGCCGCTCTCCTCAGCGAAGTCGACGATCTCCTGCTCGAGGCGCTTGCCCTCTTCGCCGACCTCGCCGAAGCCGGAGGTGAGCACGACGGCGGCACGCGTGCCGGCCGCGACGGCCTCCTTCAGCGTGCCGAGCACGGCGCCGGTCGGCACCATGACGAAGACGAGGTCGACGACCTCGGGCAGGTCGGCGATCGACTGGTAGGTCTTCTCGCCGTGCACCTCGGGGGTGCGGGGGTTCACCAGGTAGGTGCGGCCCGTGAAGTCGCTGCCCTGGATGTTCAGGAACGTGTTCAGCGACCACATCGACTTGTCGGTTGCCCCGATGAGCGCGATGGACTGCGGCTCAAAAAGCGGGCGCAGGTCGGTGCGCTGGTCAGACGTGGTGGTTGTCATGCTTCTCCCTCGAAGTGCATTACTCAGGTGATCGGCTCCCGGTCGCGTCTGCGTTGACGCGGGAGTTCTTGCTAGGACGCTGGATGGCGTCAGTACCTTTGACGATACGCAATACTCGCGACCGGCTGCCACGATGTTTCGTTCCGGGACGCGCGCCCCGGGCGCGCCCGCGCAGTTGCGCGCGTCGGACTGGCGATGAGCACGTCGTGCGCACGACGACAGTCGCCCAGATGACAGCACCGCCACTGCCCGAGGAGCGACAGTTCCCTTGAGGCGAGTGGGGTGTCGGCGCAGCCGACTACGCTCCCCCTCAAGGAAGTCGACCGCTTCAGCGGATGCACTCCTGCGGAGCACGCCGACACACCCCGAAGGAGATATGACATGCCGCTCATCGTGATTCATCAGGTGCGCACAACGAAAGGTGCGCCACCCGAGCCCGTGGGGGCTTGGCAGGTGCAGGGAATGACCGCGATTCCGTACTATTCACCCAGCCATCTGAAGTACCTCAAGCGTGGCGAGAAGGCGCTGCACGAGCGCCCGCCGATGGCGCTCGAAGAGTGGGTGCAGTTTCTCGCAGCCACGAAAGCGAATTGGCGAGTGCACGGCGACAGCCTGTCCGACGTCGACCTCGATCAGGTCTTGGACCATGAGCAACGCGCATTCCGCGAGCACACGCGGCTGCTGCAGCTGAAGAAGGCCGAAGGTGACGCCACAGGCCCCACCGACCAGCACGAGGCTGCTGCCGAGGCGAGTCTGGTGGGGACCCGCGCGGCGTACGCGCAGTCGTGGTGGATCGCGTCGGAGCTCGTGCGACGGCACCCGCGGCTCATGGCGTATGAGATGTATCCGGGCGGGGGCCAGTACGACGTGCTGTGCGTCACCGAACCGGCCTCGCTCTCGGGTCAACCCGGATCGCGGCATGTGCCGCGCGTCATGTTGAACCGGAGTGGTCGAATTCAGATCCGTCACGAGACCCATGACATGGTTGTCGCAACCTGGAGCCGGGTGCTGGGCAGTCGCACCCCGCACAGCACCATCAAGACGATCGAGCGGCTCACTGGCTGGGTCGCTGCCAAGCCGACCCCCGCGACGACGCGAAGAGCACTGGCCTACCGGCTGTTCGCATCGCTGCTGACACTGACGCTGAACGATCGCCACGGGTGGGACGTACGAAACGAGTTCTGTGACACTTCGGGAGAGACGCCCTTCACCATGGGCTACCTCGCTAGCTTTCCGAAGGCGATCGAAGCGCTGCGCGACACGCCGAGCCTCGGAGTCCCCGCCGAACCGGAAAGTCACTTCTGGGCGCTGCGCCGCGGGAAGAAGACGATCGCCATCGTGTCGATGGAAGGAAGTGCGTTCTTCGCGGATGGCACGGTTGTTGACCTCATGGCCGAGTACGACACGCACAACCGGCGCATCACGCCGATGACGGTCGCGCTGTTGCGGAAATGGCTGTGACCCGCCAGCTCGCCGACCCGACCTTCCCCACGGTCGCCCCGCATGACGTGCGCCACACGGCTGCGTCGCTCGCGATCAGCACCGGCGTCCATGTGAACGCGCCGCGTGCGGGGGCGATCGCCCGAGAAGTCTGGGCAGACCAACGAAACGACCCCCGTTCGATCACCACTGAGGTCACCGGCCGGGGGCCGTTTCGTGAGTGCGCCGACTGGTAGAACAGGGCGTTCACAGTGGATGTGAATCGGCCTGACTTTCGTTCCTATCGGGAGCCTTGTCCGGCAGGTGCCGGATTGGCTGATTCGAGGTCAGCGTAATACGCCTGTTCGACTTCGGCGGGGGTGCGCATGTCGAGCTCGCCGTGGAGGCGCTGGTTGTTCCACCACCACACCCACTCGAGCGTCGCGAGCTCGACCTGCTCGACGGTCCGCCAGGGGCCGCGCTGGCGGATGAGTTCGGTCTTGTAGAGGTTGTTGATCGCCTCGGCCATCGCGTTGTCGAAGCTGTCGCCGACCGTTCCCGTGGAGGGGACGGCGCCGAGTTCGGCGATCCGGTCGGTGTAGACCATCGCGGTGTAGTTCGACCCGTGGTCGGCGTGATGAATGAGCCCGTCGAGGCGGCCGCCGACGTTCCAGGCGGCCATGTCGAGCGCCTGCATCGGGAGGATCTCTGACCGCAGCGTCGACGCGACGTTCCACCCGACGATGCGGCGCGAGTAGACGTCGGTGACGAACGCGACGTAGGCGAACCCGGACCACGTCGCGACGTAAGTCACGTCGCAGACCCAGAGCCGCCGCGGTGCCGGCGCTGTGAAGCGGCGGTTCACGAGATCGCTCGGCAGCACTGTGGTCTTGTCGGCGCGGGTGGTGAACACCCTCTTCGACTTACGGACGCCGCGAACACCGGCGAGGCGCATGAGGCGTTCGGTCTGATCCCGGCCGATCTCCCACCCCTGCCGACGCATCAGCGCGTGCATCTTCCGGCGCCCGTAGACGCCGTAGTTCTCCGCATGCAACCTGGCGACCTCCGGGACGAGGAGTTCGTCCTTCAACTGCCGGGCCGACGGCGCGCGACCGACCGCAGCGCGATAGCCGCGCGCGGTGAGGAAGCCCTGCACTGCCGGGCGCAACACCCGGCAGATGAGCTCGACCCCGAAACGATCCCGGTACTCGTCGATAAACCGGATCATCTCGGTCAGGGGCGGTCGAGCTCCTTCGCGAAAAACACGCTCGCAGCCTTGAGGATCTCATTCGCCTTCCGCAACTCGGCGTTCTCCTTCTGCAGCCGCTTGATCTCCGCCGCCGCATCGCTCGTCAGCCCCGGCTTCACGCCGGCGTCGACCTCGTAGCGCCGTTGCCAGATCCGTAGAGTCTCCGGGCTCATGCCCAGCAGCTCAGAGACGTGACGAACCGCGCTCATCATGTTCGGGTGCGACGGCCGCGTCTCAGCGAGCATCCTGAGCGCCCGCTCACGCATCTCCGGCGAATACTTCCTGTTCATCGAGTTCCATCCTTACTTGAAGAACGGAACGAAAGTCAGGCCGATTCACTC
>Ga0208564_1002286_pt1 | contig 15302 bp, 16 predicted proteins | sample AD_UKC073_MetaG_FD_184439 | JGI IMG/M metagenome (GOLD analysis project Ga0208564, IMG submission 184439) | Active sludge microbial communities of municipal wastewater-treating anaerobic digesters from USA - AD_UKC073_MetaG (SPAdes) (version 2) | ecosystem: Engineered > Bioreactor > Anaerobic >... | reverse complement strand
CGTGATCGGGGTCGAGCGCGACGACGGCGGGGGCCGGCTCGTCGTCACGGTCGAGTCCGAGCCGACGGTCATGGGATGCCCGACCTGCGGGGTCGTCGCGCACGGCCACGGCCGGGTCGTGGTGGGTTTGGTGGCTCTTCACCGATGAGTGTGGGGTGAGCACGGCGCGTCGAGCGGCTGGTTGAGGCTGGGGAGGGGTCGAGGTCCCCGAGGATCAGAGGACTTCTACCTCTTCTGAAATCGAGGACCTCGACGATGAGTGAGCCTACGTCGTGCTGCCGTGCCCGGGGCGGCTACTGCGAGCGTTGTGACGTGCTGGTCGGGTTGGACGGGCTGCACGTGATCGGGGTCGAGCGCGACGACGGCGGGGGCCGGCTCGTCGTCACGGTCGAGTCCGAGCCGACGGTCATGGGATGCCCGACCTGCGGGGTCGTCGCGCACGGCCACGGCCGGGTCGTGGTGGGTCTGGTCGACGCCCCGGCGATGGGCCGACCGGTGCGGATCCGCTGGCGTAAGCGACGGTGGGTGTGCCCCGACCCTGGCTGCCCGGTCGCGACGTTCGTGGAGCAGGACGAGCGCATCGCCGCACCGCGCTCGTCGCTGACGACCCGAGCGTGCCGGTGGGCGATAGAGCAGCTCCGCCGCGAGCACGCCTCGGTCAACGGGATCCGCCGCCAGCTCGGCACCGGCTGGCGCACGGTGTGGGACTCGATCCGGCCGCTGCTGCAGGCGATGGACAAGGACCTCACCCGCTTCGAGGGCGTGGCCATCCTCGGGGTTGACGAGCACGTGTGGCACCACGTGTCGACCAAGCCGATCGAAGACGGTGGGCGCGGCCCGAAGGAGCTGACCGGGATGGTGGACCTGACCCGAGATGCGCACGGCCGCACCAAGGCTCGGCTGTTGGACCTGGTCCCCGGACGCTCCGGGCAGGCGTACAAGACCTGGCTGACCGAGCGCGGCCAGGCGTTCCGGGCCGGGGTGCAGATCGCGACCTTGGACCCGTTCCGCGGGTACAAGAACGCCATCGATGACCAGCTCGACGACGCCCGCGCCGTCCTGGACGCCTTCCACGTCGTCAAGCTCGCCACGCAGGTCGTCGACGAGGTCCGTCGCCGGGTCCAGCAGGACATCCACGGCCACCGCGGCCGCAAGGACGACCCGCTGTACCGGATCCGGAACATCCTGCGCGCCGGCGAAGAGCACCTCACCGACCGGCAACGAGCGCGGCTGGACGCGGCGTGGGCCGCCGACGAGCGGCACGTCGAAGTAGAACTCGCCTGGCGCTGCGCCCAGCAGGTCCGCTCCGCCTACCACCAGGACACCCACGCCGCCGGACGCAAGATCGCTGAGAAGATCCTCGCCTCGTTCACCACGTGCCCGATCCCCGAGGTCGCCCGCCTGGGCCGCACCCTGAAGCAGTGGCGCACCGAGTTCCTCGGCTACTTCGACACCAACGGCGCGAGCAACGGCGGCACCGAAGCCATCAACGGCCTCATCGAACTCCACCGCCGCGTCGCCCGCGGCTTCCGAAACAGAGACAACTACCGACTCCGGATGCTCCTCATCGGCGGCGGACTCGACCCCTCACCCCACACTCATCGGTGAAGAGCCGGAAAAGCCGTGTGCTGGGCGGTAACTCGCCCTAGGTTGGCGTGCCTCCCTACCCTTTCGGCACCCTCAAGGAATCGCAACATCGCGATCCAAGAAGGGAGAAGGGCAGTGACGATGAGGAACACCGGGATGAACCGACTCGGCCCGAACAGCGGCAAGCTCGACACGTACGGCCGCGACGCGAGCGGGCAGAAGGTCAAGATCGTCACCGATCGCAAGAACGACCGCACCGACAAGTACTGGGGCGGCCAGGGCAAGCCCGACGGCAAGGGCCACGGCCACGAGTGGGACAACCGCCGCGACGGCCAGTCCGGCGTCCGGAACCCCCGTTAGGCGTGAGGCGCCTCTGATCCAGATCCACTGATCAAGAACCAGGAAGGGAGGTGAACGACATGGACCAGATTCCCCTTCTCGTCGCCGCCTCGCGGGACGAGACGAACGACCAGAACGAATTCCTGACCCACTGTGGTCGTCCCCGCTCGGTCGATGACTGAGAACTGGACTCACCCAAGCCAAGGTGCTGCCCAGCCGTAAGACCCCCGCTGGGCAGCACCTTGGCGTGGCCCCCTACTCATGCTGAACGCAAGAGGAGTGAACGAACTTGAGTCTCCACCCGTGCCGCCACTTCCTCGTCGGCCCTACCGATGATGCCCACTCGGCACTTCTCGAATCTGCCCTGCGCGGAGAGGGCTGCGAAGTCGACTGGCTGCAGACTGACCGGCCGCTGGGGTCCCTCGAAGAAATCCTCGAACGCCCCCGACCAACCTCCGCCATCTTCCGCCGCGCCGTCAGCGCGCCGCACCCTGACCCTGGTGTCGAGCACTACCTGGAGACCGAAACCCGTGAGTTCGTCATGGCGCTGGCCGAACTCACCCCTGAGTGGAACTGGTATCCAGCCACACCCGCTGTCGTCTATCGCGCCGGCATCAAGCCACTTCAGCTGCACCTGGCTCAGCAGGTCGGCCTTAGCGTTCCCAAGACCGTCATCGGCTCAGGTGCCAGTCTTCTCGGCGCCTCCGGCGTCGGATCCGGATGGATCGCCAAACCCCTGCGCAGCCAACGTGTCGTACTTGCAGGTGCGCACCGATGGCTCGGCACGTGTCGGGTTGACGAGCACCTCACGGGAACCGATCTGGCTCCAGCCATCTACCAGCAGTCGCTCGAGATCCTGTTTGAGGTTCGAGTCGTCGTCGTGAACGACGTCGTCAGCGGCTTCAGGGTGCGTACTCCTCGGGCCGACTACCTTGACCTCAAGGACACGCTGGAAGAGTGCAACTACGAGCCGATCGCGGTACCCGAAGCCATCCGGCGCGGACTCCTCGACCTCCTGCGAAACCTTGGCGTTCGGTTCTGCAGCAGCGACTTCGTCGTAGGGCCCTCGGGCCAGTGGACCTTTCTAGAGCTCAATCCCAATGGTCAGTGGTACTTCCTCCAGGAGGGGACTGGGGTCGATCTGATGCGTTCAGCACTCGCTGCGCAACATGCGCCCGTTGCGTCGCCGACAGATCGGTGACCTTCGAAGCGCGCCCAGGGGCCTCGTGACGGTCTGCAAGTTCAGGCGTGTCGGCGGGATCTACGAGGCCGACTGCCGCAGGCCACACTGGCCCTCAGCTTCGCTCGGTAGCTCGGAGTCGTGACGAGCTACCGAGCCCGTCGAGTTCTATCGAAGGTCCCGTGGCAAGTCTCGTTGTGGTCGTGATCGGACCAGGTCGCGCGCATGGACGGCGCAGCGCCCAACGTCGTACGTTCCTGCTCCGCGACTACCACCCATACCCCCGTTGCGTGCCAAGTGGACCAGCCCTCAAGAGCGACAGCACGCACCCACGCCACCTCGGCGCCGTCAGCGGAAGGGTCGTAGTCAAGGGTTGAGTGCTGCCAGTCGTGCATGGCGCAGACGGTGGTGCCGCCAACTGACGCTGCCGTCGGCAGACGCCTTGGGACTGATGTGAGAGCGACCTGATAGACAAACGGTCATGTCGATCAGCGATGCCTTGGATCCGGGATGGGCGGTGGCCGTGTGTGCACCGTGTAGAAACGGTGACAGTGGTCCGGTGCCTGTCGGCACCTACTTCGACGGCCCGTGGAAGCCGTACTATGAACTTCCCTGCGCCAGTTGCGAGAAGGCGATCTCCGCAAAGCCCGGCGGTTTCACGGCGCACCCCGAGCGTCAACGCTGCTACGCCTGCGATGAGCGGAAGCCACGCGACGACTTCAACGAGCACAACTGGATGAAGCTCCAGCGTCATGGGATCTGCGAGGCCTGCCGTGTCGCGTATCCGAAGCTCGTGAAGAGGTGGCGGAGGGAGGGCTTGGACGTCCTCAAGTTTGGCCGTGTGATCGGGCGCCTCGAGGGGTGCCCTCCGCCGAAGAATGACCCTTACGCAAAGGACAACAAGGACACCTACTGGCGGGTGATCTATGCACCTGAGCCGCTGCCCGGCCAGGCTGCGAGGAAGCCAAGAGTGCTAGACGAGACGTGCACCTACATTCCCGGAGGCCGAGCCCAGCTGCGCACCTGGCACGGAAAACAGCCCGAGGATCATGCATTCCGGTGGGTGGAGGCCTATCGGAAGCGTTGGGCAGAGCAACATACGGACATGCCGGCGCAGGTTGAGTGGTTCACCGCCGCCGACGTGATCAACAGATGGGGCCCTGGCTGCGTCGTGTGTGATGGCCCCTTCGAGCACCTCGATCACCTGGTGCCGATCGCCCGCCGTGGTGCGCATACCTTGGCCAATGTCAGACCGATGTGTGCACCGCACAATCTTGCCAAGGGCGCCTCGGACGACTTCCAAGTCTGAGGAGAGATCCATGGCGCCCCTCGCGTTCAGGCCAGACAGGCGATACGTCGGTACCTTGTTTGCACTGAGAACGCCTCTCTAGCAACCCCACTCGAAGGGAGGAGAGGTTCGCCGATAATTGATATTATGTCAAAAGCGACTCGGAAGGGGCAGCGAAATCCTGGGGACAGCTGCACCTGCAAGTTCGCCACTGCCCCTTGATCCAGCTGGCTTGAGGGGCTCGCACAGTGGCTCTCCTCCAGTTCCCTAGCCAGGGTCGCTAGGCATCTCGGACAGCTTGATCGGCTCAGGGCCGTGCCAGTAGCCATCGTTCTCACGGCTCCACGAGACGCGCTGGTCCATCCGCGCCTTCAGCGCGGCCTTCTCGACCTCGACCTCGATTCCGTCCAACCGAGGGTCGGTCGGGTCCACCACAGTGCTCGGGAACGGGTGCGACGCCCAGAAGGCGCGGCACGGCTCGCACTCGTCGCGGTCGTAGGCTTCGCATTCGTAACCGTGTGGCGACATGGCGACGTCTGGGTCCTGACGCCTGGATGCCCAGACGTCGGGGTCGGGCACCAGCATGCAGTGCTCGATCATCGTGGAGTCGCACTGGTGGAATCCGCAATAGATGTCCTGGGCCTCGGAGTGGGAGATCGCATCCACCAGCAGCAGCCCGTGGAACCCCCACACGTAGTACAGCCCGTCCTCGTACTCTCGTGGCGTATCCACATGGCCTCCGTGACTTTGGGAAACAGACTTATCGGTGACGCGTTGCCGTTCGCTGGACGGTACCCGGCCCACACTCAGGGTCAGAGGTACTGGTTCAACCAGTCGGGCATGTTGGGGTCGTCGGTTGCCCATGACACTTCGACACGCTCGTCCTGTGACCAGTTGCTCTCTTTGCCATCGAAGAATTTCTGGCGGTGACACTTGTACTTGACGACCTCGCCACCTTCGAGCCTGTACTCGTTCCAGTAGTAGTTCTGCTTGCCATGCCCGGACCATTCGTTGGTCGTGTAGATCGTCGTCACGTGCACCCCCGTCGAAGTCCTGATGATTGATTCTAGGTTGCGGCCTTTGTTGGCCGTGGCCGTTTGAGTATCCATGGGTCGGTTGGCCAGGGCGCGTCATCGCAAAAGGCCTGGCATGATCTCGGCGGCCGCCGTCTGACGATTCTCGGTCGCCTGTCGGTGACCTTCCGTAGGCTCGGCGTCGTGGCCATCGTCCAGCGCATCGACGGTGAGCGTTCCGCAAGGGCCCTCGCTGATCTCCTCAACGGCAACGCTCGCCGTCGGCCTGTCGTTGTGGTGACCATCCCTGCTGGCCGAACCTTGCCTTGGATCGATGTTGACGCCGTGGCTCGGGAAGCCGGCAACCTTGCTGAGGTCTACCTGATGCCGACGGGCGACTTCACGTGGGAGTTCTCCCGTCGCATGGTCGACGGAACACAGGTCTACGGCGGGGCAGGGCGCGTCTATCCTGTCGGACACGAATGGTCGGTGAACTGGTTCAAGTCACCGCTCCGCTTCGCCTTCAACGCCAAGGAAGGCGAACATGCCACGCAGCAACTCATCTCTGACACCCTGCGGATGGCGGCAGCGGCTGGCCTCCTTCAACAAGTACCAACCCGAGAACTCCGGCAGGTCAGTGGACCGGTAACGGGCGTCGTCGCCGGTCGTGCATTGGTCGACGTCGGAAACGTGTTCCCGGCCGCGATCGCCGAGGAACTCACGGTCGAGGATGTGCCGATCGACAGGATCGCGAGAGTCGGCCAAAAGGTCAGCGGTTGGTATGACGCCGAGACCAACCGGGTCGACGTCACAAGGAACCTCCGCCGCTCTCGCGATGCGCTCACGGGGTACTCCGTTGGCGATGTCATCCTCACCAAAGTCGCAAAGGTGAGGAGTGACACGGCCGAACTGGTGCTGTACCCGAAGACGAGCACACCTGCCGTGACAGCATCGGTGCGGCGTGCAGACGTCACGTTCAACCCGGCTGATGACCTGGATACGTTGATGACGGTCGGCGAGATCATCCCTGCGCGGGTTGTCGCCACCGCACCGAAGTGGGCGCTCCTTCTCAACGATGTTGACGACGATGAGCCGATTACGAAGGCCCCGTCGCTTCTTGAGGGGGGTCCGCCCTGGCTAGTCGAGGAGGGTGAAGCCTTCCTTAAGGAAGCACCTCCGACCTACCTCTCCCCTCCCCCGCAGATGCCGGCGCTGGTCAGCCAACCAGCCGTTGTGGTCGATGCTCCTGCCCCAGAGGCGCCGGCTCCGACTCCCCGACCGACAGGGCCGAGTCCGGCGATCCTCGACCGGAATCGGCCACGGCCTGTGTCTGCGCCGGCCGTGGAGCCGGCAGTGCCGGAGCCGCCCGCCGAGCCAACGAAGTCGTTGCTGCTAAAGATCGATGGCCTCACCGCCGAGGTCCGTGGCTTGAAGCGCGAGCAGGACATCCTTCGCAACCAGATTCTTGCGGGCACCGACGAGCGCGAGACGCTGCGGTATCTGCTTGACCAGGCGGAACGGCGCGCCAACCGCGCCGAGAACGAACTGAAGGCCACCCGCTCGCGCCTCCGCAAGGCCGGAAACGCGAAGGCGGCAACCCCTGCGCCCGAAGGACCGAAGTTCGCCGACGCCGAGCAGGGCTTCCGCTATCGAGTGCTCACCCAATGGGCTACCCGAACGCTGCCCAGCGAGCAGCACGATCGTCCGCTGCCCGACTACTCCATTGGGCCGAGTTTCCTCGATTCCCTCAGTCGCCTCGAAGGCATCAGGGAGGAGAAGGTCGCTGATGTCGTCTTCGAGGTCGTCACCGGCCTTGCCTCGCAGCTCCCCGGCCGGGAGGTCCACCACCTTCGCATCGGCCCGGGCGGAGAAGATCCAGTCAGGATCAGGGAGGACGGGGCGATGGCGTGGAGGGCGAGTCTTCAGGTCAAGACGCCCTCGGCGAGACGGCTCCACTACTGGGTCCTGCCCAACGGAAACATCGAGCTCGCGCGCGTGGCGACTCACGATGACTTCGAAGCGTGATGCTTTGTCACTTCCTGGGTAAATCAGCCGCCCGACCTGACGCATGTCTGGGGTCGGAAGTCGTAGGCGCTCCGGGGCTGTTCCCCGTCGAGCAGCGACGGAACTCGTCTACCGCGCCCGGCACTCCTATGCATCCACCCGGCGCCGCCACTTTGAGCCCTCATCGGTGAGGGTCACGAAGCCGTGACTCACCAGCGCCTCGCGTTGTAGTCCTTCGTGGTCGGGTACGTCATGCCAGGCCAGATCTGAAGCCGGACCGGCGGAGTACAGGCGCGCAACGTAGTACGCGAGGTGTCGTGCCGACTCGTGAAGGTGGGCCGGAAGCTCTTCGAGCCACTGCCACCCCTGAGGCGGGTTCCACCCGTCGAGGTCAGGGCAGCGCTGTCTCCGTACGGCCAATAGGTGTTGGTCTCGCATGGACGAGGGAGGCGCCTTTTGTCGCTCGGGGATTGCTCGGCGCCGTCTCGCTTGGGCGGCCAACCGGCGCTCATCGTGTGCCGATTGCTGTTGTTCTTCGTGGGCTCGCTCAGCAGCCTGCTTGCGCCTGTCCATCTCACGCCATTCACGGGTTGACGCCAGTGCGAACTCCCGGTGTGGCGTGCGTAGGCCGTGCGCGTCCACGCGGCATTCGTCGAGGCGATCCCAACCGATGTCGATCGTCCCGCTTTCGTCGACCCAGAGTGTTCCGACCTCGACCCTCCATCTCGCTGCTGACGCGTGTCGAGATGCAGCCAAGATTGCGCGCCCGTGTGCGGGGTACTTTGCACGGTCGGCCTAGTCTCGCGCCGTTGCGCAGAATGCGGTGGCTACACGGGTGCAGGTCCTGGGACCCAGTTTGGTTCTGCCCGCCCGCCGGCGAGGTCACGGCACACCGACCTCGTCCCAGGAAGCGACATCACATTGCCCGTCGTCGTCGCACCCGGTCGCGACCACCGTGCCGTCCATGCGCAGACCCAAGGTGTGCCGGGATCCCGCCGCCACGGCCAGGATGCCGTTCCACCCGCTAACTGAGGCCTGGCCGTCGCGGTTCTTGCCCGTAGCGAGAACTTGACCATCAGAGGTAAGGCCGACCGTGTGGTAACTACCCGCAGCCACAGCCACTACATCGCGCCAGTGGCGCACGTCGAAGGTGGCCGAAGGGTCCCCGGTAGCCACCACTCGACCGTCGGCGGTTACCCCGACGGTGTGCATGTACCCGGCGGCGATGCCTACCAGGCCGGTCCAGTCGCTCACCTCGCACTGACCTCGACGGTTGACCCCCGTGGACACCGCCGTCCCGTCGGCACGCAGGCCGACGGAATGCCAGTCACCGCAGGAAACCGCGACAATCTCGCGCCAAGCCTCGACATCGCAGGCTCCCTCCACGGTCCTGCCAGCGGCGAGCACCGTGCCGTCGCCCCGCCAGCCCAACGTTCGCCGCCATCCGGCAGCAATGCCCCCAACTTCAGTCCAGCCAGTCAGGTCGCACTGGCCGTCGCCGTTCCATCCCGTGGCAATAACGGTTCCACCGCGTGTCAGGCCGACAGTGTGCGAGCGGCCGGTGTTGCTGAAGCTATGCACGTTGCCGGCTGCTACGGCCACGATGTCAGTCCAAGCGGCGACGTGGCACTCCCCGGCCATCCCGTTCCCGGTGGCAAGGACTCTGCCGTCGCGTCGCAGGCCAAGCGAGTGGCGTCGACCTGCGGCCAGGCTCGAGCCGCCTCGGAGGTGGGTCACGCTCCGATGATGCCAGCGACCTCCCACACGTAACTCTCTCGGCCGCCGGATACGTTCCACCACGCTGCCACCCGACAGTGTCCGCTGCTCTCGCGATGCACCCTCGCTCGCACATCAGTTCCGGCGAACCTGCACGGTGAGGGCTGTGGCGGAGGGCTCCACGAAGTCCTCGCCAGCGCGGATGCGCGCAACGCACGACCTGCGACAGAAGAAGTGCGCTCCCGCTCAGCCCAGATCGATCCCGTGTGTGCCGAGTCGCTCCCGGCGCCGCGTCGTCCCGTCACGGTGGGTCCAGCGTTCGGCGTTCAAGCCTGCGGCCGAAGCTCCCGCGACGTTGGCGGGCTGGTCGTCGACGAAGAGGAGCTGCTCGGGCGCGAGCCCAAGGTCTGCAGCAGGGGCAAGGACATCAGCAGGTCCGAGGCTATCCGGGCTGCACTGGCCAGCTTCGCCGCGTGAACCCGGGTCAGCTGACAGCAGGCTGGTTCAGGAACCAGCGGTGACCGAACGGATCCACGAAGACCGCCACCCGCCCGGAGGGCGGACTGTCCTCAGGGCCTCGGGCCATTGGCGTTCCTTCGCGGATGACGCGGGCGGCGGCCGCGTTGACGTCGGCGACCGTGAGATGCAGCGAAACCGCCGCCCCACGGGTCGGGTCGGGGGCGGCCACTCCGGCGGAGTCGAACTGGTCGGACATCATCCAGCGCGCCTCGCCGATCGCCAGTTCGCAGTGCCCGACCCGGCCGTCGTCCATGACGATCGGTTCGTAGGTGACCTCGGCGCCCAGCGCGGCGACGTACCACCCGATAGCGGCTCTGGCGTCGGCGACGCAGAGGTAGGGAGTCAGCTGGTTCATGGGTTCTCCTGTTCGTCGGGCTCGGTGAGCGGCGTTTGGAACGACCAGAGGTTGCGTCTCGATGCCTGGTTGCTTCCGCCAGAGGGCTATAACACCAGCTGGTGGACACGCCCGAGGTGCATAATGTCGGCTAATTCATGGAATCAGCGGCACTTCTTACAGTTTTGAGTGCATCTCGACAACGCGGGTGTGGAAGGCGACACCGCGGGTTGCAAGGGCGACGTCCGCTTCGCCTCGTCGTTCCTGGTCGAACAGCCAAGTCACTGTCGAGGCGGTTTGCCGATACAGCGTGTCTCGGGGCATCCACTGCTCGACTGGCAGTGGAGAGCGCTGAACCTCAAGAACGTGTACGACACCGTCGGCGACGACGTGTAGGTCGACGCGGCCGTTGACCACCACCCGCTCGAGCGTCACATCATGTCCGAGCCGCTCGAGCCAGGCTTGGAGCGCAAGCTGCATCGCCAGATGCTGGTACCCAGAGATGAGCCGGGCCGTGTCGGCCTGGGTGCAGTTCGGCCGCTCACCTGCGTAGTGGGCGAAATGCGGAGTACGGATCTTGCCGACTTTGAAGGACAGCCGGCTCCCGCAGCCGTTGGCGGCAGTGCTGCACCAGAACCGGTGATTCAGCGCTTTCACATCGGCCGCGAGCATCCGGTCCGCCGGCGCCACCACCACGCGGGTCCCGTTGGGGCCGTCACTGACCGCGTACCGCTCGTGTGTCGCGCCGGCTACGACCTGAGCTGGCTCGTCGTCGGCGCGACGTGGAGGACCACTAGGCGGCGAAGCCATCAGTTCACGTTCCCTAGTTCAGACTGCCTGGCGACGTTGTCGACGCAGGTCTCCGCGTGGTTGTGGGTGGACCAGGGTCGAAGGCACGGGCGGCGCAGTGCCCAACGCCGCACCCGTCGGCTCCCCACCGTTACCCACACCCCCGATGCGTGCCAGGTGCGCCAACCCTCGAGCGCGACAGCACGCGCCCACGTCTCCTCTGCGCCGTCAGCGGCAGGGTCGTAGTCAAGGGTTGAGTGCTGCCAACCATCCATGGTGCTCGACGGTAGAGCCCCCTACCGACGTCGGAGGGGAAGGACAGTGCGAGCCGAGCTGGGTCCTGACCTCTGGCGCGGCCACCGTGTCCACCGTCGCCTGCGCCTCGACGTGTAGGCCCAGGCGATCCCTACGAGATCGGACTCACGTCATCCCCTCGTTCGCGGTCGGTGGTGGCGCGCGCTTCGGTGCTTTGCGAGGGCGAGGCAGCGGGCGCCGCAGTCTGGGCACGTCTGGAACTCCGCGTCCTGGAGCCATCGCTCGATGGTGGTCGACAACCAAAGTTCGCGACCTCGGGCTGTGACGAAGTCAGGTGTGGGTAGGCGACCTGCAGTGCGCCACCGGAGTACTGCTGGTGATGCCAGCCCGACACGGTCCGCGACTGCGGTGACGCCCATGAGCCCGTCGGGGAGGGGCCGGATGCCCGTGGGCGGTGGGAAAGGCCCATGCGCGGCGGTGTGGTGGCCGACGCGCCCTGGCGGAACTTGGTAGTCCTCACCGATCGCTCGCAGGCTGCGGCGTTCGCGCCGACTGGCCACCCACGCTGCGACGGTTTCGTGAGAGGGGAAGGGGCCGTGGTCGTGAGTGCTCCGGCTGACGACCTGGTGAGGCACGCCGTACTCCTTGGCGATCTCGGTCGCCGTGCGCCCTCGGCGTCGTTGCTCAATCCACACCCGCCCGCGTTCGCTGTGGTCCTCGTCGGACACGGTGGTCCGGCCTAGTTGTTGCGAAGGGCGCGGGAATGGCCCGTAGGCCTTGGTGGCCTTGATGACCGTCGTCTCGCTCACGCCGGCTCTCGAGGCAACGAGCGCGGCCGACTCGCCGGCGTGGCGCCGGGCGAGCCAGTCGAGGGCGCGGTGCTGTTCAGGCACGCCACAAACCTACCGACGGGCTTGGTGGGTCGCTTGACGTGGATTCGCCTGAACCACACATCGCATCGGCTGAAGGGCGCCGAGGCGCCGCCTGGGGCACGGTCGCCGTAGACGATGCGTTGCTCAAGACCGCTTCTGTCGGGTGGGTGGCGGTTGTTGGGCCTCGGCCCGGTCGGCTCGACTTCTCTGGGTGTTGGCCTCTTGCGTGGCGGCAGCCAGTTCTTCTCGGAGCTGGTGGAGCTGTTCTGCGTGGATGGCACGGACGTCGCCGACCCGCTGATCCCCGTGCTCCTTCTCCCTGGCGACGTCGGCACGGGCGGAGTCGCGTTCGGAGGTGAGGGTTGCGTTGCGGGTCAGCAGTTCACTGGCTTCGTTGCGGGCTCCCTCGAGCTCGGCGCGGACCTCCTCAAGCCGCTCGCGCACCGTGTCGGTCTCCGCCTCGGCATGCTGCGCGCGGGTGGTCTCGGTGTCGGCGCGCAGCACGGCGATGCGTGCGCGCTCTTCCGCTTCCGAACGGCCGGCGATGGCTTCGTCCGCGCGTGCGGATGCCTGGTCCCTGTCGCGCTCGGCGTCCTTGGCTTGTGCTCGAGCAGCCGCGAGGTCTTCGCGCAGTTGAGCCAGGTCGGCCTGCGCCTGCTGCTGGGCGGCCTCGGACGCAGCGCGAACGTCGAACAGCTCGGACGTGAGCTGGTCCTTGGCCTGCTCAAGTTGGGCCGCTCGTTCGCGCTCCTCGTCGAGGGCGACCTGCAGGGTCTCGGCGAGTTCTGATGCTTCTGCGGCGACCTCGTCAGCTTCGAGGCGTTCTTCTTCTGCGCGTCGCTGGGCTTGCTCGGCGCGACTGGCTCGCGCTGCTGCGGTGGCGACGCGCTCGGCGGCCTCGGTTGTGACGGCGTCGATCTGCGCTTCGGCGGCGTCAGGGTCGGCGACGGTGCGCAGTTCCTCGACGAGGGTCTGCAGCTGCTGCCCCAAGAGCTCGACCATGCCCGTGACCTGGCCACTAATGGCGCTGGCGCGCTGCTTGGCTGCGTCGACGGGCCGGTCCACGTCCTCTTGGGGCCGGGTGGCGCCTTCTTGGTCCTTGCGACGGCGGGCCCGCCACGCGGCGGCACGGTTGTGCCCTTGATCGTCGCAGTACTCCGGCGGTCGCCCAGCGCCGGCCTCTGAGGGGACCGCCGGACGAGCGCATCCGGGGAAGCGGCAGGTGCGCTGATCGGTCTCTTGCGGCTCGAGCGTCATAGCGTCAGCATACACGAAAAACGAAATAACGAAATATGAAAACGGCGATTCCGGCTCTCGTCCGCGGGGCCCTTGAGGGCTGACTCCCGGCTGCTGAGCCCCCCCGCGCCTACTTCTCGCTGCTCGGCTGGCGATCCCTGAGCTGCTGGTGCCTGCTTTAGCTGGTGAAGGGGCTTGGCATGCAGGCCCCCCGGACTGGCACATGGAAGGACCCAGTGATGACCGAGTCTCCGCTGATCGTGCGTGGTCTTGAGGACCTTGTGGCGTACATCCCGCACCGGCTGGGCGTTGAGCCGGTGAACTCGGTCGTGGTGTTCCCGACCGACCCTGGGTCGGCACCTATCTCCCGGGTGGATCTCCCCCGAACCCCCGACGAGGTCGAGATGGTCGCGAAGGGGATCGTTCCCGCCTACGCGGACCGTGGCACCGAGGTGGTTCTCCTGGCGTACACCGACCGCCGCGACTTGGCCGAGGCCGCGTGTGAAGGCATCTCCGCGACGCTTGGCTCGGCGTGCCCCGTCGTCGCAGCGGTCACCGTCAACGGCGACCGCTGGGTTCGTCTGGATCGTCCCGAGCACGGTGTGGTCAGCCAGGCCGTGCGGGACAGGTTCGCCGCGGAGGGCCTGTACCGCAGCGGCAAGGTGCCGTACTCATCCCCGTCCCAGCACAAGGCTTCCTTTGCCACCAGCCCCCGCACCATCCCCGTCGAGGTGATGGCTTCCGCGCGGGCTGCAGCCGCGACGGCCCTACGAAGCCCTGACGGCATCGAGGGTGAGCGGGCGTGGATGCGTGTCGTCCTGAACCGGCACGTCATCAGTGGTGGCACGTTGAGCGACCCTGACGCGGCGCGACTGCTCAGCAACGTGCAGAACATCGAGCTGCGAGACCACGCGTGGACCGCGATCAGCCGTCAGGACGCCGATCGTCACGCGCACCTGTGGAAGGACGTACTCACCCGCTCCCCCGCGGGTTTGCAGGCGCCGGCCGCGGCCCTGGCCGCGTACGGTTTCTGGATCGGCGGGGACGGGATCAGTGCTCGGGTAGCGCTGGAGCAGATCCCCCCGGAGCAGCCTTACTCGATGGCCAACCTCATCGGCACCGCCCTGGCCGCTGGGATCGACCCGAAGACCATGCCCGTCCCGAACGAGCTCCCTGAAGGGTTCTTCTCCAGGCAACCCCCGCCGCCGACTGGAGGTGTTCACGCAGAACGCAGAGTCCCGCCCAGCCCTCCGCAGAGCGGGCCAACACCAGGAGCCACCCGATGACCGAGCCAGACCAGAAGCCCCAGCTCTTCGACCCCGAGGCGGCGATGCGGCGCCTCGTCGCCGACCACCCCGAGCCCCGCCTTTCCGGGGTCGTCGTCGATCGCTTCCATGCAGTCCCCCCCTTGGCGGCCAGATGAGTTCGCCGGCCACCGATTGGTGAGCCTTCCCATCGGCCACGGCTGGGCACCACTCCCCCACCCGCATCGGGTCCGCGGTCTCTGGCGTTGGAGGTGTGGGGTTCACGCTGCGTCGATGCGCTCCACCGAGCGATGTGGCTTCGGCCGGGCAAGATGGGCCCGGCGTCGAAGGGGACCCAGCTGGCCGACGCGCCGGGCACCGGTGGGACTCACGCCGTCCCAGAATGGCTTCTCTAGGAGGGGATCTCGTCAATGACTGCACTGGATCAGTGGCTCAGCCGCCGTAAGGATGCGACACCAGCACAGGAGATGTGGTCGCTTGCGTTCCCGGCGCACCGAGTGCTGGAGGTTCAGCAGATGCCTCGGCAGATGCGAGACGACGGTGGTTACGTGGAGAAGGGCTACGCGGTTCTGTTGGCTGGTCCTGGGCAACAGGCCGGCGCCTGGTTCCCTGCTTTCGAGCCTGCAGCGGCTTGGGCGCGATCGGGTCGACAGTCAGGCTCGTACAGCAGCCTCGAGATGCGACAGGCAAGCAGGGTCGTCCGCAACATCGACGGCACCGGGGTCGACGAGTACGCGCTGTTGCTCGGCGACCACCTACAGCGTGACGATGATGCCTGCTGTTGCGCGTCAGGGTGGATGATCACCAGTGGCGGTCTTCGCGACAGGGCCGGTGAGGATGGGTGGTCTTCACCGTGACGCGGCGTCAGCGTGACGATGGTTTTGACCTGCGGTTTCAGCCTCTCC
>Ga0208564_1002284_pt1 | contig 15307 bp, 8 predicted proteins | sample AD_UKC073_MetaG_FD_184439 | JGI IMG/M metagenome (GOLD analysis project Ga0208564, IMG submission 184439) | Active sludge microbial communities of municipal wastewater-treating anaerobic digesters from USA - AD_UKC073_MetaG (SPAdes) (version 2) | ecosystem: Engineered > Bioreactor > Anaerobic >... | reverse complement strand
GTGCCCTGCTGGATCCCGTCGAGGTTGACCGCCGCGAAGCTCGCCTTAGGCAGGGCCAGGACCTCGATCGGAATCACTGCCGGCACGGACTTGGAACCAGCCACAGTGACCTTCAGCTCGCCTGTCGACCCCGGGACTGCTGAGCCAGCCGCAGTCACCGTGATCTTGGCTTCGCCGCTGCCATCGGCCTTGACTCCCGCGATCGGCTTCTGCCAGTCGGCGGCATACCGAAGCCCGCTCCGCTCCTCGAGGGTGGGAGTCCACACGTGGCACATCGCGGTGATGTTGAGGACCACCGGGCTGCCACCCTCGTAGACGCCGATCGGGGTGGTGGGGCACCGCAGGACCGGGGTGGGGTCCCCCACCTGCACGGGGATCGTCACCGTCGTGATCTTGCCGTTGGGGTCGGTGAGCGAGGTTCCGTCCATCACCTCGAGAGTGATCGCGCCCGGGCCGATGTAGTCGCTCAGCCCCGAGACCGTGAGCTTCGTCGAACTGTCCGCGGTGACGCCGACGAAAGTCTCGGGAGATGCCGCGAGTTTGTCGGACGTTGTCGCCTGGACTTGCCGGCCAGCCGGGGACCCGACGTAGTCACCGAGGTCCACCGTCACTTTGCCGTTCTGCGGGACCGCGATGGTCTTGCCCGCCTTGACGAACGGCAACCCGGAGCCGGCGCCGGGCACGAAGATCACGGCGGTTCCGGTCACCCCATCGGCATCGGTGATCTCGTACGGAATGACCTGAGGCGTGGGCGTCACGGGAAGGGTGACTGAACCACCGCTGATCGTCGCGGCGGCCAAGGCCACCTTGGTCACCTTGAGCGCCGACTCTGGACCGTCGACGTCATAGTCCTTTTCCACGACGTTGACGGTCGTTGACGTGGCGCCCGCCTCGACCTTGGCGATGTCGTCGATGGCCACCGGCGGGTTGTTGTAACCCTCCTGGGACCTGATGGTCACCGGAACAGGCGCGCTGTCGCCTCCGCTGTTGGTCAACGAGTAGGCGATGACCTGAGCGTCCGCCTTGGCGTCCTGCACGGTCGTCTCGATTGGACCGGTCGGGGACTTGAGGGATGCTCCTTGGGGGAGCGAGGGATTCGTTCGCGGAAGATCCAGCACTGTCGCCGGGTCGCTTGGGGCAACCAGGTCGTTGGCCAGCACGTTGACCACGACCGTCGCCCCCGGCTTGGCAATCACGGTGTCGGGCACAGCGACTGGCGCCAGTGGTGCCCCAGGCGCTACCACCGACACCCGGGCGATCGCCGATCCCGTCTTTCCGTAACGGTCGGTGACGATGTAGGTGAACTGGTCGGTCCCTTGACCAACGGGATATGCCTGGTAGGTGATTGAGGTCGGCGAGATGCCGAGGATCCGACCGAGTTTGGCGCCCGCGCCGACGGCCACGACAGTTGTCGAGTCTCCGTCCGGGTCGATGCCGCTCGTCGGGACCGGGATTTCGATCGTGTCCCCGGACGTGGCCCGACCCTCCACGACCTCCGGCTGGGGAGCCTGGTCAGGAGACGTCTCCGACGGCTGGGGGTTCACGGTGACATAGAGGTTGCCTCGAACGAGCACCCCCGCGTCGTTCTCCGCCGTGTATTCGACCCGAACCGTCCGCGGGATGTCGACCTTGGCCGGCGCCACATACCGGATGGCGTCACGCGAAACATAGGCCTTGCCCAGGTCGACGGTGGAGCCACCCGCCGACGCCGGGTCGAAGACCTGCAGTTGCCCGGGGTTGGGTGCGTCGGTGATGTTGGAGGCCAGGTGCAGGAAAGCGCCACTCTCCGTTGAGTCGTTGTCGAGGACGGTGATGAGGGCTGTATCGCCGTCGCGCACGGTCGCGTAGTCGTCCTTGGTCCGCGGCGGGTCCGGCGACACGGCGGGGAGCTGAACGACGGTGACATCGCCTGGGACAACGGTCCCCGAACCGTTAGACACCTCGTAGCGAACGATGACCCCCTTGCCGAGCGAGTCCTGAGTGGGCGTGACCCGCAGCCACCGACCACGGACGACGTCGACCTGAACCGCGTCGGCGCTGTCGGTGTCGGGCTTGGCCGACACGACTGTGAGCAGACCACCGCTCGGGTCGACGTCGTTGGCGAGCACGTCGACCATCACGGGGACCTGACCGCGGACCGCACCGAAGTCGGGCATGGTCACGGGCGGAGCCGCCTTCTCCGGCGGCGTGACGATGTCGACCCGGATCACGCCGGGGGCGAAGGCCGCACCACCGAACGCCGCCTGGTAGTCCAACAGGTAGCTGCCAGCCTTGTCTGCCGTCACCGTGACCTTGCCCGACTTGAGCTCGGTGTCGACCGTCAGGTTGTCCTTCGGCGCGATGGTGCCCGCCAAGGCCAGAACCGCGTTGGCATTGCTGGGGTCGGCACCCGGCAGGTCGTTGTCCAGCGGCCGGATGACCAAGGGCACGTCGACCAGGCCTTGGACGACGTCCGGCTGGGTGATCGCCGGGGCCGCCGTGGGCGCGGTTGCTTCGAGGACAGTCACCGTGATCTTGCCGTCGACGACCTCGCCCACGCCATCGGAGACCTGGTAGGTGATCTCCGCCGGCCCGCTCGACCCCTTGCCCGTAGGTGGCGGGGTGAAGTCAATCTTCCCGTCGGGCGTCGCGGCCACAACGCCGTCAGCAACCTTCGGGTTGACGACCTGGACCGGGTCGCCATCCCCGGGGTCCCGCCAGTCGTCAGTCACGGGGATGCTGAGGGTACGCCCGGCAACGACGGTGAAGGGTTTCGGCTCGTATGCCGCGCGCAGAGTCGGCTTCCCGTTGTCCGAGGGGACCCGAACGTCCACCGACACCTGCGCCTGCGCGGTCGCTTGGGTGCCGTTGTCCACGGTGTAGGTGAACTGCAGGTCCGACGCCTTCGCAGGAAGGGCGAGGAGCAGGCTCTGCCGATCGGGTGCGATCGTGAGACTCACGCCGGACTGTTCCACGGGGCTGACGCTGACGATGGACAGGACACGTCCGGCAGGGTCCGCGTCGTTGTCCAGGACGTGCAGGATGGTGGTCTTCCCGGGCCTAGCGCCCAGGGAGTCGTCATCGGCCTTGGGTTTGGTCTCCTTGTTGGCCGCTGGAGTTTCTTCAGCCTTCTTTGTGTTGGCGTTGTCCCGCTTGATCGCCTCTTGGATCTGGTCCCAGTTGTCCAGGCTGCGCGCGGTGTCGATGTCGAAGACCCGGCCGGTCGAGGCGTCGTTGAGCACCAGTTGGTCACGGTTGACACGGAACACCGGGTCCTGCAGGACCGCTTGGCGGTCGAGCGGCTGCGGGGTGGCGGCCGCGTTGTCACAGGAGCGGGCAAGAGCGCCCGGGGTGCCGGCCCATGCGGCATACACACAGGGACCGAGCCGCGTAGGGGCCGCTGGCGCGCCTGTGCCCGCAGCGAACAGCGGCCTGACGTCACCGTCACCGATCGGCACGCTGAACAGGCCCTTGCTCGTCGCGATCACAACCACATCGGCGGCTGGTCCCGGCTGCTGCAGCCGGGTCGCTGGATCGGGTTCGCCGAGCGATACGCTCCGATCCCCGATCCACAGGGTGCCCGTAGACCCATCGAGGGCGACGACGGTGGTCCCGACCGCGGACAGCTGGAGCGCGTTCCCACCTCCGGAGCGATCGGTCACGACCGGAGTTTCGAAGCCGCTCGCCGTCGGACGGACGGTGACAAGCTTGCCGCCCGACGACGCGGCATACACGCTGCCGTCCAGGCCGACCGTCATGGCGAGGCTGCCGCCCACCGAAGCAGCAGTCTTGCCGCCGGTCGACGCTGGGTTGGCCGCGCCCAACTCAATGAGTGCGGGCATCGTCGAGTCGAGGACCTGGATGTCAACTGACTTGGCGTCCGCGCCGTAACGCGATGCCCGGACCTTGCCCGACTTGGGGTCGAGGATCGCGAGCGTGCCGCCGCGCAGTTCGAGCTGGCTGTCCTGTGCCGCGGGAACCGCGCGATCACCGACGGCGACCCCCCGATCGACGTCAACCGGCAGTAGGCGCCCACCGGACCGGTCCCAGGCGACGACGACTCCGCGGTCCTGCCGGATGTCGAACGCGAACGGTGGCGCAGCCCCGCCAGGGGTTGTGAAATAGGTGTCGATACTCCCAGCGGCCTTGTTCACCCGCCCGAAGAAGCCGTCAAGGTCGTTGGTGACCCAAATGCCCGAATCGTGGACGTCAAGCTGACGGACGGGGTTGCCGTCGGACAGAACGGCGAAGGTGACGAGCGAGCTGACGGCCAGGATGAGGACCGAAACGGCAGCCACGAGACGCGCGCGATGACCACGCCACATATTGCATTCCCCCCACGTCGGGTGTACGCCTTGAACTGTTCCAGTAGCCCGGCCGCCACGTAACCCGGCGTTTACCGGGTTCTGACGTCCGGATCCCCCGATCCCGTCGTCCGCGGTGACTTAACAGCCCTTTGCCGATAGCTGACGGACAGAAACTCGGGGGTTCGCGAACATCGGTGAACGTCAGGGCAGAAGTGCGAGGTCCTGACGCGTCACGAGCCGAGTGGCAAGGGCATACTCCACGAGGCGCGCTCGCCGAGAGGAGGCGAGCCGGTCGGTGGAACCGTGCAGACCGCGCACCCCGGCGACGGTGAGTTTCTGACAGACGTTGTCGATCTTGCGGTTGAAGCGAGTCAGCGTCCATCCCAATCTCGTTGCCGCCTCGCTTGATTGCGGGATGCTTGACGCGCCCGGCTCACCCTTGACCAGGGCACGTTCACAGAGTGCCACCAGCAGCAACCGCTGATCAGGAGTGAGCGACACTCGCCCGATCGTCGTCGCCCCGTGTGGAGTTTCGGACAGGGCCGAGGTCGGTTCATAGGGTGCCGTGGGCAACCGAATCTCGAACTCATACGTTGTCGGGCCCGCTGTGAACCACACCACAGTTTGCGAGAAGACGACCGGCATCCTGGCGCCGGGTGGAAGCCAGGCGTTGACTCCCCCATCGGCGTCGGCAACCGTAGCGGCGAGATGGTTTCCGATGTTCGCCAACCACCAGACACCTTGAGCGTGACTCAATTCGAGAAATCGTCGGTGCAGGAAGAGATTGTCGTCAATGACGACGTCCCCCTCCCTCCCGAGCACGAGAGTCCCACCGGGGTCGACGGCATACTCCTCGCCACAGAAATCGAGGATGGCGGTGCCGCCTGGTCCCTGCCCCGTCACGGAGCGCACCCGGGCGCGGACCAGGTCGGAGAGGCGTTGGACCCGTCGGCCCGGACCACCTTGACCTGGAGACACATGGCTGTCCCGGCGGGGAGGTCAACCGTATAGGCGGCCTTCTCGGCCTTTCCGGTGACTCGCCCATCCTGCGAACGCCACAGGAAGGTGTCCGAGTCGTAGGCCGCGGAGTATGACCACGTGAACGTTACCGAGCCGTCCGCCCGCGTCGCCTTGACGGTGACTGGGCCCGGCGGGAGCGCGTCACCCCCACTGCCAGGGTTGGCGGTGACTGCGGGAGTGGTCGCGGTGGCCTGAACCTGTCCCCGGCCGGTCTGAGTGAGCAGGAGGCCCACCACCGCGGCGACGATCAGCAGGCCTGCAGCGAGGGCGAAGACCCCATAGCGGGCGCGCCCGACCGGGGCATCCTGCGGCGTGGTCTCGGCAGAACCCGTCGCGGTATGCCGTCTCATCGTCGGGGCCTCGGCAGGCGCAGGGTCCCGGCGGACGGGGCGAGCACTGGACTGGGTTCCGGACCCGACCCGCCGCTGAGTCGCGGCATACCCCTCAGAGTCGGGACCTCCCGTGACCCGGGTCGCGCGCTGCCGCGTCTCTGGGGTGGCGCCCGCGTCCGCAGCGGTGGCGACGGGTGGTGGCGAGGCGGCTCGCGTCGGGTCGACGCGGATCGGGCCCTTGAGGCGAGTCGAGTCGGTGCCACGACTCGGCGTGCCGGGCTGGGGGGTCGGCGATGCGCCCGGCGTGGACCGCTCATCGAGGACGACGGCCTCGGTGCGGGGCAGTCGCTCCTCCTGCTCGATCGCCTGGAGCGCCATCACGAAATCCATGGCGCGTCTCGGCCGCTGAGCGGGGTCCTTGGCCATCGTTTGACGCAACAACCGGTCGAGGGATGCGGGGATCGGCAGGCCGGTCGACGGAGCTGGCAGATCTCGGATGCGCTGCATGAGATCCCACTGCGAGTTCCCCGAGTTGCCGGGGTTCTCGAACGGCGAGCGGCCCACCAGGAGGTGCCACAGGGTCGCCGCGAGAGAGTAGACATCGCTCGATGGTCGGGCCGGGGAGGTCCCAAACACGACCTCTGGTGGCGACCACGGGACGGATAGGCCCTGGTCGTCGTCGTCGGCCTCGGCGATCCGTGCCGCGATCCCGAAGTCGGTCAGCCCTGGCTGGCCGTAGGGGCTGACCAGGATGTTGGCCGGCTTGATGTCTCGGTGGAGGATGTCGGCCCGGTGCGCTGTCTCGATCGCGCTCCCGATCTGAATGCCTATCCTCAGCACATCACTGACGCCGAACCGCTCGGTGGCGGACCGCTCGGCCAGGCTGGGTGGCGGGTAGTACATCATCGCGATGTAGGGACGCCCATCCGGGGCTTGACCGGCCGAGTACACCGGAACGATGTGCGGGTGGGCCAGTTCGGCCATCGCGTTCGCCTCGGAGGTGAACTGGTCGACCAGTTTGGGTGAGAGGGCCTGATCCCGCAGCACTTTGATGGCGACGCGGCGCTTCGGCGCGTGCTGCTCGTAGAGGTACACGTCGGCATAGCCACCCGAACCCAGATGCTGGACGGCCGTGAACCCCGGCAGAACAGGCATCGTCGGGGCGGTCATGCAGTCACCTCGAACACGAAGGTCAACACGTCCGCGAGGTTCACCACGGTTCCCGGCTCGATGGGTTGAGGGGTTCCCGGACGCAGCCGCAATGGCTGCTGACCGGGGAGGGTCACCAGGGTCCCGTTCGTGGATCCCAGATCCAGGACGAGGACGTACCAGTGGTCTAGACGGACCTCAAGATGCTGGCTGCTGACCTCCAGCGTGGGGTCGTTCAGTTTGACGAGATTCGGCTGCTCCCCGTTGTGCCCGGCCGGCAACGACGGGGACCGACCGAGCACTAACCCTCGATCCAGCGTGACGATGTCACCGTTGCTGAAGACCAGTCGGCCGAGGATTGGGCGGGGAACCCACACGGCGTTCTGCGGGGGCAGCGGCACTCCGCAAACGCGGCATACCGCCGCATGTGCCGGGCTCAGGTGACCCTGGGGACAGCGACCCGCTTGCACTTCCGGCGCCATCGCCCGAGCGGCGCCCCCGGAGCCGACAAGCATGGAACGGTTGACCGTGAGGTCAGGCCGAGCGGCATGGGTCGAGCGGGGCGGGAGGCTCGCGACCCGGGCGGGGGGCTGCGCAGCCGAAGGCGTAGGGCCGGCTTGCTGGAGATAGCTGACCGGAGCCGGCGACGGAGGGAGGGCTTGGGTGGGGCGAGGGCCGGGGGCGGGCAGGCCGACCGCATCGTTCCAGTCGCCGAAGTCGGGCATGGCATCGATGATGTTCGGCCCGGCGGGAGGGGGCGGGACGATGCGATGGTCGACGAGCGGAGGTTCTGCCGGGAGGGCGGGAAGCGCCACCATCTCGGGCCACTCATCAGGGCCAAGGGTTCGGCCGTCGACCTCCGAGCCGATCGGAGATCGTATGCCGTCCAGCCCGGTCGTGGGCGTCGGCGCCGCAGGCGGATCCGCCGATGGCGCGCTTGGTGCCTGCGCCGGCCGCGGCCGTGGACGTTCGAGCAAAGTGTGCTTGAGCAGGTCATCGAAGGCATCGTCCGGATCGCCGACGATCTCCTCCTCAACGATCTGTGGGAGCGAGGCCAACGCCGTGGTTTCGTGGCCAGCCTCGTCGGCCGGATCGGTCACCCCCTCGCCCTCAGCGGGAGCCGCAGCCGCAGGAGAAGCCTCAGCGACAGCGGGAACCGAAGTCCCAACCTGGCCAAGGCAGAGGGCGCTTGCCTGGGCGATGCCGGAACGCAAGGGCAGGGTAGGACCCGTCGGATCGGAGGTGAACGACCGAAGCAGGACCCCGGACCCCTCAAGGCGTCGATCGGCCCACATGCCCGTTTCACTCCGCACCCGAGTGTTGCCACCAGACCCATCCGCGACGTCGGCGATAGCGTCCCCACGAACAAGCACCCGAATCTGGCTCCCGTGCCGTTCGGCCAGCGCGAAGGCACTCGTGGTGCGCAGTCCCTCGGCCAGAATGGCCTCCAGGAGGTCGTCGACTCCGCCGCCCGCCGCCACGCGCTCGTGCAGTGGCACCACCAGTGGGTGGTCGAGTTCGGCGCAGAGGAGCACACCAACGTTCCCCCCCGATATCCCGACCCACTGGCCCGGGCGGTAGGTGACCGCCGTCCTCACGTCGTCGCTCATCCCTCTGCCTTTCCGAGCTGTCCCCGAGGGAGTGTGGTTGCCAGGGTGGAACCCAGGTCCGCGTCGTCACCGACATCCAAGAGCGCGACAACCAGGACGGACACGTTGTCTCGCGCCCCACGCTCCAGAGCCATGGCCAACAGGGTGGACGCCGCCTCGGCGGGCTCCTCGACCCGCCTGAGGACCTCGGCGAGTTCGCCGTCGTCAACCTCGGCCACCAACCCGTCTGAACACACCAGGAAGCGTTCCCCGGGCACCGGCGGGGTGACCCAGATGTCGACTTGTGGTGGAGGAACCGTGCCGAGCGACCTGGTGATGATGTTCCGATCAGGGTGGACCCGGGCCTCTTCAGGGGTGATCCGGCCGGCGAGAACGAGCTCCTCCACCTCGGAGTGATCAACCGTGGCCTGGACCAACTCGTCCTGGAAGAACCGGTAAACCCGAGAGTCACCCACGTTGAAGACAGCCCAGTGCGCGGACCCGCCGACCCACACCAGGGCTAACCCTGAGATCGTCGTCCCCATGCCGAACCGCTGAGCCTCTTGGGTCGCGGAGTGGACGATGGCGTCGTTGGCCCGCAGCAGCGCCGCGACGACTTCGTCCGGACGGAGGTGCTCCGACTGACCGTCCAATTGAGACATGACATCAACGGCCATCGCACTGGCGACATCGCCAGCGGCGTGACCCCCCATGCCATCCGCGACCGCGACTACCCGCCCCCCTGCGAACACGTGATCTTCGTTGAACTGCCGAACAGCGCCTCGATCAGTGGCCCACCCCACCCGCAAGGTGGCGACCATCTCGACCCTCCCCTTCGACGCCGAATCGCCGTGGTGCCGCACGGTCTTCGCACTTACCCAGAGCGCGCGGCAACGCCCTCGTCAAACTGGACCTACCCCGTTGGACAATACCGAAGTTCACCATAGTCCGCGGTGCAGCAGCGTTCTCACGACCAGGCTGACCGATCCTCGAAGCGTGTCACACGCAACACCACCACGACACCCCGGGAAATGCCGATGGCGAAGGCGGCTGGCGTGTCCGACGATAGGGGTGTGGGGATTGACGAGCGACATGCAGGCCGGGTTGATGACGGCGCCCTCGACGGCGCTGCGGCAACGCAGGTTCCTCGAACGACACGCGTGGCCTGCATCGATGACGACACTCTCATCCGTGAGGGAATCACCCGGCTGCTGCATGACGTGACAGTCGTGGGGGCCTTCCGATCCGTTGAGGCATTCCTGGCCGAATGTCCGGATGCCGACGTCGTCCTTCTCGACCTCTGGTTGTCTGGACCTCACCAAGACCGAGTCGGCGACCAGGGTTTGACTGCGGTTCGGCGAGTCTCAGCGGCCGGCTATCGGGTTCTGATTTACACCAACGAACGCCGCCGCCATGTGCTCGCAGCGTGTTTGGGGGCTGGGGCGCACGGAATCATCCACAAGTCCGAGTCCCTCGACGCATTGCTGGCCGCCGTCAAGCGGGTCGACTCCGGTGCCGTGGTCACGACCACTGCACTGGCTGGCTTGGCCGAGGTGCTACAGCGCAAGGACGCCATGCCGGGGCTCACCCCCCGTCAGTTGGAAGTCCTTCGGGCGCGGGCTCGGGGCCTGTCCTACAAGGCGATCGGGTCCTCCATGTTCCTCTCACCCAAGACCGTCGAGGAGTACATGGCGGAGGTCAACCGAAAGTTCGCCGACTACCTACGGGATCACTCCCCCGCAGACCTGGAACGACTTCTCGGGGTCGGGCAGGGAGATCTGGCGAGCGCGGACTGACGTGAACGTCCCCGCCCAATGTCACCATGGTGCCTTCGCCCACAGCGGACTCGATCCTGACCCGACAGCCGAGTTCGAACATCGCGCGTCGCACCTGCTCCGACAGTCCGAATCCGAGCGCCGTTAACTCAGGATCAAACCCAACGCCGTCGTCGCGGACAACGACCTCCCACTCTTGATCCACTGAATCCGCGTGCACAACAACGGATTGAGCGTCAGCGTGGACCCGCACGTTGTGGAGGACCGTCGCGACCGCTCGGGCCAGCGCCGTGGCGACGGAAGGATCCATGATGACCTCGTCGCCGAGCTCGAGGTTGAGAGTCAGTGGCAGGTCGGTGAACGGCGCAGCTGCACCTCTGACGACTGCTGCGAGATCCCGCGCTCCCGGCCGATCCTTGCGCCTCCCTGTCATGAATACGCGGATCTCCGCCGCCCCAACCGCCGCCTGCCGACGCAGGGCAAGGTCCAGGTCAGGGTCGTGTTCGCCACGCGAAAGCAACTGCAGCACGGTGGCCTGGTCGTGCAGGAGGACGCGGTGGCGATCCCGTTCCAACTGGCCCGCGTTGCGGGCGGCTTCCAACCGTGCCACGTCGGCATCGGCCGCGAGGCGGCGCAGGTAGCTGGCGCCGGCGTGCCCAAGCACGGCGAAGGCAAGGTATGCCGCGGAATTGGTCACCGGCGTGACGGGGTCCCCCGAGGCCAGCGCCCCAGGCAACACAGCCATCAGGTATGCCGTGCCGCAGACTGATCCCGCGAGGATCGACTGCCACATGCGCACTAGCCCGATCCCCGCCCAGAATGCACAGGGCAGGGTAATGGCATAGGCCCAGGCCTCCCACGAGTTGTACGCGCTTGGGGGAATGCTCCGGGTTTGCAGCGACAGGATGACCACCCCGAAGGCGACATCGCCGAGGATTGCCCAGGTGACCGCGACGGTCCGCTTCAGGAGGACCACGACGAACCAGCACATGATGCGCACCACCACGGCGATTTGGAGGATCCAACTGAACGTTGGATCCGACGATCGTTCGATGGCGGTATGGGACGCGATTGCCAACTGAGTGATGTTGATCATCCAAAGCCCCGACAGCACCAGCACCATGGCGGTCTCGACGCCGTCGGCCGTGGTCGGTAACCGGCCATCCAGACCGCGGGACCGCAGAAATCTCCTCGCATGGGCCAGCCCCAACGACACTCCGAGGCGACGGGTGTAGACCGTCACTGAATCCTCAAGGGTGGCCATGGCGACGATTGTCTCTCGATTCGAGAAACCCTGCGAGTCCTACACCATGGGGACAACTCCCCGGCCGGTTGTGACAATTGCTACGGGATCGCGAGAACCTCGTCGAGACCATCTTGCATGCACCGCATGAGCACATCGACATCGGCCACGGCGGTGCCGTCGATCGTCATCCCGATACAGCAGGTGCCGACGTGCGACATCATCGCCGCCATCATCGCGACGCCCGGCAGCGGGCCGAACGGGTAGACCTGCTCCACGCGGGCACCGGCCATGAAGACCTCATAGGGCAGCCCGGGCATGTTCGACGCCGACAGGTCGGTGGCCGCCCCGAGCCCCATGACCGCAGCGCCGACCGCCGACGGCAGCCGGTTGACCACCGGGGTGATGACCGAGAACGAGTCGAGAGCGGGCTCCGCGAGCGAGGCAAGGATCACGCCACGCAGCGCCGCAACCCGCTCGGCCGGGTCGACGATGCCGATCGGCGCCGCGAGCATGGCTCCGGCGAACTTGTTGCCGCCCATCGGGTCGTCGCTGCGTCGCAGGGACACGGGGACGGTGATGGGCAACTCGTCGATCTCGACCCCGTGGTGCTCGTGATAGCGGCGCAGGCCGCCGAGCAGGGCCGCAAGGTAGGCGTCGTTGACCGACCCTCCGGCGCGTTTGGCCGCGGCCCGCAGGTCTGCCAGCGGACATTCGAGGGTGCGCATGACCCACACCCGACCGTCGCGATTGCGCAGCAGCGGCGACGGTGGGGCCGGCGGTGGCGACAGCACCCGGCGCAACGACGCGGCGAACCGCAGAGTCTCGGCCACCGCGCCACCAGGGTTGCGCGCCAACGAGATTCCCGCATCAGCCGCGGCGAGGGCCAAGCCCGGCAACTGCCCGACGGTATGCCGCGCGCCTTCCACAGTCACCGACAGCGCATCGTCGCTGGGCGGCACGTCATAAGGGTCGGGCTCGGGTGCCGTCGGCTTGTCCGGCGTGTGCTCGCGGGTGCGGCTCTGGACGAGCGACATGAGTTGGATGGCGCCGAGGCCGTCGGTCAGTGAGTGGTGAAGTTTGAGCAGGTATGCCGCGCGCCCACCCTCCAGCCCCTCGATGAGCGTCCCTTCCCAGAGGGGACGGGTGCGATCGAACGGGGCCATCGCCAGGGTCTGCACGAGCTCCATGAGGTCGGCCATCGACCCGTCCGGGCCGACGTGCATCCGACGCAGGTGGTAGGTCAGCGCGAAGTGCGGATCGGTCCGCCACACGGGCGGGCCGGTGGGAACGATCGGCTCCACGACCCGTTGCCGGGAACGTGGCACCAGCGACGTGGCCCACTCGTGAGCGGCGACCAGCCGATCCCACTCGGGCACAGTGTCCAGGATGAGCAGGCTGCAGATCGTCGAGGACTGCTGCGGGTGCCGCTCGGAGCGCCACATCGTCGTCTCGAGCTCGTTCATGCGGTCGTCCTGCGCCCAATCCCGTTCCGGGCCAGGCTCGTCCGGCAAGGAACCGGGTCCGCGCGGGGTGGCGTTCATCGGGCACCCGGCCAGTCGGCCAGCGTCGCGGCGAAGCGGTCACGCAAGGCAGTCACCTGGGCGTCGAGGTCCTCGACAGTCCAGTCGTCGATCGGATCGAGAACCGCGATATCGACGTTGCCAGGCCGAAGCACCCGGCCGTGCCGCGGCAGGATCTCGCCGGTGTTTCGCAGGACGATCGGCACGACAGGCACCCCCGCTTGGATCGCCAGATGGAAGCCGCCCTTGCGGAAGCGGCCGAGCACCTGCGTCGTCGAGCGAGTGCCCTCGGGGAAGATGAGCAGCGACGTCCCGCCCCGGATCCGGGAGACAAGAGCATCGAGCGTCGCGCGGGACTGCTCGGAGTTGCTCCGGTCGATGTATGCCGGTTCCAACAGCAGGCTGCCGACCAGACTCCGCGGGTCGAACCGCGCTTCCTTCTTGGCCACGACGGTGAACTCACCGTGGATGAGGGTCGCCGCGACCAGGGGGTCGACGGAACTCTGATGGTTGGCGACATAGACCGCCGGCCCGTCCGGGATCTTCTCCTCGCCGACGACGCGCAGGTGCACGCCGGCGAGCCGCAACGCACTCTGGCAGGCCAGGCCGATGCCGACGTTGATCCCTCGCTGGCGATTGCCGCTGACCAGGCCCCAGGCCACCCCCGCAGCGGCGCCGGCGTTGAGGCCACTGAGGGCAGCAACCGTGCGCACCATGTCGGTCGGGCTGACGCCACTCGGGTCGCGCAGCATGACGACCGGCCAGCCGAAGGTCTTGGCCGCTCCGCGCAGCCCCGGATGCGGATTGAGCGCGATCGGCGACCCGACAGCCCCGAGGAACGCGACATCCTCGGCACCGTTGCCGTAGGCGAAGCTCGCCTTGAGATCGATGTCATGAGACCGGGCGAAGGACCGCACCCCGCTGGCCTTCTGGGTGCCCCACAACAGGCGCCCGTCCAACTCGCCCGTGAGGATGCCGTCCTCGACGGCCAACTGGGTGCAGACGAGGTGGTGGATGCCCAAATCGGTTGCCACCGGCTGAATCTGGTACTTACTCGCCGCCGAGGCGATGACGACCGTGTGGCCCCGACGCTGGTGGGCGCGCACGAGTTCACGTGCCTCGGGGCGGATCGTCCCCGCGATCTTCTGGACGAAAAGTCGCTCGCCCAACTCGGTCATCGTCTCTTCGCTCTGGCCGCGCATCGCGGCATACCCCTTGATGGCCCCTCGCGTCGGCTCCCCGCCGAGGTACGTGCCGTCGATGACCGCGACGAAGGTGCGCATGAAGTGCCCCAGGTCGACCTCGCGGCTCTTCACCCGATCGGTGAAGAAGGTGCTCGCGGTGTAGCCCGAGACGAGGGTGCCGTCGAGGTCGAAGAAGGCGCCGACACTCGCCCCCTGCGGTGCGGTCTCGATCCGCGCGAGCTGCTCAGCGAAGTCCACGGGCGCTCCTGCTGGCCTGAGTGATGCGGGCGATAGTGTCCAACTGCGTTGCCACGTCTTGGAGTTCGACGAGGAAGGCCGCCCGCCGCGCCCCCAGCGATTCGCCCGGGTATGCCGTGTCGGCACCTTCGCCACCCAGCAGACCGCGGTGGCGCGCCAGGCGCAGACCGGTGCGGTACAGCTCGAGCGACACCGACTCGGCGCTGGCGATCCGGCGTTCGAGCTCCCACTGCTGGCCGACACGGAGGGCCTCGTCGAGCACATCGGCCTCATTGACCGCTGAATCTCCAGCTGCCGCAAGGCGATCGGCGACCACGAGATAGGCGTCGACGAAGGGTCTCAGCACCAGATTGGCGACATACAGGTCGCTGCCGTCAAGAAGCGCCCGAGCCGAGTCGAGGGTCAGCGCCCCGGCCCCGCCGGGAGCCATGAGGGCCAGCTCAGCGCGCAACTCACGCTCGAAGTCGTCGCGGCCGGGGAAGAAGAACTCGAACTTGAGCAGGTCACGCAGCGCCTTGGCCCGTTCCCAGGCGGCGCGTTCGACGTCGGCGCCCTCGCCTGCAGCGATGGCATCCAGGAGCGCGACCTCGCCGATGGCTCGGTCGACGAGGATGTGGATGACGGTGTTGCGATAGAACGCGGCGACGAGATGCTGGTCGGGGGCGATCCGCCAGACCGGCTCGGTGCCGGCCTCGAAGACCGTGAGCACCCCTGAGGCGACAAGCTCCTGCAGGGCCCGACGGATCGTCGAACGGTCGGTGAGGTTGGCCGCACCCGCGACCGGCCAGCGGCGATCGCGGATATAGCGCGCAAGCGGCTCAACGGTGTCGAGCACCCGCTCGAAGGTGAGCGCCCGGTCGGCCCCGAGGAGCGCCAGGCAGACCACCGCCACCGTCGTCACTGGCGTCGCCCGGTTGATCCGGTGGCTGGCGTCGATGGCGACCCGCT
>Ga0208564_1002279_pt1 | contig 15331 bp, 14 predicted proteins | sample AD_UKC073_MetaG_FD_184439 | JGI IMG/M metagenome (GOLD analysis project Ga0208564, IMG submission 184439) | Active sludge microbial communities of municipal wastewater-treating anaerobic digesters from USA - AD_UKC073_MetaG (SPAdes) (version 2) | ecosystem: Engineered > Bioreactor > Anaerobic >... | reverse complement strand
GAAGCTAAGTGGATGCCGTAGTTATTATTTGAAGTATATGTTGTATTGTTCCCGTCAATCTGCAGATTTTCAACCCGACAACCTTGAACCGAGGTAAGAGCAATAACACCCTCACTAAAAGAACTATCCCACATCCTCTTTAGTATAGTGGCATTACCATTACCTCTAATAGATACATTATCCTTATTAACACGGATTCTACCAGTAATATTATAAGTTCCATCAAGGATAACGATTTCGCCGCCAGTTGCGGGCAAAGCGTTTATTGCATTATTTATTTCTACTTGGTCATTTGTTCCATCACAGAGATAATCACAATCTTTTTCTGTCCAACCAGATGTTGATGTACCGATTACAAATCTCGCTGTTTTTTTATGTTGCGTTCCATCTGACAAATGCCCATTCAGCCTCTCATGATTATCCAGTGTATTCCCTTCGATTCTGTTGAAATCATCAGCAGAAACTAGCATATTCGCGAACCACTGCTTAATACCGTTCCACATCTGCTTTCCTCCCTTCCATGCTCACCTTCAACCCTCCGTCATACTCGATATTCTGCATAGTTATAAAGAAATCCTCTCCCCCGTATTCATCAACTATTCTCACTCTATCTCCAAGTAATAACGCTGGATTACCTCGCCACTCTACAGTCAAATCTCTTCGCGGTTCTTTGAAATACGCAAGTAGATTATCTGCTATCTGCTGTGCCTGTTGTCTAGTTTGTACAAGTGGATTCTTCGGAAATGTATATTTAATCCTGCCATTTTCTCTTATGCTATCGTCATCTTTTGTGACTATTTTTTCAGCACCTTGTACCTTGAGTGGTTTCGCGTTGATGACAAGTTCAAATTCCCCTGCTACGCTACTTGTTACCTTGACATCAGCACCCCAGGAGTAATATGTTATATCTGATATTGTTCCTGTTCCTTCGATACTTGCTGTCGCCTCTATGCACGGTTCAACATTGTAATATGCTGTGAAGGATATCGTCTCACCTGCATCGATGCTGACTGGTTCATTAGACCGATAGACTTCTTCTGTCGGTGCTAGCCTTAATGGCTGTGTCTCAACTTCGATGTAATTTGCTATCTGCATATAGTTGTAGGGATTATCCTTCATGAAATAATCATCACGTGTAATGACTATGTCTGGCTCTGTTTTGCTCTGTAGATAGCTATATCCTTCCAGCCGGATTAATCCATCCCTATCACAATAGCATTGGCCTAAGCAGGCCTCTGCTATCTTCCTGAGTGCCTCTCTGTGGCTCTGTGGCGTGAAATAAGCATATGGTATAACTATATTTTGTAATTCTTCATCTACAAAGTACTCCTCCGGCTCTAACCCGTAATCTTCTAACACATCTATAGCAAGCTCATACAGTGTTACGTTTTGCCTTACTTGACTATTACTATATGTTGACTGAGCAAGGAGTTCTAGTCCGTCTCTGCCTGTTGTCTGTACGTATATTTCCCCTTCTGGTGCGGTCCAATCTCCGCTCCAAAAGGTGCCAAGCGGGACCCATTCTTTAATTTCTGTATCATAAAAAGGAGCATTGGAATTATACCATGCCTTAATTTCCTCTTCTGTGGCAGCATATGGAAGGATGAGGAGTTCGTCGAAGAGGGCACCATAGTTAGTCACGGTAGGCAATGCCGAAGGCAAGGAGTCCGGCTCAACGTACTGGCGCTCGCCGATAAACTCACCATTCACGTAGTAGCGATATACGCCAGCGTCAGTATCCCAGGTCAGCGTGTGCATGGCCCATTGACCTGCAACTATAGTACCAGTAGGCGCACTGGGGCCACTATTATCAGGCCCGAAATCCCACTTCGAAAACCCTCTTGCGTCGAAGAACAGAAGAAATCTACCCGTAGAGAGGTACATCAAGAAAAAGTTGTTAAAATCAACAACAGCGTGCGGGTTAATCCACACAGAGAGAGTGCCGCGCTTCTTGTCAAGAAGCTGGGGATAACGCAATACTCCCCACGCCCTCGTCCCGTCCACAAAAGAAGTTGCGAAGGGCTTGGCTTCAAACTGGATATCGGATATCTCAAGCAAAGTGTATTGCCCTGTATTTACTATAATTGAAATAGATGGAGTTAAACTGGTATTATTGCCACTGTTGACTGTCAGTGAGACGATTTTGCCTACATCGGCAGCGGTGATATGTCTTTCAATTAGGATTGACCCATTATCGCCCTGTCTCACCCCAACCCATATTTCGTGCCCTACAACACACTGCCTCACTCTAAAGGAGAATGTATACTCAGTGTTTGGCGTAACGTTTTGCACCCATGGCCAATAATATTCGTACTGATTGTTTGCTGTGCCGGTCGCTTCCACCTTCCAGTGATGATTGCTATACACTGTTCTCTGGCACCAGTCAAAAGACTGTCCCCAGTTTTCTCTAAACCATCTTGGGGAAGGTATTAAATTCGTCGTCCCCTCTTCCACTGCTACTGCTCCACCGAATTTGCCTTCATTTGGTCTAAGTGTATATACTGCACCTGATAATGGCTGAATACCATCTGTGCTGACGACCGAACGGTCAAAATGCCACAGGTGGCCACCTATTGGTTTAGGATTAATTATTTGTGCAGGTTCGCCCCTTAGCCATGCTTTAATTCGCCTATTCGGTTTTAACAACTGATACAAAGGACTCTGCCTATTTCCTGCATCAAACCTGCCATTTTCATTGACTAATCGTATATCAATTTCATTAGATGATATGTTTCCGACAGGTAGACTACCTTGACTAACCTCCCGTTCTTCGAGGAGATTAATAAGTAGAATATCGTCTGTCTCATAAGTTTCCTGTATTAAGGTGAAAAACTCTAATATCTTAACTTGTCTATTAGCGTGAGACCACTTCGTGATGATTAATTCCATTTTTGTAATCTCATTGACACGTTCAATATCAGTAGACCAGAATATTTCTGTATTACCTGTTACAGTTTCTGTGTACATGAGTGTATCATTGCTATATAGATTAATTTCAAAATTAACAGGCCATTCTTTACGTTTGTTATCTGCTATAACCTGTAAGCTATGTATAGGGCGGGGGGCAAAAGTAACCGATAGCGTGGGATAAGGTGCTGTGTAATTTCCACTACTATCTGATAACTGGCTACCCCACCAGCCCATTTGCAATTGTTCCGATTCCTCCGGTGTTGGTGCTAATACATATGTGCCATCTAATACCCAGGAACCGTCAAGAGACGCTATTTTCCCATAAGGTTCCTGAATACTATCGGCAACCTGCTCTGGATATGAATAATTAGCGTTTTCGCTGGTAGATACTTGTATTGACTGGTCAATGAACGGATCGGCATAGTCAACCTGTATTTTAGCATGTATCCGGCGAGATTGTGCTTTCATTTGATTATGGAAATCTTGGCTAACTGGATACATGGTTATACTTCCTCCAGTACGATTGTAATATCTTTAGTGTATTCAGGTTTTGGGTTATAGACACTGCGTGGTAGAGATTGTATATATACTTCGACAGAATGAATTCCTGTAACATCCTCATACTCAAAGGTAACTGGTTCCCCAGTTCTATATGCATTGATGAAGGTTAAGGCATCAGCAGGCAGAAGGCCAGCATAAGACAGAGTAAAAGTTTTCTTAATTGCAATTATATCTTTTACAAGTTTACCGCTGACAGTTCTTTCTGCTCTGGATATTTCTATTTCATCGATTTGGACATCTGTTTCCGGAATTGGTATCTTGGTTCCGTTAAGCTTAAGATTTATCATGCCTGACTCACCCCTAACCTCAAGTTTTCCTGTATCCTAATGCTTTGTAGTTTCCGCTCAAGTTTTTTCAGCCCTAAATCATCAGCGACAAGTGTTCCTATTTGCAATTTGACTTCAATAGGTCTCTGAGCTACAACTTGCTGTTGTGGCATATTTGCTGCTATAGCCTGGCCTAGTACAGATAGAGTATTTTTGTTCAGAGGCAATACAGCTTCATCGTCTTTGCCTTCGCCTATCAGTGCCAAAGTGGGACCTGTTACAATCCCGCCGGTCGCGAGGCCTCGAATTACTGCTTTTATGGCCTCAAAAGTCGCCAACGCCGGTGCTACAGCTGCGGCAATTTGCGGTATCCAGGCAAGGGAGGCGCCAAATGTTGCAGGGGCCTGAGCCCAGGATATTGCTATACCTGCCAGCTGTTGAGCAATTACTTGCTGTTCCAAAGTGGTTATTATATTTAGCAGCATTTCTTTGAGCGCTTCTTTTAATGTTTTTTGTCCAGATACAACTGAATCAGCAAATGATACTATAGCCCTTGCAGCACTTTTTGAGGCCTGTTCTGTATTGTTTTTGAGCTCTTTCATGTATGCAACCACAGTATCTTTCCAGGTGCCGATTATTGTTGACATTGTGTCGCCATAGCCTTTATAGAATTTTGCCTGACTTTTCATTAATTCTCGTTCTTTGATAGCATAATACTCAAGTATAGCCTGCTTCGAAGCCCCTAATTCTTTAGCTCTTGCAAGGGCTCTTTGTTTTTCTCTTTCTAATAATTCTTCTCTAGTTGCAGTTAATTCAAATAACTTATCCTGCCATGACTGTTCAAAATCAGTTCTAATTTTGTTCTTTTCTTCTGCAGCTCGTATTTCGGCTTCAATTTCTCTCTGCCTGGCCTCTTCTTCTTTACGACGTTGTTCTTCCCGGATCTGTTGTTCTTTTTTGCTATAGTATTCAATTATCGCGGTTTTGTCAGCTCCTAGTTCTTCAGCTTTAGCCAAGGCTTCTTCCTTTTCTTTTTCCAGTTTCTCTAACCTGCTAGCAGTCAATTCAAATAACTTATCCTGCCATGACTGTTCAAAATCAGTTCTAATTTTGTTCTTTTCTTCTGCAGCTCGCATTTCGGCTTCAATTTCTCTCTGCCTGGCCTCTTCTTCTTTACGACGTTGTTCTTCCCGGATCTGTTGTTCTTTTTTGCTATAGTATTCAATTATCGCGGTTTTGTCAACTCCTAGTTCTTCAGCTTTAGCCAAAGCCTCTTCCTTTTCTTTTTCCAGTTTCTCTAACCTGCTAGCAGTCAATTCAAAGAGTTTTTTGTTCCACTGCTGTTCAAATTGTTCTCTGAGTTTAGCTCTTTCTTCAGCCTCTTCTTCAACAATCTCAGTCTGTTTTTCCTCTTCCTCTGCTGTAACATCAGTTCTGTATTGATTTTCATCAAGTGTAATAGTTGACTGTTGTTTTTGCCCATCTTCGACTATTTCAACTTGTTCATAAGTTTCTTCTTCAATAGCCTTTGTCTGGCCTTTTATTGAGGCTATAACACCTTTTACATCGTTTGCAATTGCTGTTCCCATATCTCTAAAAGCTACTTTTGTTCCTTCTATAGCCATAGAGACTCTTTTCCCGTTTTCTTCTGCCGCTTCTTTTAGCTCTGCAATTTTAGCAGCTGAAGCATCTGCACTGTTAGATATATTATCTTTTAACCCTTTAAATTTATCTCCTATTCCAAACGGGAGTTTTTCAAGCACTCCCAGTTTTTCCAGCATTGCGTCAATAACATTCAGGACTGTTGCTTTCATTTCTTCAAAAACTATTGCAATATTTAGACCCAATTGTTTTGCAGAGGCTTTGATAAGCTCCCAAATGTTTATGAGTGCATTTTTCGTTTCGTTCCAGTTTCGATATACTTCAACGGCAATAGCTGCAAAAGCCGCTACACCAGCTACAGCTGCAACTACTGGCAAAGATATGCTTGTGATAGCCGGAATAAGCGTCTTGCTGATAAACGCGGAGAGTTTGCCAAAGGCCTGCACAACAGCCCCCGCTCCTGTGGCCATTTGACCAATCAGAAGTAGAACGGGGCCTAGAGCCGCAGCAATCCCGCCGACCACGACAATGGTCGTCTTGAGCTTAGGGTCCAATCCAGCGAGCCTGTCCGCAAACTCGCCTATCTTCTCAATGACAGACAGCAAAGGCGGTAACAGAATCTCCCCAAAGGTAATGGCAACCTCTTGGAGCTTATTACGCATGATTTCTATCTTAGACGCTGTGGTCTCATACCTCTGTGCAGCTTCATCGGTAAGCGCCGTATTCTCTTCCCACGCCTGGGTACCGAGTCGAATTGACTCAGTGAACAAATCACCAGCGCCGGCAGCACGGAGTAAAGCATCCCGCATCCTAACTTCGGTGATACCCATATCATCCAGCACTTTAATGGCACTGATTCCTTGCTCTTCAGTCCGCTGTAATCCGCTAATGAAGGCTATGAGGGCCTCCGCAGCGTTTTCGCGGAATTGTCGAGCAAATTGGTCCGCGCTCATGCCAGCAACAGCGGCGAACTGCTCCAACTTCTCGCCACCAGTCTCGGCTGCCAGCTGCATATTGACCATTACCTTGCTAAATGCCGAACCGCCAGCCTCAGCAGCGATACCTACGGAGGATAGTGTGCCGGCGAGAGACAATATCTCAGCTTCAGTCATTCCGACCTGTTTTCCGGCTCCGGCTAGGCGCAGCCCCATTTCAACGATTTCTGCTTCAGTGGTCGCCAAATTGTTGCCCAACGCCACGATAGTGGACCCCAGCCTGTCGAACTCGGACTGAGGCATCTGTGTAATGTTGGCCAGGCGAGCGAGAGATGTAGCCGCCTGCTCGGCACTCATATTCGTACTCTCGCCCAGGTCAATCATGGTCCGCGTAAAGCCAAGTATATACTCATTGGCTATACCTAGCTGACCGGCCGCCTCGGCCACTCCTGCGATTTCGACAGCAGAGGCTGGAATTTCCCTGGCCATATCGCGAATCCCTTTGGAGAGAGCGTCGAATTCTTGTTCTGTCGCATCTACCGTCTTACGAACTCCTGCAAAAGCGCTTTCAAAGTCAACGGCACTCTTAGCAGCAACACCACCAAGAGCCGCCAGTGGGGCAGTTAGGCGGGTGCTCAAGGTCTTGCCTACGTCTGTAAGTTTCTTGCCCGCGTCCTGCAGCTTTTTACCCATCTCCTGCGTACGCTGATTGAACTCGTGGTTCTGCAGGTTGACCGCCTTTAACTGTTTCTCGTAGTTTTTTAGCTGACTTTCTGTCTTGATAAGCTCGCGCTGGAAGGCTCGGTATTGCTCTTCACTAATCTTACCTTCCTGAAACTGCTGATTTACCTGTGCCTGAGCTTCCTTTAGCCTATTCAGTTTCTCGCGAGCATTTTCAACTTGATCGGCAAGGAGTTTTTGTTTCTGCGCCAAAAGCTCGGTATCGTGGGGATTGAATTTGAGCAGCCGCTCAACTTCCCGCAGCTCCTTGGATATTTCTCGTGATGTTTTATTGACATCCTTCAACGCCGCATCAAGCCCTGTGGTATCTGCGCCTATTTGGACTGTGATTCCACGTATTGTCGCTATGATAATCACCCCCTTGGGGCTATGATAATAGCCTGTCTATGTCTTCCTGAGTAGCTTGCCTTGTACCGCTATTTTTCTTTTTGCCAATATGAATATCAATCATTTCAATAAAGTCCCGTACTCTCAATTCATTAAGCTCTGAAAACGACAATCCAAGGTGCTTTGCATTTGATAGTAAAATTAAATCAAGCCTATCAGATATAGGCTCATTCTCCCTTTGTTTTGCTTCCTCCAGCTCCTGCGGAACGAAAAAACCCGTTTGTAGCTTCCTCTACTACGTCCAACCAAAGCTGTTGGTCTGCAAAGTCTATTCCATCCAACCCTGCCAGCCACTTTTCAAAATCAGGGAATTGTTTGCCAAAGTTATCTGCTTTGTTCATTGCATAGATAAGCTGTAATATCTTGATAGAGTCAAAGCCGGTAAAATCTCCACCGGCCATGCCAGCCATGTCCTGAAAGCTAACTAAATCTTCGATTAAGTCCTTGTCAAAAGCCTGTCTGTAATACAAAAGGGCCAAAGGTGATGCCTTCAGCCCTATCTCTTTATCCCCTATTTTAACTGTTCTCATGCAATACCTCCTCCCCCTGGTTCTGTGATTGTGTCGGGCAATGTTACTGTATCAAAGAAAGCGTCATATACCGCCTGATTGGTTTCATTAAGTTCGATAACTCCCTTGATTAGCTTATTATTCTCAAGCGGGAGTATCGTCAGGCTTACAGTGTCAGTAGTAGGAGTCACGCTTGCTTCAGTAGTACTGCTTTCCTGCCCAGGCCTGCTGGCTTTGCAGCGATAATATACAAACCGCCTATTTCTCTTGTCGCCCTGGATTTGCCCCATTAAGGCAAATTCCTTCGGCTCATCGTCAGCAGACTCTACCAGCATTCCGTTTGAATCAATTGTCATCCCTAACATTTCTGCAAGGATATCGTCAGGGATATTAGCTACTTCCAATTCCCCAGTATAACCGTTGTTTGTTGTATGAGTGAAATATTTAGTATTGTCAGCATAAAATTCTGATTCCTCTCCCTCTGGAGATGTTGAAAAACTTACTGCCCCCTTTATTGGGATTGGAGTATCCCAAGAAGGATTTTCTGGTGTTGACTCATCAGAGAAAAAAGCAACATGGACCTGTTCAAGCCCGTATTTCACTTTGTTTACACTCATTTAGTTCAACCTCCTATTATTTGAAATTCATAAATAACCTGATATAAGTCTTCACTATCTAAAAAAGTCTCCACTTTGGTATAAGGAAGACGTAATTCTTTAAGTTTGTTTTCGATTTTTTGTTCATCAGGCGGATACTTTATTGAGTTATAATATTCAAGCTGATATTGCCCTACATCTTGATAGTTTTGGTTATCGGCTATCATGTCGTTATTATAAGCAAAGTTAACTGTGCAAAAAGGTATTGGCGGTTTAGACTTAAAACTTCCGTAGGTACAGGAAAAACCCAGGGCTTTTATTTCATTTATTAGATCCATGTAAGTCATAGCTAACCACCGCCATTTTTGATGATTTTTTTAATCCGCTTCTCCATCTCCGGTACATGCCGGTCATAAGCAGGCCTTAGATGCGGTATAGCTGGGGCGCGGCTGCCATCTGCGTTTGCATGTCCAAATTCAAGGAGATGCACTATACCGGGTTTTTCTTTGTTATATATGGTGTACTTTATCTGACCGCTGGCTGTGCTCTTCTTTCTGGCCCAGCCTTTTTTATATTCTCCTGTCTTTACTGGAGAATTTGCTTTTACTTCGTTTAAAACTGTTCTAGCAGTATTGTTTACTTCCGCCTCTATTGCTTTGCTAACGTCTTCTGTATATTGCTGTATCGCCTGAGTTATTTCAGCAGTTAGATTATCGATACTTACTTTTTTAGCCATTTGCAGCCACCTTCTCACAAGTTAGCTCTATCTCCTCAAAACCTGTTGCATACGTTCTTATGACTTTATATATTTCGCCTTCAAATTCTACTTCTTGCTCGCCTTCATACTCGTAACCATGTATTACAAAAATAATTGAAGGCTTTAGCCCGGTCATAGCTGCATTGTAAAATTCATTCCTACCGATAGATTTCACATTACACAGCACCGGTTTTCTGACCTCAACTGGAACCTGATTACCCCACTCGTCTTCTTCGTAAATATGCCCAATTAAAATTAATTCATGGTCATATGTCATTGTCATCACTTTCTTTATTTGCGTGAATCATCAAATTGTGAAGCCTGAACTGTAAATGTCTTGGCATAGCGCCTTCACTGTCTCTGTTCTGATACCGCCATGTAGAATAATCTACCACAAACATCAAATGATAAGGGTTAGCATCATCAAGCACTAACCCTTGCGCGTCCTCCAATTCTGTTATTACCCCTTGTACGATTGCCTCGATATACGAATCTCTGACGTTAGTTGTAATTCCGAGCCTTGCTTTAACCAATTGTAATACTGTTTCTGTATTCATTACATCACCCCTCAAGGGCGGCGATTATTTCTGCTTTAGTCATTCTATTGTTCAGCCCTTCGATTCCTTTTGCCTCCGCGTATTCCAGCAGTTCTGCTTTTGTCATATTTTCCAGGTCTACTGCTATGGGCTCTACTAAAATACCATGAGCGGTAGAGTTTATTTCCTCATACCGCTCATGAGTTATATCTATTATCTGCCCAGTTTCGTATATTTCTTTTGTATATTTGTCTCTAAATTTCCTTAAAACCTTTACTTTCATTTAATTCAACTCCTTAGGCTTCTTCAGGTTCAGGAGCATCTTCGATAGTTACAAGGACGAATGCCTCAGGCTTAACTGGTTTACCGTCAAATCTGCCTTTTCCTCTAAATGCTGTCTGGTCTTCTGCAAATTTTACATGTATAGAGTTGTCGATAGTAATATTTTCTCTTTCCACAAGTGTGTATTTTGAAAAATCACCGAATAATACTGTATCATCATCAAGGTTGTTATTGAACACTACTCTAAGTCCTACTAAATCAGGCTGTCTTAGGTTTGGTAATTTTCCTACTACGTTACCGTTGCTGTCAACTTGTATGCTGTATTCCACAAGTCTGTTGTAATAAGTTGAACGCTTCATAACTGCTACAATTTCACCTACGCTGTCCTCTCCTGTGTCAATCAATCCAACCTTTTTTACAAGGTTTTTAAGTAAGTTCTCATCTGCTGCAACTTCAACTACATTTGAAGTTGATAAATCAGGACTTGCTGTATTGTCCTCTAATCTAGTTATAATTCCTAAAGGTTGTTTGTTTGCTGTACCAGTTCCATTTAATATAGCTGCATCTAATGCTTTTGCAATAGCTCTTGCGATTTTGTTAGTTACATAGTTATCAAGATTAATAATACTGTCTTGCAATAGGTAGTTATCAACGAAGGTAACTTTACCTACTTTAAAACCATCAAAGTCAATATTTGTAATTGTTCCCACATCCCCAGAAGGAATGGCTGCGCTTTGTTCAATCCATGTTGCTGGAGCAGTGTCTGTATCTACAAGTATTCTAGTGGTCCCCTTTACCTGAATTTTGTCTACCAATGGGTAAAGAGTTGTGTAATCACCCATAATGTCCATAATTCTGTTTACTACAATGTCTGGAATCGTTAGTTCTCCGCCTGTTACAGCTCTTAAGTTCCTGAATTTTTCATAAAATTCTCTGACTTCTTCCCTTTCATAGTATTCCCCTGTTCTAAGTAATTCCCTTACTTGCATTCTGTTCATATTCTCATTTCTCCTTTCCATTTTTTTTGAATCTCTTTTGTCGTTTTTAGGCTCTTTGCTGTTCAGCTCTTCAAGCTCACTTTCCAGCTCAGCAATCTCGCTTTCTAGCTGAGATTTCTTTTCATCCAACTCTTTCTTTTCATCTTCAAGCTTGCTTACTTCTTCCTCTACTGCATTCAACTCTTCGTCTGTTTTAGCCTCATCTAATGCCTGCTCAAGTTCGGCTTCTCTGGTTTTTAAATCTTCTTCTTTTGCCTGCAACTCGGCAAGCTCTACTTTCCTCTGTTCAATTTTTTTGCTTATCATTAATTGTCTTAACATATATTCCTCAACCTCTCTTTCAATTTATTTTTTCTTAATTCAAGTTGTTTTTGTTTGTATTGCTCATAATCTTTTTTTCTAGCGCTTATAGAAGTAGTTGGATAAGCAGGAAATGTTACTGGAGACACTTCTTTTAAGTCAATTTCCCTCAAAATAAACTTAACTGTTCCATCTTCTCTATTCTCTGTCTCTTCTTTGATAATATTAAAGCCAAAACTACAAGCGTTTATGTCTCCTCTTTCTATTCTTGCTAGAATATCCATGGCTTGCTTGTCGTTTTGGTTTATTTTTACTCTACCATATACACCTTTTTCATCTGCTTTTAGTTCAAGTGTTCCGTTGCCTGTTCGACCTAACACAATACTTGTGTCATGATTGAATAAACACCTTATATCGTTATTTTTTAGGCTGTTTACAACTGCTTCAGGAACCACTTCTTCATATACGCCTGGCCATAATTCAGTCTCTTCGTTAAATCTTATAAAGTAACCCTCTATATATCTGTTTTGTTCTTCTTGCCTAACCTTAAAATCTGTTTTAAAATACATTTCTCTAGTTTGCATTTCATCACCTCCTTTAAAGAATATAAAAAGTCTGCTAAAAAATAGCAGACTTTTTATATCTAGTCTTTTTTAGATAACTTATTTTGATTTCCTATATCCTCCAACTTAATATAATTTTCTAATAATATTAATTCACTTAGACCTTCTTTAGGACTAAAACCAATTAAATCTCTTACTTCGTTTCCTGTAACAATCCCTTTTACATATAAATTACTGCCCATTTCCGCTAATTCTTTTAAGTCATATGCATAAAGCGAACGCGGATTAAATTTAAAATATAAATCTGGACTGTATAAAAGTTTTCTTGTTAACTCCTGTTCAATCCCTTTAGCTAGTGGGAGAATTGTAGAATTAATAAAGTTGTTATACTCCTCTTTGTTGTACTCGCCAACACCCAGCATAAAAGCAGGCACTCCAAATATACCTGCTATTGTTCGTTTATCAAGTTCTACTGCCTCGTTTATTGCTATATCTTTTAAACTCAACGGTTTTATCTGCTCTACATCTAGCATTTCAGCAGGAATTATCCAGGGTCGGCCTGCTTTTGTCGTTTCTAGGTATTTCTTAAATACCTCATTTCTACCTTCTTCGCTTGCCAATTCTGCTGTCATAGCATCAACTTTTACAATTAGAGACGGCATGTATTTCCCGCTCATAAAGGCCTTTTTCGTTGCTGTGGCCTGTTTTAGGTTGTCTACTATGTCTTTTATTGCCACTTTATAGCCTGTTCCTATCCACGGACGCAATGGATTGGGATTGATTGTAAAGTGCAATACTTCGTCATACCTGTATGTCTGCCCTTTGTAAATGATATTGTATCCGTCTTCGGTATCGACAAATGATATAGAATGAGGATTAAGCGGTATTAACTCATCTATTAACCCCTCTCTCATCTTTGGATATACAACCGCATTGCCTTCTCCTTCTAATAACATTGTATAAACTATGTTATACATCCATGCTTTTCTTGTCATCAGGCTGTAAGGGTTAATATCAATTTTCCTAGACAATTCATTTCTAATCCTTATATCTCCATCTTCTGTGTTTTGCATCAAATATATAGTCATAGAAGATATAAGGTCTGCTATTTTACTAACAGCTATTTTTACTTCTGGATTGTCGGATAGTTTTGTATATCCTGTAAGTATTGATATATCTTCGCCAGCCATGAATAAACCAATATAATCGGGTTCAGTTCTTGTTTTTATCTTATCTCTCATATTTTTAAACCATCCCATCTACTCACCGCCTTTCAGCCATTTTCTGGCCAATTCACTTTTTTGCATACTCTTTAACATTTGCATTGCTGCAAATACTGTTGCGTCAAATATATCTATCCTTTGTGTAGGTTCTACTTTTTCATATTTTACCGCATCGTCAGTTTGCTCTATTGCTCTTACGTTTTGCACGCAGTATTCAAATGCCTCTGAATGCAGATAATAAAATTTACCATCTTTTACTTTTTTCTCTATTCTTCTAAAACCTTCCGATTTCAAGTAATAAAGTTGTGGAGTATCTTCTATCCTGAACCTGTGCATTTTCATACCAAGAAAGAATTCTCTACCAAATTTCCTGTCAAAACCAATTTGGTCGATTATAAAGCCTTTGTCCCGCATTTCTACAAACCATTTGATTACATCGTCATAGTTTATGGTTGGCGTATTGCACATAGTAAGCCATCCATCATCTTGCCAGCCAAAAAGCGGAATGTTATCCTCTTCGGCTTTTGTATGCGCTGCTACTATAGGAAACCATGCATGGGTTATTGCTATATCTATATCGTTATAGGTACCATATAGTGCCGCTGCAGTTAAGTCGTGCATTTTGGATAGGTCTGCACCACCATACCATTTAATCGGTAATTTAGCCAGTTCCTCTATGGTCCAATTATATCTCCTATCACTAGCCCTAAATTCATCAATGTTGAAGTATGACTTCATTGCACTTGTGTATATGTTTAGCGACTTCGCCAGAAAGTCTTTGCGCTGCTGTGGGTCGTTTTGGGCCTGGAGAGCATCATTCATGATGTCCTCTGGCCGGATAGTCACGCCATAATTCGGATTAGCTTTTTCGTGTTCAATCGGGTTAGTATAATCGACACTACCGTCCTCTTTTTCATCGGCTTTAGTGATAAAAACGAAGTATTGTTCGTCTTTTACGGTGCCATCCAAGATTTTCTGGCAGTACTTCAGCCGGTTATAGCAAAAAGAGTTCATGTTATCCCCGGCCGTGGTAATACCTATCATCAACTTATTTGTATATGCTTTCATGGCTTCTTTGATAACATTGTACTGTTTTGGGGATTTATAGGCATGTAGTTCATCAGCTATAGCCACGTTACAGTTCAAACTATCCTGGGCATCTGGATTTGCTGCCAGGGCCTCAATATGAATACTGCCTTTTCCTATTTCGCCTACAATAGATTTTTCCTGATTGTTGTTTCTAATCCTGAAGTTTTCCTTTTCACCCATCTGGTCAAGATTAAACACAATATAATCAAATGACTGGCTAGCTTGCCTCAATGCCGCACCCACTATATAAACTGTAGAGCCAGATAGTCTTTCTAATAAAGCCAATGCCCAGGCCAATGCTGCAGCCATTCTAGTTTTTCCGTTCTTGCGCGGAACCTTTATAAAGGCTTCTTTAAACCTTCTTATGATCGTGCCTTTATGAAAAAAACCTAGGATATTATAAATAATAAATTTCTGCCACGGCTCTAATAAAAACGGCTCTCCTCTTAACGGAGTGCCGTCTAATCTTTGTCCTTTGTCATGCACAAAGGTTTTTTCTATTATCTGAATGACAAACTCTGCATCCTTAGGGTTGAAATCATAAATAGGGTTTTTTAAATCTTTTTTAAATCGCTCGCAGGCCTGGATAGTTTCTCTACAGGCAATCTTCTTCCCTGTTAGTATATTGTCTACATACTCCATTACCACATCATAATTTTTGTATTTTTTCATTTTTTATCAAGCTCGCTCAACACGCTCGCAAGCTTTGAACCACTTTGTTTTTCTGCCGTTACTTTTTCTAAGGCCCTAGGGTTTAAACATAGCATATTAGAGTATGTAGCAATATCTACTCTAAGTTTTTCTATAGCTGTCAACAGTGGAGTTTTTCTCATGTTAGTAGCTCCAGCTTTGTTGGTGTATTCTTCTTCTACTTTGTATCCGCTGGCTTCAAACTGCTCCATGAATACTTCATACTGGTGCAACATATCTACAAATATATCTATGGTAGTTTTGTATTCTGGTTTATATACTCCAAGCTCTTCCATATGTTTTTTTACTTGGTTTCTGATAGTGTTTTTCTTCCTCGCCAAGCTCATCACCCCACTTTCAAAAAAACTCGCGCACTTGGAAAGAGT
>Ga0208564_1002278_pt1 | contig 15334 bp, 17 predicted proteins | sample AD_UKC073_MetaG_FD_184439 | JGI IMG/M metagenome (GOLD analysis project Ga0208564, IMG submission 184439) | Active sludge microbial communities of municipal wastewater-treating anaerobic digesters from USA - AD_UKC073_MetaG (SPAdes) (version 2) | ecosystem: Engineered > Bioreactor > Anaerobic >... | reverse complement strand
GTAGTCGGCGATGGTGTGGCGGCTCAGGCCCAGCTGCACGCCGATCTCGGGCAGGGTGAAGCCCTTGGCCACGCGCAGCAGCACCTCGCTTTCACGCTCGGTGAGCGACACCGCCGGCATGGCATTGGCCTGCGGCTGGTTCTGGCTGGCGAAGTACTTGATCACCTTGCGGGCGATCGACGGCGACAGCGGCGGCTCGCCCTGGCTGATGCGCTGCAGCTGCTCGGTGATCAGCTCACGCGACTGCTCCTTCAGGATGTAGCCGTAGGCGCCGGCCTGCAGCGCCGGGAACAGGTGCTCGTCGTCGTCGTGGATGGTGACCACCACGCTCTGCGCGTCGGGCTGCACGTCGCGCAGCTTGGCCACCACGTCGGTGCCGCTGCCGTCGGGCAGGCCCAGGTCGCACAGCGCCAGGTCGAAGCGCAGGCTCTGCACCTGCAGCAGCGCGTCCTGCACCCGCGAGCATTCGGTGATGCGGGCATGCGGAAACACCTGCAGCACGAGGCTCTTCAGCCAGGCGCGGATCTCGGGCAAATCTTCGAGCAGCAGGATGTTGTTCATGCGGGACACCATTCGATCGCGGCAAGCAAGCCGCACGCCAGGAATGCTAGCAGCGGCTCAGCGCGGCGTGGTGTGGCGCTCCAGCGGCAACGTGAGGCGTATCACGGTTCCATAGCCCGGGCTCGACTCGACCAGGCACTGGCCCTGCAGCTGCTTGGCCCGGCCCTTCATGCTGGCCATGCCGTGGCCCTTGTCCAGGCGGCCGTCCAGCTCGGTGGGAATGCCCTTGCCGTTGTCCTGCACCACCAGCTGGAAGTCGCCGTTGTCGATGGTGCAGCGCACGCTGCACTGCGAGGCGCCGCTGTGCTTGATGATGTTGCTGACCGCCTCGCGCAGGATGCGCGTGGTCTGCACGTAGGCGCGCGAGGACAGCGTCTGCGGCACTTCCTCGTCGGGCGGCGCGCTCCACTCGCCCTGCACGCCGCTCTGGCTCAGGCGCGACACCACCTCCGCGCGCCAGTCGCCCAGCGCGTCGTTCAGCTTCACCGGCTTGCCGGTGAGGCCGCGCACGCTCAGGCGCATCTCCTCCAGCGCCTCGCGCGCCAGGGTGCTGATGCGCTGGTCGTCGCTGGTGTGCACGATGGTCAGCAGCTTGGCGCCCAGGTCGTCGTGCAGGTCGGCGGCGATGCGCTTGCGCTCGCGGTCGGTCACCTGCTCGACCTTCAGCTCCGACAGCTGGGCGAAGTTGCGCTCGATCTGGGCCGTGGCCTCGCGGATGCGCACCTCCAGCTCGGCCCGGTTCTGCTCGGCGGTCTGGAAGGCGCGGCCATACTGCTGCATCAGCCGCAGGCCCAGCGCCAGGAAGGCCAGCGCCGGCACCAGCTGGGCCACGTGCAGCCAGCGGCTGTCCAGGTTCCAGCCCATGGCGATCAGCTCGACCAGCAGCGACACCGACACCACGCCCAGCAGCGCCGCCATGGTCCAGAACTGCCGGCTGCGGTGGCGCCGCGCCTGCACCAGGTAGAAGCTGGCCGCCACCAGCACCTGCAGCGACAGCAGCACGTACCAGGCGCCCGCGGCCAGATACAGCCGCTGCGGGCCCAGTGCCAGCAGCGTGGCCGGCATCAGCAGGCACTGCAACGGCAGGGCCAGGTCCAGCCAGCGCCGGCGGTGCTTGGCATAGCGCATCAGGAACTGCACCGCCGCCAGCGTGACGAAGGCCATCAGCGCGGCCAGCCCCGTCTCGGTGGTGGCGTTGGCGAACGGCAGGTCGGTGGCCCACAGCCGCGCCAGCAGCAGCGACCAGCTCACCATCAACGCGCCGAAGTAGGCCAGGTAGCTCTGCGCACGGTTGAACCAGCCCATCACGAACATGAAGCTGCCCATCAGCACCAGGGCGCCGCTGAGCACCTCGGGCAGGCGGGTCGCGAACACCAGCCGCCGTGCGTGGTGCGCGGCCATCGCGTCCCAGGGGCCGAACTCGACCGCCGACAGCCCGCCCGCACGCTGGCGCGAGCTGACCTCGGCCAGCGCGTAGCCGCGCACCTGCAGGTCCAGCACGTTGTCGCCGGGGCGCAGCAGCGCCGCGGGCAGCGCCACCAGCTGCGGGCGGTGGCACTGGCGCGAGACGGGCTCGGTGAAGCGGCCGCCCTCGTGCACCGTCTGGCCGTTGAGCTGCGCGGCCATCACGCTGCAGGCGCGCTCGACGTACAGGCCATAGAGGCGGTTGCCGTCCGGCTCGCCCGCGGGCATGGTCAGGGCCAGCCGGTAGGTGACCACGCCGCGCTGCGCGGGGCGGCTGACGGCCCAGGCGTCGGGCAGCGCCACCAGGGGCGCGCCGGCCCAGTCGGCCTCGGGCCGCGCCAGGCCGGGCAGCATGCGCGCCTGGTCGAGCACCCGCACCACGCCGGCGGGCTGCGCCAGCACCGCGCCGCCGGGGCCGGCCAGCAGCCAGGCCAGCAGCAGCAGGCGCAGCGCGGCCAGGGCGCGCCACAGCCGCTGGCGCGTCGGATGCCGGAAGCCGGCGGGCAGGGACAGCCAGGACATGGGCGGCGATTGTGCGGGATGCACCTGGCCGGTGATCGGCGGAGAATCCGGCGCCCGGCCCTCCAGTCCCCGCAGCACCGTGATCCTCCGCCACAGCTTCGAACCCGTCGACAACCAGCGCCTGGCGCACCTCAGCGGCGCCTTCGACGTGCACCTGCGCAGCATCGAGGCGGCCCTCGGCGTGAAGATCAGCCGGCGCGAGGCGGCCTTCCGGGTCGACGGCCCGCGGCCGGCGGCGGCCCGGGCGCTGGCGCTGCTGGAGTCGCTGTACGCGCGGGCGGCGCGACCCATCGGCGCCGAGACGCTGCAGCTGGCCCTGGTCGAGGCCCGCGGCGCGCTGGCAGCGCCGGCTGTGGGCGATGCGCCCGCCCTGCCGCCCGGCGCCGAGGCCATCGCCCTGCACACCCGTCGCGCCGACCTGCGCGGGCGCACGCCCAACCAGGTGCGCTACCTGCACCACATCCTCAGCCACGACATCACCTTCGGCATCGGCCCGGCCGGCACGGGCAAGACCTTCCTGGCCGTGGCCTGCGCGGTCGACGCGCTGGAGCGCAGCGGCGTGCAGCGGGTGATCCTGACGCGCCCGGCGGTGGAGGCCGGCGAGCGCCTGGGCTTCCTGCCCGGCGACCTGGCGCAGAAGGTCGATCCCTACCTGCGCCCGCTGTACGACGCGCTTTACGACCTGATGGGCTTCGACCGCGTGCAGGTGGCCTTCGAGAAGGGCCTGCTGGAGATCGCGCCGCTGGCCTTCATGCGCGGGCGCACGCTGAACCACGCCTTCGTGATCCTGGACGAGGCGCAGAACACCACGCCCGAGCAGATGAAGATGTTCCTCACCCGCATCGGCTTCGGCAGCCGGGCGGTGGTCACCGGCGACGTGAGCCAGATCGACCTGCCCAAGGGCACGGCCAGCGGCCTGGTCGACGCGGCGAACGTGCTGCAGGACGTGCGCGGCATCGCGTTTTCCCACTTCACGTCGGCCGACGTGGTGCGCCACCCGCTGGTGGCGCGCATCGTCGAGGCCTACGACGCGGCCAAGCCGGGAGGCCGGCCATGATCCGCCGCGCCGACCTGCAGCTGTCGCTGCAATTCGCCGACGCCACGCTGCGCCCGCTGCTGCCGCGCCACGCGGTGCAGCGCTGGCTGTGCGCCGCGCTCGACGCGCCGGCAGAGATCACGGTGCGCTTCGTCGGCGACGACGAAGGCCGCCAGCTCAACCGCGAGTTCCGGCAGAAGGACTACGCTACCAACGTGCTGACCTTCGACTACCAGCACGACCCGGTGGTGGTGGCCGACCTGGTGCTGGCCGCCGGCGTGCTGCAGCGCGAGGCCGCCGCGCTGGGCCTGCCCGTGGCCGACCACGCCGCCCACCTGCTGGTGCATGGCGCGCTGCATGCCCAGGGCTGGGACCATGAAGACGATGGCGAGGCGGCGGAGATGGAGGGGCGGGAGACCGCGATCCTGGGCGGGCTGGGGTTGCACGACCCCTATGCCGATGGAAGGGCCTGATCAGCCCTGCCGCAGCTTGCGCGCTGCCTCCAGCGCAAAGTAGGTCAAGACACCGTCCGCGCCGGCGCGCTTGAAGGCGAGCAGGCTTTCCATCATCACCGCGTCGCCGTCGAGCCAGCCGTTGGCGGCGGCGGCCTTGAGCATGGCGTACTCGCCGCTGACCTGGTAGACGAAGGTCGGCACGCGGAATTCGTCCTTCACCCGGCGCACGATGTCCAGGTACGGCATGCCGGGCTTGACCATCACCATGTCGGCACCCTCCGCGATGTCCAGACCCACCTCGCGGATGGCCTCGTCGCTGTTGCCCGGGTCCATCTGGTAGACCTTCTTGTCGCTCTTGCCCAGGTTGGCGGCCGAACCCACGGCGTCGCGGAAGGGGCCGTAGAAGGCGCTGGCGTACTTGGCGCTGTAGGCCATGATCCGGGTATGGATGTGGCCGGCGCCTTCCATTGCCGTGCGGATGGCACCGATGCGCCCGTCCATCATGTCGCTGGGCGCGACGATGTCCACGCCGGCCTCGGCCTGGGTCAGCGCTTGTTTGGTCAGCACCGCCACCGTGGTGTCGTTGACGATGTAGCCGGTCTCGTCGAGCAGGCCATCCTGGCCGTGGCTGGTGAAGGGGTCCAGCGCGACGTCGCACAGCACGCCCAGCTGCGGGAAGTTCGCCTTCAGCGCCCGCACCGTGCGCGGCACCAGGCCGTCGGGGTTGGTGGCCTCGCGGCCGTCGGGCGTCTTCAGCTCGGGCGCGATCACCGGGAACAGCGCCATCACCGGCACGCCCAGCTGCACGCACTGCTCGGCCACGCCCATCAGGCGGTCGATGGTCAGCCGCTGCACGCCCGGCATGCTGGGAATGTCCTGCACGCGGTCATCGCCGTCGTGCACGAACACCGGCAGGATCAGGTCGCTGGGGTGCAGACGGTTTTCGCGCACCAGGTCGCGGGTGAAGGCGTCGCGGCGCAGGCGGCGCGGCCGGCTGGCCGGAAAGGCGGGCAGAGGGGGCAGGGCCATGGCGGGATCGCTCCGGCAATCAGGGATGCGCCAATTCTGCGCTGCCGGCCGGCACGGCCGGCGCCGGGCGCGCATGCGTGTTTGCGTGGATGCAGAGCGGGACTTGCGAAGTCGCCAATCTGCTAATATGAAAGCGGGTGCATGCCGCGAGGTGTGTGCCCCCTGCTTTTCCTCCCTGAGCAGGTGCCTTGGCGTGATGACAGCGACAAGGCTTCCCGCCCCAGTCCCCGTGACTGGGGTTCTTTTTTGGCCGGACGCTCACTTCGGATGCTGGGCCGGCGGCCGGGGCCGTGCGTCGTGATAATGGCGCCATGAGCTCCGCCTACCTGTGGATCAAGGCCTTCCACATCGTCTTCACCGCCAGCTGGTTCGCCGGGCTGTTCTACCTGCCGCGCATCCTGGTCAACCTGGCGATGGTGCCGGCCGACAGCCATGCCGAGCGCGAGCGCCTGCTGCTGATGGGCCGCAAGCTGGACCGCTTCGCCACGCTGCTGATGGTGGTGGCGCTGGCACTGGGCCTGTGGCTGTGGTTCGGTTTCGGCGCGGCGCGCTTCGCCGGCAGCGGCTGGCTGCATGCCAAGCTGGCCCTGGTGGCGCTGGTGATCGGCTTCCAGCACATGAGCCGCGCCCACCTGCGCCGCTTCGAGTCCATGGCCAACCAGAAGAGCCACCGCTGGTTCCGCGTCTTCAACGAGGTGTCGGTGCTGCTGTTCATCGGCATCGTCGTGCTGGCGGTGGTCAAGCCCTTTTAGGCGCGCCGGGGCCATGCGCAGCAGCCCCGCCATGGCGCATGCCACCGGTGTCTCGCGCAGCTCGGCCGTGCCGCTGGCCTGGGCCTGGGCCGGGCTGATCGTCTACGCCAGCCTGTTTCCGTTCGACGGCTGGCGCTGGCCGCCCGGGGCGCAGGCGTGGCAACTGTTGCGCCTGGCCTGGCCGCGCTACTTCATCCCCTTCGACATCGCCGGCAACCTGCTGGCCTACGCGCCGCTGGGCGGCCTGGCGGCGCTGGCCGCGCTGCGGCACGGGCGGGGTCCCTGGCTGGCGCTGGCTGGTGCGGTGCTGCTGGGCAGTGCGATGTCGTATGCGATGGAAGTGGTGCAGCACCTGCTGCCGCAGCGCGTGCCCTCGCTGCTGGACTGGGTGCTCAACAGCGCCGGCACGCTGCTGGGGGCGCTGCTGGTGCTGGCCGGCAATGCGCTGGGCCTGCTGCGCCGCTGGCAGGCGGCACGCGACCGCTGGCTGGACACCGGCAACGCCGGTGCGCTGGCGCTGCTGGTGCTGTGGCCGGTGGCGCTGCTGTTTCCCACCCCGGTGCCGCTGGGCCTGGGCCAGGTGGGCGAGGTGCTGCGCGATGCGCTGTCTGCCTTGCTGGTCGACGTGCCCTGGGCGCAGCCGCTGGCCGACTGGCTGGTGCCGCCCACCGACCCCGTGGCACCGCTGTCGCCGCAGGCCGAGGCGCTGGCGGTGATGCTGGGCCTGCTGTCGCCTTGCCTGCTGGCCTTCTCCGCAGCGCGGCCGGGCTGGCGCCGGCTGGGGCTGGCGCTGGGTGCCGCAGCGCTGGCCATCGGCGCCACCACGCTGTCGACGGCGTTGAACTTCGGCCCCGACCATGCCCTGGCCTGGCGCACGCCCGGCACGCTGGCCGCCCTGGGCGTGGCCCTGTTGCTGGCGCTGGCGGCGCTGTGGCTGCCGCCGCGGCTGGCCGGCGCGCTGGCCCTGGTGGCGCTGACCGGCGGCGCGGTGCTGGTGCACGGCGCGCCCACCGATCCCTACTACGCCGACAGCCTGCAGGGCTGGGAGCAGGGCCGCTTCGTGCGCTTCCACGGCGTGGCGCAGTGGCTGGGCTGGCTGTGGCCCTATGCGGCCATGGGCTGGCTGCTGGCCCGCGTGGGCCGGCGCTGAGCGCGCCATCCCGGCCGCTGCACGCCCAGGGTTTCCCCGGGCGCTCTCTACAATCCCGGGCGATGAGCTATTACAAGCACCACATCTTCTTCTGCCTCAACCAGCGCAGCAATGGCGAGGCCTGCTGCGCCGACCATGCGGCGCAGGCCGGCTTCGACCACTGCAAGCAGTCGGTGAAGAAGGCCGGCCTGGCTGGCGTGGGCGGGGTGCGGGTGAACAAGGCCGGCTGCCTGGACCGCTGCGCGGGCGGCCCGGTGGCCGTGGTCTACCCCGACGAGACCTGGTACACCTTCGTCGACAACAGCGACATCGACGAGATCGTCGAGTCGCACCTGAAGCAGGGCAAGCCCGTCACCCGGCTGATGCTGGCCCCCGGCGTCGGCCGCTGACCCGGCGATGAAGCCCGACACCCAGCGCTCCAGCATCGCCGGCCCGGGCGGCGCCGTGGAATGCGCGACCGACCTGCCCGCCGACGCGCCGCGCGGCACCGCGGTGATCTGCCACCCGCACCCGCAGTTCGGCGGCACGCTGGACAACAAGGTGGTGCAGACGCTGGCAAGGGCGGCCGTGCAGCTGGGGTACCGGGCCGTGCGCTTCAACTTCCGTGGCGTGGGCGCGTCGGCCGGCACCTGGGACGAGGGCCGCGGCGAGATCGACGACGCGCTGGCGGTGGTGGCCGCCGAACGTGCCGCACGCCCCGATCTGCCGATCCTGCTGGCCGGCTTCTCCTTCGGCGGCTACGTGGCCGCCCATGTCGCCGACCGCCTGCAGGCTGCCGGCACCCCGGCGCAGCGCCTGCTGCTGGTGGGCCCGGCGACCAGCCGCTTCACGCTGCCGGCGGCGGTGGCGCCCGACACCGTGATCATCCACGGCGAGGCCGACGACGTGGTGCCTTTGCAGGCCACGCTGGACTGGGCGCGGCCGCAGGTGCTGCCGGTGATCGTGCTGCCCGGTGTCGGCCATTTCTTCCACGGCCAGCTCACCCTGCTCAAGCAGCAGGTTGTTCAAGCGCTCGGCGGCTGAACTCCTTCTCCTCTCTTCCGGACCCTGATGAACCGTCTGCTGCCCAAGCTGCTGGCCCTGTTGCTGGCCGTCGCCCCGTTCCTGAACGCCAGCGCCCAGGCGCCCGTGCCGCCCGAGATCGCCGCCAAGGCCTACCTGCTGCTCGATGTCGCCAGCGACCAGGTGCTGGCCGAGCGCCAGGCCGACGCGCGGGCCGACCCCGCGTCGCTGACCAAGCTGATGACCGCCTGGCTGGTGTTCGACGCGCTGAAGGCGAAGAAGCTGACGCTGGAGCAGGCGCTGCCGGTGTCGTTGCGCGCCTGGTCCGAGCGCAAGGGCGGCGGCTCGTTGATGTTCATCGACACGACGATGACGCCCAAGGTCGACGAACTGCTGCGCGGCATGATCGCCGTCTCGGGCAACGACGCCGCAGTGGCGCTGGCCGAGGGCGTGGGCGGCACGCTGGACGGCTTCGTCGGCATGATGAACCGCCAGGCCCAGGCCTGGGGCCTGAAGAACACCCAGTTCAAGAACGTGACCGGCCTGACCGAGGCCGGCCACTACAGCAGCGCCCGCGACCTGTCGGTGATCGCCGCACGCATCGTGCGCGACTTCCCGGAGTACTACGCTGCCTACTACGCGCTGCGCAACTACACCTACAACGGCATCAAGCAGGACAACCGCAACATGCTGCTGGGGCGCGACGCGTCGATCGACGGCATGAAGACCGGCTACACCGACGCCGCCGGCTACTGTCTGGTGGCCAGCGCCCAGCGCGACTTTCCCAACGGCAAGCGGCGCCTGATCAGCGTGGTGATGGGCACGGCCTCGCGCGAGGCCCGCGCCGGCGAGAGCCAGAAGCTGCTGAACTGGGGCTGGACGGCCTGGGACGCGGTGCGCCTGTTCGACGGCGGCAAGGCCGCCACCACGGTGCCGGTGTGGAAGGGCGCCCAGCCCACGGCGGCGCTGGGTGCGCAGCAGGCCATCGTCGTCACCGTGCCCAAGGGCGAGGGCGACAAGCTCAAGACCGCCATCGCCCGCACCGACCCCCTGGTCGCGCCACTGGCCCAGGGCCAGAAGGTGGGCACGCTGGAGGTGAGCACCGCCGCCGGCGCCAAGATCGCCAGCGTGCCCCTGGTGGTGCTGCAGGCCGTGCCCGAGGCCGGTCTCTTCGGCCGCGCCTGGGACTCGATCCGGCTGTGGATCAAGTGAGGCCCGGCTCGCCTGGGCTAAGCTGACGCCGAACCCCCGCTGAAAGGCCCGCCATGACCACCGCGCTGCCCGACACCCTGTGCCACCTGAACGGCCAGACCCTGCCGCTGCGCGACGCCAAGGTCTCGGTGCTGGACCGCGGCTTCATCTTCGGCGACGGCATCTACGAGGTGATCCCGGTCTATGGCCGGCGCTGCTTCCGCTTCGACGAGCACATGGCGCGGCTGGGCCGCAGCCTGGGCAAGCTGCGCATTGCCAACCCGCATGGCCGCGACGGCTGGCTGGCCCTGGTGCGCGAGCTGATCGCCGCCCAGCCGGCCGATGACCAGCTGGTCTACATCGAGATCACCCGCGGCGTGGCGCTGCGCGACCACGTGATGCCCGAAGGCATCGCGCCCACGGTCTTCGTGATGACCAGCCCGATGAAGCCGCCCTCGGCCGAGCAGCGCCACCAGGGCGTGGCCTGCGTCACCGCGCGCGATTTCCGTTGGGAGCGCGGCGACATCAAGAGCGTGTCCCTGCTGGGCAATGTGCTGGCGCGGCAGATCTCGGCCGACCGGGGCGCGACGGAGACAGTGATGTTCCGCGACGGCTGGCTCACCGAGGCATCCGGCAGCAACGTCTGGGTGGTGCACGAGGGCGCGCTGCTGGGCCCGCCCAAGAGCGAGCATGTGCTCGACGGCATCCGCGTCGACCTGCTGGCCGAGCTGTGCGCCGAGGTCGGCATCGCCTACAACCTGCGGCCCATCGCCGAGAGCGACGTGCATGCGGCCGACGAGCTGATCCTGAGCTCCGCCACCAAGGAAGTGCTGCCGGTCACGCGGCTGGACGGCGAGCCGGTGGGCCACGGCGCGCTGCGCGGCAAGCCCGGCCCGGTGTACGCCCGGCTGTACGAGGCCTACCAGCGCGCCAAGCTTGAACAATCGATCTGAGCCTCCAACTCTGGTCGATGACTGCCATGCCCCGCGACATCCCGCCCGAAGAATCGCTGATCACCTACCCCAGCGCCTTCCCGATCAAGGTGATGGGCGCGCAGGTACCCGGCTATGTCGAGGCCATCGTCGCGATCGCGCTGCAGTTCGACCCCGGCTTCGACGCCAGCACCGTCGAGCACCGGCCCAGCAGCAGCGGCAAGTACCTGGGGCTGACGCTCACCGTCACCGCCACCAGCCGCGACATGCTCGACGAGCTGTACCGCACGCTCAGCACGCACCCGATGGTCAAGGTGGTGCTGTAGCCGCCGGGTCATGCAGGTCCGCCAGCTCGGGCGCCAGCCCTACGCGCCGACGGTCGAGGCGATGCGCGCCTTCACCGAGGCGCGCATGCCCGACACGCCCGACGAGCTGTGGCTGGTCGAGCACGACCCGGTCTACACCCAGGGCCTCGCCGGCCAGCCCGAGCACCTGCTGAACCCCGCAGGCATCCCGGTGGTGCCGACCAACCGCGGCGGCCAGGTCACGTACCACGGCCCGGGCCAGGTCGTGGCCTATCCGCTGGTCGACCTGAAGCGACTGGGGATCTACGTCAAGGAATACGTCTACCGGCTGGAAAGCGCGGTGATCCGGGTGCTGCAGGCCCATGGCGTCACCGGCCACCGGGTGGCGGGCGCACCTGGCATCTACGTGCGCCTGGCCGACCCCGGCAGCCACGCGATGCTGACCGGCCCGGCGCCGGGCGGTGACCCGTTCGCAGGTCTCGGCAAGGTAGCGGCGCTGGGCATCAAGATCAGCCGGCACTGCAGCTACCACGGCGTGGCGCTGAACGTGGCGATGGACCTGGCGCCCTTCGGCGGCATCAATCCGTGCGGCTACGCAGGGCTGCAGACGGTCGACCTCGCTAGACTCGGGGTTTCCACCGACTGGGCCACGGTGGCGCAGCAGCTGGGCGACCGGCTGGTGGCGCAATTCACGCCCTGACAAATCAACGCCCGCAGGCACGACCACCATGGCCACCGAGAACACCACCCGCGAGGCCCAGCCGGCCGCCAGCTACGACGCCACCGCCAAGCAGAAGGCCCAGGCCAAGACCGCGCGCATCCCCATCAAGGTGGTGGCGGCGGAAACGCTGAAGAAGCCCGACTGGATCCGCGTCAAGGCCGGCAGCCCCAGCACCCGCTTCTACGAGATCAAGCAGATCCTGCGCGAGCACAAGCTGCACACGGTCTGCGAGGAAGCCAGCTGCCCGAACATCGGCGAATGCTTCGGCCACGGCACGGCCACCTTCATGATCATGGGCGACAAGTGCACCCGGCGCTGCCCGTTCTGCGATGTGGGCCACGGCCGGCCCGACCCGCTGGATGTGAACGAGCCGGCCAACCTGGCCAAGACCATCGCCGCGCTGAAGCTGAAGTACGTGGTGATCACCAGCGTCGACCGCGACGACCTGCGTGACGGCGGCGCCGGCCACTTCGTCGAGTGCATCCGCCAGGTGCGCGAGCAGTCGCCGGCCACCCGCATCGAGATCCTGGTGCCCGACTTCCGCGGCCGCGACGACCGGGCGCTGGAGATCCTGAAGGCCGCGCCGCCGGACGTGATGAACCACAACCTGGAGACCGCGCCGCGCCTGTACAAGGAAGCGCGCCCGGGCAGCGACTACGCCTTCAGCCTGAACCTGCTGAAGAAGTTCAAGGCGCTGTTCCCGCACATCCCCACCAAGAGCGGGATCATGGTCGGCCTGGGCGAGACGGATGACGAGATCTTGCAGGTGATGCGCGACATGCGCGCCCACGACATCGACATGCTGACCATCGGCCAGTACCTGGCGCCCAGCGGCCACCACCTGCCGGTGCGGCGCTACGTGCACCCCGACACCTTCAGGATGTTCGAGGCCGAGGCGCAGAAAATGGGCTTCACCCACGCTGCGGTGGGCGCGATGGTGCGCAGCAGCTACCACGCGGACCAGCAGGCCGCAGGCGCTGGCGTCACGACCGCCTGAGGCAGGCGACGCGCCCATGAAAAAAGCCGGCATCTGCCGGCTTTGTCGTTTCAGGTGGGGTGCCTTCAGGCCTGCTCGGCCAGCAGCTTCTCCACCAGGGTGTGCAGCGCCGCGAAATCGGGCGCGCCGACATAGCGCTTGACGATCTCGCCGCGCTTGTTGATCAGGTAGGTGGTGGGCGTCAGCTTCACGTCGCCGAAGCTCTTCGCGATGGCGCCGGTGTTGTCGATGGCCACGCCGAACGGCAGCTGGCGCGTCTTGGCGAAGTTGGCCACGTAGGCCGGCGGGTCGTAGCTCATCGCCACCGCCACCGTCTGGTAGCCCTTGGTCTTGTACTTCTCGTGCGTGGCCATGATCTGCGGCATCTCGGCCACGCAGGTGGTGCAGCTGGTGGCCCAGAAGTTGACCAGCACGACCTGGCCCTTGAGCTTGTCGGTGCTGAGCTGCTGGCCGTCGAGCAGGGTGTAGTTCACCTGCGGCGCGGGCTCGACGGCGGCGCTGCGTCCGAAGGCCAGCCAGCCGGCGGCTGCGGCGGCCGCGAGCAGGGCGGCGGTGGCAAGATGGCGGCGGGACACGGGCATGAGGAGTCTTTCGATGCAGCGTCGCAAGTTTACGACGGGGGGGCTGGCCGGTGGCTGGCTGTGGATGGACCCGTCATGGGCCGCCGGGTTCAATGAATCGGAGGCCGCGCAGGGCGTGCGCAGCGCACTGGAGCGCGGCGCGAATGCCGCGGTCGACCTGCTGGGCCGCAGCGACGGCTTTCTCGGCAATCCGAAGGTGCGCATTCCGTTGCCCGGCTTCCTGAACGACGCGGCCAAGCTGCTGAAGGCCACCGGCGGGCAGAAGAAGGTCGACGAGCTCATCACCGCGATGAACCGCGCCGCCGAGGCCGCCGTGCCGCAGGCGCGCACGCTGCTGGTGAGCGCGGCGAAGTCGATGTTGGTGGACGATGCGCTGAAGATCGTGCGCGGTGGCGACACCTCGGTCACCGATTTCTTCGCCCGCAAGACCCGCAGCCCGCTGGGCGAGCAGTTCCTGCCGATCGTGACCAAGGCCACCGAGAAGGTGGCGCTGGCCGACAAGTACAACGCCGTGGCCGGCAAGGTGGCCAAGCTCGGCCTGGTCAAGGGCGACGACGCCAACATCCAGCGCTACGTCACCGGCAAGAGCCTGGACGGGCTCTACCTGATGATCGGCGAGGAGGAGAAGAAGATCCGCAAGGACCCGCTGGGCAGCGGCAGCGCCATCCTGCGCAAGGTCTTCGGCGCCTGAGCCGCTGCCGGCTCAGTGCTGTGCGGCCCGGCTGAGCTCCAGCACCAGCACCGGCAGCAGCATCTGCCGCAGCGCGTCCATCCCGAGCTGGGTGCTCTCGCTGATGCCTGGCGTGGCGAGGCTGCATTCGTCGCCGGACGGCAGCACTTCCACTGCAACCACACCCGGTGTGTTGCGCGTCAGCTGGGCCAGCAGGCGCGACAGGGCATCGCCCTCGAAGGCCGATTCATACAGCAGCACCTCCGGTGCACCGTCCTGGCAGAACTGGACGGCATCGGCCACCGTGGAGACGTAGTCGACCAGCAGGTCCTGCCCCTGCAGCGCCTCGCGCACCTGCTGGCGCGTGTGGCGGCGCGCGGCCAGCACCAGCAGCTGGCATCCGTTGATGGCCCGGGCGCTGCCTTCGGCCGAGGCCACCAGGTCGACCGCTGCGGCGCCTTCCAGCGTGCCGTTGACCGTGTTGAGGAACTCCATCGTCAGCAGCGTGTGTGTCGGGCCGTCCTGGCGCTGCAGCACCACGCCGGCAATGTGGGCGGTGTAGGTCAGCAGCAACCAGTCCAGCGTGTCCAGGCCCGCCAGCCGCTGGTTGCCGCCCGGTGCAGCCCAGGTGGCCGGGGTCTGGTCGGCCGGCAGGTGGGCAAAGCGGCACAGCACGCGGGCGCGCACCGGCCAGGGCCGGACGTCGATGCGCCAGTCCACGTTGGCGCGGGCCAGGCCGGCGCTCCAGTCGGCCGCAGCGTCCAGCACCGCGTGCAGCAGGCTGGCATCGCCCAGCACCTCGGCCTTGGTGGGGGCGGGTGGCAAGGCAATCGCGTCACCATTGCCATGCACGGCCAGCCCGCTCAGCACGCTGCGCAGGCCCTGCGTGAGGTCCAGGCGCTCGACGGCCTGGCGCACCGCACCGCTGGCCAGCCGGGCGATCTGCTGCCCGCGCAGGCCGACGCGCCTGGCGCCATCGATCTCGTGGCGCAGCGCCTGCAGCCCATGCCGGTCGATGCGGCCGGTGCTGGCCAGCGCCACCACCCGCTCCAGCGCCGATGTCAGCGGTACCGCCACCTCGGCGCCGATGCGCGCCACGACGTCGCCCAGCGTGGGCGCGGCGGGCAGGGGCGCGGGCGCCATGGGTTGGGCGAGCGGTTGTGCAGTCATGGGGCGTTGTTCGACGAGCGTCATGGCGAAAGTTCGGCAGGCCCGGCGGGCGTTGCATCGCGGTAACCGCATGTTGCAGGCTTCGGTGCCCGGAACAAACCCGGTCTCGCCGGGCTGTTCAGGTCGATGTGACAAGCATCACGGCAGCCTTGCACGTTTGCGGTCCGGATAATCGGCTGGATGACTCAAGTTTTCTTCGCTGCCCGCCGATCGCGCGCGCGCAAGTCGACCCGATGGTGGCTCGCGGGATGGGTCGGCCTGTCCTGTGCGCTGGGCCTGCTCGTTGGCTGCGGGCCGGCGCTGGACTGGCGGCAGTTCCAGCCGGATGGCTGGCCGCTGATGCTCGCCATGCCCTGCAAGCCCTTGGACCAGCAGCGCCGGATCGACCTGGCGGGCACGAGCGTGGCGATGCGCATGCTCAGTTGCAGTGCCGACGACCATGTGTTTGCCGTCGCGTCGGCCGATGTCGGCGACCCGGCCCGCGTGGCGCCGGCCCTGCAGGCCCTGACCGACGCAGCCCGGGCGAACGTGCGTGCCAGCGTCGTTGGCGAGCAGCCCGCCGCCGTGCCCGGCATGACGCCGCAGGACCATGCCCGCCGCTGGCGGTTGCGCGGCCAGCTGCCTGACGCCCGGCCCGTGGCGGAGCAGTTGCAGGTCTTCGCGCATGGCACGCGGGTGTTCCAGGCCAGCGTCATCGGCCCCGCGGCCGACGATGCCCGGGCCGCGCCGTTGTTCGACGCGCTGCGCATACTGCCGTGAGCGCGCAGGCTGATGTGCCCTCGGCCCCTGCCGGGCT
>Ga0208564_1002277_pt1 | contig 15334 bp, 20 predicted proteins | sample AD_UKC073_MetaG_FD_184439 | JGI IMG/M metagenome (GOLD analysis project Ga0208564, IMG submission 184439) | Active sludge microbial communities of municipal wastewater-treating anaerobic digesters from USA - AD_UKC073_MetaG (SPAdes) (version 2) | ecosystem: Engineered > Bioreactor > Anaerobic >... | reverse complement strand
GAGCAGGCCCGGAAGTACCATATCATCGATATTGTGGCGGACAGATACCGGGCCGAAGTTGTGCGCGACGCGTTTACTAAGGCTGGATTACCTTTGAGCATCATTCCTAGTGGCCCCATAACACACGCCAAGATAGCGCCCTTGATTACCACGATGTTCGCTGAAGAAACGATTGTCTTTGGGGATAACCCAACCATGCGCTGGTATGTCAACAACACCTGCGTGGTGCTTGACCCCAAAGGGAATACCACTTACCACAAGATCGAGCCCAGAACCCGCAAGACAGACGGGTTCTTTGCTTTGATACATGCGCTGTCGAAAGACAGTGAACTGAAAGACCCGGGAGATTTCAAGTTTCTGTCACTCGGCGTTTACACATACTAGAAAGGAGGGATAGCGGTGTGGGAATTCGACAGTGGTTCCTAGATTTGTTTGACAAGGAAGGCACGCTGAGTTGGAGTGCTGTGGTGGCCAGACTTGCCACAGAGGTCTACTACAAGGAGCTGGCCGTCCAAGCATGTGCTAACCTGATCGCCAAGACTCTGGCCCGGGCTGAGTTCAGAACCTTCCTGAAGGGCGAAGAGGTCCGAGAGGACATGTATTACCTGCTCAATGTCGAGCCCAATCCCAACCAGAACGCCAGCGACTTCTGGCGAGACGCGGTGTACAGGGCTGTCACAAGGAACGAGGCCCTAATCATCATGGCTGACAATTACCTGTATCTGGCCGATTCCTGGAATGTCGTTTCGGGTACATTCGTTGAGAACCTCTACACAGAGATACAAATCGGTGACCTGAGAGAGCCCTTACGGCGGCGGGAAAGTGAAGTGCTGCACCTGCGGATGCACAACGATAAAGCCGCTCAGGTCATTGAGGGTCTGTATAATTCTTACGGGAAGCTTATCGCTGCGGCTCAGAAGCGTTACAGGAGAAACAGTTCCAAGAGGGGGTTCTTGGAGCTGGGGACCAGTTACCCGCAAACCGAGAAGGCCCAGGCGGACCTCAAAGATTTGCTGGAGAACAGGTTCAAAACCTTTTTCGAGCACGAAGATGACGCTGTTCTTCCTTTGACAGGTGGGGCCAAGTGGCAGGAGCTGGAGACCACCGGTCCGACGGCCAGGGGGTCTGTTGAGGGCCGGGACATTCGGGAGTTCATCAACGATGTCTTCGATTTCACGGCTGTAGCTTTCCAAGTGCCGCCGCAGCTACTGAAAGGGAACGTGGCTGACACCCACGAGGCCATGAAGAACTTCCTGACGTTCTGCATCAACCCGCTGGCCGACATGATCGGCGATGAAATTAATCGCAAGATGTACGGAAAGAGGGATTTCAAGAAGCGCAGCTACGTCAAGGTGGACACTACGCACATCCGAGCGGTGGACATCAAAGACGTTGCCAATGCGTTGGATGTCCTCTTCCGCATCGGCGCCTACACCATCGATGACTGCCTGAAGTACTTGGGCATGGAGCCTATTGGTGGTGAGGTTGGCCAACAGAGGTTTGTCACTAAGAACTATCAGCCAATTGAGGATGTCATCGATGGTGAAGGGGGTGAGCAGAATTGAAACGTTAGCCATAGATAGAACGCTTAACGAAAGGGGTGAGTCAATGAACCGATATTGGCAGCTGGCCGCGTCGTGGGAGCGCACCAAAGGTGGCTTCAGATGCAGGCGAGGAAGGGCTCGGATTCCGATCCGCCGGATGCTGTCTGGCCGGTGCGCCCAAACACGGTCCTCACTATTGCCGCCTACAATACCCCTGACGAGGGGAAGAGAAGGGCAGATATACAGTGCCAGGGCTACGACGACCAGAGGGACATCAACAGGGCCCTGCAGGCTGTCGGGCAGAACGGAACAGTGGTGCTTCTAGAGGGCGACTTTGAGGTATCTGATTCCATCGTGATTCCATCCTTCAGGACGCTTATCGGCCAGGGGAACCTCACGGTAATTAAGCTCAAAGACAACTTCGGCGATGATCTGACGGACGGCATCATTACGAATGAGGATCATGTCGGGGGAGATACGAACATTATCGTGCGGGATATGGTGATCGACGGCAACAAGGCGAACCAGGACCCGTTTGAGTGGCAGAATGGGCTTCAGTTTATTAACGTTACGAATCTTGAGGTGTCGGGATGCATTTTCCGCTACTGTACTGGAATAGGGCTTGACCTTATGCAGTGCAGCGGTGCAAAGGTCTTGAACAACCGGGCTCTTGAGTGCAATAACGGCGGCTTGTCGTTTTTTGAGGGGAGTAATCTCATCGTTTCCAACTGTGAGGCAAAGAGCAACCGCCCTGATCCTCTGGTTGGTGGTACGCCTGGGGGAATAGAGTTTATTGGGGTAATTTCCGCAGCTGTTACAGGTAATACCTCTGATGATAACTTAAACGGCATCGTGCTTATCTCTGACTGTAGAGACTGCACCGTCACGGGGAATACCGTTTCTAACTCGGAGTGGCAGGGAATTTTGTTGGCTCTCGCATCGTCTTGCTCTGTGATCGGCAATACGGTGTCCGGCTGTTTGAGGGGGGGAATTTCGCTTCAGGCTGCAGATGATAACATCATCAATGGCAATACGCTTATCGCGAACGGCACCGAGGACCCGCCTTTAACTGAATGGGATCAGATCGGCCTCTTGGCAAGTCACAGGAACAACATCCAGAACAATACGCTTAGAAAAGGGCCTGGGCCCACTTATCCGGCCTACGGCATCCATATCCAGCCGTTTTGTGAGGATAACTTCGTCACGAACAATGACCTTTTAGATGCTGCGGATCAAATACTGTTCTTTGACGAAGGGACAAGGACGATTACTTCGGCAGGGAACAGGCCGGGGACGGGGATACAGGTCGTGCCGACGTATTACACCGACTTCTCCGACTATCCGCTCGGTGAGACGCCTTACGACTGGTTCGGATGGCATCACCAGGACTACTTCGTGCAGGCGTATACGGTGATCGAGGATGGTGCACCTGCGCTCTTTTTCGACATGACATCAGACACGCTCTGGAGGATATGGGGCCCCGTCAATGCGCCTGCTGCGAGGAATATAGAGCTTTTCTGCGAGTTCAAAATTACGGCCACGAGTGCGGGCAATACGAACCCATTTGGGCTCTGGATGCGCGTTTCGGGCTGGAATGACGAGCGTCTCGGCGGCATCTTCGTGGCCGCTGACGGTACGACCTTTGCCCTCAAAAGGAGAAACTTCACGGCTTACGCTACTCTAGCGTCGCAAGCGGCTCTTATCGCTGCGAATACGTGGTATAAGGTGCGTTTTCGCGCAGAAGGGCAGGACTTCTTCGCAAAGATATGGGAGAGCACCGACCCTGAACCTGGTTCTTGGACTTTGACGGCTTCAGAGCTTACGGGTAACCATATGACGGGAGCAAGGATCGGCATAGGGAAGGGCGTTACAACTGGAGAGCTCTATATCCGGCAGTTCGGCTATGCAATAGCTGGGGCAACAGCACCGGGAAGCTGATAGAAGGGGGGTAGAAGGCTTGGTTGAAATCGTGGCAAAGACTATCTACGGTGAAGCAAGAGACTTTGGCGTGCTTGACCGCCTGGCGGTGGGGGCTGTTATCCGCGAGAGGGTGCTCAGGCCGGGATGGTGGGGATCAACCTGGGAGGAAGTCTGCATGCAGTTTGGCTGCTGGTCCTGCGAAGCGGAAACCGAGTTCCTAGCGCGGGCCTATTCAGAGGACCACAGAAGGTTTCTCGCATGCTGGTCTATCGCCGAGTATATCGTGAACCACTTTACTGATGCGGATGCAAAGGAGCTCTTCGGGGAAGGTTCGCCTATCCCCACGCACTATCACCTGATGGGGCAGGAATATCCCAAAGAGTGGGGGGAGCCTGGAGTGGTGATAAATCCCCTCTGGAAATCCAGGTTTAAGTTCTACGCCGGCATAAGTGGAACGCCCATGCGGAAGTAGGTATCAGGGGAGAGTGCTGCTCTGCTCTCCCTTATTCGTAAGATGCGCTTCTTATGGGCTTTTTGCTTATCTTTACCAGCTGACACTCCCTTTGGCGCACGGCATGATTAGTAGTGGTAGTAGTAATACTACCTATGACCGGGAGGCTGCACAGAGAGGGGACTGTTAGATGGATATGCTGCCGAGAGGATATGACAGCTGGAGGCTTTCGGGGCCTCCGGAGCCGGAAGTGCTCGACTACTGCGCGGAGTGCGGTGCGGAGATATTCAGAGGCGATGAAGTCCTAAGCGTAGATGACGGGCTCATCTGCAAGGAGTGCTTTCTGGAGTACGCGAAGAGGGTTTTAAAGCCGACTGTGGTTGTCGCAGAGCCGAGCCTCTTCTGCGAGATATAGCAAAGACCGGGGAATCCCGGTCTTTTTCATTCGCTTTTGATGTTCTCCTGGATGATAAGAACGAAGTCCGGCCGTTTCTTCTTGGCTTTCTTCTTGAGGGGCTCGTCTTCGACGGGGTACTTCTCCTTGAGATAGGGGATGTGCCTGTCGGACCACTCCTTAAGTACTTGGCCTAAGGGCTTACCGAAGGTCAAGGGTAGATCCATGTTCAGGACATGCTTCCTCAACATGTCGAACGCACCATCAAGCAGCGCAATGCTGATCGTCTCGATGTCCGAACCGTTGATTTCAAACTCAGGCATGTTCGGGCACATGTGCTCGATGTGGGCAATCATGATGGCCTGGGCGAATCTGCATGTGTACTCTGGATCGGGCCTTAAGATGGGCAAGACGACGATCGGGGGGAAGTCCTCCATCTTGAGTGCGGAGATGTCCTCCGTCTCATTGACGGCCTCCATGACGAAGTGGACCATGCGGGCGGTCTCGGGACCGTCAACAAGGTCAAAAATTATCTGCATAAGGCACCTCCCAGAGTAACCTAAATCCATTCTAACAAATTCCAGGCCAAAACAAAGGTAGAAAAAATCGCAGGCTACTTTCTCCTGCGAATCATATACATGGAAATTTCTTGTGACACAAACCCCTCAAAATCTACTCAATCAGATTGAGACGTAACATATATTTTGGCAATAATTGAAGGAATACGGTCATACAGACAGAAGTACACTTTGACCAAAAAATTAAAAAAGGAGAGGTTGCCATGAAAAGAACATTGCCCATCTTAATACTGATATCACTATTATTAGCAGGTTGCGTGGGTGGAAGTGGATTTGATCTAGGTGGCGGCAGTAAAACCGATTATTCCCGCCAAGTTCGTGTTATGAACGAATACTCGTATACGAATTCCCTTGGCGAAGAGTCGCTTTACCTAATTGTCCAAAACGATTCCAACAAGACGCTAGACATATCAGCCAACGTCAAGGCCCTTAACACAGCTGGGCACTTAGTGGGAGCCAAAATCGATTCTAAGAAATGCGTTCCTGCTGGCGAGAAAACCATCCTATCCTTCTCCTTCGATGAGCCTTATAGTAAAATTGAATATGTGCTGGATGCAAGCGTAAGTAGTTACACCCCAGTTATTCAAAACCTATCATATGTAAGTCAGTCTGCGCTGGGTAAAGAAATCGTCACTGTAACCAACAACGGCAATGTAGTAGCAAATTTTGTTCAAGTGCATTGCTTGTTCTTTGATGGCGACGAGCTAGTAGATTACAAAAGCGACTATTTCACCGATAGCGATTTCGAACTTAAGCCCGGAAAGGAAATAACTAAAGAACTGAGATCCTATAGCGACTACGATTCTACCGTGATAATTTTGACAGGACGTGGCAAATTCAACTACTAGGAGATTCAACTCCTTTAGCATAGCAAAGGCTACCGATACGCTTGATGAAAAGTAATGGGGAATATTGCTTAACGCAATATCGATCTACAGAGGCACCAAAGCCGGCGAATAGCAAATGACAGCGCACAAAGCCTAAGGAAATCACTGTTTTTTGCAAGAGGTTTTTCCCCAAAGTTGCAGACCTTTTTCCCCAGTATTGCATGTCCGTTTTCCTCTTTGATGCAGCTCGGAGGATATGGAAAGCTTAGGGCAATGATTGGAGCCAATAACTTTTCCTATGATGAAAAAGGCACTTTGAAATTCATGTTTAGAGGATGTCAGAAAGCTAATTTCCTAGAGGTAATTTTGAACCCTGACGATACATATACGATGGTGTTTGGGAAGATCACTAGCCTAGATAAGAAGGAAGTCGGCAGATTTGAAGGTGTGTATTGGAAACAGTTGAAATTGGTATTCGAGGCCGAAACAGGTTTATATTTATCACTATAAAGAGAGACCGGGAAACCGGTCTTTTTTGATGTCTCCTTTTGTAGGGGGATGCTTGGAAATGCGCTCTATGAGCGCATTTGGGAGTAATTGGCGCAAGAAAAGCCGCTGACTTTTATTATTATTGGTGTTATTATTATTACAGAGGGCGGGACAACACGCCTGAAGTAATAAGGAGGAACACCAATGACAGTAACAGCCTTTGACCGAAACAGAACCTTTGGAGTAGAAATCGAATTCACCGATTTGAGTGAACGGGAGATTATGGACCTTGTCCGCAAGCTCACTGCTTCTGGTATTCCTACTAGATATGAGGGGTACAATCACCAGCTCCGGACTACCTGGAAAATTGTGACGGATGCTTCCGTCAGAAATCCAAAGTACCGCTGTGGTTTCGAGCTTGTAAGCCCGCCGCTCAAAGGCACAGAAGGTCTAGAGCAAGTACGCACGGCCCTCAAGGTTTTGTCCAGGGCTGGGGCAAAGATAAATCGCAGCTGCGGGCTACATATTCACCACGATGCCTCCTGGTGGACGGTAAAGGAGTTCAAAAACGTCTACAGGTTATATAGCCGGATGGAAGCCACACTAGATGAGGCCATGCCGAGAAGCCGCCGAGGTTCCAATAACTATTACTGCATGAGCAACCGAGCTGTTTTAGCTAGCCGGTTGGATCAGTTCGAGGCCATCAAGACTATTGAAGGCCTGCGGGATTTTTGGGGTTCAAGATATTACAAGGTCAACATGGAAAGTTGGTGGCGGCACGGAACCATCGAGTTCCGACATCATTCGGGCACCATCGAGGCCGACAAGATCATCAACTGGATCGTATTCACGCAACTGATCGTAAACCGGGCAGAATCCAGCCGCAAGCTGAAGGTAAACCTTGATGATAGGAGGTATAAGAGAACTAATCCTTGGCGGCTAGTGGCGGTAGAATTTGCCCTTCACAATAAGGGTGAACAGATGGACGAACTCGTAAAGAGTGCGATCGAATGGATCGCAGGGAGGATCACCCATTTTCGGACCCTGGAGGCAGCTGCATAGGCTGCCTCCTAGAACTGGAGGTATAAGCAGTGTTTAGAGTTAGATGGACGGATGATGGAGAGATCTTTGAGGGTACTTCTTCCTGGGCAGAAGTGGTTAATGCGATGCGGCTTTCGATGAGGCTGGATCCAGATCCGGACATTAAGAGCTACATGGCCGGGGTTAAGCGCCGGGTGAAGGAATGGAATGGTTCGGTCATCAGAGATGATGATCCGGAGCATTTCATCATGGATTTGGCCGCATGTGGCTTCATTGAGATTCTGGAAGGAGAATAAACAGTGCAGCGAAGGTATTATTTCGCCTATGGATCGAATCTGAACAAGGCGCAGATGCTAAGACGCTGTCCGAATGCAGTTCCCATGGGACGGGCCGATTTGAACGGTTATACTCTGGAGTTCCGACGGGTTTTGACCATAGTGAAGCGCCCAGGCGGCATCGTAAGAGGGGGCATCTGGCTCATTTCAGAGACGGATGAGAGAGCGCTGGATCGCTATGAGGGTTATCCCGGCTGGTACGAGAAGCAGCAGGTCCGTTTATCCTGTGGTTTTGTGGCCATGACGTATGTTCTGAATAAGGGTTTTGAGCAAAAGCCATCGATGGGGTATCTGGAAACGTGTCTACAGGGTTGCTTAGATTTTGGTATCGATCCTGAAGAGCTTTTCAAGGCATACTGTCGCAGCTTAAGGGCAGCGGGGTGATACAGCAGATTTTCTAGTGAAAAGACCTTTCGAGGTCTTTTTTTATGGAATCGCGGAAATGCGCTCTGGGCGGTCGTTTGGGCGAATTTCCCAGTAGACGCATGTTATTATTGGTGGTATTATTATTACAGAGGCCCAAACATACGGAAAGGAGATCCACAGATGGCGGTACAGACGATGGTTTTCAAAAGCAGCAGGATCCTCGGAGGTTCGATCACTCGGGTACTTATGCCGGACAAATTGGAGATCAGAAATGGGAAGGTTCGAATTATCCGAAGGAAACTGCTCGGTCTGAAGGTCAATGAGGAAGAAATCCGCTTAGACAGAATTGCATCAGTCCGGGTAAGAAGGGGATTGATCTTGGGGCGTGTGATCATCGAAACCTCAAGTGGAACCATGGAGGACATCCATTTTCCCCGGATTTGGAAGTGGCAGGCCAAAAAGATTGCTAAGGCTGTCCGGGAGACTCTTTAGTAAATCAGAAAGGAGAAAGGCAATGTATATCAATTTCAAAACAGGAGAAGTGCTGGATTTCCAGCAGATGACTGATGAGCAGATTGTGGAGCAACTGGCTGACTTGGAAGAAGTGTACGAGGTAGCACGCACCGCAAGGGATGCAGCGAGGAATACCCTCATCAGTCGGATGGAGGCCGAAGGGGCAACGCTCAAGCTTACACCCTTAGCGAAAATTAGGCTCCGCAAGCAGTCTAAAATTCGAGACCGGAAGCTGGTGGAAACGCTGTATAAGATTTGCCCAACGGAACTTCGCGACAAATGTTTCGCCATGGATTTACGACCGCTCAAAACAGGTTTGAACGAGCTGGCGAAGCTGGGCGAAGAGTGGCGCAAAAAAGTGGAAGCTATCTACACTGAGACCTGGATGTTGGCCGTGGAATGGGCGAAGGCCGAGGAAGAGAACGCTAGAGAGAAAATTGACCTCGCCAGCATCACTGATGTCCCCTTTTAGCCAGTAACCATTCATTCAGCCTTTGACCGAGGACAGGAAGGAGATCCGCTAGATGGTTAATCAAAAGGTGCATCCAAACAGGCCGCAGTTGCGGCAGCAGAAGGTGAACATAGAATGGGACGAGATTGCTCAAAACCCAGGTGAGTTACCCTTTATCGTCCTTGTGGAGGGGATGCAAGGGGTAGGTAAGACGCATTTTTCCATGACATTTCCAGAACCCATTTTCCTCCTAGATACGGAAAACCGCGCCGATGTAGTGGCCGCGAAATTCGCCGGCAGTAAGAAGGTTTATCGAAAGAAGATCACGACCTTCAATGAACTGCGGCAGGTTCTTCTCCAGCGAGTTTTCACCGAGCACCAGGGCGGCACAATCGTTATTGATTCGGGATCAGATCTGCAGGCCATGGCAGAATTGGAATACCTGGAAGAAGCTAGGGTCGAGAAGATTTTCCCAACCTACATTTGGGCCCGCGTCTGGGAGAAGATTGATAACATGCTCAAGATCATCCGAGATAAGGGCTTTTACTGTGTGATCACCGGACGGCTGCGGGAAGAATACACAGAGGACGGAAAGAGAACCGGGTATTATGTTTTCGAGGGGTATAAGAAACTACCTTATCGGGTAGATTTGCATTTGAGGCTTCTGCCGAATTTTACTGCCGAAGTGTATAAGAACGGTTTCCGAAATGAACCCATCAACCAGGTGAGAATCCTGGAGCGTCCAAGCTATCCGGAAATCATGGATAAACTTATCAGAACCGATCTGCAGATGCCGACATTGGAGCTGGAGGAAGTAAAACCCAGCGCGAAAGTTCCTGCAGAGCGGGAAGTCCTAGGGGTGCAGCAGGCGAAACAGGATCAAACCTCAAAAGGCAGGGAGAAAAGACCAGCTAGAGAGACCGAAGAAACGGAAGATGACAAGCAGGCTGTTCTAGAGGCCCTAGGAGGAGAGATTTTCAATCGGGAAGGTAATCACCTTACTGAATCCGGAATCGAGGCCCAGAATGGATTTAGTGAAGCCGTTTTGAACCAGGAGGCCTCAAGGGAACAGGTAGTGGAAGCGTACAAGTATGGTTTGCAGTTGGGGTTAGATAACGCTACTTTGAAGATGCTGCTTTACAACATTCGCGGTGGAGAAGCGACCGATCATGATCGGATAAGCGTAGGAATGACGGTGGAGGAAATTGATCTGTGGAAGGCACAGATGGATGAGATAGCCAAAGAATTCCTTTCAGCGTCAAATTAGGGATTAGCGGCTCTCCGGAGCCGCTTTTTTTGGGACCTTTATCTTGTTATTGGTGCTATTGGTATTATTGATGATTTGCCGCGGGTGATGGGTTCGTGTTATTATTGCAGAAGAAAGGGGATTTTTGACGATGAACGACCTAAAGGCGTGGATGGAGGAAAATCCTCTGCGTAAGTTCCGCTCGAAGAACAAGCTATCTATTATGAAGGCAGCCTCGCTGATAGGTGTGGGCATGAGCACCATCCAGACCTGGGAATGTGGAGCGCATCTGCCTAAACCAGAGAGCTTCGAAGCGATGGCTAATGTGACAGGAATAGAGAACATTGAGCAGCTTTGGATGGAGTGGCTTAACCGGAAACCTTCTTTCACGGCAAAATAATGCTATTGATCGCCATTACCCCACTGGAGGCAAATCATGGTTTTGAAGAACAAAAAGGGCTTTGTTCCCATCGCGGTTGTAGACATAGACGAATGGGAGGCCATCCGGGATTATTGCGCGAGACGCGATGTGATGCTTGGCGGGGATTATGACTGCCCGTATGGGGGAGCAATCAACATCTGGCTGCAGAAAGACTGGTTAGATCCGGAAAGGGAGCTGCATGGCTCGTACTATCCGGATTTTTCCGAGACGACGATCGGGATGGTCAACGTCTATTTCTATACCGGCGCATATCTGAATGAGAATCAACAGCGGCCTTGGGAAACTGAGGACGTAGAGTACAGCTGGGAAGGAAACTGGTCGCCGGCAATGGGCCGTGAGCATTTCATGGAGGTTTTCCGTGCTGCGTTAAACAAGGAGTATGCCTACGGTCTAAATGAGATCTTGAGCTCTATGGATACTTGAGGATATGCGAAGTAATGTCGCGCGGAAAGGCAGGTTTTTAGGCTCAAAAAAACGAAAGATAACAACAGTTTTCTGCCGTTTTTAGGGAGGCGAACTTTATGGCACTTGAACTTCAAACTGATGTCGCAATGTATCTTCGGCCAAGACTTCAGGCATCGAATGAGCGGATAATTGATCTGTGGTTATCGAGAAAAGCAGAAAAAACCCAAAAGGCGTACCTCAGAGATATTGGGCAGTTTCTGGATTTTGTTGGATATAAGCATGTAAATGAGATTACTCTGCCTGATATAGTTGATTTCCTGAATACTTTGGCTCATCTAGCAGAATCAACTCGGGCCAGAAAGATTGCAGCAATAAAGTCGCTGCTTGCTTTTGCTTATAAAGCTGGCTTTACAGTCGTGAATGTAGGGGCTGCGGTTGAAAGTATAAGCGTTCCTAATGAGCTCACGGACAGGATACTGACCGAAACCGAAGTATTTCGCATGATTGAATATACGAAAAAACCAAGGGATAAAGCTCTGATTAGATTCCTTTATTCGACAGCAGTCAGGGTTGAGGAAGCACATGAAATAAGATGGAAGCACATTTCCGATGGAGTGCTCACAGTCAAGGGCAAGGGAGGCAAAAACCGATTCCTAAAGCTCACCGAGGAAACGCTGGAAGTATTGGAAAGCATCAGACCAGAGGACTGGGAGCCTGAAGATCCGGTGTTTGTTTCTCAAAAGGGTAATCCCCTTTCAACTCGGAGGATGTGGGAAATTGTCAAAATGGCTGGGAAAAGGGCTGGGATAAAAAAAGATGTTAGTCCTCATTTTATGCGGCACAGTCATGCAACCCATGCCTTAGAGCGTGGTGCGCCTATCCACTTAGTGCAGGCGCAACTTGGACATGCTTCTTTGACTACTACCTCAAAATACACGCATGTGCGCCCTGATGATACTTCGAGCAGGTTTTTAGCCATTTAGGTGCCGAAAATCCATTGGACAGGAGAGTGAGCACATTGAAAAAAGTAACAGAGGGAGGATTAACTGATAAAAGACGTTGGTTATTGTTGGGTTTGATAGCTGTTGTTTTAGTTTTGGTTTCAATAATAGTCGTTGTGCAGGTTAATTCAAACAGATGGAAAAAGGACTTCACCGTAAAATACGTAGGATCAGAAACTTATCGTACATTGAAGGGAGAAGAAGCCAGACGATACATTTACGAAATAACAAACAACACAAATAAAAGCCTCTATAAAGTAACTGCAGTATTTAAGTTTTGGGATCGCGCCTTTGAAAACCGGAAATATACATATGAAACTATGCTCAATGTGTATGGTACAGTAAAGGCTAATGAAACGGTTGTATTAAAAATTTCCCGATTGAACTTTGATGCTGCGGCAGATGCAAATATTATGTTTTTCGAGCACGAATTGGATCACATTAAATACTCCCGGCGAAAGTGAAATCAAACCAGAAATTAAGAACTATACTTTGCATGCAATCACTTCGAAAAACAGAAGCGCACGGCCTAACGGTACGTCAAGCAGGTTCTTGGCCATATAAGGGGGTAAAAATTTGATTTCATATAATGAAGCATTAGCTTTATATTTAGAAAAAAGAGGCTTTAAAGCTGATAAACATTGGAAGGCCCTTTTGTATTTGGCCACAAGCAACAAAGATTTATCGGAAATTATATGGCCCTATATAAACATATCAAAAGGTGAAGCCGGTCTGATGGATATTGATCTGGGTTCTTTATCAAGCGGCCAACGAATTTTAGTCCAAGCGGCGCGGGAATTTTATAACTGGAGCGATTCCTTCAAATTGAGCGAAGCAGCGGATACGCTTGATGAAGAATATTGGGGAACCTTTTTGAGGGCAATTTCAATTTATAGAGGAAACGGAGACCAGTAATTATGCCATCCGGGAAGTTGGTAAAATGCGATTGCGGCGGTAAGTTGAAACAAACATTTGAAACTTTAGATCTTGAGTAATATCAATGTGAAAAATGCAAGTTAATATATACCTTATACCACGTTGTGAAGAAATGGCCTAAGGGCCAAAACTCGTGTGAGGGGAATGAATAATGTTTGACCTAACCAGCCTATTAACAACAATTGCTGGCAGCTCTGCAACCCTAGCAGCAATTATTGGGGGGTTTATCGTAAGCAAGCTTATTGCGTTGAATACTGAACGTGCTGAGATCAAGATCCGAATTCAGGAAGTTGATGAGGAAATTGCTTTTCGTGACAAGAAGATAATCGAAATGCGCCAATCGGTTGTTGAAGATGATGCGATAGATTTCATTACAGAACACGTTGACGAACTGATAGATGAAATATCTTTGGATGCAGTGTATTCCAAAATAGAGCGACGCCCAGAATTAGGTAAAGAAGAACTTGACCAGTATTGGAACAGGGCAAGAGATGTGATTCGCAAGCTGCGCGAGTTTATTGTGAAGAATGGTTATCACCCGAATGACGATGGTATACCTAGTGGTTTTGCTGTAGCTCTTCCTGATTTTGAATACCAAATATGTGAGTCAGTGATGGACGCTATGAAAAAACGATTGAAGAGTTCATCGCCCAAAACATCGTATGGTGGTATTCTTGACATGGCATCCTTGGACTTTGAGTTTAGCATGCCCCGGATTAAAGGCTATTGGTACCAAAAAACGAAAGACGATATGCACGTTAATCTAGGACACCTTGAATGGCTTCAAGTTCAGAAAAGACAATTGGAAACTCGGCAGAAGGCTCTAAAACAATCAAAAGGGATTATGAGGGGGCTACTGGTCTTCCTAATAGTTGTCTTGGTAGGAGTTTTGGTCCCTCTAACTGCCGTTCCTTTGATCGTAGACGATTATCAAACCATGTTGAAGGCAAAGTGGCTTTACATAACTCTGTTTTTAGTTACTCTCAGTATAGTCTTTTGGTATTTCATCGATCTTGTCCGATGGAAGGAATCAACTACCAATGGGCGGGAGTGATTTATCATGGTACTGAAAGTATCCAAATCAGTTGTTGGTTTGACTAAACCGATGGCCAGGAAACTCTTTGTTATTTTAATCAGATTCTTCTATGTCCTCGAATAAGTGGGCAGCAGTAAAATAGATAGTTTGATCAAATCGCCGTTCTGGGCTTAATTTTCTGTATCCACCATTTAATATAATATCTTGCAACGCGCGCATAGGTATAGCAGGATTTGTAAGTCGGTCCGACCTCATGTATTTATGTGTTACTCTACCATTCAAAGAAAATTCTTTATCAGTTTGGAAGCCCAAAGCCATTTCAGTATATATATCTTGAAGGTTAGCTCTACCACGTGTAGAAATATCATATAAAATTCGTGCAAGCCTGGCAGATGCTCTCAAGTACCTAGTAACGGATGTCGCATTGCTCGAGGAGTCTAAGAAAGCCCGACACAATGCAAAGTCACTCCAGACAAAAATATCGAAAGCATGGTGTTCGTTTAACAAAGGGCTTTTACCTTGTGTTTTCCAAACCGGTTGGAGCAAAAATGGTTGTTGTACCGTATAGAATTGCCTTTGAAAGTTGTTAAGAGCCTCTAAGATTCCCTCTTTGTTAGCCATAATTTCATGCTGACTACCCCAATACTTAATTTTTCTCCAGACAGGCTCAATGATGTCCCTGACTAAAGGAAATGAATCCCTGCATGAATGGGCAATGCCAAGGGCGCTGTACGAAGTGGATGCTGGGCGTATTACTATTTCCGAACCCCACTCGTCTTCTGGTTTCATGAAAGTAGTTTGATCCGGTAAAACAGTAAGCTTTATTTCTAAGGGGCGAAGGTAGTCATCATTATGCTTGACTACTAAGTCAATGCCTCTAATCGAGTCGTAGGCATAAGTTGCGTAAGGCGAGAATTCTGCTTCGAAATCAAAAGTGAGTTGTGAGTTAGGTTCGGTCGTATTAAATACTTCATCTATGGAAATTTCAGAGCTTACTACCTCTAAATCTTCGTTAATGGTTAGATAAACTGCATTTATGTCATGATCCCTCATATAACAAGCCAAAGATACAGGAAAAGAACTGTTAAACTGATTTTTTCCCCAAAAGTCATCACCGTGCCTATTGGAATGGAATATCCCGTAAAGGCGTGGTTCATTCATTGACATTTCCCACCTCACCCACAAAATGGCGTCAAAATATTGACGCCGAGAATTTTATACGTTATGATTATTATAGCAAGATTTGGGAGGAATTTCTAGTGATAACTGTAGACCTATTCATGGGATGTGGTGGTCTAGCAAAAGGATTTCAGGACGCTGGATTTATAATTAAAGCAGCCTATGATAATTGGGATGCTG
>Ga0208564_1002275_pt1 | contig 15349 bp, 14 predicted proteins | sample AD_UKC073_MetaG_FD_184439 | JGI IMG/M metagenome (GOLD analysis project Ga0208564, IMG submission 184439) | Active sludge microbial communities of municipal wastewater-treating anaerobic digesters from USA - AD_UKC073_MetaG (SPAdes) (version 2) | ecosystem: Engineered > Bioreactor > Anaerobic >... | reverse complement strand
CGCTTGCACAGCGCATCCTGTTCGGCATGGATCTCTTTGAACGCATCACGCAAGGCCGTGGGAGTGAACTGGTCGTTCTGGATGCCCAGGCCACGGGCATTGCCAATCACCACCTGCTGCGGCCCCAGGTGCCAGCCCTTGCCATTCATACAGGATGCGAACAGGCCGTTTTCGTTCACCATATCGTTGCTGGACTCTCCGGTGTAGAAGGCCAACTCAAGTTCCATGTAGCGCCTCTGGGCCAGCTCAGTGCAGGTGAGTCGGTCCAGTTCAAATTCCTTCTCGGTGGCACCAGGTTTGTTCCACACCATGGGAGCACAGCCGGCCAACACCAGCACCAGAACAGACAGCAGATATTTAGACATCAGATTTCCAGAAATCATGGAGGCGCGGCACCGGATGCACCGCCCTGGGCTGCGAAGCACCACGCCTTCGAAGCACCTCACCCGCTAGCCTGCATGGCAGCTGGTACAGCAGTTGATCATATAACCCCCGAAGGCGGTCCTCGGAACGAATGGCAAACATTTGCGCAGGCAGCCACAGCACCACCCACCACGCTGCGCCCAAAGAAAAACGGGTTACAACATCGCTGTTGTAACCCGTTGATTTTTGGCGGAGTGGACGGGACTGATCAAAAAAAGCACCCATCAAACAAAACACCAATAAAATCAAAGACTTAGCAGCGGGTTGATGAAAAAACCTGCTACCAAAGTAGATACCATTGGTAGCAGAGCCATCATAGCGCACTTGACAACAGTGCAAGTTCTGTGGATGAAAAAGCAAAAAAGCACCTCAGGAGGTGCTTTTTACTATACTCACCTCGTTGATTCCGGGGTGCTGGGGTTGATGTCACAGGTTAAGCAATAGTGCAAAACATAGGAGCATAAACACACACTAACAATAAGAGGAGAACCTTATGCCAAAAATAAGGAAAACCCGCAAGACGATTGTTCGCATAGTATTATTTATACTATTGTTCGTCTGCTGCGCTAGCAGAGCCTGGTAACAGGTGAACACCCCCTAAATCCACTTCCAGACTAACCTCTGGTAGTGGATTTTTTATTATACGCAAAATCACTCAATTGTCAAACTATCTTCTGGCAATCGATTCTTGTGCTCTATACACCTCAGCACATTAATAACCTCTTGCTTTGCATGATTTTTATCTAAGTAGCCAACAGCATTTACCAAATCCCGAAGGTCAGCAACTGATATTTTTAGGTCATAGGTAGTGGAGATTATTTCTCTGTTGTACTCAAATTTCATGTTTTGGCCCCTTGGTCTTTTTGGGAACCACAACAGCAGGAACGACCGAAGGTTTCCACTTTTTTACTTCAGCCTTTAACTCATTATTTTCTGCCTGTAGCTCAGCCAGTAAATTAGTATCGTGTCTTTTTTCGTTGATGGCTTCAATATAAAGTGCTTTTCGGGCATGGGCATCTTTCAAAGCCTCATCAAGTTCAGCTTCTTTTTTAGCTAAATCTTCAGCCCATCTTTTTACATCAAGTGCAAACTTCTCTTTGAGAACTTTGTTCTGCTTGAGTATTCCATTGACAGTTGGAGCAAATTTTTCTCTAACCTCTTCAATGGATACCTTGCCAGAAAGCAAGCCAGTTTCCAGGGATTGAATCGATTTTTCAATCTGTTTGCCATAGTCTGCCTTTAATGCCTTATCTACAATTTTGTAGAACTCTTTTAGTGATGTGTGGTTTCTCATACTTCCTTTGACTCCTCTTTTTAATCCGAACTTTTCATTATGTTTAGCATGTTCGGTGTGTAAGTCAATAAGAAACTGCTTGTTATATCTAAAGGCATTGAGTGACCAGGATTTTTTGAAGAAATCGCCTTTTTGATTTTTGTATTTTTTGACTGACTCCATTTCAGTGCCAACCATAAAATGCAGGTGTGGCGTTTTTTCATCAAGATGCAGAACTGCAATTTTGACCTGGCCCGGAAATTTCTTTTCAAAAAATTCGACTTGATGTTTTGCCCAGTCTTCAATTTGTGCCGGAGTTTTTTTCTCAAAAAATTCCGGTGAAGCACTGACGATGAATTCCATCATCAGCACATTGTCCGACCTCTCTTTGACCCCAAGCCCTGCATAGTAGGTTGATAGCTTCTCCTGGAGGTCACTGGCCCTGCTGGTGTCGACGCCCAGCGAGTTCACCAGAATTTTATTTAGTGGCGTACGAGTTCCATCAATATTATTTTGCTCTCGCAATCTAAAATTATGCTCGGCTGCTTGTGTTATCTGTCCTCTTGACTTTACCTTTTGCGTGCGTAGAATATTATTATGCATATGACTCCTTTTTTAGCTTTTTCTTATTCTGATAATTTAAGCTTAGCTAAAAAAAGGCAGAATGCAAATGCAGATAGAAACGGGTTTCTATCACTCACTATAGCAACCCCTTCGGGGATTGCGTGAGCCCTCCGGGGGTTAATACCTTCCGACCACAAACAAAGCCACCCTCTGGGTGGCTTTGTTTTGAAGTCGGTCGTTTCTTTATAATCTGCTTTTGGTGTTACTTTTACTACTCGAATTTAGTTTTAAGAATTTCGGTCGCCATCAAAATTTTATTTTGTACTGGCAAAATTAGGCTTGCCAATTCATCAGCACTGTATTTTTTTGAGTAGGTTGCAACATTAACTGACTCAATTTCATGTCCAATAACTTGGCAACGTGGTTCATACTCAACTCCATTTTTCATAAAAAAGTCGTTGACAAATTTTCGGAGTGAGTGAAAAACTAATTTTTCCCGGGTGATTTTTAGCAACTCAAGATGCCGAGCAAACTTTTTTCCAACTGCATTTCCTGATCCTTTTCCTTCACGTGGTGCATATTTAAAAACAGAATCTGACTTGGTTTCAAGAAATTTATCGAACCCATGTTGAAAAAAATATTCAGGCAATGGCACTTCTCTTTTACCTGCCATCGTTTTTGAATCTCGGATAATAATGAAATTTGAACCTTCACCAGTGATCTGAAATTGATCAACATGGAGTGAAGTCAACTCACTAATTCGGCAACCACTCAACACGCCCAACAGCAGAACCCAATAATAATCTGGGTCATTTTCTTTCTGTTCTTTGAAGTAGTCACTTGAAAAAATCCTTTTGACTTCTGGAAGTTCAAAGGTTGCATAACCTCCAGACAGCTTTTGTTTTTTAGTCAAAAGTGCCATATTGTCAGCAGGATTTTTTCCAGAAAGATAGCCTTGCTTGATACCGAAATTCAGCAAGGTTTTGACATACCCCACTTTTCCATCAATGGTGCGTGGCACATTTTTCTTGACAGCCAGATGTTCTTGATATCGGGTGATATCACTCACCATGATGTCACTGATGTAGCACTTGCCTGCCTGAAAAGTGCTGAACTCTTTTGCTGTGTTTTTCATAGCAACCACAGTGGCAGGCTTGAGCTTTTTCAACAGCAGGAACTTGTCCAGTAGTTCCATCAGCGTCAGCCCAGAACTGCGTGCAGGAAGCTCTTCTTTTAAAGAGGCCACCGGAGGTACATGACCCGACCCTTTCAGCAGTGCAAGAGCCTCTAGCATGCGTCTATGGTCATCTTCTCCATCAGACTTGAGGACACCTTTTTGCAGGTCAATCTCATACCTGCGAATTCCCGACAAGTCAATTTTCACGAGTGCCTCCATCCATTGGGATGCCCTCATGATAGCTATGGTTTTATTAGTGGTCTGAAGTGACCGTTTGAACTGCACACCATGCAATCTGGTGTGTAAGTAGTAGGAAGACCCACGAAAGTATACGGGTATTAGCATCTTTGCTACCAAAAATGCTACCAGTCCCCAAAGCAAAAAGCCCTATAGATCGTTGATCTATAAGGCTTTTCTTTAAATGGCGGAGTGGACGGGACTCGAACCCGCGACCCCCGGCGTGACAGGCCGGTATTCTAACCAACTGAACTACCACTCCTGGTAGACAACGTTCGCTTCTTTCAAAGCCAAGTGCTGACAACTTGTGCCACATTGGCAAAAGCCAATTTGGCGACCCTACGGGGATTCGAACCCCGGTAGCCACCGTGAAAGGGTGGTGTCCTAGGCCTCTAGACGATAGGGTCAAAAACCTGGGTGCCGCGTTGCGATCAACGCCTGCTTATTTCACAACAGATTTGGTGGAGGTAAACGGGATCGAACCGATGACCTCTTGCATGCCATGCAAGCGCTCTCCCAGCTGAGCTATACCCCCTAATCCATTTGCCTTCGTTTGCTTGCTTCACTTTGTTTTCACTTAGTGTTGCTAACTCCCGAGCCTCGAATTATAGACTGGAATTTATGCGTTTTTCAAGCGCGCCAATAAATTTTCGCGAGAAAGTAGTTCCAGCACCGCATCGACCGACGGCGTATGGGCCGTTCCGACCGCCAATACACGCACCGGCATGGCCAGTTGCGGCATCTTCAGGCCATGCTGCGCCAGCACTTCCTTGAAGGCGGCAGCGATGGAAGCCTTGTCCCAGGGCGTCACGGCAAACTTCTCGATCAGTGTGGCCAAGGCTGGCTTGATGGCATCCGTCACGTGTTTGGCACGCTCTTCTTCATTCGGCACCACGTCGGCATAGAACACGGCGGCCCAGTCGGCGAGCGCCACCAGGGTGTCGCAGCGGTCTTTGAACAAACCACAAATCCGGGGCAGGCGATCATCGACGGCAATGCCGCGCTTGGCCAGCTGGGCTTGCACCAGTGGCGCCAGTGCCTCGTCGGACATGGCCTTCAGGTGCTGGGCATTAACCCACCGCAGTTTGGCTTCGTCGAACTGCGCAGCACTGCGGCCCAGATGGTCGAGGTTGAACCATTCCACGAATTGCGTACGGCTGAAAATCTCGTCATCCCCATGGGACCATCCCAGGCGGGCCAGGTAATTCACCATCGCGTCAGGCAGGTAGCCTTCGTCGCGGTACTGCGTGACGGACTTGGCACCGTTGCGTTTGCTCATCTTTTCGCCCTGCTCGTTGAGCACGGTGGGCAGGTGGGCATACACCGGCGGCTCCTGGCCCAGGGCACGGAAGATGTTGATCTGGCGCGGGGTGTTGTTCACATGGTCGTCGCCCCGGATCACATGGGTGATGGCCATGTCAATATCGTCCACCACCACACAGAAGTTGTAGGTAGGCGTGCCGTCGGGGCGGGCGATGACCAAGTCATCCAGCTCGTTGTTGCTGATCTCGATGCGACCCTTGACCTTGTCTTCCCAGACCACGGCACCGCCTTGAGGATTGCGGAAGCGCAGCACAGGCTGCACACCCTCGGGAACAGGGGGCAGCGTTTTGCCCGGTTCGGGACGCCAGGTGCCGTCATAGCGCGGCTTCTCCTTGGCGGCCATCTGCTGTTCACGCAATGCATCCAGCTCCGCCACGCTCATGTAGCAAGGGTAAACATGCCCGGCCGCCTGAAGCTGTGCCAGCACTTCCTTGTACCGGTCCATGCGCTGCATCTGGTAGAACGGGCCCTCGTCGTGGTCCAGGCCCAGCCAGGCCATACCTTCGATGATGACGTCCACGGCAGCCTGGGTGGAGCGCTCGACGTCGGTGTCCTCGATGCGCAGGATGAAGTCCCCCCCGGTGGCGCGCGCAAATGCCCAGGGGTACAGGGCCGAGCGGATGTTGCCCAGGTGGATGAAACCGGTGGGAGAAGGCGCAAAACGCGTGCGCACACGGCGGCCGGTGGCGGCGCCCTGCGGGGATATTGTCTTATCAGGAGTAGTCATGCTGCATACACCCGGCGCACGGCCGGGAAAAAATCCGGGGGTGTGGTGTCAAACAACCTGTGCGTTGGGCAAAGCCAGCCGGGAGGTATCTTCTTCCGTCGGTTCTTCCTGCTCACCCACCCGCGCGGCATTGAGGCGCTGGATGTCGGCGGAATTGATGTCGCCGGTGACATACACCCCGTCGAAACACGAGGCGTCGAAGCCAGCGATCGCCGGGTTGAGGGAACCGATGGCCTTCTTCATGGCATCCACGTCCTGGTAGATCAGGGCGTCGCAGCCGATGATTTCGCGGATCTGCTCCACGGTACGGTCATGGGCCACCAGTTCGGCGCTGGTGGGCATGTCGATACCGTACACGTTCGGGTAACGCACCGGGGGGGCTGCACTGGCCAGATAGACCTTGCGGGCACCGGCTTCGCGTGCCATCTGCACGATCTCCTTGGACGTGGTGCCGCGCACGATGGAGTCATCCACCAGCAGCACATTGCGGCCCTTGAATTCGCTCGCAATCACATTGAGCTTCTGGCGCACAGACTTCTTGCGCACGCCCTGCCCCGGCATGATGAAGGTGCGGCCCACATAGCGGTTCTTCACGAACCCTTCGCGGTACGGAATACCCAACAGGTGGGCCAGTTCGGTCGCGCTCGGCCGGCTGGATTCCGGGATCGGGATCACCACGTCGATCTCGCTCGGCGGCACGGTGGACACCACGCGTTTGGCGAGCGTGGCCCCCATGTTCAGGCGGGCCTGGTAGACCGAGATGTTGTCCAACACGGAATCCGGCCGGGCCAGGTAGACGAACTCGAAGATGCAGGGGTTCAACTGCGGATTCTCCGCGCACTGCTGGGCGTGCACCTGCCCCTGCAGGTCAATGAAGACTGCCTCGCCCGGCGCAATATTGCGCTCGAAGGTGTGTGAGGTACCTTCCAGCGCCACCGACTCGCTGGCCACCATGACCGTGCCGTCCTTGCTGCGCCCCATGCTTAAGGGACGGATACCAAACGGATCACGGAACGCCAACAAGCCATGGCCGGCAATCAGTGCGATCACTGCATACGAGCCCTTGATGCGGCCATGCACCGCACGCACGGCGGTAAAGACGTCTGCCACCTGCAGGGGCACGCCCCGGGTGGCTTTTTCCAACTCGTGTGCCAGCACGTTGAGCAGCACTTCCGAGTCACTGTCGGTATTGGTGTGGCGGTGGTCGGTCGAGAACAACTCGGCCCGCAGCGCCTGCGCATTGGTCAGGTTGCCGTTGTGCACCAGCACGATGCCGAACGGTGCGTTCACGTAGAAAGGCTGCGCCTCTTCCTCGCTGTAGGCGTTGCCGGCTGTGGGATAACGCACCTGGCCCAGGCCGACCGTGCCCGGGAGCGCGCGCATGTTGCGGGTGCGGAACACGTCGCGCACCATCCCTTTGGCCTTGTGCATGTAGAACTTGCGTTCCTGCTGGGTCACGATACCCGCCGCATCCTGACCGCGGTGCTGCAGCAGCAGCAAGGCGTCATAGATCAACTGGTTGACTGGGGTGGTGCTGACAACACCAACGATTCCACACATCGAACATTCCTCAGGGAAGGTAGTTTCTGAACTCTTCGGGCAACACCGGCTTGAGCATGCCCAACACCTGGGTGGACAGGCCCGCACCATGCGAATCTTGCCACCACGCCCCTTCATGGAGCGTCGTCATATGCACCACCACCGCCACAGCCAGCAGCAGCACGGTGCCGCGCAATACGCCAAACACGGCCCCCAGCGTACGATCCACCGGGCGCAAGCCCACCGCCGCCGCCAGGCGCCGCACCAGGGCGGCCACAAAGCCGCCGAAAAAAGCCCCGGCGACAAAAATCAAGACAAACGCCACCGCATAGCGCACCGGCTCCGCAGCCGACTCCATCGGCAGGTGCTGCGCCAGGCTGCCAGCAAAAACCTGGGCCAGGATGAACGCCACCACCCACCCGGCCACCGAAGCCACTTCATACACCAGACCCCGCCATGCCCCCAGCAACAGGGAAGCCAGCAACACGGCCACACAGACCCAGTCGTACGCCGCCACGGAAGCCATCCCCTAGAAGGTGAGGATACTTGCCGGCAAATCCAGCTTTTTCACTTTTTGCGCTGCGCGCTCGGCCTCGGCGCGGGTGGCAAAGGGGCCGACCCGCACCCGCGTACGCTTGCCATCCTTGGTGTCGGCCACGTTGGTGTAGGTCTTCAGGCCCGCATGCTCCAGCTTGAGGCGCACTTCACGGGCTTTGTCGGCTTCGGCAAAGGCCCCCACCTGCACCACGATCCGGGCCTCGCCTTCAGCGGGCTCCACCGTCTTGCCTTCCAGCAGGGCCCTGGCCCGGGCGGCGTCATCGACGCGCGCAACAGGCTTGGCCGCTTCAGCAGGCGCTGGTTTCACCTTGGCTTCGGACTTGGGAGCTGGGGCAGGTACTGCAGCTGCCACGGCCGTATCGGGCCTGGGCTCCGGCTTCCTGTCATGCTTGGCGCTACCGGTGGTGCTGACGACTTCCTCGCCGGCATCCAGGCCCGCCGCATCGGCCACCCGCGTGGAGGGCTTGGCAGCGCTTACAGGGGCGGATGCCGCGCCGCGCACGGCAGGAGCCGGCGTCGCGGAATCCACCGCACCCGATACGGCGGCCGACGGGCTGCTGCCCGGCACCGGCAACGGCGCGACCTTGTTGCGGTCAGGAATGGTGATGGGAATGTCCACCGGGATCGGGCGGGGCTGGGTATCGAACAGCAGGGGGAAAACCACCACCCCGATGGCCACCAGCACGGCGGCACCGATGAGTCGGTGCCGTGCGCGCCGGCGCATCACTTCCACACTGTCGGACGACACGGCAGGGGCCTTGTCGTCGCGACCCTTCTTGCCTGGCAGACGGAAGTTGAAAAATGCCATGAGATGCCGTGCAGTCGAGTCTTATGCGCCAAGGTGCTTGGCATGGAGGCGGGGAATACCGTCCTGCAAGACACCACCCACGGTGTAGAACGAGCCAAAGACCACGATTCTATCAGCGGGGTTGGCCGCCGCCACCGCCGCCTGCAGGGCGGCGGCTGGCGTGCTGTACGCCGCGCCACGCACATCCCGGAGCCCGCCGGCCACCATCTGCAGGGCATTCCACTTGGCCAGCAGCTGCCCGCCGGATTCGGCGCGCGGCGTGGGCAGGTCGGTGAAATACCAGCGGTCCACCAGGGGATTGATGCGTGCCAGCATGGGGCCCAGGTCCTTGTCGGCCATGGCACCGAAGACGGCATGGGTGGTGGGGTAGAAACCCATCGCGTCCAGGTTTTCCGCCAGCGCCGCCACAGAATGCGGGTTGTGGGCCACGTCCAGCACCAGCAGCGGCTCACCCGGCACGATCTGGAAGCGCCCAGGCAGCTCCACCAGTGCCAGGCCATTGCGCACGGCCTGGGCCGTCACCGGCAGGCGCTCGCGCAGGGCCTCGAAAGCCGCCAGCACGCCGGAGGCGTTCATGAGCTGGTTAGCGCCGCGCAGCGCGGGATAGGCCATACCGCCATAACGTCGGCCCCGCCCCGCCCAGCTCCACTGCTGGCGGTCGCCGGAGAAATTGAAATCCACCCCGAAGCGCCAGAGATCCGCCCCCAGGCTGGCGGCATGGTCCAGCACGGACTGGGGCGGCAGCGGGTCACTCAGCACCACCGGCCGGCCGGCGCGCATGATGCCCGCCTTCTCGCGGCCGATGCTTTCCCGGTCGTTGCCCAGAAATTCCATGTGGTCCAGATCAATACTGGTGATCACCGCACAGTCGGCGTCCAGGATATTGACAGCGTCCAGCCGCCCGCCCAGGCCCACTTCCAGGATGGCCACATCAATGTCGGCACGCGACAGGTGGCGCAGGATGGCCAGCGTGGTGAACTCGAAGTAGGTTAGCGATACTTCCACGCCAGAATCGATTCGTGCGCTCTCCACTGCGTCAAAGTCTGCTACCAAATCAGAAGCACTTACGGCTTCGCCGTGCACCCGGCAGCGCTCCTCGAAATGCACCAGATGGGGCGAGGTGTACACCCCCGTGCGGTAACCCGCCTGCTGGGCAATGGCCTCCAGCATGGCGCAGGTGGAGCCCTTGCCGTTGGTGCCTGCCACCGTGATCACCGTGCAGCCCATCTGCAGGCCCATGCGCTGCGCAACGACGCGCACCCGCTCCAGGCCCATGTCGATGTTTTTGGGGTGCAGGCTCTCGCAGTGGGCCAGCCAGCCCTCCAGCGTCTGGGGATAAGCGGTGGGAGTGGGGGACGGCGTTTGCATAGAGGGCGGAATTGTCGCGCACCTTCGGATGGCGGATGATGCGACCGATGAATACCCCGCACATCACTGTTTTTGGCATTCCCAACTGCGACACCGTCAAAAAAGCCCGCCAGTGGCTGACCGACCACGGGCTGGACTACCAGTTCCACGACTTCAAGAAGCAAGGCGTACCAGCCGACCTGCTGCCGGCCTGGCAGAAGGCCGCCGGCTGGGAGCCGCTGGTCAACCGCAAAGGCACCACCTGGCGCAAGCTGGACGCGGCCAGCCAGGCCAGCGTGACCGATGCAGACAGCGCCCGGGCGCTGATGCTGGCGCAGGCCAGCGTCATCAAAAGGCCAGTGGTGCAGTGGTCAGCCGACGCCGCCGACATCAGCGTGGGGTTCGACCCCGAAGCCTGGAACCAGCGCATCTAGCAGGTAGAAGGATCTGGGCGGACAAACTGTTACGCGGGCTTTACCCGCCAGAAGGTCACAGCCAGGGCGGATCGCTAGAATTTTCAGGTGAAAGGGCTTTGCCCTGAAGGACCACACACCATGCAAAAAACCGCCATCGGCCTGGCCCTGCTCACCGCCGCAGGCCTGTCCACCGCCCAGGAAATGGGCCAGGTGATCTCTGCCACGCCTATCGTGCAGCAAGTCGCCGTGCCCCAGCAGTCCTGCTACCAGGAAACCGTCATGCCGGCACAGCGTGCCTCCACTGGAGGCGGAGCCATCCTGGGTGCCGTGGTGGGCGGACTGATCGGCAGCGCTTTGGGCTCGGGCAGCAGCGGACGCTCGGCGGCTGCCATGGCGGGTGCCTTTGGGGGCGCCATCGTGGGCGACCAGGCCGAGAACCGCCAGCCGGTCTACCCCCAGCAGGTGCAGCACTGCCAGACACAGAACACTTACGAGAACCGCACCATGGGTTACACCGTGGTCTATGAGTACGCAGGCCGCCAGTACACCACCCAGATGGCCACCCCACCGGGCACCCACATCCCCGTGCAGGTAACGCCCGTGGGCGGCAACGCGCCCTTTGGATCGCCCTACCCGCCTCAGCCTGCCATGGGCGCTCCGGTGGGTGTGGTCACGGCGCCGCCCGTGGCCTATGCCCCGCAGCCCGCGTATCCGGCATACCCGGCCTACCGCCCCGTGGTGGTCCAGCCAGCCTATGCCTACCCGGTGGCACCGGTCGGGGTGTCGCTGGGCATCAATCTCTCATCCGGCCTGCAGCACGACCTGTACCGCTGACCGGTTTCGGTAGCGGCGGGGGCCGGCAAATGCACAGGGCGCATCGCTACAATTCCCGCCCATGGCTACCATCCTCCAAAACCTCCCCATCGGCCAAAAGGTCGGCATCGCTTTTTCCGGCGGACTCGATACCAGCGCAGCCCTGCGCTGGATGAAGAACAAGGGCGCTGTGCCCTACGCCTACACGGCCAACCTGGGCCAGCCCGACGAGCCTGACTACGACGCGATTCCCGCCAAGGCGATGGAATACGGCGCCGAAAAGGCCGTTCTGGTGGACTGCCGCACCCAGCTGGCGCACGAAGGTATTGCCGCCCTGCAGGCTGGTGCCTTCCACATCAGCACGGCCGGTATCACCTACTTCAACACCACGCCGCTGGGCCGTGCAGTCACCGGCACCATGCTGGTGTCGGCCATGAAGGAAGACGATGTCAACATCTGGGGTGACGGATCGACCTTCAAGGGCAACGACATCGAGCGCTTCTACCGCTACGGCCTGCTGACCAACCCCTCGCTCAAGATCTACAAGCCCTGGCTCGACCAGCTGTTCATCGACGAGCTGGGCGGTCGCGCGGAAATGTCTGCCTTCATGACGAAGGAAGGCTTCGGCTACAAGATGAGTGCCGAGAAGGCGTACTCGACGGACTCCAACATGCTCGGCGCCACGCACGAGGCCAAGGATCTGGAGTTCCTGAACAGCGGCATCCGTATCGTGAACCCCATCATGGGTGTGGCGTTCTGGAAGCCCGAGGTGGAAGTCAAAGCCGAAGAAGTGTCGGTGACCTTCGAGGAAGGCCAGCCCGTCGCCTTGAACGGCGTCGAGTACAGCGACCCCGTCACGCTGATCCTGGAAGCCAACCGCATCGGTGGCCGCCACGGCCTGGGCATGAGCGACCAGATCGAAAACCGCATCATCGAGGCCAAGAGCCGCGGCATCTACGAAGCGCCGGGCCTGGCGCTGCTGCACATCGCCTACGAGCGCCTGGTGACCGGCATCCACAACGAAGACACGATCGAGCAGTACCGCATGAACGGCCTCAAGCTCGGCCGCCTGCTCTACCAGGGCCGCTGGTTCGACCCGCAGGCCATCATGCTGCGCGAGACGGCCCAGCGCTGGGTGGCCCGCGCCGTGACCGGCACCGTGACGCTGGAACTGCGCCGCGGCAACGACTACTCGCTGCTGAACACCGAATCGCCCAACCTGACCTACGCGCCCGAGCGCCTGTCGATGGAAAAGGTGGAAGACGCGCCCTTCAGCCCGGCCGACCGCATCGGCCAGCTGACCATGCGCAACCTGGACATCGTGGACACCCGCGCCAAGCTGGCCACCTACGCCAAGACCGGCCTGCTGACCACTGGCGCCGGCACCGTATTGCCCCAGCTCAAGGGCAAAGACTGAACGCCATCGCCCGTACCTGAACGAAACTCTTCGACCATGACCACCGAAAAAATCGACAACGTTGCACTCACCACCAAGGCCAATGTCTACTTCGACGGCAAGTGCGTGAGCCACGGCTTCACCCTCGCCGACGGCACCAAGAAGAGTGTGGGTGTGGTGCTGCCCTCCAGCCTGACCTTCAACACCGGCGCCGCTGAAATCATGGAATGTGTGGCCGGGGCCTGCGAATACCGCCTGGCCGGCACGGACGTATGGCTGGCCTCCAAGGCCGGTGAATCGTTCAGCATCCCCGCGAACTCGTCTTTCGACATCCGCGTGGCCGAGGCTTACCACTACATCTGCCACTTCGCCTGAAGCCTGCAAGCCGGCGGCGGCGCTGCCGCAGCCCCCTCCATGCCAGTCCTGTGCATCGCACCGACTGGCATTTTCATTTTTAATAGCAATATACCGGCGCCAGCTGGGCGCTTGTGGCATTTTTTATACTCAAACCACCACCGGCTCGGGCTCCAGGCGAATGCCGAAGCGCTCGTACACACTGGTCTGGATCGCCTTGGCCAAGGTCATCACCTCGCCGCCGGTGGCGCAGGTGGCAGGGTCTGCAATCCCCTTGTTGACCAGCACCAGCGCCTGCTTTTCATAGACGCTGGCGTTGCCCACCGCCTTGCCCTTCCAGCCACAGGCGTCGATCAGCCAGCCCGCCGCCAGCTTGATGCTGCCGTCGGGCATGGGGTAGTGCACGATCTTCGGGTCGCGCGCGATGATGTCGGCGCACTGCTCGGGCGTGACGGTGGGGTTCTTGAAGAAGCTGCCGGCATTGCCCAGCACCCGCGGGTCGGGCAGCTTGGCGCGGCGGATCTCGCAGATCCAGTCGAACAGCTGCTGCGGTGTGGGCTGCGCCACTCCCAGGTCGGCCTGGCGGCGCTCCAGGTCGGCATAGCCCAGCACCGCCCGCCAGGGCTTGGGCAGGGCAAAACGCACCCGGGTGATGAATGCTCGCCCGGCCAGGCCATGCCCACGTGCGCGGCCCTGTGCATCCAGGGCGGCCTCGTGTTTGAATACCGAGTCGCGGTAACCAAACGCACATTGCGCGGCCTGCAGCGTAAACCCCTGCCCCGTCTCCAGGTCGATGGCATCGAGCGACTCGAAGCGGTCCTGCAACTCCACACCATAGGCCCCGATGTTCTGCACCGGGGCCGCTCCCACGGTGCCCGGAATGAGAGCAAGGTTCTCCAGGCCATAAAAACCCTGCTCCAGGGTCCAGGCCACGAAGTCGTGCCACACTTCGCCCGCACCGGCCTCCACCACCCAGGCGCGCGGGGTCTCGTGCACCAGCCTGCGGCCCATGATCTCGGCCTTGAGCACCAGGGCTTTGACGTCCCCCGTCAGCACGATGTTGCTGCCGCCACCCAGCACGAATTTGGGTGCGTCGCGCAACGCAGCGTCGGCCAGCACGACGTGTAATTGCGCCTCGCTGCGTACCCGCACCAGCTGGTGCGCGCGCGCCACGATGCCAAAGGTGTTCAGGGGCTGGAGGGGAACATTTTTCTCGACTAACATCGGCCTCATTGTCTCACCCGGCACCCGCCGACTATCTCCTCCATACCCACCATGCCCTCCTTTGATACCGTCTGTGAAGCCGACCTGGTCAAGGTCAAGAATGCCGTTGAAAACTCCGCCAAGGAGGTTGGCACCCGCTTCGACTTCAAGGGCACCTCCGCCTCCATCGAACTGAAGGACAAGGACATCACCCTGATCGGGGACGCCGAGTTCCAGCTGGACCAGATCCAGGACGTGCTGCGCAACAAGCTCACCAAGCAGGAAGTGGACGTGCGCTTCCTGGATATCGGCGACGTCCAGAAAATGGGCGGCGACAAGGTCAAGCAGGTGCTGAAAGTGCGCAACGGCATCGAAAGCGAGCTGGCGAAGAAGATCCAGCGCCTCATCAAGGACAGCAAGCTCAAGGTACAGGCCGCTATCCAGGGTGAGAGTGTGCGTATCACCGGCGCCAAGCGCGACGACCTGCAGGCCGCCATGGCTTTGATCCGCAAGGACATTGCAGACATGCCGCTGAGCTTCAACAACTTCAGAGACTGATGCGCCACCCTGCTTCTCGCGCCCTGGCTGCCGTGCTGCTGATGCTGGCATCCCATACACACGCCGCCACCAGCGTCGTGCTGTCGGGTGTGCTGGGCTCCAAGGCCTTGCTGATCGTGGACGGCAGCACGCCCAAGGCGGTGGCGGCGGGTGAGTCGCACCAGGGGGTCAAGGTGCTGTCGGTGACGAAGGAACAGGCCGTGGTCGAGGTGGACGGCGGGCAGCAGACCCTGCGCCTGGGCGAAACACCGTCGCGACTGGGCCGGATGGACCCACCCTCCTCGGGGCGGCGCATCGTGCTCACCGCCGACAGCGGCGGGCATTTCACGGGAGCGGGCAGCATCAATGGCCGGGCCATGCGTTTCCTGGTGGATACCGGCGCCACGGCCGTAGCCATCGGGGCGGCCGAAGCCGAGCGTATGGGACTGGACTTTCGCAACAACCCGCCGGTGACCATGCGCACGGCCAACGGCAATGCGCAGGGTTGGCAGATCAAGCTGGGCTCGCTGCGCATCGGGGATGTGGAGCTGCGCGAGGTGGACGCCATCATCACCCCGACCGCCCTGCCCTATGTGCTGCTGGGCAACAGTTTTCTCACGCAGTTCCAGATGACCCGGCCGACCGACCAGATGG
>Ga0208564_1002273_pt1 | contig 15366 bp, 14 predicted proteins | sample AD_UKC073_MetaG_FD_184439 | JGI IMG/M metagenome (GOLD analysis project Ga0208564, IMG submission 184439) | Active sludge microbial communities of municipal wastewater-treating anaerobic digesters from USA - AD_UKC073_MetaG (SPAdes) (version 2) | ecosystem: Engineered > Bioreactor > Anaerobic >... | reverse complement strand
AGGCTGGATTTCCCTTATAAGTGAAATCAGGGGTTCCCTGACTATTTCAGCTTGTGGCACTTCCGTATCTTGAAAACCCAGCCATACTATGTCCGCAACCCCAAGCACCTTTCCGGCCTGTTCCTGTTCGGCCCGCCTGATAGAGGACATCTGGGCTTCTGAGATCCCTGGTTGCAAGCCTCCCCTGGAGCCGTCGGTCACCATGGCGTAGGTGATCTTGGCCCCCTTCTCTGCCAGGAGGGCTATGGTTCCGCCTGCCGCAATCTCCGCGTCGTCAGGATGGGGCGCTACCACCAGGACATTCCGCGCCTCCATGAGGTCTGGTATGGGGAGCACGGTGATTTCCCTCCTTTCGCTTAGTGTGGATTAGGTACTTGGCGTCAATCTGGCCGCCTTGTTGTGTCTTGGTCCAAAGCGGTAACAGGTCCGCTGCAAGCATCCATAATGTCATGATTCTGGCAATCACACTAATTTCCTCCTAGGCAATGACTGCATAGAGGATGCAGGCTTCCATTGCAAGAAGGACTTTCCGTAGCGGTACAGAAATTGGTTAATGCATCTTCCTAAACCACAAGCGGCGTAAACCTGCGCTATTTGCGGAAAAGGAGAGGTCGGCGTGAGCAAGCTTAAGGATTTTATGTACAGCCTTGGAAGTTTCTCTGCATCCATCCTCGGACAGACGGTCACAACCTTCGCTATCTACTACTACGTGGATATATTGAAGGTGCCTACTAAGATGATAAGTTTGGTGATGCTGTTTTACGGAATTTGGAATGCCATAAACGACCCGTTGTTTGGCCAAATCTCAGACTCGACCAGAACCAAATGGGGGAGACGTATCCCGTATGTGGCAGTGTTTACGCTTCCCCTTTGCATAGCATTTGCCCTCCTGTGGATGCCCCCTTACCCTGCAGGCGCGGAGAAGGCACTGTTCATATGGTATTTTATTGTGATTTTCCTGTTTGACGGGCTTTTCACCATAGTCGTGCTCAACTGGACCGCTCTTTTCCCGGAAATGTATCCTGAACTTGAGGATCGGGCCAGAGTTTCGGCTCTAAGGCAAGTGCTTGGGATTATAGGGTTGATTTTCGGGGTGGCCCTGCCTCCGATTCTGGCAGAGCAGTTCGGCTGGAATTTCGTGGGGATTGCCTTCGGGCTCCTAGGGCTCGTGACCATGTACGCTTCGCTGTACGGAGCCAAAGAACGGCCGGAATATGTCCAGGAACCAAGCCTTCCTCTGGGGCAAGCACTCAAGGAGACCTATCTCAACAAGTCTTTCTTGACTTACGTCATCCCTGCCATGCTTATCCAATACACCTTTGTGGCGCTCCAGGCGGTGATCCCGTTTTACACCAAGTACGTGCTCAACGCGTCAGAGTTTGAGACCACCATATTCTTAGGGGCTATGTTCGTCACTGCGATTCCCTTTGCTGCAGTCTGGGGCAAAATCATATCCAAACTCGGGGCTAAGAAGTCATTTATCTACTCCGGGGCGTGGTACGCTGTCTGCCTCTTACCGTTCTGGGCCGCCAAAAATTACATCCACGCGGTTATAATCGCGCTATTTTTAGCCTTTGGGCTGGCAGGGCTGCTGGTGCTGCTCGATATCCTCATCGCTGACATAGTGGACGAAGACGAAGTCAAGACAGGCGTCAGGCGTGAAGGGATGTACTTTGGGGTCAACGGGTTCATGATTAGGCTGGGGATTTCGCTAAATGCCATAATAATGGGGAATGTGCTCAACGCCTTCGGCTACGACCCAAACCTTGCGGTTCAACCTGCTAGCGCGCTTACAGGGATGAGGCTTCTCATGACTTTGGTGCCCATGCTCGCCATGGCTGTAGCCCTTTTGATTTTCCGCCATTACCCGTTGGAAGGAGAGAGGCTGGAGGAAATCAAAGCCCGTCTGGCTCAGAAGTAGTCCAGACAGGCTCCGGATCGAGACGATATGACTAGCCAGGCCGGTGCGGCTAAGGCCTTACTTAAGATACGCCAAGCTCTCTCCGTGGGCTGCAATGTAGTCATCCAGGATGTTCTTTGCCACTTTCCTTGACGGCACCAGCGGATGGCACGACAGGGCAGTCAGCGCCGTATCATAGCAGCCGTTTAGGACGGCTTCTACAGTGAGCTCTTCGTAGGCTGCTACTGCCTGGATGAGTCCGCGGACTTCCACGGGCATCTTGCCCATGGCCAGCGGATGGGCGCCTCTGGCGTCTACTAGGGCAGGCACCTCCACTATCTTGTTGAAGGGAAGTTCAGGCAAGGCTCCGTGGTTTGGGGTATTGACGATGAACACTTCCCGGGTATCGTTGGCTATCGCCCCAAGCATACCCACCATCATATCTGCGTGCCATTCTCCGCCTCTGAGGGTCTCAAATGGCCTTTCGCCGGCAGCCACCTTCCTGTACTCTGCGAGTATTTCCTGCTCCATCTGGATCACTTCCTGGGCCCTCGTCCGCCCTGACCGGATTTGCTGCTCCAAGATTTCGTCGGTAAACCAGTAGTACTGGAGATAGGGGGAAGGCAGCATTCCGGTTTCCTTAAAGATGCGCAAGGTGTTCCTGAGTTCCGTCCGCACCTTGCGGTCTCTTAGCACTTCTTCGCCAAACAAGCCCTCGATCTTGTCTAAGGGAGTGTGTTCCAAGGTATCCCTAAGTTGCGGCAGGATATCCACTCCTTGCAGGTAAACCCGTCTCGCCCATGCAAGGTGGTTGAGCCCAAAGTAGTCAAAGAACAGCTGCTCAGGCGGCACGTTGAGAAAAGCGCCGAGGGATTCTTGCAGCACCATGGGTTCGTCGCAGATAGAGATATGGCGGATTTCCGAGGTCTTAGTGATGGCTTCGGCTACCAGGCCTGAGGGGTTGGTGTAGTTTATCAGCCACGCCCTGGGGTTCTTCTCCTGGATTTCAGCTGCGATTTCTACCATCACCGGGATGGTGCGCAAAGCCATGGCAAATCCGCCCGGGCCTGTGGTCTCTTGCCCGATAACCCCGTGCTTTATGGGTATGCTCTCATCGATGTGCCTGCTCTGAAGCCCTCCTACTCTAATCTGGCATATTATAAAATCCATGTTTCTGATTGCTTGGTCCCTGTCGGTGGTAAGTTCTAGCTTGCACTGGGGCATGGCATCCTGGAGCATGTGGCGCACTACATACCCTACCGTATCCAGCTTGCTCTCGTCGATGTCCATGAGCACAAGCCGGCTTAGGGGGACATCTTGTGACCGGTTTATAAAACCATGAATGAGGCCGGGGGTATAAGCACTCCCGCCTCCCAGTATAGATACGTTTAGGCCTTGAGACATGAGACGACCTCCTTGCGGGAACCGATTTCTCACAAACCCAAGCAATTGCTTCAAGGCCAGGCGGGTTTTTCCTCCTGCCGTATTGGTACTTTCTACTATGCAGGTTGGGTAACCTGCTAGGCATGAAGCTCATGTGGTATTTTATTGACATCCCGGGCAAAGCATAGCTACGATTAAGACGTACGCTAGGTGGCAGGTCTTACGCAATAAGGCCAGGTAAACCCGATGAGCCCAGGTACAGAGGCCAGGTACACCTTAATATGTGACAAAGGCGGGTTGGATGTGGCAAGACCTACTGTTGCAGTAGCCATGTCAGGCGGGGTAGACAGCTCGGTTACGTGCATGTTGTTGGCCGAACAAGGTTTCCGGGTGTTTGGGATTACCATGAAGATCCTAAGCCCAGATGTTACATCATGCTCCGGTTCCGCCATTTACCCGGCAATTGAAGAAGAGGCAAGGCAGGTGTGCGGGAAATTAGGTGTCCCCCACTACACGGTAGATCTTACCGAAGAGTTCGAATCGGAGATTGTGACCCCGTTCATCAAGAGCTATGCCGGTGGCAAGACCCCTAACCCATGCGTTTTGTGCAACAGGAAGTTCAAGTTCGGACACCTGCTTAGCAAGGCACGGGAATTAGGTGCAGACTACCTGGCCACTGGGCATTATGCCCGGGTAGGGACAATCCTGAAGCAAACAGGAGGATCCTCAGGGGAATTTGTGGAAAACCACGTGATTGCAGCAAAGGGTTTGGGAAACGGCACATCTCCGGCCGGAGCAAACGGCAAAGCACAGTCAAGAGGTTGTTCGAGGTACTTGCTTGCCAGGGGGAAGGATCCCGGAAAAGACCAAAGCTATGTGCTGCACGGGCTTAACCAAGACATGCTGAGTCACGCCATATTGCCTTTAGGCAGCCTGACCAAGAAGCAGGTGATAGCCATCTCCCGCCAAAGAGGACTGGTGCCTGCGGAAAAACCTGAAAGCCAGGAGATTTGTTTCGTCGGCTCCCAGAGCTACAGGGATTTCTTGCGGCAAAGGAAGGTCGAAGCCATACCGGGACCGGTGGTGGATACGTCGGGCAAGGTGGTAGGGTACCACGAGGGGCTCCCGTACTACACCATAGGCCAGAGGAGAGGGCTGGGGCTTTCAGGCCCCCATTCATATTACGTGGTAGACATCGAGCCTGACGCCAACCGGCTGATTGTGGGCAAGCGGGAAGAGGTGTATGCGAAAGGCTGCTATATCGGCGACGTGAATTTCATCATCGAGGACTACCCTAAATCTCCCGTAAGGGGCACGTGCATGGTACGCTACCGGGGCAAGGAGGTCTCAGCTACTTTGATACCGGGTGAGGATCACCGCCCAGGCGCCGGCAAAGGCGGTGCCGTGCTGGTTGAGTTTGATGAACCTCAGTTTGCAGTTACACCAGGACAGGCGCTGGTATTCTACCAAGGGGAGTTTGTGTATGGAGGCGGAACAATTGTTCAAGCCATAAGGTAGGCAGACCCAAGAGTCCCCCTACCCGTAATCGACTTATCACTGGTTATGGGTCTGCCCATTTGATTGATATGCGGCTATGCTTGGCCAATATGACCCCCATCCGATCCTCGGGATCTTGGTTCACAAACCTAATCACACAAGAGCTATTCACAAAGGAATAATTGTCTGCTGCGGAGAAAATGGAGACAAGGAAATGCAAACGCGGCAAAGCCTGCACCAGATATGAGCTATAGGGGGGTATTAGCTGTGGCTGATGTGTGCAACCGGGAGTTTGACGTTTCCACCTTTGAAGCATTTGTCCAAAGCTTAATGGAGGAATATGAGGCTCCTGGCGTGGCCGTGGGTGTGATCAAGGACGGCCAGGTGATTTATTCAAAAGGGTTTGGCTACAGGGACCTTGAACGGAAACTGCCTGTGACGCCGGACACTGTGTTTGGGGTTGCATCAGTGTCGAAGTCTTTCACTGCATTGGGGATAATGCAGCTTGCCGAGAAGGGGTTGCTGGCAGTCGAGCATCCTGTAAAGCGGTACCTGCCTGAGTTTGACCTGCCGGGTGAAGAAACCGAGCATGCGTGGAAAATAACGATACATAACTTCCTCACCCACACGGCAGGGATCCCGCCGCTTCCGTCCCTAACCTATTCGATCTTGGCTGCTACCCAGCCTGATCCCGATGACATTCGAGATGGGGAAAGGCTCCCTGGGGCCGGCGACAGGCCAAGTATACTGGATACCGAAAGCTTGCTTAGATTCATGGCAACCCACGATTACAAGCTCATGGGAGCGCCTGGGGAGTATGTAAGCTACTCCAACGATGCTTTTGGGCTCTTGGGCACGATTATCGAACGGGTTTCAGGCCAGGAATACGAAGCCTATCTCCAGCAGCACATCCTGGGCCCACTCAACATGAGCCATACCACAACCAAGATCGACAAGTTGCAAGAGTTCCCAGAGGTAACCCGGCTGTATTACAAAGACAAAGACGACCGTTTGTGTGTGTCTGACAACTGGCAAGAGGCCCCTCCCTTGACTGCGTGCGGGTTCATCAGGTCAAACCTCAAAGACCTGCTTGCTTATGTGAGCATGTATCTCAACGAAGGGGTTTTCCAGGGACGCCGGTTGATTTCGCCGTCAGGGATCTCCAGGATGGTCACGCCTTATCACCCCTACTACCCTGAAAGATGGTATGGTTACGGGTTCATCGTAAGGCCTGACTATCACGGTTGCACTTTGATCCAGCACAGCGGTTCCCTGCGGGGGGTAGCGTCTAACATAGGCTATGTGCCTGAAAAGGGCATCGGCGCAGTGGTGCTGTGTAACCTCACCGGCTTTCCTGCAGCCAAAGTGTGGTTGGGGGCAATCAACCTGCTCCTAGGGCTGCCCGTGGACAATCCCTTGGTCAAGAAGGAGATTTGCCCTCAACCGGAATCACAACTGCTTAAGCTGGCCGGCACATACAGATCAGGCGAAGGTGCAAATATAGTAGTCAGGGTCAAAGACGGCAAGCTTCAAGCCGAAGTTGATGACAAGGTTTACCCGGTCGAGACCACAGGGCCCGACACCGCAGTTGTAACCATCAAGCAAGTCGAAAACCATGTCCGGTTCTTATTCGACTGGACCGGCGAAGTATGGGCCTAAGGTACGGGTCCAGGCTTATCCTTAAGTCCCGTGAGGAAGGTGCCTGAGGCCTTCCGGTATTCGCACCTAGTGTCCGGATTGATCCTAAAGTTCCGGGAGGGGAATCTTAATCGGCCAGGGGGGGATGGCTAATGACAAGGGTGAAGGTGGTAACGGACAGTTCTTCAGGCTTGCCCAAAGACCTGGAGAAACAGCACAACATTACAGTAGTGCCGATCCCCATTCAGATTGGCAATGGATCTTATAAGGAGAACGTAGATCTGCCGGTGGACGAATTCTACCGGTTGTTGGACGGCGAAACCATGCCCAAGACTTCCAGCCCTTCCCCTGGAGATTTTGTGGAGACCTACAGCCGGCTGGCCGGTACGGCAAGGGAAATAATCTCGATTCATGTGACTGCCAAAGGCAGCGGTACCTGCCAGTCGGCGCAAGTTGCGGCCGATTCGGTGTCTGGGAAGGTCAAGGTACACGTGTACGATTCAAATACGGTTTCCATGGGAACCGGATTCTTGAGCATTGAAGCGGCCAAAGCCGCCCTTGAAGGGCTCACCATCGACCAGATTAGAGAACGGCTTGATGGCTTAAGAGACAAAATCCGGGCTTTTGTGGCGCTACCCACCTTGAAGTACCTTCAGAGGAGCGGGAGGCTCAGCCACGGCCAAGCCATATTCGGCTCTCTGCTTTCTATAAAGCCGGTGATTGAGGTAAGGGACGGCTTATTGGAAGTGGTGGACAGGGTCAGGAGCTATCCCAAGGCGCTTGAGAGGGTGGCAGAATTGGCTGCCGGCGCGGTTTCCAAGCTTCCGTCACGTGTTGCGGTAATGCATGGCAACAGCTATGACGAGGCTGTGAAGTTTGCTGATGAGCTGAAGAAACGGATAAATATAACCCAGCTCGTCATAGGAGAAGTGGGCGCATCCCTGGCGGTTCACGGCGGGCCGGGGATGATCGGTGTTGTGCTGTTGCCCAAGTGATACCCGGCCGGTGTACCGGCCTGACTTGGCAGGGCCTGGGCTTAGGCTGCGGGCCGCATGCCTATCCACATGCCAATGCTATTGCCGACAGGGGAGCCGGTTACGGACTGCCTTGACTTAGGCTGCCAGCCGCCGGTTCTATTAGAGGATTTGGGACCAGGGAGTTGTGCAGTAACCCACTTGGAGGCCTCCCCGGCATCAGGTGTTACGCCCGGTGTCACGCCCGGGCAGGCAAAATCTTGGCTAGGAACTCCCTGGTCCGCTGGTGTTTGGGCGCTGACAGCAGTTTCTCAGGCCGTCCTTCTTCAACTATCTGGCCGTCTGCGAGCACCACTATCCTGTCTGAAACTTCCCGGGCAAACCCTATTTCGTGGGTGACCACCAGCATGGTCATCCCTTCGGCTGCGAGGTCGCGCATTACCTGGAGCACTTCCCCTATGAGCTCAGGGTCCAGCGCCGATGTAGCCTCATCGAACAGCATTACATCTGGTTGCATGGCCAATGCTCGGGCTATGGCAACCCGCTGCTTCTGCCCTCCTGAAAGCCGGCGGGGGTAGGCGTCAGCTTTGTCAGCCAGCCCTACCTTGGAGAGGAGGGATAGAGCCAGCTCCTTTGCCTCGTGTTTCGGCATCTTCTTTACCTGAACCGGCCCTTCCATTACGTTTTCCAGGGCGGTCATGTGGGGGAACAGGTTAAAGTGCTGAAACACCATCCCTACCTTAGCGCGTGCCTTGTTCAGGGCGTTCTCATCTTCAGGCACGGGGTTTCCGGCAATGCTCACAGTGCCTGAATCGGGTCTCTCGAGGTAATTCACGCAGCGGAGCAGGGTGCTCTTGCCCGAACCGCTTGGCCCTATAATACTCACTACTTCGCCTTTAGCCACTCTAAGGTTGATGTCTTTGAGCACTTGGAGGTTTCCAAAACTCTTGCAAACCCCTCTTAGCTCAACCATGGGTATTTCTCTCATTGCAGCAGTTTCCTTTCTCCAAGTTGTACAAACAGTGAAAACAGGGCAGTCATGCACAGATAGATTGCAGCAACTGTGATGTAGACGGGCCAAGGCCTGAAGGTGGCGCTGATAATGTGTTGGCCCGCCCTGGTGAGCTCCTCGCCGCCGATGAAGGCGATTAGGGACGTATCTTTAAGCATGGCGATGAATTCATTCCCCAAAGGGGGCAGCAGCCGCCTGTAGGTCTGAGGGATGATGATCCTCCGCATGGCCAGGCCGTAGCTCATGCCCAGAGATCTGGCCGCTTCCATCTGACCCGGATCGATGGACTCGATGGCGGCCCTGATTATCTCGGCTATATATGCACTTGCGTTGATCCCCAGCGCAACTACTGCCGAGCTGAACTTGTCCAACCTGAGGCCGAGCTGGGGCAGAGCAAAGTACACTATGAGGATTTGCACCATAAGAGGCGTTCCCCTGAGCACGGTCACGTACGCTGTGCCCAGCCCTGACAGCACCTTGTTCCTGGATATCCTCATGAGCGCTATTCCCGTACCGATGACGATTCCAAGGATTATTGAATACAAGGTTAGCTTCACGGTGACCCCTGATGCCCTCAGCAGGGCCGGCAGTATGTCTTGTATGAATAATGCTGTTGAGATTATGGATTGTTTCACTCAAGATCAACTCCTGGAATTCACGATGTCGGCTATGCTTATCGCCCATCTAGCCCTAAGATGCCCGGTAGTCCGGGTAGGGTGACACCGGTATGGTGATACCGGTGCCACCCGTCCCGCCGGCCTGCCGGCCTACTGGTTGTCCCCGAACCACTTGGCGAAAATCTGGTCGTAGGTGCCGTCGTCCTGCATGTCCTGGAGGGCCTGCTCCATCGCCTCTCTCAGGGAATCTGACCCTTTCTTCAGGGCGATACCCACAGGCTCCCTTTCAATGGCTGTGCCTACTATGGCAAAAGCGTCTGGGCTCTTGGCCTGGTAATACATGGCTACCGGCTCATCTACGATGATTGCGTCGACCCTGTGGTTCATGAGTTCCATGAAGGTGGTATCGAAGCTCTCAAAACAGGTGACTTCTGCGTTTTCAATGCTCCTGGCGACGGCTTCACTGGTTGTAGCCACCTGTACCGCAATGTGCTTCCCTTTGAGATCATCAAGGGTGGATATAGAGCTGTTAGAAGGCTCAGTCACGATTACCTGAGCCCAACGGGCGTACTCCACAAAGTCTGCCTGTTGCTGGCGTTCAGGGGTGATGTTCATGCTTGAAATCACGGCATCGTATTGCCCTCCTGCTAGGCCGGTGAGCAAGCTGTCCCATTTGCTCGACTCGAACTGGGCTTCTACGCCTAGCCTCCTGCAGATTTCCGTCATAAGGTCTATGTCGAAGCCCACAATTTGCCCGTCCTGATTCCACTCAAGCGGGGGATAGGTGTCGTCTGTGGCCACCACCAATTTGCCGTTGGCTTGCACCCTGGCAAGACTGTCTTCTTGACCGCCTCCGCCACAGCCTGCTAGGGCGAGCATTGCTGCAAACAGCAGTACGCATAGTATAGGTGGCACAAGCTTTCTGGAATGATTCCTGGATAGATTTCTGGAAGCCCGGTGTAATGCAAACACTGTTTGTTACCTCCTGTCAATATTGGCATAATATTGCACCTTGGTGAGCGCAAAGCACTACTAGGTCCCCTGGTTACGGTTTACCTGGCTTACTTGGGATTTGCCGGGATGTTTCTATCCAAAAACACCACGACGGCAGTGCCGTGGCACCGTACGGCAGCACCGTGACGGTGGCCCGTAGCGGCTCGTAACGGCGGGATCATTACGGCAGCACTCAAGTCCCTGTGGCGGCACAATGGTACCGCAATGACTCCCGGCCGACCTTCTGGCCCAGGTGCCCTTCCTGGCTTATAGTGGCACAATGGTACCGCAATGACCCGCTGGAGCCGTGCGGGGCGCCAGGCAGAGACAGCTTATGGCTGCACAATGGTACTGCAACGGCGCACCGGCGCAAAACCTTACATGCAAGCCATATAAACTACACGCAAAGGGAAATTGTTTAGGAAATTGTGTAATGGGTGGAACAAGTTACAGAGGTGGCCTGGCGGCCAGATGTGTTGCAAGTGCAGGCATTCCAACTCAACTCCTTCCCCCCCGCGTGAGATAGCGCTTCGTCAGAATGATGGGGGCCCATCCTGACGACAGTATGGCACCTATTGTGATGCCATCCCAACCACAGGCTTTGGGTGCCTGAGGTTTCGGCGGACAGTGTCCTTCCCCCGGTTCATTGGCTTCCGGCCTCCACGGAGTACCACCACTTCCGCGCCTCTACCTCACCCTTCCAAGGATGAGGTGGTATAGCCGGGCTTAACAGATTACCCGGCAATTCTCGAGCATCATACGACACTTTGCATAATAAGTCAACCTTGTTTGCTGGAAAAATGTATCAATTTGCAGCGGGCAGGGCTGGAAAGACTACAGGTAGGATCCCTAACCGGCTGGGATCTTCCAAGGCACAGGCTTTAGATCCGGCTTGTGCAGGCAAGGTATGCGCCCACGATCCTACCGATATGGCACCTCTTTCGGCTGCAACCGTATATGGTTGTCAGAAATGGTGCACCGGTAGGCGTGGACCCTGACTCCTGCCTGGACTGCCCGGTCGATGGCTTGGGCAAAATTGGGATCCGTTTCCCTGTTGGCTGAAACCTGGGCTACATCTTCTCTCTGGGCGATAAACACCACGCATCCGTCAAGCCCAAGCGGCAGGGATTGCTTCATTTCATTGAGATGCCGGGCGCCTCTGAGGGTAGGCGCATCGGGGAACAGCCCTTTGCCGTCAACACACAAGGTGACTGATTTGACTTCCACGAGAAGGGGAGGTTTCCGGGGGCCCTCCAGCAGAAAATCAAACCTGCTCTTGGGGGCACCCTCCACGCTTGCCACACCTTCTGCGCTCACACCCTTCGCACCTTCTACGCGCTTGAGTGCTTGATTTAGGGTAACCTCTCTTCGCACAGAAGTATACTCCTTAAATGCATCCAGCGCGCCTTGTTTGGCGGCCAGTTCAAACAGGCGGTTTGGATATCTGGTATCCACACACACCCAGATGTCCCCAAATGCTGCCAGTACCAGATCGTGAGAGGTTTTCCGGTTGGGGGAGCCGGCTTTGCGGACCATGACCCGGTTTCCGGGGAAGAGCAGTTCTTTTAACCTGCCCGAATCAGCCACGTGAGCCTCGATAGCCCGTCCCCTCAAGTTGACCAAGGCCAAGAACCTATTGGCGCGTTCAACAAGGATACCTTCTTCAAGGTCGCCTAGGTGCATGGAAATCTCTGTTCCCGTGGCTTTGGGGGTGTCTGTCATCTGTATGCTACCTCCTTAACGGATGCTTGGGTCCTGCAATTATCTCCACAGCTGTGGTTGGAAGTCTCTCTGCGATTATGTGCCCATTAGTCCATCAAATGCCACAATGCCACAACTGCTTGTGGTACCGGGCTCTCCAAGTAAACCCATGGTTTTGTTAAGGATAGCACTTAAGTGGGCGCCTGTCACCGATGTGCAAGGCCCGCAACAAAGCGGTTTTGAGTTCTCCTTTGTTGGCATTTGTTGTAGAATATACGATACTTAACGTAATCCGCGGATTGGTTTACCAGACAAGTGCTTCAAACAAGTCTTATGAAGGGGCGAATGGTCTTGAGAGGTACGCTGATCAACACAGTAACCATCGTGGCAGGAACCGTTATTGGGATGCTTGTGGGCAAAAACTACCCGGAGAAAATGAAGGAGACGGTAATGAACGGCTTGGGGCTTGTGACCAGCATCATAGGTATTAGCATGGCCCTTCAGACCGGCAACATCCTTTATCCTCTGGCTGGGATAGCTTTTGGCGCGATTATCGGCGAATGGCTGAACATTGAACAGTGGGTCAACCAGCTTGGCGAGTCCCTGGAGCGAAAGTTTGGGAGACAATCACAAGGCCTGTTCGCTAAGGGCTTTGTGTCAGCCACATTGCTGTTCTGCATAGGGCCAATGGCGATAATCGGCGGGATACAAGACGGGCTTACCGGCGACTACAGCACTCTCGCAGCCAAAGCCGCCATTGACGGGTTTACCTCAATCGCATTCGCCTCATCTTTGGGGCTGGGCGTGGGTTTCTCGGCCTTGCCTGTGTTCCTGTACCAAGGCGCAATTACCCTGGGCGCAGGGTTTTTTGACAGGGTGTTCACTGAGCAAATGATCACGGAGATGACTGCAGCAGGCGGGCTGCTGTTGTTTGCCATAGGGCTTGGGTTACTTGAAATCAAGAGAATCAGGGTCGCCAACCTCTTGCCGGCAATATTTCTCACCCCGGCCATCTGTTATCTGGTCGAATTGATTGGAGTAGCCGGGTTCTGAGGTTCTATAGGTGTGTTTTTGTGGCCCTCGCTACCGTCGGGCTTGCTCCAGCACCAGGTTCTGAGGTTCTATGAGTGTGTCTTGTACGGCTTTGTCTGGTCAGTAATACATCCGGTGCGCCAAGCCAGCTCCCCTCCGCCTGATTCCTCGTGGAACGGAGCAGAAACGGAACAGAACGGAACAGAAATGGTAGCGAAAGTGTCACGTAGGTTTTTTTACAATGCGTACCACAATCCCATTGGGCATGCACACTATGATGCCGCCAGGTTTGGAAATCCAGCCCGTATTCATACAGATGTGTTCGGGACACGGGGAACTCAACACGCGCACCTGTCCTTGTTTTACTTGCACAACGGTAGTCCCTAAAGGCCCTTCTACCGAGAAGGTGGTATCCCCAATATCTTTGAGCGGCCGCCAGATCACCATTTTGTCCCCTGAAGTTATCAGCAACATATCCGGAGTATCCCGGAAAATACCCGAAGAGTAAACCCAGATACCCCCGGCTACGGCAGCCAGGATTATCAACAACGCCACAAGCAGGCGAGTGCTCTTGCCCCTGGTATTCCTGCCGGAACCCCGAGGTAGGTTCTCATCTTGATGTGCATTGAGCCTTTCCGTCCCATCCTGCTGCAAACCGAACATATCCCTAACTTTCTTGTCTCCTGTATCCATAACTCGTAACTTCACACCTCAGCTCTTTTCGCATTAGTTAACTAAGTTTGACCCCTGATCTCTAGAATACCAGAAAACCTCCGTAAAGCTCGCCTGATCTGTATTGGTGTTGCCGTGCCCAGTGCCCAGGCAGAGGGCCCTCAGAGCTTGGGTACAGCTCCTATATTCCTTGGGTTACTACCTGGTCAGACTCTGCGAAAGGCCAGCGGTTGTGCGGGGTACAGCTCCTGCACCCTTTGATTTACTATCCTATAATCTTTATTTAATCTAGTTTAGCCTAATTTATAAAAGCCCGATTTTACGGGCTTTTTTGGCCTTTCTGCTGGTATAATTTCCCTGCTGGTTTAGTCTTTTCTAATGTAATTCAATTGTTATTGCATTACAAATTGCATTACTGCATTAACCCTGGTGGCAGCTTATTGGTTGTTATTATAATGTGCTTGTTTGTGTTTGGCCTTTCTTTTAGCTTGTCTTTTCTTTTCCTGAAACTTGCGCTGTTTTGCCCTATTCATACAAGTGCTGTAGGTCTGCCAAGGCAAAGGTGGGCAATACTTGGTTTTATCGTTAGGCGCGACGAATGGCTTACCGCAATATTTGCATGCCCTTATCTTGCCAGCAGTTACAGCGTCGGCTATTAACCAGTAAATGCAATCCAACAAGTTACAGAAATTAAAAAGGGAAATAATCCTATAGTCATTATCCTCTTCCCTCCACTCCATTTTCAGGTTGCGCTCAATACCCGTCAAATTCTTATTTAATATATCTGCAATAATATATATAGCCGTCTTTTTGTATCCTCCTAAAAGATCAATATCTGTTCTTGCATAACCGGGTAGGCCAAAGGCCCTGTTCGGTATCAAGTAGGAAACTACGACTCTTTTTTGTCCACTTGATAAATCCTCTTTAACTAAAAGCCGCTCTAAACGTATTTTCAATTCATCTGGCTTATTAAGTGCTTCTGCTAGATGCATAACCAGGTTTACCGCTTTAGCGTGTGCAAATACCCAGTTTAAAGGATCACCAGGGGATTTATCGTTGTACATTTTCATTTGGTCAGCTGAAATGACTTCATAAGGGAATTTGAGGGCGCAATGGTACCCTAATAACCCGTACCGTCGGACAAAATTAAGAACTTTTTCTTCATCTTCATCTGCAAGGCGGGCAAACTCCCCAGGTAATTCAGGCCTTCCCATCGGTAGATATAAGCTTTTTTCTTCCCTAGTTAAAGCCATTAGGCTTCTTGGATCAACAACTTTTCCCCCCATAACAGGCAGAATAAAGCCTTTTTCAATAATGTAATCTTCTGCGACGGGCCAAAGCTGATTAAACGAACGCGATTCGCTTTCAAGGATTTCGTCATGATTCATTTCATCACTTCCTTTGCTGTTTAAAACTAACCATTCAATAACCTTGTCATGGTTATTTTCCACCCTTATTATGACAGTAACAGAATGACTCAAATAGAGCAAGACCCAAGGAGGTATAAAAGATGGTGCGAAAACCAGAGATGGAGCCTAAAGTTTACACTGTCCCGGAAGTTGCAGCGCTACTAGGGATTAACTTGCCACGGGCTTACGAACTGACACGGCAACCTGGTTTCCCGGCGATTAGGGTTTCCCGTCGGCGGATAATTATTCCAAAAGAGGCTTTTCACAGATGGCTTGAGCAGGCGGCACTTGATAAGCAATCTTATGACACAGCGGAAAACCAGTAATGGCGGGCGTTGAGAAATGGGAAATGCAATTTTACTGCAGTTTTATGAACAAAATGAAAACCCCCGGCTGCTGGCAGGTGGACCGGGAGCAGGCAGATTGAAGGAGGCTATGCTCCTATGGGTATTTTAGCAAGGAAACAGCGAATTCGCAATACCAGCTATATCTTACCGGATATTATTAGCAGTTATGAAGAACTGCAAAGGTTTAATAA
>Ga0208564_1002272_pt1 | contig 15370 bp, 15 predicted proteins | sample AD_UKC073_MetaG_FD_184439 | JGI IMG/M metagenome (GOLD analysis project Ga0208564, IMG submission 184439) | Active sludge microbial communities of municipal wastewater-treating anaerobic digesters from USA - AD_UKC073_MetaG (SPAdes) (version 2) | ecosystem: Engineered > Bioreactor > Anaerobic >... | reverse complement strand
CGAAGATCATCGCCGAATAGGTTTCGACCGAGCCGATGCCATAAAGGCATGAGACCGAGGCGACGATGATCACGTCGTCGCGTTCCAGCAGCGCCCGGGTGGCCGAATGGCGCATCCGGTCGATCGCTTCGTTCACCGAGCTTTCCTTCTCGATGTAGGTATCGCTGCGCGGCACATAGGCCTCGGGCTGGTAATAGTCGTAATAGGAAACGAAATATTCGACCGCGTTGTCCGGGAAAAAGCTCTTGAACTCACCATAAAGCTGCGCGGCCAGGATCTTGTTGGGTGCCAGGATCAGCGCCGGGCGCTGCGTCGCCTCGATCACCTTGGCCATGGTGAAGGTCTTGCCGCTGCCCGTCACCCCCAGCAGCACCTGCGTGCGATCCTGCGCCGCGATGCCGGACACCAGCTCGGCAATCGCCCGCGGCTGGTCGCCGGAGGGCTCGTACTCGGACACGATCCGGAACGGCCGCCCCCCGTCAGTCTTCTCCGGCCGCGCCGGCTTGTGCGGCACGAAGTGGCCGGTCGTATCGGGCTCGGCCAGGCCCCGGCGGATGATCAGTTCGCTCATGCCGGGGTTATGGGGGTTTTCCGTTTGTTCCGCAATGGGGCGCGCCGGCCGCTTTCTCTTGTTGGATGATGCAAAAGGCTTAACTGTGGCATGATGAATGGGGGTTCCGCTTATCGTCCTGAATTTGAAGCCGCCCTGCGTCTCTTCGCGCAGGTCAGCGAAGCCATGCATCGGCGCGGCTTGTCTCGCCCGATTCTGGTGGGAGGTGCTGCGGCTGAATTCTGGTCGGCATCCGCGGTCAGCACGGGCGATTTCGATATCTGTACGCCGCTTCAGCCAGAGCTTGAGGAGGAGATGCGGCGCCACGGTTTCAGGCGGCCGAGCGGTGCAGGGCAATTGCTGAAGGGCTGGGTGCATCCTGAACTGAAGCTTGGCTTCGAAGTGGTAGCCGAAGTGCCGATGGACGGAAACGTTGACGCGGCCCACATCCGGCTGGTGCAGCCGGTTGGCGAGACGGCCCTGTTCCGGGTTATCAGCGTGGAAGATCTCATAGCTGACCGCATGGGTCAGTTTGCTTCGGGAACAGCGCCTGACAGGATCGGGCAAGCCCGCTTGTTGCTGGCCCTTCACCCTGACGCCGATCTGGACTATCTTGAACGCCGTATCCGCCAAGAGACGATGGGCGATCATGGCATCGAAAGCATCAAAGGCTGACAGCGAGCCGCCAGTGATCCGGATGGATGACCTTGGCGCGCGGCTTGCTCGCCGGAAGGCAGAGCTTGGTCTGCCGGACTTGCCCCGCAACGCGGGCACCCGCCGCACCCCGTCCAAGCGCGCGCTGCTGAAGGCGATCGAGGAGATCGGCGGCAAGTGGTGATCTGCTCGGCCTCCTGATTTTCCTACTCACCCAAAATCTGCAACATGGTCCGTTTGCCTCTAACCAAGGAGACGGATCATGGACGACGCCAATCAGCCGCAGCGCGGGCAGGGGTTCGGGCGGGGGTGGGTGCCGGTGGCGCGGGATATCGGGCTGCCGGGTGATTCCGCCGGTCCGGGCGCAGGGGGAGCAGGTGTCTCGGCTTCGTTCGGCACGAACGGGGGGCTGCTCCCTCCCCTTGAGGGGAGGGTTGGGGAGGGGTGGTTGGACGCTGGCGGGGATGCGTGGGATTTTGGCGCCGTTCCCCCACCCCAACCCCTCCCCCACGGGGAGGGGCTTTCGTCTGGTGAGGGGCTTTTGGTCCGGGAGGGGCTTTGCGGCGGGTTTGCGGGGGCCGGCGATCCGGTTTTGACCCCGGCGTGCAAGGCGCGCTTCCTTGATGAACTGGCGCGGCACGGCAACGTGCGGGTGGCGGCCGGGCGGGTGGGGGTTTCGCGTTCCGGCCTTTACCTCGCGCGGCGGCGCGACGGGCTGTTTGCGCAAGGGTGGCGCGCGGCGCTGGTGCTGGCGCGGGGTCATGCCGAGGCGGTGCTGGCCGAGCGGGCGCTGGAAGGGGTGGAAGAGCCGGTGTTCTTTCGCGGCGAGCTGATCGCCGTGCGGCGGCGCTATGATGCGCGGCTGCTGCTGGCGCACCTGGCGCGGCTCGATGCCGCCTGCGCGGACGAGAGCGCCGAGGAGAGCACGGCGGGGGACTTCGATGCTTTGCTGGCGGCGGTGGCTGGTCTGCCCGAGGCGGCGGCGCGGCCCGATTGTCCGAGCCGCGAGGCGGCGGTGGAGCGCGCCGCCTTTCGCGCCGGGGCGCGCGGGCTGGGGGACAAGCGCACGGCGGCGATGTTGGAGGCGGCGGCGGCGGAGTGGGACGCGGCCGAGGCGGCGCTGCGCGGCGCGCTCGATGCGGCGCTGGCGGGGGGCGGGGCGGCTCCGTTCGAAGTGAAGGCGCTGGGGGGCAGTGTCCGCCCTTCGCTCGACACGAACGGTGGCGGAGACGGTCGCCGGGCGGGATCGGCGGGGGCGGGGCCTTTGCTTCAGGACAGTGTCCACAGTGTCCAGCGCGGCGAGGCGGCGGGGTGGATTGACCTTGCCGGGGAACTCTCCATGATCGGGCCAAACACAACTGGAGGGGACTTCATCCATGCTCGATACCCTGGCGCCGTTTGTCGGCCTGTTCGGCCTGATCGGCTTGGCGGGCCTGGCCGGCATCCGCAACCCGGTCGAAAAGACCCGGCCCGGGGCCGGCATCCGCCTGCTGGGCGTGCTGGGACTTGCGGGGCTGGCCGGCATCTGGGTGCCGGGGGCGGGGGCCATGGGCGCATCGGGCGCGCTGGGGCTGTGGAACCACCAGAATCCCAAGCTGGCGCGGTGGGGCACGATGGGGTGGAGCTTTGTGCTGGGGCTGCCCTATCTGGGGCTGTGGCTGATGGCCTAGGCGGCGTCAGGGACGCGCCGTGCTCTCCCGCTCGATCAGGCGGACGGGGGCGCGGTTCTGGTCAAAGCCGTCACCCGCGATCGAGGCCAGCAGCTTGTCGACCAGCATCGCCCCGGCCGCGGCGAAATCGGCCTGGACCGTGCTGAGCGGGGGCATGGCGAGCGCGCTGGCGCGGATGCCGTCGAACCCGATCAGCGCGGCGTCCTGCGGCACGCGGACCCCGGCTTCGGCCAGTTCCTGCAGGGCGCCGAGCGCGATCTCGTCGCACACGCCGAAAATCGCGTCGAACTTGCGGCCAGAGGCGAGCAGCGCGCGGGCGGCGAGGCGGCCCTGTTCCTCGCGGGCCAGGCCATAGTCGGATTCGACCAGCCAGGGTTCCAGCCCCGCCTCCGCCATGCGTTCGGCATAGCCGGCGTAGCGTTCCTGGAACTGGCGCTGAAGCGGCCCGGCCGAGCCGAAGCAGGCGATGGCGCGGCAGCCGCGCTCGATCAGGTGGCCGGTGGCAAGGCGCGCGCCGCCGTGGTTGTCGGCCCGGATCCAGTCGAGGTCGTCATAGGGTGAACCCCAGCAGACCTGATGCGCCCCGGCCCGCGCCAGATCGCGGAAATAGCGCCAGGCCAGCTCGTTCTGGGTGGTGCCGATGACGATCGTGCCGTCGGCCTTGCGCTGTTCCTCGAAGCGGCCGGACAGGTTGGCCGGGCCGTCCTGGAAGCTCACCAGCGTGTCGTAGCCGCGGGTCGAGGCGGCGGCGCAGATCGTGCCGAGCAGGGCGTAGGTGAAGGGGTTGAGGTCCTTGCGGTCCTCGTCCGGGCGGCAGATCACCACCACGGCGAGCGTGCCGGTGCGCCCGGTGCGCAGCCGCGCCGCGTTCTCGTCAACCGAGTAGTTGAGCTTGCGGGCGGCCTCGGTCACCCGGCGGCGGGTCGCCTCGCTGACCACGGGATCGCCGGCGAGGGCGCGGCTGACGGTCGACTGGCTCACTCCCGCCTCGGCCGCGACATCGAAGGATGTCACGCGCACGGTGCGGGGGCGGGTCCGGTCGGCAAGCGGCATGGCGGCCCTCTACATCGCCGAGATGCCGCCGTCGAGCTTGAGCTCGGCGCCGGTCATGAAGCTCGATTCGTCGCTGGCAAGGTAGAGCACGCCATTGGCGATCTCGTCCGGCTGGCCGACGCGCTTCAGCGGGATCTGGCGGGCAAGCTTGCCCATCACCACGTCCTTGGGGTGGCCGCTCGACCTGGTGATCCCGTCAAGGATCGGCGTGTCGACAAAAGTCGGGTGGACCGAATTGCTGCGGATGTTCCAGCCCATCTTGGCGCAGTACAGCGCGACCGACTTCGACAGCATCCACACCGCCGCCTTGCTGGCGTTGTAGCCGGGCATGGTGTCGCTGGCGATCAGCCCGGCGATGGAGGAGATGTTGACGATCGAGCCCGGCTGGTTGTCCTTCATCAGCGGCAGCGCCTTCTGGCAGCCGAGGAACACGGAATCGACGTTGACGGCAAAGCCGCGGTGCCATTCCTCCAGCGTGCAGGTCTCGATATTGCCGCGCACGCCGATGCCGGCGTTGTTGACCAGCACCGACAGGCCGCCAAGATTGCGTTCGACCGCGGCGATCGCGGCGATCCAGCTGGCCTCGCTGGTAACGTCGAGCTGGACGGAGAAGGCCGTGCCCGCACCTTGAGCTGCGTTGATCGCCTCGGCCTGGGCGGCGGCGCCATCGCCGTTGATGTCGGCCAGCATCACTTTCGCGCCCTCGCGCGCCAGCATGGCCGCCTGGGCCGCGCCCAGTCCCTGCGCCGCGCCGGTGACCAGCGCCAGTTTTCCTGCAACCCGTCCGCTCATGTCCGCAATCCTCCCACGATGTTCGCGCCCAGCAGCAACAGCAGCCGCACGTCGATTCCAAGTCCGCGCTGCCGCGCATCGGCGATGAACTGTTCCAGTCCCGCCAGCGGCACACGGTGCACGGTGATGTCCTCTCCGTCCACCCCGCCGCCGTCGCTGACCCGGGTCAGTTCGTGGGCGGTGAGCAGGGTGAAGCTTTCGCTGACCATGCCGGGGGAGGAGTAGAATTCGCCCACCACTTCGACCCGCGCAGGCCGGTAGCCCGTTTCCTCTTCCAGTTCGCGCGCGGCGGCGAGGGTGGCGTCCTCGCCCGCCGAATGGTCATGGTCACCAATCAGCCCGGCGGGCAGTTCAAGGCAGGGCTTGCCGAGCGGCACGCGGAACTGCTCGACCAGCAGGACATGGTCCTCCTCGTCGATCGCCAGGATCACCGCCGCGCGGATGCCCCGGCTGCGGGTAACATATTCCCATTTGCCTCTGGTCTTGGCGGTGATGAACCGCCCGGCCCACATCACCTGTTCGGATTCGTTGTTCATGGCATCCCCTTGGGGAGAGCCTTAGACCTCGATCAGGCGGTCGGGCAACTCGTTGACGTCGTCCTCGTCGCGGGGGAAGTGCTGCGCCAGCACCGCGCCAACGCGTTCGACTGCCGCGGCCATCCCCTCGGCAAGATGCCCGGCCCGGATCTGCGCCAGCATTGCCGCCATCGCCTCGCCCCACACCTCGTCCGAAACCCTGCTGGCAATGGCTTCGTCGGCGACGATTTCGGCCCGCCGCTCGCGGGTGGAGAGATAGATGAGGATGCCGGTGCGGCCGTGCGTGCGCCGCTCCGCACCGACCTTGAAGAAGGTGACGGCGCGGGCGCGGGTGCGGGCCGCCTTCACCGAGCGCGGGACCAGGGCGAAGCGCAGCGGCTTCCACAGTTGCAGCAGCGTCATGCCGATGAATTTCAGCGCGGCGACGCTGCCGGCGAGAACCAGCACTTCGCGCGGTGTCCAGGCGTTTTCCCAGCTGCCTGTCAGGCGGTCGATCAGGCCAAGGTAGAAGTCCGGAAACACCGACAGCACGGCAAGCGCCAGCATGGCGACAGCCACTGACCAAGCGAGCGCGATGTCGCCATAATCGTCTGACTGCTCGGTGATGATCGTCACGATCTCCCCCGCAGTCCCCGCCTCGGCACGGGCCACGCTGTCGGACACGAGCTTGCGTCCGGCGTCATCGAGCTTGGTGGAAATCGTCGCCATCACCAGTCCCCCGAAGCGCCGCCGCCGCCCGATCCGCCGCCGCCGAAGCCGCCAAAGCCGCCTCCGCCACCGAACCCGCCACCACCGCCGAAGCCGCTATGATCGCGGCCCGAGCCGTGGCGGGCGATTTCGCTGATGCCCCACAGCACGATGCCGGGATCGATCCCGCTGCGCCGCCCGCCGCGCCTGCCGCGCGAGAACATCGAAATCAGGAAGATCATCACGACGAACCAGAAGATCGCGCCGCCGATGCTCGATCCGTCTTCGCTGCCCGCCTGGGCCTCGGCGGCCTTGGCGGCTTCGGCAATGGCCTTGGCGTCGGCTGGATCGCGGTCCAGTTGCTGGATCGCGGCGTCGACCCCGGCGGTGATGCCGCCGCCAAAGTCACCGGCCTTGAAGCGCGGGGTGATCACGTCGCGGATCACTCGTCCAGCGAGCACATCCGGGAATACGCCGTGAAGGCCATAGCCGGTTTCGAAGCGCAGCCGCCGGTCGTTCTTCGATACCAGCAGCAGCAGGCCCTGATCGCTCTTGGCGCCGCCGATGCCCCACTGCTCGAACAGCTTGACCGCGTACATCTCGATCGTCTCGCCCTCGAGCGAGGGGACGGTGACGACTACGACCGCGCGGCCGGTCTGCTGGTTGTAGGCCCGCAGCCTGGCATCGAGCGCGGCTTCCTGCGCATCGGGAATCATCTGCGCGGAATCGAGCACCGGCCCGTCCGGACGCGGCGGATAGGCGGCCAGCGCCGGACTGCCGGCCAGGGCCAGCAGTGACAGCAGCAGGATCAGCAGGCGCCGCATGGGGCCTCCTCTTCGCTCCCTTACTTCGCGGCGGGAGCCGTGGTGCCGAAGTCGACCTTGGGCGCCTTCTGCGCGGCAGCATCGGCGGCGAAGGGCACCATCGGCTTGGCGCCGTAGATCACCTTGGCGCCGATCGCGTCGGGGAAGGTACGGATCGTGGTGTTATAGGACTGGACGGATTCATTGTAGCGCATCCGCGCCACGTTGATCTGGTTCTCGGTTCCTTCGAGCTGGACCATCAGGTCCGCGAAGCGCGCCTGGCTCTGCAGCTGGGGATAGTTTTCAACCACGGTGCGCAGCTGGCCCAGCGCCTGGGTCAGCTGATTCTGCGCCGCCTGAAACTTGTTGAAGGTTTCCGGGTCCGACAGGTCATCGGTGGTGATGTTGATCGCGGTTGCGCTGGCGCGGGCCTCGGTCACGTTGGTGAGGATCTGGGTTTCCGAAGCGGCGGCGGCCTTGGCGGTTTCGACCAGGTTGGGGACCAGGTCCGAACGGCGCTGGTAGGCGCTCTGCACGTCGGCCCAGCGCGCCTTGGCGTCTTCCTCGGCAGTGGGGACGGAATTGATGCCGCAGCCGGCAAGGCTGGCGGCGGCGCTGGCCACCAGGACGGTGCGGAACAGGCCGTTACGAAGCGAGGATGCGGTCATGCGTGAAGTTCCCTGTCGAAGGGCGGCTCGCGCCGCGACTGGATCGAATGTAGCGTTGGCGCGGGCGCGTTCAAGGCAAAGCGCGAAAAGTCATGCGAAACAGGCATCTGTTGTGACGCCATGGCTTTTGTGGCAGCATTCTGCGCGAGGACAGAGAAGGGGAGTGTCGCCATGTCCATGCTTTCGGAATTCAAGGCCTTCATCGCCAAAGGCAACGTGCTCGATCTCGCGGTCGGCGTGATCATCGGCGCTGCCTTTGGCAAGATCGTCACTTCGCTCACCGAGGATATCATCATGCCGGTGATCGGCCGGGTGTTCGGCGGGCTGGACTTCAGCGCGAAGTACATCGTGCTGTCAGGGGAGGTCGCCGCCGGAACCCCGCTTGATGCCGCGCGCAAGGCCGGGGCCAACGTGCTGGCTTATGGCAGCTTCGTGACCGCCGTGATCAACTTCGTGATCATGGCCTGGGTGATCTTCATGATCGTCAAGGCCGCTAACCGGGCCATGCCGCCCGCGCCCGCCGCGCCCGCAGGCCCCAGCGAAGTGGACCTGCTGACCGAAATCCGCGACGCGCTGAAAAAGTAAAGCGCTGCACTTTCAACGAAATCGGGCGGGGCTGCGGCTCCGCCCTTTTCTTTTGGCGCGCATTGCCTATATGGGGTTTTGCCGGTTTCGGCCGGCTATGGCGATAAATTGCGGCGTGCAATAGGCACAGCGGACCCGGGGGCGGTACCCGGCGGCTCCACCACCTCCTTCCGCGAAAGCGGGCGGACATGACGGGGCCGAACTAGGATCGACGTGTGTTGAAAAGCGTTGTTTTCGCCCGGGCTGAGTAACCCGTTCAAGGCTCAAAACTCACAAGTGCCAACGACAACGAAGCACTTGCTCTCGCGGCGTAATGTGACGGCCTCGCGGCCTGAATTTACAAAGCGACAGCACGGTTCGGACCGAACCGGGTAACAGAATCGGAAACCGGGCGCCCGGGGGTGCGTAGCAACAGAAACCCCCACCATTTCAGGCACCATTCCAGGCAGGCGCGCCGCGATCGATCAGAACACCGTTTCGGGGTTCCGGGCCAGACGCCTTTCATGTTTCAGGCAGTCGAGAATCTTGGCGCCGGCCATGAACACCGCACCGGTGCAGGCCAGGAACAGCAGCTTCCCGCCAAACCCCGGATATTGCCGCAGGTAGACCGAGCCGCGCTCCACCGCGCCAAGTGCCAGGGCATAGATGATCGCATAGGCCTCGAACGAGGTCTTGATCATGAACAGGCGGGCAATCTTGCGGTACACGGGGTTCCTCGAATTTCTTAACGGCAAGCTCTGCAAGCATGATGCCAAGCCCGGAAATCCGCGCAAGTGCGTGGTTAAGACGAGGGCCTCTGTAAAGCATACCGACAGGGTGCGATCAGGCAAGTTCCATCAGGTCGAGCGCCGCGAGGAGGGCGAGGCGTGCGGCGATGATCCGCTCGGCAAGGACAGGTTCGCCAATGTCTTGGGGCGAGATCGTTTCGGGCCAGTGCGCGGCAACCGCCGCCTCAATCCGGTCGGCCTTTGCCTCGTCCAGCAGGAAACGTGGATCGATCGTGGCGGGATCGGCAACGACTCGCAGGCGCAGGCAGGCCGGCCCGCCGCCGTTGGCCATCGACTGGCGCACGTCGACTGGCAGGACCCGGCGGATCGGGCCGTTGCGGCCCAGCATCTCCTCAAGCCAGCGGCGCACGCGCCGATGGTCCCAGGCTTCGGTCGGGATCACCAGGGCCATGCCGCCTGCGGGGAGGGTCACCAGTTGGGCGTTGAACAGGTAGGAGCGGATCGCATCGTCAAGGCTCACGGCGCTGGCTGGCACCTCTACGATTTGCGCTGACGGCAGGGCGGCGCGAATTGCCGCATGGGCTGTCTTCGGTTCGGCAAAGGCCTGTTCGTGGACAAACAGCACCCGCTCGTTCGCCACCGCGACGACGTCGTTGTGGAACGCACCGGCGGCGATTGCCTCGGGGCTCTGCTCGATGAACAGGGTGCGGGCCGGATCGAGGCCGTGCAGGCGAGCGACCGCGCGGCTGGCCTGGGGGTGCTGGCGTGCGGGAAAGGCGCCGCCGCTGGTGCCATAGACGAAGATCTCGATCCCGCGCCCGGCGTGGTTTTCGGCCATCCGCATATGATTGGCCGCGCCTTCATCGCCGAAACACGGCGGCACGGCATCGTGCACCGCGAAATGGCGCTGGTCGGCGAAGGCAAGGCGCAGTTGCTTCACCGTGTCCGGCCATTCCTGCGCGCGGTGGGGCATGGTGACGAGGTTGGCCGGGGTCAGGTGGCAGCGGCCGTCCGCCGTATCGGGTGCTGGCGAGACGGTCGCGGCGTTGGCGGTCCACATCGAACTGGCTGACCAGGCGGCGGCACGCAGCCGCCCGTCCTCGGTTCCGTCCGCGCCGATGGCGGCAAGGAACACCGGGTTGGGGCGGGGCAGGGGCAACACGAAGCCCTGCGGCAGGCCCAGCGCGAGGTTGTGGCGCATCTTTGCCAGCCCCTGCAGCGCCGCCGCCCGCGGATGGCTGACCTGCCCGGCGTGGCTGGCCGAGGCGAGATTGCCCAGGCTCAGCCCCGCATAGTTGTGGCTGGGGCCGATGATCCCGTCGAAGTTGATTTCGCGCAGCACCGCGTCACCACCGCGCGACGTGGGTGACCGCCATGCCCGGCTCCACCCCGAGCAGGGCCGCGCAAGCGGGATCGAGCGCGATGCCATCGCCATGCGGGGCGATCCACCCGAAGGCGCAGCGGAACTCCGCCAGGCGGCCGACCGCGACAAGGCGCTTTTCGCCCGCCTGATGCTCCCCGAGCGACGGATCCAGAGCGGCCACGGCATCCTGCGCGGCTTCGCGTACCGAGCGGATCTGGTCCGTCCGCGCGGTCATGGTCGGGCCGCCGTCGAAGATGTCGATGTAGTTCTCCCACGCGAAGCCTTCCTCTTCCAGCATCCGCATCGCGGCGCGCCCGGTGGGGTGGGGAATGCCGATCACCGCGCGGGCATGGTCGGACAGCATGGCGATGTAGACCGGGTGCTTGGGCATCAGGTCGGCGATGAACTGGTTGCCGTGGCGGGCGTTGAATTCGTCCGCGTCCTGGAAATTCATCCCGAAGAAGCGGCCTGCCACTCCGTCCCAGAAGGGTGACCCGCCCGCCTCGTCAATCACACCGCGCAGTTCGGCCAGGGTCCGGTCGGCAAAGCGCGCCCGGTGGCCCCGGATGAACAGATAACGGCTGCGCGCGATCAGCATGCCAAGCCCGCCCGCCCGCTCGCCGGGGTGCAGGAACAGCCCGCCCACCTCGGTCGCGCCTTCCAGGTCGGTCGAGAGGTTTAGGATGTCGGCCCGGAAGGTCCGCCCCAGTTCCGCCGAATGCTGGGTCAGCGCGCCGATCCGGTAGGAATAGAACGGCCACTTCTGCCCGACTGCCGAGAAAATCTGGCAGGTTCCGCGCACTTCGCCCGTCGCGGCGTTTTCCAGCACGAATACGAACAGGTCGTCATCCAGCGTTTCATCATCGCGCGCGAAGGCTTGTGCCGAGCGCTCAAGCTTCGCCATCAGCGCGGCCCGGTCTGGCGGCAGGTTGGTGAAACCGCCGCCGGTGCGCTTTGCCATCTCGTAGAGGTGCTGCAGGTCGCCGCCGCTCGCGGCGCGGATCACGAAGGTCAAAGCGGGGCTCCGGAAGCTAGGCGGTGGAGAACAAGGGCAGAGAGGCGCGCGCGCTCGGCAAGGCTGGGAACGATCAGGTACTCGCCCGCCGAATGGATCGCCCCGCCGCGCACGCCCATCGTATCAACCACCGGCACGCCGCAGGCCGCGATGTTGTTGCCGTCGCAGACCCCGCCGGTGGCCTTGCGGCCGATCGGCTGGCCAAGGTCGGCGCTGCTGCGCTCGACGAGGTCGAACAGCCGCGCGGCGGAAGGATCGATCGGCTTGGGCGGGCGGGAAACGGCGCCGTGGCGGTGGACCAGGACCTCGTGCTCCTGCTCGATCCGCGCGATCAGCGCGGCGATTTCCTGCTCGAACAGTTGGGCAAGGTCGGCCTCGCGGGGGCGGATGTTGAAGCGCAGCACGGCGAGGTCCGGCACGACGTTGTTGGCGCTGCCGCCCTCGATCCGCGCCGGGTTGATGCTCAGCCCCTCGCGCTCCAGCGCCTTGAGACCCAGCGCCAGCGCGGCGGCAGCGACGATCGCGTTGCGCCCATCCTGCGGATTGCGCCCCGCGTGGGCCGAGCGGCCATGCACGGTCAGGCTGTAATTGCCGCTTCCCGCCCGCGCTCCGGCCAGCGTGCCATCGGGGAGGGCGGAAGGCTCATAGGTCAGCGCCGCCGCCTTGCCCCGCGCGAGGTCCGCGATCAGCGCGGCGGAGGAGAGGCTGCCGGTTTCCTCGTCCGAATTGATCAGCACGTCATAGCCGGTCGACTGGCTGGCCGGGCTGGACTCGAAGGCGGTTAGCGCGGCGAGGATCACCGCGATCCCGCCCTTCATGTCGGCGACGCCAGGGCCGTTGAGCGTGATCTCATCCAGCCATGCCTGGTGCTGGAACGGGTGATCCGCAGGAAACACCGTGTCCATGTGGCCAGTCAGCAGTAACCGACGCCGGGCCTGCGGGCGGACCGAGAGGACGAGGTGGCGGCCATGTTCGCGCGCCACCGTAGTGCCATCGGCGGCGATGGCGGTCACCGGGTCCGGTTCGATCAGGCGTACGTCCCCCGGCAGTTCCGCAAAGGCATCGGCCAGCAGCCGGGCCTGCTCGGCCAGACCCGGAAGATTGCCGGTTCCGGTGTTGAGCGCTGACCAGGCCTGGACCTGCGCCAGCATCGGGGCGGGATCGACCGCCTCGATCAGGTGTTGCTCGGTCAGGGAAAGCCGTTGCATATGAAACTTTATACTCGAGGCGCGGCTGCGCTCAACCCCCCCAAACCCCGGTTGCCTTCGCTTCGCAACTGCGGCATAGGCCCTCGCATTCCTCCCCGGGATCGTCGATACTCCGCGCGCCGGTGCTGTGCCTCCGGTGCCAGTCTATGCGAGGATTCATGAGCAACCGGGTTGAGAAGAGCGGTCTCCAGGTCGATGCGGCGCTTGCCGCCTTCATCGAAAGCGAAGTTCTGGCGCCGCTGGGCAGGGACGCGGACGCGTTCTGGCAGGGTTTCGCTGCATTGGTCGGCACATACGCGCCGCAGAACAACGCGCTGCTGGCCAGGCGCGATGACCTGCAGGCCCGGATCGACGCCTGGCACGGAGAGCGGGCCGGCAAGCCGATCGAGGGGCAGGAATACCAGGCCTTCCTGCGCGAGATCGGCTACCTCGTTCCCGAACCCGCGCCGTTTGCCGTGACCACGAAGAACGTCGACCGCGAAATCGCGGCGATGGCCGGGCCGCAGCTGGTTGTGCCGGTGCTCAATGCCCGCTTCCTGCTCAATGCCGCCAATGCGCGCTGGGGCAGCCTCTATGACGCCTATTACGGCACCGACGCGCTCGATGCCCCGCCGGCCCGCCCCGGCGGCTATGACGAGCAGCGCGGCGCGGCGGTGATCAAGGCCGCGCGCGCGTTTCTCGACCTGTCCCTGCCGCTCGCCGGCATGAGCTGGAGCGACTGGGACGGAGAAGGCGTGCCGCCGCTGGCGGACGCCTCGCAGTTCTGCGGCCAGCGCCCCGGCGGGCTGCTGTTCGCCAACAATGGCCTGCATATCGAAGTGGTGCTCGACCGTGCGCATGCCGTGGGCCGCACCGACAAGGCGGGGATCGCCGATGTCGTGCTGGAAGCCGCGCTCACCACGATCTGCGACATGGAGGATTCGGTCGCGGCGGTCGATGCCGAAGACAAGCTCAATGCCTATAGCAACTGGCTCGGCGTGATCCGGGGCGACCTTGCCGATACGTTCGAGAAGGGCGGGCAGACCATGACCCGCACGCTCAATGGCGATCGCGATTGGACCGGCAAGGACGGTTCGGCGCTGACCCTGCATGGGCGCAGCCTGCTGTTCGTGCGCAATGTCGGCCACCTGATGACCAACCCGGCGATCCTGCTGGCTGACGGCAGCGAGATTCCGGAAGGGATCATGGACGCGGTGGTCACCAGCGCGATCGGCGCGCATGACGTGGCGCGCCTGGGCACGCATCGCAACAGCCGCGAGGGCAGCATCTACATCGTCAAGCCCAAGATGCATGGGCCGGAGGAAGCGGCCTTCACCAACGCGCTGTTCGACGCGGTGGAAGACCTGCTCGCCGTGCCGCGCCACACCGTCAAGGTGGGCGTGATGGACGAGGAGCGCCGCACTTCGGCCAACCTTGCCGCCTGCATCCACGCGGTGAAGGACCGGATCGTGTTCATCAACACCGGCTTCCTTGACCGCACCGGGGACGAGATCCACACCTCGATGCGGGCCGGGCCAATGATCCGCAAGGGCGACATGAAGAAGAGCGCCTGGATTTCTGCCTACGAGGCGCGCAACGTCCAGATTGGCCTCGCCTGCGGGCTGTCGGGCAAGGCCCAGATCGGCAAGGGCATGTGGGCCGCGCCCGACATGATGCACGACATGATGGTGCAGAAGATCGGCCATCCCCGCTCTGGCGCCAATACCGCCTGGGTGCCTTCGCCCACGGCCGCGACGCTCCACGCAATGCATTACCACCAGGTCGGGGTGTTCGACGTGCAGCGCGAGCTGGCGGGCAAGCCCGTACCGCCACTGGACGACCTGCTGACCGTGCCGCTGGCCGCCGGGATCAACTGGTCGGAAGACGAAGTGCGCGAGGAACTGGACAACAACGCGCAAGGGCTGCTCGGCTATGTCGTGCGCTGGATCGACGCGGGCGTCGGCTGCTCCAAGGTGCCGGACATCAACGACGTCGGCCTGATGGAAGACCGCGCGACCCTGCGCATTTCCAGCCAGCACATGGCCAACTGGCTGCTCCACGGCGTCTGCACGCAGGAGCAGGTGATGGACAGCCTGCGCCGCATGGCCGCCAAGGTCGACGCGCAGAACGCGGGTGATCCGGCTTACATTCCGCTGACCGGCAACGAGGACGGGCCGGCCTTCCGCGCCGCTTGCGATCTGGTGTTCAAGGGAGTCGAGCAGCCCAGCGGCTATACCGAACCGTTGCTGCACCACTGGCGGCAGGTCAGGAAGGCCGGTTAAGCCCTCGAATCCCGCCTCCCGTTCGTGTCGAGCTAGTCGAGACACGCTCGCGCTGACGTGTCTCGACAAGCTCGACACGAACGGGGAAGGGCTTCAGACGGAGGGAAAGGCTTCAGGAAGTCAGTTCGCGGCCAACGCTGACGAATTCCGCAACGCTCAGCGTTTCGGCGCGGCGCTGCGGGTCGATGCCGAGGCGTTCCAGCGCGGCTAGCGCGCCGGGCAGGCCCTTCAGGCTCTGGCGCAGCATCTTGCGGCGCTGGCCGAAGGCGGCCTCGGTCAGGCGTTCCAGCATCCGGGCGGAGACGCCTTCCGGCATTTCCGCCGGGGTGACGTGGACGATCGCGCTCATCACCTTGGGTGGCGGAGTGAAGGCACTGCGGTGGACCTTCATCGCGATCTTCGCCTCGCTGCGCCACTGGGCCAGCACGGCAAGGCGGCCATAGGCATCGCTGCCGGCCTCCGCGACGATCCGCTGCGCCACTTCCAGCTGGAACATCAGGGTGAGCGAGGCCCATTGGGGCGGCCAGGACTCTCCGCCCAGCCAGCCTACGAACAATGGCGTGCCGACGTTGTAGGGCAGGTTGGCGACGACATGGTAAGGCCCCTCGATCCCGTGGGGAACCTTGGTGGCATCGCCCTCGATCACGCGCAGTTGGCCGGGGAAGGTCTCTGCCAGTTCGGCCAGTGCGGGCAGGCAGCGGCGGTCCATCTCGATCGCGGTGACCTGCGCTCCGGCGCGCAGCAGGGCGCGGGTCAGGCCGCCGGGACCGGGGCCGACTTCCAGCACCTGGGCGCCC
>Ga0208564_1002262_pt1 | contig 15402 bp, 13 predicted proteins | sample AD_UKC073_MetaG_FD_184439 | JGI IMG/M metagenome (GOLD analysis project Ga0208564, IMG submission 184439) | Active sludge microbial communities of municipal wastewater-treating anaerobic digesters from USA - AD_UKC073_MetaG (SPAdes) (version 2) | ecosystem: Engineered > Bioreactor > Anaerobic >... | reverse complement strand
CTGGAATTCAATACCCTGCTGCAGCGACTGTCCCTGGCGGATTACTCCCTGGTGGAGGTGGAGACTGTCAGCAGCCCCCAATTGGTTGAGGGCTTGTTTGCCGGCCCCGAGCTGGCGGTCATGCTGTTGGAAGGGGCAATGGCTGTGGCATACAAAGATAAACCCCTGCTCCTGGTGGGAGAAGGGTATGCTGCAGCCTGTCAGGGGTTAGAGGATTTCCTCGCCCAGCAAGGGACTATTTATACCGACGATGCCAAGAAGATTTACCGCTTTGCCCTGGACAGGGAGACAGACATGCAGGCAGAGGTGCACAGCTGTCAGCTGGCGGCATACCTGCTGAAGCCCGGCAGCAACATGGAAATCCCTCACCTGGTGCGGGCCTGGACCGAGTCCGGGGTGGAAAAGGGTGAGACTACTGACCAGGAGCACCTGGCTGCCCATGTCAGCCTGCTGCCCCAGTTGTGGCAGAACCTGAAAAAGAGCCTGCTGGACAATGCTGCCTGGGAACTCTACCGGGATATTGAGCTGCCTCTGAGCAGGGTGCTGGCCCGGATGGAGCGCACCGGCATTGCCGTAGATATTCGGGAACTGGAGTCCATCGGCGCCGAGCTGGAGGCGAAGATTGCCGCCCTGGAAGCGAAGATCTATGCCGCCGCCGGCACTGAGTTTAACATCAACTCTCCCAAGCAGCTGGGGGAAGTGCTTTTCGACAAGCTGGGAATCCCCCCGGTGCGGAAGACAAAAACCGGCTATTCCACTGATGCCGCTGTGCTGGAGGCTATCCACGACAGCCATGAAGTGGTGCCCCTGGTCCTGGAGTACAGGCAGTTGGTAAAGCTCCAGGGCACATATATCCACGGCCTTCAGGATCTGTGGGACAAGGAGACAGGCAGGGTTTATACAAACTTCAACCAGTTGGTGACGGCTACCGGCCGCCTCAGCAGCACCGAGCCCAACCTGCAAAATATTCCCGTGCGCATGGAAGAGGGGCGGAGGATTCGCAAGGCTTTTATCCCCGGCGGCGGTTACCAATGGCTGCTGGCTGCCGACTATTCGCAAATCGAGCTCAGGGTGCTGGCCCATTTTTCCGGGGATGCCACCTTGACGGATGCTTTCCACAAGGGCCAGGACATCCACCGGCGCACTGCTGCCGAAATATTTGGTCTCGCCCTGGAGGATGTCACCGACAGCCAACGCCAGGCAGCTAAGGCTGTTAACTTTGGCTTGGTATACGGCCAGACGGATTTTGGACTTGCCCAATCCCTAGGGATAGCCAGGAAAGAGGCCGCCAGTTATATTGACGCCTATTTTCACCGCTATCCCGGGGTTAAAGAATATATGGACCAAATCGTCGCCCAGGCCAGAAAAGATGGCTACGTCACCACTCTTTTTAACCGGCGTCGCTACCTGCCGGAAATCGGAAGCCGCAATTTCCAGCGCCGCTCCTTTGCTGAGCGCACTGCCATCAACACCCCAATCCAAGGAACCGCAGCAGACATTATTAAGCTGGCCATGGTGGAAGTGGAAAAGCGCCTGGATGAGGCGGGACTGGTGTCTAGGATGCTGCTTCAGGTCCATGACGAACTAGTGCTGGAGACCACCAGCGAGGAACTGAAGCGGGTGGCCAAGTTAGTTGTCGCGGCCATGGAAGATATCGTGCAGCTCAATGTTCCGCTGCGGGTAGATGTTAAGACTGGTCCCAACTGGTACAATATGGAATCAATAAAGGATTGAAATAAATGCCTGAACTACCTGAAGTACAGACAATTGTCAGCGACTTGGCCCCCTTGCTTACGGGGGCCAGAATCATCAGGGTGCAAGTTTGGGATCCTCTGCTAGTGCGCTTTCCCGGGGCAGAGGATTTAAACCGCCGCCTTTCCGGCGGGATTATCCGGACCATGACAAGGAGGGGCAAGTATATAGTTGTTGGGCTGGACCAAGGCCTGACTTGGTTAGTCCACTTGCGCATGACGGGAAGACTATTGACTAAGCTGGAGGAAGATGAGCGTCATCTCCGAGCTCAGTTTACACTGGATAATGGAATCTGCCTCTCCTATTGTGATTTGCGAAGGTTCGGGGACATGTGGGCCTTCTTCCCTGGGGAAGAGGAGCACCTGGGGGGCTTTCGAACTTTGGGACCGGAACCTTTGAGTGAGGGATTCAGCCAGGACTGGCTGCTTCAGGCCTTTGCCCGGCGCAAGGCCCCCGTCAAGGCTTTGCTGTTAAATCAAAGTATTGTCGCCGGTTTGGGCAATATCTATGTGGATGAGGCCCTCTTTGTTGCTGGCATCCATCCCGGCCGGCAAGGGTGTTCCCTGACTGAGGAAGAGTGCGGGAAGCTGGCGGCGGCAGTGAAGGAAGTAATCCAGAAGGCAATTTCCAGCCGGGGGACAACCTTCAGGGATTATCGCAGCGGCTTGGGCACAGTGGGTGAGTACCAGCAGCTGCTCCAGGTCTACGGCAGAAAAGGAGAAGAATGCACCCACTGCGGAACCCTGCTGGATTGCATGCGCATTGGCGGCAGGACCTCAGTCTATTGCCCCCGCTGCCAGAAGCAGAAATAATGCGCACACTGTCAAAACACTCCAAATATAAGTCACAATTAAAGGGGAAACCGTCAAAAGCCAGATTTTCATCTGGGTGCATTTTTTTGTAAATATCGTATAATTTAAAGAAGGAATAGCTTGGACGATGCACTCCTTCTATTAACGAGCTTTTATTTTAGTTTACGATTTTATGTTACTGATGATTACGAATGGAATACACAGGCACATAGCTCTACAATGATAATCGAATACAGAAAGGAAAGGGGGAAAAGAAAAAGACGTGTAAGGTAATCGATGGTTTGAGCTAAACAAATTAAAATGAAAGGGGTATAAGAGTGCAGAAGGCTACCAGATTAATTTTCTGTCTTTTTATCGTCCTACTTTTTATCTTTCCCTCTATTGGCGAGGCTGCCGGCCAGGTAAAGAACGCTGACGAAGTTGCCAATGAAACTGAAAACTTCAAGAAGGTTCAATCATTAATTAGTGACGGTACAATCTATGATATTGGTTTGTCTACAGATCCCTATACTGCTATTACATGGATGAGAACTTATTACCCTAGTTTCGATGAGTTGTGTGAGGATAGTATTACAATAGAATCCCTGCGTAAAATGATTGAAGCTGAGGAAGAGGATACTCTACGAAAGATTCTATTAGAAGAATGGTTACACTACTTGGTTTATGGCACGGTAACTGCTGAAGGGGTTCGGGTTGCGTCATATGAATGGAAGGATGATACAGTACCCTATACATTAGTACTACCAAGCAGGAAAACCATTCCAGCATTGAAATACATCGGTTCTCGTACTCCCCCCGCTACCCAAACGATTCAGACTATTCCGCAATCCTAAAGAAATCGTCCTCTTACCGCTACAATTGTCATGCCTTTTCCTGGTACTTTGGTGGTGATGTTTCTGGGATAGCGAATTCAGACCTCTTACAAATCCCGGACCCGAAAAGATTCTATAAATATGGATATTCGCCTTATTGCGTAACTGAGGTGGGGACACCACGGAAGGGAGATATAGTAATATATATACCGTGTTCCTGTCAAAGTGAAGCTCACTCTCAAAAAAAACCTGTACATTCGGCGACAATACTATCTGTTAGTGGCAGTACACATAACAAAATCATCGTTCGATCTAAGTGGGGTATATTCGGCGAATATCAGCATGCTATATCAGAGTGCCCTTACTACCTATCTATTCTACCCCACGGTGATAGCTCTTGCAGTCCAGGTAGAATAGAGTATTACCGCCCTTCTCATCAGTTCAGTAGCTATAAGCCTTTGAACACAGGGTTCCACAATGTTATATGTTATTGTTGCGGAGTAATATCACATAAGGAACCACATAGCTTTATATATTCCGCCGGGATATACCGTTGTTCAAAGTGCGGGTTTAAGCAGGTTTCCCCATCATCCTATGAGGAGGAATAAACCCTTGAAACCATGGAAGCCAATTCTTTTAATTTTGCTGGCGGGTTGTTTATCTATATCAGGCTGTACTAGCACTGCTCCTCCCAGCGAACCCGAGAGGGTTATGCTATCTGTTGACTGTGGCTGGCAAGATATTAAAGATTTCGGTTCTGGCTCCGGGGAAGGCCGCCTGGTAATAACAGACAGCATTGATGATTATCAAGAGAGGCACGAATTTACTGGCATCAAGTCCCCAGTTCGAGAGGGCATCGAAGGCACAGAAGGGGATACAGCGGTTTTCCTGGAAAGGTGGTACCCAGGTAGCTCAATGTATACCTCCCAAGATATGTCCCAATCCTTTGTCACTGACTTAGATGAACGAAACTGGCTCATTGAGTCTCTTGAAAGCTTGACATTCTCAACAGTCAAAAACACTAGACGCGAGACAGAGGCACGGGTTGTGGCGTATGTATTAAAAAAAGACAACGATAAGTGGACTGGGCAAGCCTATTGGATTTGCCCCGACGGCATCGTGCTTCTAGAAGGCGCAGAAGATGGGTACACTTGCTTCTATGAATCCCATACGCCGGTACCGGTAGATTACTACTATATCAGTGCGTTGCAGGTTAAGTACTATCAAATCCCCTCCAATTTTACTTTGTTCTGTTTTGATGCCCAGTTAACGGGTCCCGAACAGTACAGACTTTGCATTTCTAGCAATACAGTCCACCGTGATTTTACCCTGGAAGAAGCCCGGGACCTGTTTTCGGATCTGAAGGACGAGATTGTTACACAAGTTGTTAACCCGGATCCAATCGCCAATCGTGAGTCCTGCATTAAGATTACCGAATACTCACAGGGCCCGGCGGATGAAGAAATCCAATCCAGGTCTTATTACCTTTCCCCGGAAGGAAGACTGATGTTTTTTAGTGAAATGGACCACTTCGCCCATTTCTACTGGAATAAGGATATAGAGATGTTTGAATGTACATTGATGTGGGAATCCGAGCCCGTGCTGGATTATAGTGAGTTTTTAAAACTTGTAATTGACTAACTTACAACCCCCCGGCCAGTGCAAGCGGCCGGGGGTATTTTTTGCAAGGAATACTGTGTGTAGACTGCTGAAGGGATTTCTCCCCATAAGGGGCGGGCGGGATTTCAGGATAATTTACTCTTTATCTTCCCGGCAGCTTTGATATAATTAGTTGACAACGATTTGAAAGGGGGGCGCCTGTGAAACCAGTGGTAATTGGCCTGACCGGCGGCATTGCCAGTGGCAAATCCTCTGTGGCCAAAATCTTAGAGGATTTGGGGGCAGTAATAATTGATGCTGATGTGGAGGCCAAAAAGGCGATGCAGGTGGGAACTCCCCTGTGGGCAGATGTAGTGGCGGAGTTCGGCAGAGAAATCCTCAATCTCGACAATTCCATAAACCGCCCCTACTTGGGGAATATTGTTTTCGGGGACGAGGAGAAACTGGCGCGGCTCAATGCGATTGTGCATCCCAGCATAATTGAGCATATCGCAGGACAAATCCGCAGCTACAAGGAGCAGGGATGCTGGCCGGCAATTGTCCTGGACGCGCCTGTGCTCTTTGAATCGGGGGCAGATATGCTGGTGGATTGCACCTGGGTGGTGGCTGTTGACCGCCAGACGCAAATTGACCGCCTGCTGGCCCGGGATAACATTGCGATGGAACAGGCCATACAGCGCATCGAGTCCCAGATGCCCCTGGCGGAGAAGCTGGCCCGGGCAGATGCCGTCATAGACAATTCCGGCAGCCCCGAGGAAACCCGGGAAGTGGTTACAGAGCTATGGAAGCGCTATGTTGAAAGAGGATGCAGATGAGATTAAAGCTGGTTACGAGGCTGGTGGTGCTGCTGGTGCTGGCAGTATTGGTAAGCTTGCTCCTTGAGCTGCCTTTTTTCTGGCGCCAGTTCTACCCTCTGCGCTATAAAAAATATATTGAAGAGCAGGCTGAAGCTAATGATTTAGATTCAGCCCTGGTGGCGGCAGTAATTAAAGTTGAAAGCAACTTTTCTCCCCGGGCAGTTTCCCGGGCTGATGCCCGGGGCCTGATGCAACTGCGCCTCAGCACGGCAAGGGAAGTGGCCAGGGGACTGGGCCACACCGTAGGTGACGATTTCCCCGATAAGCTCTTTGATCCCGAATATAATATTATCCTGGGCACCCGCTACTTGGCGCAGATGCTCAGGCAGTTTAACGGCAATGAGATTCTGGCCCTGGCGGCATATAATGCCGGCCCCAATAAGCTGCGCTCCTGGCTGGAAGCGGGAACCTGGGACGGAACCTGGAAAAATCGCCGCCAGATTCCCTATGCCGAGACGAGGAATTACCTGGACAAGGTGCAGAAAGCCAAAAAGAGATATCACAGACATTTCAACAACGACTGAGGGGGTGAGGGTATGGCTCTCCTGGAGGTAAATAATTTAAAGACTCATTTTCACACTGCCAAGGGGATTGTGCCTGCGGTAGACGGGGTAGACTTTTCCGTTTCCCAGGGTGAGACACTGGGGCTGGTAGGGGAGTCGGGCTGCGGTAAAAGTGTCACCGCCCTGTCAATAATGGGCCTGGTTCCATCCCCACCCGGGAAGGTAACAGGGAAAATCCTCTTTGATGGCCGCGACGTCCTTTCCCTTTCGGAAAAAGAAATGCGCAGGCTGCGGGGCAACGAGATGGCCATGATCTTTCAGGAACCCATGTCCGCCCTCAATCCTGTGCTGACCATTGGCGAGCAAATTGCCGAAGCAATCAGGCTGCATCAGGATATTGAGGGCAGAGATCTGGAAGAGCGGACTATAGATATGATGCAACTGGTGGGCATTTCCATGCCGGAAAAGCGCTTCCGGGATTATCCCCATCAGCTTTCGGGGGGCATGCGGCAGCGGGTGCTGATTGCCATGGCCCTGTCCTGCAACCCTAAACTGCTCTTTGCCGATGAACCCAGTACCGCCCTGGATGTAACCATTCAGGCCCAGATTCTCGAATTGCTGAAACAGCTGCGCACAGATATTGACACTGCTATTGTGCTGATTTCCCATGACCTGGGGGTAATTGCGGAAATGGCTGATCGGGTGATAGTCATGTACGCCGGGAAGTTTGTCGAAGAGGCATCTGTCAACGACCTCTTTCACAATCCCCTGCACCCATATACCGAGGGATTGTTGCTATCTGTTCCCCGGCTGGACAAGCCTGTTAAACGGCTGAGGCCCATTACGGGCTCCGTTCCGGATCTTCTGGACCTGCCAGCCGGTTGCAGTTTCCATCCCCGCTGCTCCTATGCCAAGGATATTTGCCGGCAGCAATCGCCGATACTGAAAAGCCTTGGGGCTGGCCGCCGGGTCAGCTGCTGGCTGCGCTAAAGGAGGGGATTCAATGGCTCTATTACCCTTGCTGCAAGTCAGGGATCTAAAAAAATATTATCCAATAAAAAAATCGCCCCTTTCCCGGACCAAGGTCTTCGCCAAAGCAGTGGACGGCATCAGCTTTGACATCTTCAGGGGAGAGACCTTCGGCCTGGTGGGCGAATCCGGCTGCGGCAAGACAACTGCCGCCAAGGCCATCCTCCGTTTGGAAAAGGCCACTGCCGGCAGCGTAATTTTTGACGGCATCGATATAATGCAGTTAGATAAGGCTGCAATGCGCCAGGTGCGCAGGGAGCTGCAGGTAGTATTTCAGGATCCCTATTCTTCTCTTAATCCCAGGATGACGGTGGAAGACATAGTGGCTGAGCCATTAATCGTGCACAAGGCGGCCAAGGGAAAAGAGCTTGCAGGAAAAGTGGCCGAACTCCTGGACATTGTCGGCCTCAGTCGCAACAGCGGTGAGCGCTATCCCCACGAATTCAGCGGCGGGCAGCGCCAGCGCATAGGGCTGGCCCGGGCTTTGGCTCTCCAGCCCAAGTTGATTATTTTGGATGAACCTGTTTCGGCATTGGATGTATCAATTCAATCCCAGATAATTAACCTCCTGGAAGACTTACAGCAGCAGTTTAAGCTCACCTACCTCTTTATTGCCCACGATCTTAGTGTCGTCAACCACATCAGCGACCGGGTGGCAGTAATGTACTTAGGCAAGCTTGCTGAGATTGCGTCAGGGGAAGAGCTGTTTAGCAATCCGCAACATCCTTACACCCAAGCCCTGCTCTCTTCAGTGCCTCTGCCCGACCCGGCGGCAAAACGAGAAAAAATTATTTTACCTGGCAATGTGCCCAGCCCCGTCAATCCGCCTTGGGGCTGCAGATTTCACACCCGTTGTCCTTATAAAATGGACATATGCACTCAAAAAGAACCTGCCCTCAATGCTGTTGGCGACAGCCATTTTGTCGCTTGTCATTTGACCGGCAGCAACTAAAAAATATTCATTGCCATTTTTTATCTTGAAACAATTGGTCTTGACATATCTGCCCTTTCTGCATATAATATGTTTTGTCAGCGAGAGTGGCGGAACTGGCAGACGCGCACGTTTGAGGGGCGTGTGACAATAGTCATGTGGGTTCAATTCCCACCTCTCGCACCACTACTAAAATCTGGACACGGGAAATCCCTGTCCTTTTATTTTGCAATTTTTTTGCACCTCCATCCGCCATTGTCACTAGACTGGTTAATGGAGGTGCATAAACATGAAAGCTGCCCTGGAGAATCTTAGAAATCAAGTGCTGAGCATTGCGGGAAAGTACTCTGCTTCAAAAAAGCGAGCAGAGTTGGAGCAAGCATTTGAATTATTGGCTGCGGAATTGTATAGACCCCATGTGCAAAGTCAGCGAGTGATGCAGTTGCTGCGAGGTATCCTCAAAGCTCAGCCAGGAAGCGCCAAGGAAATAAACAAATTCCTTACAAACTCCAAAGTGGCTAGAGCAATGAGCGCTGGCAGCAATTTTCATCTCAACGAATAACTGTCTCTAAAACAGTTTTTGAAAATTTATCTGCTTGACGCTATTTGATGGGCTGTGTATAATAAGTAGTGCTGGAGCTGTGGTGTAGTGGCCTAACATGCCTGCCTGTCACGCAGGTGATCGCGGGTTCGACTCCCGTCAGCTCCGCCATTAATGCCGCGGTAGCTCAGTCGGTAGAGCAGTGGACTGAAAATCCACGTGTCGGCAGTTCAATTCTGCCCTGCGGCACCATATTATGCGGAAGTGGCTCAGTGGTAGAGCATCGCCTTGCCAAGGCGAGGGTCGCGGGTTCAAATCCCGTCTTCCGCTCCATACGAGGCGGCATAGCCAAGCGGTAAGGCAGAGGACTGCAAATCCTTTATCCCCAGTTCAATTCTGGGTGCCGCCTCCATTTTTATTTGCCGGGGTGGCGGAACAGGCAGACGCAAGGGACTTAAAATCCCTCGAGCCCAAAGCTCGTACCGGTTCGATTCCGGTCCTCGGCACCATTTGATAATGTAAGGCTTGCAACCTTTTGAGCAATTGCAAAACCACCCCATTTTGGGGTGGTTTTTTGCTAGTATTATCATTTCCAGTGCTGCCAGTCCAGGGATAATATAGTCCCTACCAGGACTTAAGCCCCCATTGCGGGGGCTTAAGCTGTCCCCTACTCGAGATTCTCTAACTTAAAGATTGCTTGGCCTTGGTCTCCCAACCTTATTGGTGTCCTAACTATACCACCTCCTTGTGACAAAATGCCCCGTTGTAAAAGCCGCTTTTGGCGTCCTGGCCTTAGGCGGCTTTGCTGTTTCATGGGGCCGGAGCCCAGCACTCTTGGGGTTTGGCCATCGTAAGCTGTACAAATGAATTTGAGGAGGGGACTGAGATAGGTTTAGCAGAACTCTGGACAATTCTAGAGATAACCGCCTATACTGCCGGTTATGAATCAACGCAAAAGCATCCCTGGGATCCCCTGTATGGCATTACCTACAGCGGAACCAGGGCCCAGCAGTGGCGGACTGTTGCGGCGGGACCTGATATTCCCATTGGCACCCGAGTTTTTATTCCGGAACTGTCCGGGATGCCCAACGGCGGGATTTTTATTGTCGAGGATAGGGGCGGAGCGATTTCTAACGCCCATCTGGATATATATATGGACAATTTAAATGATGCCTTGAGTTGGGGGCGGCAGCATCTGGAAGTGCTTTTTTGGCTTTCAGGTGATATCAATGAAATAGCTGCTTTAATAGACAGGGACCGCAGGCAACGTTGGAGAGACAGAGAAGCCCTGGCAAGATTGTTCCCGTAAGGGAACTTTTATTTTTTGGTTTAGGAGTTGGATGGACTGGGCAAAGTACAAGTAGATTTTTTTGGGGGTGATTATACTGGGTGTATTTAATAAATTGCTGGGAGCAGTCAAAGCAGGATTTGGAAAGAATAAAGGCGAAGCCGGCAGCCCTAATGCTCCGGCGGACAAGATGTTAACAAAAAACATCCGCATTAATGAACAAATGCTGCGCCAAGTCTACAAAGATTGTGACGATGTAAAATTCAAGAGACTGACAATCCCCAGCATGAATAACTGCAGGGCCCTTGTTGTGTATACAGAAGGCTTATTGGAATTAGACAATATGACAAGAGATATAATTTCTCCCTTATTGGCAGAGCCGGAAAATAAGAGAAAGATTGAAGATGTCACTCAGTTGATTGCCGCCGGTGAGATTTCTTTCTCAACACAATTGCGTCATTTTACCGGAGAAATACTTAAGGGCAATATTGCCATACTCACAGACGGCAACGACAGGGCAACAATCATTGACATAAAAAAAGCCCCGGGGCGGGGAGTCGAAGAACCCTTGCAGGAGCGTCTCATCCGGGGACCACGGGAGGGGTTTACCGAAGTACTTATGGTTAATCAGGGGCTTGTGCGTCGGCGCCTCCCCGACCCAAAACTGAAAGTCATTCGGATGAAAATTGGCCGGAGATCCCTGACAGAAGTGTCGTTGCTCTACCTTGAGGATGTGGCCAGCGGGGATATTGTCCAGGAAGTAAGGGAAAGATTGGAAGCTATTGATATAGATGGCACCATTGAAACCGGGGTTATTGCTGAATTGATCAGTGAACGGACCATTACACCCTTCCCGCTGCATATGAGCACAGAGCGGCCCGACAAGGTTATTGGCAGTTTGCTGCAAGGAAAAGTAGTGATACTGTCTGACGGCAGTCCCTTCGCCCTGGTGGTGCCTTCTGTGGCTGGTGATTGGATTCAGACACCTGAGGACTATTATATACATCCTTTGTTTGCTACAATTGCTCGGATACTGCGGGTTGTGGGGGTATTTGCTGTCACGACGCTGACTGCGATGTATACGGCAGTTATCTTATACCACTATGAGATGATTCCCAGCAAGATCATCTTTTTCATCGCCCGGACCCGGGAAGGTGTGCCCTTTTCCCCCTTGACAGAAGCTTTGCTCATGGAGTTTATGGCTGAGCTGGCGCGGGAAGCAAGCATCCGCCTGCCCGGGCCGATAGGGCCCACACTGAGTATTGTCGGTGCCCTCATCCTGGGCCAGGCTGTGGTCAGCGCCAAATTAGTCAGCCCAGTGCTCTTGATTGTAGTTGCCGTTGCTTTTATGGCGGGGTCAGTAATCCCCAATTATGAGGCTTCTTTGGCCCTTCGCTATCTCAGGTTTCCAATATTGGTTGCTGCGGGCTTCCTCTGAGGTTTGGGAATACTCCTCGCCTGGATGGTGATATTAACACATTTGTGCAATCTGCAGTCCTTCGGCACGCCCTATTTGGCACCTTTGGCACCCTGGCGGGCACGGGATATGGGCGATTTTATATATCGCAAGTCATGGCGCTGGATACGGCATCGCCCCTTGTTGACTGCCAGGAAAAATATAGTAAGGCAGCGGGGAGTGGAGAGTAAGGAAGATGGCAGCAGGTAAAAAATACGGATTTAGCGATTTCCAATGGGTTGCAGTAATGGTATCAGCAATTCTCGGCGCGGGGATGATGACATTGCCCCGGGCAGTGGGTGAAATTGCCGGCAGGGACGGCTGGATTAGCATCATCCTTGCCGGCTTTGTGGCTTGGACTGCTGCCTTAATAATATGGCTGTTGTGCAGAAAGTTTCCCACCAGGACTCTGCCTGAGATGAGCATGTTAATCTTAGGGCGTCCGTTGGGAATACTGGTTTCGGCACTTTATTCACTTTATGCGCTTGTTGTGTGCAGCCTGGCCTTACGAATATTGTTGAGCATGCTTTCAACTTGGGTGTTTATCTGGGTGCCGCTCCCAGTGTTTCTTATACTAATTTTAATTGCTATTGGTTATGTAGGCAGGATGGGTGCCATTACTTTGGCACGCCTTATGGAGATAAAAACGATATTAGCTGTAGCTATAGTTTTTATGTTTATGGTTCCTCTGCGGGAATTTGTCTCCTTAAACTTGCGGCCGGTGGGCGGTGAGGGCCTGAAGATACTGCAGGCTGTACCGAATGCCTCTTTCTCCTTTTTGGGTTTTGAAGTGATGTTGATTTTTTTCCCCTTTCTTATTAACAAAAATAAGGCCCTGAAACTGAATTCAATTGCCCTGGGGCTGGTGACAGCAGCTTATGCTGCCGGTGTTGTCTTCGTGTATGGAGTGCTGGGGCTGGAATATACGCTGAACCTGATTTGGCCGTTGATGACTTATATGCGCATAGGTACACTGCCTTTTGTGCAGCGAGTGGATAATATGTTGCTGTTTGCCTGGGCTGGGCTAATTATTTCCGTGGCGACGGTGCATTATTTTTCTGCCACCTATACGCTGGCAACTTTATCAAAGCGTAAGTACCATGATATTTGGGTGCTGGTATCTCTGCCCCTGGTCTATTTGCTTACCAATGTACCTTCAAATTTGGCTGAAACATTTGTTTTCAGCGAAATAGTGGGGATGATTGGCTATCCATTCTTGCTGGGGATGGCAGTTTTGCTGCTGCTTGTGGCGAAAATAAGGGGCCTGGACGAAAGGGAGGGAAAAAAAACTTGATCAGGTTCTTGTTCACTATATTTCTATGCGGTTTACTGTTTTTTGCAGGGGGGTGCTGGGATATCCTGTTGATCGAAGATCTGGCTATGGTCATTGCCATAGGTTTTGACGTTGATCCTGAAAACCCCGACCTGATGGTAGTGACAATGACCAGCCCTACCTTATCAGAAGAGAAAAAGGAACCCATGGCAACCGTCACCGTCAAAGCGGAATCTATCGATCAGGCCTTGCACAATGTTCAGCGGCAAAGCGAAGATATTTTGGTCCTTGGCCAGACAAATGTCCTCGTTTTTTGCGAGGAATTTGCCCGCAGCGGCAGATTGAGCGAAGTAATGAGTCAGCTGTCCCAGCTGCGGGACATAAATGCCAACGCAAAGGTTGTAGTAGTAAAGGGAGCTACCGCGCAAAATGTGCTGCAATTAAGCAGTCCAGTGGAGCCCAGGGCAGCTGTGTATTTAGTTGATTTGCTGGAGCGCAATCATTTTACGGGGATGATAAACCAGGCTACTGTATCGGAGTATTGGCGAAAACACTATACGCTGGGGATTGATCCCGTTGTGGCGCTTATTGATATCACCGGCCATGAGGATGAGAAGGAAGGTTTTCGGGTGGCTGGAGCCGGGCTCTTTAATTCAGCGGGGAAAATGACGGGGACGCTGACAGATGAAGAAGTTATCAGTTACAATATTATTACCGGCGATGCGCCAAGGCGGCGTTTCATAACGAAAGTGAAAATTTCTGGCCACAAGCGCAATGTTTCCGGGTTAATCGAAAGATCTAAGGTAAAAATCAAGACGAAGATCAAAGACAAGCCCAGCATAGATGTTCGCATGGAACTAATAGTTGACGGATTGGATGCTGACTGGGATGCAAACGTCCTCGACCCCAAGGTGACGGATAAATTAGCTAAACTGTTGGCGAAGGATTTCCAGGGCAACATCCAGGAACTGTTTGAAAAGTCCCAAAAAGTCCAGGCAGATTTTGCTGGCCTCGGCAGGCATGTGCGGGTCCAGCATTCCGAGTGGTTCAACGGGAAGGACTGGGCTGAGGAGTACAAAGACGCTGACATTTCTGTCTCAGTTAAGGTGACGGTGAGGCGGATTGGAACCATGGTAAAACCTGAAAGTTAACCCCCGGCAGGGGGTTTTTGTATTAGCCTTGGCAGATGTCAAAAAGAAGGCTAAATTGACGGGAAATATGCTATAATTAATGAAACCAGCAAAGGGGGTAAACATGTGAAGCTAAACTATAAGAGGACTTTTCTTATCGGCCTTGCCTTTATGTCCATCAGCGCCTTCTGGCAGGTCTATGACAACATCGTACCACTGATGTTGAAGAACACCTTTAAGATAGGCGACACTCTCACTGGTGGCATTATGGCTCTGGACAATATCCTGGCATTATTTCTGCTTCCGTTTTTTGGCGCTCTGTCCGATAAGGTCGATACCAGGCTGGGCAAGCGCACGCCCTTTATTATCCTGGGTACAGCTATTGCCGTCATCTTTATGCTGATTCTGCCCCAGGCAGATCAAATGTCGAACTTCCCGCTTTTCTTTATTTCTCTGGGTATTGTCTTGTTGGCTATGAGTACATATCGTTCGCCAGCAGTTGCATTAATGCCTGACCTAACACCGAAACCTCTCCGCAGTGAGGCCAATGCAGTTATCAACCTGATGGGGGCTGTGGGCGGCATCTTTGCCCTGGCAGCCATCAGTTTTCTGGTCCCCAAGGTGGAAGCTGCTTCCAGGCCCAGCTATCTTAATGTCTACCTGGCTGTAGCAGGCTTTATGGTGGTCGCAGTGGCAGTGCTGGTCAGCACCATAAAAGAAAAGAAACTGGCCCAAGAAGTCAGAGAGTTTGAGGGCGAAGAACCTGACACAGATGAACCGGACAGCGAGTCACCCAAGCAGGGTATGCCCAAGGAAGTCCGGCGCAGCTTCATCTTCATCCTTGCCTCAATCTTTCTGTGGTTTATGGCGTACAACGCCGTGACAACTGCATTTTCCAGATACGCCACGACAATATGGGACTACAAGGGCGGAAGCTTTGCCAATGCCCTGATGGTAGCCATGGGCGCTGCCATCCTCGCCTTTATTCCTGTGGGCATTCTTTCCAGGAGATTCGGGCGCAAGCGGATGATAATAACCGGTATCCTGATCATTACCACCACATATTTCTGCGGTTTTCTGTTCAAGACATACTCCCCATGGATCAACCTGGTCTTTGCCTTCACTGGTATTGGCTGGGCCTCGATAAATGTCAACTCCTATCCCATGGTGGTGGAGATGAGTAAGGGAAGTGACATCGGTAAGTACACTGGTATGTACTATACTTTTTCCATGGCTGCCCAGACATTGACGCCGATCTTCTCCGGCTTCCTTATGGAGCATGTTTCCTATTGGACTCTGTTCCCATACGCTGTGGTCTTTTCCCTGTTCTCCCTGTGCACAATGCTGTTTGTCAAGCACGGGGATTCCAGGATCGTACCAGCCGGAAAATAAAGTACC
>Ga0208564_1002258_pt1 | contig 15423 bp, 11 predicted proteins | sample AD_UKC073_MetaG_FD_184439 | JGI IMG/M metagenome (GOLD analysis project Ga0208564, IMG submission 184439) | Active sludge microbial communities of municipal wastewater-treating anaerobic digesters from USA - AD_UKC073_MetaG (SPAdes) (version 2) | ecosystem: Engineered > Bioreactor > Anaerobic >... | reverse complement strand
GCATTCCCGCGGACATCCCGAGGGCCTTCCGCGCTGCGGCAGTAGCGTTTCCCGGATGGAGCGCTGGGTGGGTGTCGCGCACACCGGGTTCGTGCTGGCGGGGGTCTTTGCCTTCGCCGTGTCCGGAGCGCTGCAGGCGGTGCAGAAGCGCATGGATGTCGTGGGTCTGGCCTCCCTCGCGGTCGTCACTGCGCTGGGAGGCGGCCTGCTGCGTGATCTGCTCATCGGCGCGGTGCCGCCAGCGGCGCTCACCGACGGGTGGCTGCTCGTGGGCGCGCTGCTCGGTGCTGCCGTGGTTTTCCTCGCGCATGGCCGGGTGCGACTGCCGCGGCGGCCGATGCTCGTGTTCGATGCCATCGGGCTCGGATTGTTCTGCGTCGAGGGCACCATCAAGGGCCTGGCCTTCGGCCTCGACCCGTATGCCGCGGCCGTGGTCGGCACTCTCACCGGCGTCGGCGGGGGCGTGGTGCGAGACATGCTCTCGAGCGAGGTGCCGTCGGTCTTCCGGCAGGGGTCGCGGCTCTACGTCGTCCCGGCCCTGGCCGGTGCCAGTGTCACGGCGGGGCTGGCCGCGTCGGCCTGGTGGTCGGTCTGGGCCTCGGTCCTCGTCGCGGGCTTGGTGTCCGCGGTGCGGATCGCGTCGCTGCGCTTCCACTGGAAGGCCATCGCCCCGCGGGACGTGCCACCGGCCTGACCGTGGCGTAGCGTGGAGTCGATGCGACACGGTTGCGTCATTCCCTATGCCACTGAACGTGAGTTCGTCGAGTTGGCCGGCCTCGCCGAGTGGTCCGGCTGGGACGCGGTCTTCTCCTGGGAGTCGGTCTGGGGCCAGGACGCCTGGGCGACCCTCGCAGCCGCCGCCGTGCTCACCTCTCGGGTGCGCCTGGGCACGTTGCTCACGCCGGCAGCACGGCACCGACCGTGGGACCTGGCCAGCCGGGTCGGCACCGTCGATCGGCTGAGCGCCGGGCGCGTGACAATGTGCGTGGGTCTCGGTGCACTGCAAGGGAATTGGCTGGCCTTCGAGGCCGATGAAGGACGCGCAACCCGGGCTCGCAAGCTCGACGAGTCGCTGGCGATCTATGCCGGACTGATGGCCGGACAGCCGTTCAGCTTCACGGACGAGCACTACAGCGCAGCGCCGGTCACCGAGTTGGTGCCGCCGGCTCCGGTGCAACGGCCACACCCGCCGGTCTGGGTCGTCGGCGCCCTCCACCTCGACCGTTCGGAGCAGCCCTCGCTGGACCGCGCCGCACGCTGGGAGGGACTGCTGCCTGCCGTCGTCGACCCGGCATACCGACCGATCACGATTGCGGAGACCCGGCGGGCAATCGACCACGTGATGACCCGTCGGGCCGAGTGGGGTCTGCCGACCGAGGGCTACGACGTCGTCATGGAAGGTGACACCTTCGGCGGCTTCCGATCACCGACGGGCACTCCCGCGGACTGGGAGGCGGCCGGCGCCACCTGGTGGGTCGAGAGCTGGTGGGACCTACCAGACGCGCCGGAAAGCGTCGCCGAACTGCGCCGCCGCATCGCGCAGGGCCCGCACCGCTGACCGCGCGACGCCCGCCCAACGCACGTATGCCGTCCGCTCGGGTGAGCGGACGGCATACCTGTCAGGAGTTCTACTCGGCGTAACGGTCGCCGTCAGTCGTCATCGTCGTCGAGTTTGATCGAGCTGGTGCGCTGCACCTGCACGAGGAACTCGACATTGCCCTTGGTCTTCTTGAGCCGGTCGATGAGCAGCTCGATGGCCTGCTGCGGGTCGAGGGCGGAGAGCACTCGACGCAGCTTCCACATGATCTTGAGTTCCTCGGCACCCATGAGGATCTCCTCGCGGCGGGTGCCGGAAGGGTTGACATCGACGGCGGGGAAGACGCGACGGTCGGCCAACTGGCGCGACAGGCGCAGCTCCATGTTGCCGGTGCCCTTGAACTCCTCGAAGATCACCTCGTCCATCTTGGAGCCGGTCTCGACCAGCGCCGTGGCGAGGATGGTCAGCGAGCCGCCCTCCTCGATATTGCGCGCGGCGCCGAAGAACTTCTTCGGCGGGTAGAGCGCCGAGGAGTCGACACCACCGGACAGGATGCGCCCGCTGGCCGGGGCCGCGAGGTTGTAGGCGCGGCCCAGCCGGGTGATGGAGTCGAGGAGCACAACGACGTCGTGGCCCAGCTCGACCAGACGCTTGGCCCGCTCAATGGCCAGCTCGGCGATCGTCGTGTGGTCATCGGCCGGACGGTCGAAGGTCGAGGCGATGACCTCACCCTTGACCGTGCGCTGCATGTCGGTGACCTCTTCGGGTCGCTCGTCGACGAGGACGACCATGAGGTGAACCTCGGGGTTGTTCGTCGAGATCGCATTGGCGATGGCCTGCAGGATGAGGGTCTTGCCGGCCTTGGGCGGGCTGACGATGAGACCGCGCTGGCCCTTGCCGATCGGAGACACCAGATCGATGATCCGGGTGGTCAGGACGCCCGGCGTGGTTTCCAGGCGCAGTCGCTCCTGCGGGTAGAGCGGGGTGAGCTTGGTGAACTCGACCCGGTTCTTGGCCAGCTCGGGGTTGGCGCCATTGACGGTGTCCAGGCGCACCAAGGGGTTGAACTTGGCGCGGTTGTTGCCTTGGGCCGCCTGCTGGATCTCACCGTCGCGGGGAGCCTTGACCGCACCCGTGACCGCGTCGCCCTTGCGCAGCCCCTGCCGACGGACCATACCGAGCGGCACGTAGACGTCGTTGGGGCCGGGCAGATAGCCCGAGGTGCGCACGAAGGCGTAATTGTCCAGGACATCGAGGATGCCAGCGACCGGCACCAGGACGTCGTCCTCGCTGATCTGCACGTCCTGCTCGGACAGGTCCTGACCGGATGGTGCCAGGCCCGTGCCTCGGCCGCGCTTACGGTCGCGACTGCGCTGGCGGCTGCGACGACGCCCGGAGCGGCTGTCACCGTCGTCGTCGTAGCGGTTGCCCTGCTGCTGACCCTGCTGGCCCTGCGGGTTCTGCTGCCGCTCGCCCTGCTGCTGTCGCTCACCTTGCTGGCCCAGGGAGTTCTGCTGCCGCTCGCCCTGTTGTTGACCTTGCTGCTGGCGGTCACCCTGCTGACCCGGTTGCTGACGGTCGCCCTGCTGCTGGCGGTCGCGGCGGTCATACCGCGAGGTGCGGTCCTGGCGCTCCTGGCGCTCCTGCCGGTCGCCCGCAGATGCAGCCGCCGGCGCAGCCGAATCCGACTCGACGCGGGCGGGCGCGGCGTCGGCCGCAGCCGCAGTCGGTGCGGCGGACGCGGACGACTCTGCCGCAGGGCGGGTGGTCGTCGCCGGCGCGCTGGCCCGACCACGGGTCCGCCGCGTCGCGCCACCCTGGGCGGACGATGCACCCGCCGCGGGGGCCGCCGTGGCGGCCGGTGCGGAGGTGGCGCCGGCAGCACCATTGCCGGACTGTCGGGCGGCGATGGCCGAGACGAGGTCGTCCTTGCGCATCTTGGTGGTGCCGGTGATCCCGAGCTTGGACGCAACGCCCTTGAGTTCGGCGACGTTCATCGCGGCCAAGCCGGAACGGGGCGCGCGGACTTGCGCTACAGCCCCGGTGGTGTCTGTCACGAAGGATCCTTCCCCTCGTTCGTCGGCCCGCGGAGAGGGGGCCGGGTGTGCGGCCAGGTGATGCCTGGCCATGGATGACCTCATTCCGCAGCCGAGCGCAGCGCGCTCACGGCAGCATGACTGCCGATGTCAGGAAGAGGATGCGCCCGCTATCGGAGCCGTCGGTGCCGAAGCTGAATGGCCCCTCCCGCGCGGTGCGAGCCCAATCTAACACCAAACCCACCGGCATACGGCCAGACGGCACACCCTTGTCAAGCAAGCGTCCATCGGCGCGCAGCTCACCGCGCGCTGACGGTCACCCCATGGGCCGGTATGCCGGGCACGAGCCGCCGCCAACTGTCGTCACCAGCGGTCACGTCGGCAGCTCGGTCGTGGGTCGTCAGCACGAGCACGCTCGGTCCGGCACCGGAGATCGTCGCCGCGTGACCGTCGGCCCGCAGCCGATCGACCAAGGCCATCGAGCCGGCATACGAGGGCCGCCTGGCCTCTTGATGCAGCCAATCGCGGGTGGCGGGCACGAGGAGTTCGGGCCGGCGCGTGGCCGCCTCGACCAGGAGCGCGGCGCGGGCCGAGTTGAGCGCGGCATCGCGCAACGGGATGCGCTCGGGCAGCAGGGCGCGGGCCGTGTGCGTCGCCAGGGTGGCCTCGGGCACGAAGACGATGGCGGTGAGATCGGGATGCAGCGGGAGCCGGACGGTCACGGTCGGGGACACTGCCGCCCCGGGATCGACGGCGTCGGGGGTGAACGAGAGCGTCATGCCCCCGAAGACGGCGGCCGAGGCGTTGTCCGGGTGACCTTCGAGTTCGCTGGCCAGGGAGTTGACGGCGTCGAGGTCGATGTGGATATCGCTGCCGGCGGCGCGACTGGATTGGCTGGATTGGCTGGATTGGCCAGGTTGGCTGTTCCGGCCGCGCTGGTCGACCCAGGCCGCCAGCCCGTGGGCCGCCGCGACCCCCGACACGATCGCGGTGGCCGACGATCCCACCCCCCGACCGTGGGGGACCGCGTTGCGAGTCTGCAGGAGCAGGCCCGCCGGCGAGTCGATGCCGAGCTCACGCAGACCGCGCACGAGCGACCGATAGACCAGATGGGACTCGTCGCGCGGCACGCCCTCGGCACCCGACCCTGCGACCTCGATGCGCAACCCCGGATCGTCGGTGACGGTGAAGTCGAGTTCGTCCCACACCCCCAGGGCCAGCCCGATCGAGTCGAAACCCGGGCCGAGGTTGGCGCTGCTCGCCGGGGTGCGCACCCGGATCGCAGCACCGCTGGGGACGACCGTCACGTCGGTCAGCCTTCCAGGCCGAGCGCCGCAGCGGCGGAGTAGGCGTCGACGGGGATGCGGGTGGGGGTCACCTCGGAGCCGTCGGCCTGGCGCAGCGCCCATTGCGGGTCCTTGAGACCGTGACCGGTGACCGTGCACACGATGCGGACCCCGGGCGGGACCGCCCCGGCCTCGGCCGACATGAGCAAGCCGGCCACCGACGCGGCTGAGCCCGGCTCGACGAAGACGCCCTCGTGCGCCGACAGGATGCGGTGGGCGCCGAGGATCTGCTCGTCGGTGACGGCCTCGATGCGCCCGCCCGAGTCGTCGCGCGCGGCGACGGCCTGAGCCCAGGAGGCCGGGTTGCCGATCCGAATCGCCGTGGCGATGGTCTCGGGCTGATCGACCGGGTGGCCCAGGACGATCGGCGCCGCTCCAGCAGCCTGGAAGCCCCACATCTGGGGCAGGTGGGTGGCCGGGCCACCCGTGGCCGCTGCTCCAACTCCGCCCGGGGTTCCACCGGCATACTCGCGGTAGCCCTGCCAGTAGGCGGTGATATTGCCCGCGTTCCCGACCGGAAGGCAGTGGATCTCGGGGGCGTCGCCGAGGGCGTCGACGATCTCGAAGGCGGCCGTCTTCTGGCCCTCGATGCGCGCCGGGTTGACCGAGTTGACCAGCTCGACCGGATAGGACTCGGCGAGTTTGCGCGCGACGTTGAGGCAGTCGTCGAAGTTGCCCTCGACCTGCAGCAGGGTCGCCCCGTGGGCGATGGCCTGCGACAACTTGCCCATGGCAATCTTGCCGTCGGGCACGAGCACCGCGCAGGCCATTCCGGCCTTGGTCGCATAGGCCGCCGCGCTGGCGCTGGTGTTGCCGGTCGAGGCGCAGATGACGGCCTTGGCGCCATTGCGAGCGGCGACCGAGATCGCCGTCGTCATGCCGCGGTCCTTGAAGGAGCCGGTCGGGTTGAGTCCTTCGTACTTGAGGTAGACCTCGGCGCCGACCCGCTCGGACAGGTATGCCGCGGGGATGAGCGGGGTGCCGCCCTCCAGCAAGGTGACGGTCGGGGCTCCCGCGAGCATCGGCAACCGATCGGCATACTCGCGGATGACTCCGCGCCACTGGTGAGCCATGTCAGACACCTTCCACACGCATGACGGAGTTGACGCCGCGGACGATCGGCAGCGCGGCGAGGGCGTCGACCGTGGCCGACAGGGCCGCGTCCGGCGCGGCATGGGTGACGACGACGAGGCTGGCCCGCGCCGACGCGCGCCCTTCGCCTGGGGCGTCCGGGTCTGCGGGCACCTGCTGCTGTCGCACCGTCTCGATGGAGACCTCGTGGTCGGCGAACGCGCTCGCCACCTGAGCCAGGACGCCAGGCCGATCCGCGACGTCGAGGCTGATGTGATAGCGGGTGAGGGCCTGCCCCATGTCCAGGACCGGCAGATCGGCATACGCGCTCTCCCCCGGGCCACGGCCGCCGCCGACGCGGTGCCGCGCGACGGCGACGATGTCGCCGAGCACGGCGCTGGCCGTCGGGTCGCCACCGGCGCCCCGACCGTAGAACATCAACTGGCCGGCCGCGTCGGCTTCGACGAAGACCGCGTTGAAGGCTTCGCGCACGCCGGCCAAGGGGTGGCGGCGCGGCAGCATCGCCGGGTGCACGCGCACGGACACGCCCCCCGAGGTGGGTCCGTCGGCCCCGTCGTGGGCGTCGACCCGCTCACAGATCGCCAGCAGCTTGACGACGCAATCCATGTCGTTGGCCGCCTGGATGTCGGCCGCGGTGACCTCGGTGATGCCCTCGCGGTGCACGTCGCGCCCCGACACTCGGGTGTGGAAGGCCAGCGAGGCGAGGATCGCCGCCTTGGCCGCGGCGTCGAAGCCCTCGACATCGGCCGTGGGGTCGGCCTCGGCATACCCGAGAGCCTGCGCCTGGCTGACCGCCTCGGCGAAACCCGCTCCCGTCGTGTCCATCTTGTCGAGCACGTAGTTGGTCGTGCCGTTGACGATGCCGATGACCTTGCGGACGCTGTCGCCGGCGAGCGACTCGCGCAGCGGGCGCAGCAGCGGGATCGCCCCCGCGACCGCAGCCTCGTAGTAGAGATCGACCCCGTGCTCGCGCGCGGCGGCATAGAGGGTGGGGCCGTCCTCGGCGAGCAGGGCCTTGTTGGCGGTGACGACCGACGCGCCGGCCTGCATGGCCGCGAGGATGAGCGCGCGCGCGGGCTCGATGCCGCCGATGACCTCGACGACGATGTCGGCGCGAGTCACCAGCCCGGCCGAGTCGGTGGTGAACAGGGCGGGATCGACGCCGGCCTCGGGGCGGCTGCGACCGGCCCGGCGCACGCCGATGCCGACCAGCTGCAGGGGTCGCCCGACCCGGGCGGTGAGATCGGCCGCGTGCTCGGTCAGCAGGCGAACGACCGCTGAGCCGACGACACCGCAGCCGAGCAGCGCGACCCGCAAGGGCGCGACCCCCGGGGCGCTCGGTTCATGAGTCTCATGAGTCACGGTGCACCATCATCCCCGATCACCAGACATCGAGAGCCAAGAGGTCCTCGATGGTTTCGCGGCGCACGATGAGGCGGGCCTGACCGTCGGTGACGGCGATGACCGGCGGGCGCGGCGTGTGGTTGTACTGGCTGGACAGGGCCCGGCAATAGGCGCCGGTGCCAGGGACCGCGATGAGGTCTCCTGGGGCGATGTCGGCGGGCAGGTATTCGTCCATGACGACGATGTCGCCGCTCTCGCAGTGCTTGCCGACCACGCGAGCCACCCGCGGCGCCCCCACACCCACTCGGTTGGCCAGCGTGCAGGAGTAGTCGGCGTCATAGAGCGCCGTGCGGACGTTGTCGCTCATCCCCCCGTCGACCGCAACATAGAGCCGGTGGGCCCGGTCATTGACCTGCACGTCCTTGACGGTGCCGACGGTGTAGAGGGTGAACGTGCTCGGTCCGACAATCGACCGGCCCGGCTCGATCGAGATCCGGGGCACTCTGGCTCCCGGCACGGCGTCGGCCAGCGGCTTGAGCTCCCGGCGGACCACCCCGGCGAGCTGGTCGCCGAGTTCGGCGGGGGTCATCGGGCTGTGCTGGCTGGTGTAGGACATGCCATAGCCGCCGCCGAGGTCCATCTCCGGCATGAGGTAGCCGTGCTCCGTGGCCACCTTGACATGCAGTTCGACCAGGCGCCGAGCGGCGATCTCGAAGCCGCTCACGTCGAAGATCTGACTGCCGATGTGGCTGTGCAGGCCGAGCAGCTCGAGCCGGTCCTCGGCGAGCACGGCCAGCACGGCTGCTTCAGCCTGCCCGCCGGCCAGGCTGAAGCCGAACTTCTGGTCCTCATGGGCGGTCGCAATGAACTCGTGCGTGTGCGCCTCGACACCCACCGTGACGCGCACCATGACCGGCGCCACGACATCGAGCTCGACGGCGATGGCCGCGACCCGCTCGATCTCGTGGAAGGAGTCCAGGACGATGCGGCCCACGCCGTATCGCAGCCCCGCGCGGATCTCGTCGACACTCTTGTTGTTGCCGTGCATCCCGATCCGCGCGCCCGGGAAGCCCACCCGCATAGCCACCGACAGCTCACCGAGCGAGCACACGTCCAGGCACAGGCCCTCGTCCATGACCCATTGCGCGACGGCTGAGCACAGGAACGCCTTGCCGGCGTAGTAGACGTCGGCTCCGGCGAGGGTGCGCTCGAACGGAGCGGTGAACTCGTCGCGGAAGGCCCGCGCCCGCCGCCGGAAGTCCTCCTCGTCCACGACGTATGCCGGTGTGCCGAAGTCACGGGCCAACTCGGTCGCCGACACCCCGGCCACGGCCAGAACTCCCCCGGCGTCCCGGGTGACCCCCTGGGACCAGAGTTGCGGCAGCAGGGCCATGACATCGTCCGGGTAGGGCAGCCACTGGGGCGCTGCCCCGTAACCCTCGGCATGCAGGGCCCCGGCCTCGTGTGCGCGCATGGCTCATATCCTTTCGCGGGCCACGATGCCCAGGCCGGACATTCCACGCTCCAAGACACCGGCCGTCGCGCCCGCGAGCAGCCTGGGCCGGAGCCCGCCGTCGGACAGGTGCGGGGGCACCTCCCCCTCCCAGACCAGGTATGCCGTGGCGACGGCTTCCAGCGCGGCCCAGGCCTGCTCGGGCCGCCCGGCGGGATCAAGCCGCCGGGGCGCGTCGAGCAAGGCCGCCACGAGGTCAGCTGCCGGTACCGGCCGATCCAGAGCATCCAGGGCATCCAGAACACCCGAGCCACCCGGCACACCCGCCGGTTGGTGACGGGCCTCCGATGTTGGAGGTATGCCGTCCGCCTCCCCCCAGCGGGCTCCCACCGCGTCCCGGCGCGCTCGGGCACAGGCCAACTGGAGCCGGAAGATCGGGTCGTCGAGAGTCAGGCGGGTCCCTGTGAAGATTCCAGAGGTGGCTCGGGCAGCGTGGATTCCGGCCTCGGCGAGACCTTCGAGCCCTGCGACGACGGCCGCCCGGGTCAGTCGGATGACGAGGGTAGCTCCCTCGGAACGGGAGTCGTCGAGCAGGTGAGCCAATGCGCGGTCTGTCGCCACGGCATACCGGAGCTGTTCGGCATCGCACCCACTCCGGCCGGGTTGGGCGGTGCGCCACTCTCGCGCCCCCGCTCCGGCGCGACGCAACGGAGCTGCCTGACGGTCCCGCGCGAGCACTGCGATGCGCTGGGCCAGGTGCCCGAGCAGGTTGCCCGTGAGCACCGGTTCCATGCCGGGCAGCTTAGGCTGATACCCTCCTCCGGGCGCGACTTCCCAGCGGCCCAGAGAACAACGGCTGACGGCGCAAGCTCGTCGGCCCCCGTAGCTCAGGGGATAGAGCACCGCCCTCCGGAGGCGGGGGCGCAGGTTCGAATCCTGCCGGGGGCACCACAGGGCACTCGATCTCAGGCGAGAGTCATCCTGAAACCGAGTCGGCATCATCACCGTCAAGTGGCCCAGGGTCGCGCTGGGTGGCGTCGCGGACCTCGCCGACCAACTCCTCCAGCACATCCTCGAGGAAGACGACGCCGCGAATCTGCCCGTCCGGGTCCTGCACCCGGGCGACGTGGCTGCCCGAGCGCTGCATCGTCGCGAGCACGTCCTCCACCTCGTCGGTGCTGGCCACTGTGGCCAACTGGCGCACCCGGGCCAGGGGCACCGGCGCATCCCAATCCTGCTCCCCGGCATACAGGACGTCCTTGAGGTGCAGATAGCCGGAGAGCACGCCATCGGCGTCGCGGACCGGATAGCGCGAATAGCCCTTGCGCGTGACGAGCCGTTCGACGCGCGCTGGGGTCGCCTTCGGCCCGAGGGTGACGAGCCGCTCGATCGGCACTGCGACATCGCCGGCCGTCTTGTCGCTGAACTCCAGCGCGCTGCGCAGCAGCCCGTGCCGGTCCTTCTCGAGCAGCCCTTCCCGGCCGCTCTCCTCGACGATGTGCGCGACCTCGTCGACGGTGAAGGCGGAGGCGATCTCGTCCTTGGGCTCGATCCGGAAGATGCCGCGCACCAGGGCCTTGGCGATGCGCTCCATGACCCGCACCAGGGGCCGCAGCGTGGTCGCGACGAAGAGCAACGACGGAACCAGCCACAGGGCCGCTCGGTCAGGCCCGGCGAGCGCGAGGTTCTTGGGGATCATCTCGCCGACTACCACGTGCAGGTAGACGACCACGAGCAGCGCGCCCGCGAGCGCCAGCGCATCGACCGCCACCGGGCCGAAAGGCAGCCTGGAGGTCCACGGCAGCAGCAGGTGGTGCAGCGTCGACTCGGCCAGCGCACCGAGTCCCACCGAGCACACGGTGATGCCGAGTTGGGCGGTGGCGAGCATCGACCCCATGTGCCCGAGGGCCTGCAGACACGTGGCGGCTCGGGCGTTGCCCGCTGCGGCCAACGGCTCCAGTGCGCTGCGCCGGGCTGCCATGGCGGCAAACTCGGCCCCGACGAAATACGCGTTTCCGATCAGCAAGCCCAGCGAAATCCACAGCGAGACAGCAGTATTCACTGCGTCTCACCCTCGCCGCTGAGGCCCTCGACCTCGTCCGACACCGCTTCGAAGCGCACCCGCGCGACCCGCCGCCCTTCCATGCGGATCACCCGCAGCTGCCAGCCGGGAAGGCTCACCGTGTCATCCACCGTCGGCACACGTCCCAGCGCCGCCATGACAAAACCACCAAGCGTCTCGTATGCCGGGTGCTCCGGCACAGGCGCCCCGATCCGGTGGGTGACCTCGTCGGGCCGCCACATGCCCGGCACCGACCACGCGCCGTCGGCGAGCTGATGGGCCGGCATCCGGGTGCGGTCGTCGTGCTCGTCGAGCACCTCCCCGACGATCTCCTCGACGACGTCCTCCAGCGTGACCAAGCCCGACGTGCCGCCGTGTTCGTCGACGACGACCGCCGTCTGCAGCCCGGAGTCACGCAGATCCTCCAGCAGCGGCACGAGGCGGATCGTCTCGGGAACCAGCACCGGCTCGACCATGAGCGCCGACGCGGGCACGGTCGCCCGCCGCTTGCGGGGCACCGCGAGCGCCTTCTTCACGTGCACCAGCCCGTCGACGTCATCGATGTCCTCCCCCACGACCAGGAAGCGGGAGTGCCCGGTGCGCCGGGTCAGCTCGATGACCTCCTGCGCCGACGCCGTGCGCGCGATCGAGATCGTGCGCACCCGCGGGGTCATAACATCGGCAGCGGTGCGCTCGAAGAAGGACAGCGACCGAGTCGCCATGAGGGCCGTATCGGCGGCCATGGTGCCGACCTCGGCCGAGCGACGGATGAGACTGGCGAGTTCCTGCGGGGTGCGCGCGCCCGACAACTCCTCCTGAGGCTCGATGCCGATGCCGCGCAAGAAGCCATTGGCCGAACCGTTGAGGGTCGCGATGAGCGGCTTGGCGATGATCGAGAAGACCCGCACCGGCCCGGCGACGACCTTGCCGACCTCGAGAGGGGCCGAAATGCCGAGGAACTGCGGGAGCAACTCCCCGAACACCATCGAGAAAAGCGTCACGAGCACGAGTGCCGCCGTCGTCGCGGTCGGCTCCACCCAGGCGGCGGGCAGGACAGCCGCCAACGGGCTGGTGAGCAACAGCCCCAGCGAGGGCTGGGCGAGATAGCCGACCAGCAACGTCGTGAGCGTGATCCCCACCTGCGCAGCCGAGAGCTGAGTGGAAAGCGCTCGGAGAGAACGCAATACGCTGCCCGCACGGGCGTCGCCGGCATCCAGGGCCCGCTGCACCGTCGGCCGGTCGAGGGCCACCAGCGAGAACTCCGTCGCGACGAAGACCGCGGTGCCGACCGTCAGGACGACCGCAGCGAGCAGGAGCAGCCACTCCACCATCAGCGGCCCTCCGTCGCGTGTCTGTTGGGTTCGGTCGGGTTCGGTCGGGGCTGGCCATTGGTCGCCCCGCGACACGATAACGGGCCCGGGCGACTGGGGCGTGTCCCTGAGCGCACCCTGAAACCACCCCGGTATGCCGGGCCCACGCCGAGCGAGCGTGCCCCGGCGGTGGTTGCATGGGACCTATGCCCGCTACCCACATCGGTTCTCTCCCATGACCGCCACTGCAGTTACGCCATCGACGGCCCCGAGCGCCGGCGTCGTCCTCGAGGTCACCGACCTCACCAAGGTCTTCGGCCAGTTGGCAGCCGTCGATCACCTCACCTTCACGGTTCAGCCCGCCCGGGTCACCGGCTTCCTCGGCCCGAACGGTGCCGGCAAGACCACGACGATGCGCATGCTGCTCGGGCTGGTCGCCCCGACCTCGGGCACCGCACTCATCGGGGGTCATCGTTACCGCGACCTGCCCAACCCGATGCGCGTCGTCGGATCGGCTCTGGAAGCCACGAACTTCCACCCCGGCCGCAGCGGACGCGACCACCTGCGGGTCCTGGCCGATGCCTCGGGCATCCCGACTCGCCGGGTCGACGAGATGCTCGACCTCGTCGGCATCCCGGCAGCCGCCCGGCAGCGCGCCGGCGGCTACTCCATGGGGATGCGCCAGCGGCTCGGGCTGGCCGCCGCTTTGCTCGGGGACCCTGCCGTCCTCATGCTCGACGAGCCGGCCAACGGCCTGGACCCCGAGGGAATCCGCTGGTTGCGTTCGTTCCTGCGTCACCTCGCCCACCAGGGCAAGACCATCCTCGTGTCCAGCCACATGCTCGCTGAGGCCGACCAGATCGTCGACGACGTCGTCATCATCGCCAACGGCCGCAGTGTGGCTCAGGGCTCGATGGCCGAGCTGCGCGGCGAACCCACGGTGTTCGCACGGTCTTCGGACAACGCCGCTCTGGCCAGCGCCTTGACCGCCCGCGGTGTCCTGAGCACGGCATCCGATGGTGGGCTGATCGCCCGCACCGCCGACCCAGCGCGGGTCGGCGACATCGCCTTGGCCGCGGGGCTACCGATCCACGAGTTGCACCCGTTGGCCTCCGACCTCGAGGACCTGTTTTTCCGGCTCACCGACACCCCCGAGAACCGCAACCGCAACCTCGGCGGCGACATGGGGGCCGGCACCGGGCCTGGCGGGCCGCCCCCCTGGCAGCCACCGCCGCCGAACGCCGGCCCTCAGCCCCAGCCCATGCTGCCCGTTGTCAGCCCGGAAGCCGGTGACCCCCGATGACCGCCGCCATCACCTCGGAGTTCCGCAAGTTCTTCACCACCCGACTGTGGTGGGGCATGGCGATCGGGGTCTTCCTTGCCGGGGCGGCATTTGCGGCCCTCTTCGCCCTGCTCGACCCCACCCCCGAGATGACCGGCGGGGTCGATGTCCCCAACTTGAGCAATGTCAGCCGGGTCAGCTCGGTCTACACGGGGGGCCTGAGCGTGTCCTACCTGCTCACCCTGTCGATCGGCATCATGACGATCGGTAGCGAATATCGGCACAAGACCATCACCAGCACCTTCCTGGCCACCCCCCGCCGGGTCAAGGTCATGGTCGCCAAGGTCGTCTCCCTGATCGGCATCGGCGCGTTCTACGGCATCGTCAGCCTGGTCGGGGCGGTGGGCGTCGGCGCGAGCATCATCGCCGCCCGCGGGTTCTCGCCCTTCCCGAGTTCGTCGATCTGGCGCACGTTGGCGCTGAGTCTGCTCGTCCTGGCGGTGTGGGCCCTCATCGGTCTGGGTGCCGGCATTCTCATCCCCAACCAGGTGGCCGCGCTGCTCATCTCGATCGGGCTGGCCTGGATCATCGAACCCCTCGTTGGCTTCCTCATCGGCGCGCAGAGCTGGGGCAAGGGCATCGCGCCCTACTTCCCGTCGAATCTCACGACAGCGGTGCTGGACACCGGCTCGGCGGCAGGCAGCACCTTCACCCCGCTGGCCTGGTGGGCAGCGGCGCTCGTGCTGACCGGGTACGCCGCGGTGATGACCCTGATCGGCTCCGTCCTCACCGTGCGGCGCGACGTGAGCTGACCGGCATGCCGATCACACAGGTGCGGTATGCCGGGCAGCGACAGCGCGGCGGCCCACCCAGGTGAGTCAGAGACCACAACGCCCCCGGCCCTGCGGCCGGGGGCGTTGTGGTCTCACACACGCGCGGGACGCGTTCGCCCGGAAGGGGCCACGGGCTAGGCTGGGGCGAGCCGACAGACCAGCTGGTCTGTCGTGCGCTGCCCTGATGCGCGGCAGCGATGACCAGTGTTGTCCACGTCAACGTCGACGAACGAAAGAGGCGAGGCACGAGTGCCTGACCAGGCCAAGACCGGCAACCCGATGGGGGCTTTCGGGCCTAACGAGTGGCTCGTCGACGAGCTCTACGAGCAATATCTGCACGACCGCAACTCGGTCGACCAGGCGTGGTGGGAGTTCTTCGCCGACTACAAGGCCAAGTACGGCGCCAGCGCTGCGCGGCCGTCTGCCGCGGCCGCCCCGGCTCCTGCGCCGGCTGCCCCCGCCGCCGCGCCAGCTGCCCCGGCTCCTGCGCCGGCTGCTCCCGCACCGGCCCAGCCCGTCGCGGCTGCACCCCCGAGGACCGCTGTACCCGCCCCGACCCCTGTCACCGCGGCTCCCGCCGAGCCGGCAGTGCGTCCGGCTGCGAAGCCCGGTGCCCCGGCGCTGGCCCCGACCCCCCGTGACATTCCCGCTCCCGCCGCGCCGCCGCCTCCGAGCGAGAGCCAGACCCGCCCACTGCGCGGCCCTGCTGCGCGGGTCGTCGCCAACATGCAGGCATCCCTCGACGTGCCGACCGCCACGTCGGTCCGCTCGGTGCCGGCGAAGCTGCTCATCGACAACCGAGTCGTCATCAACAACCATCTGGCCCGCTCGCGCGGCGGCAAGGTGTCCTTCACGCACATCATCGGCTACGCCCTGGTCAAGGCCCTGGGCATCCTGCCGGCGATGAACCAGTCCTACGCCGAACTCGACGGCAAGCCGCTCGTCGTCGAGCCGGCTCACGTCAACCTCGGCCTCGCGATCGATCTGGCCAAGCCCGACGGCACTCGCCAGTTGCTCGTCCCCTCGATCAAGTCCGCCGAGACGATGGACTTCGTGGCCTTCTGGACGGCATACGAGGAGATGGTCAAGAAGGCGCGCAACGGCAAGCTCGCCGTCGAGGACTTCGCC
>Ga0208564_1002253_pt1 | contig 15437 bp, 16 predicted proteins | sample AD_UKC073_MetaG_FD_184439 | JGI IMG/M metagenome (GOLD analysis project Ga0208564, IMG submission 184439) | Active sludge microbial communities of municipal wastewater-treating anaerobic digesters from USA - AD_UKC073_MetaG (SPAdes) (version 2) | ecosystem: Engineered > Bioreactor > Anaerobic >... | reverse complement strand
AGCCGTACCTCCACCGCAGCCCCGCTTTGGTGAGCCGCGGCGGTTGTGCCTTCTTGCCCACGGAGGATGTTAGACAGGGTGTTGTTGCTTGTGTTCTTCGCCCCAACCTCGATTATTTCATCATCGATGGAGCACCGGAAAGGCACATCCGGCAAGGCGGCGGCATTTGCCACGCTTGCCGTTGTTGCCCCTGCCGTCATGTTTGCGGTTAGGGTGGTGGAGCAGTTGTTTTTTAGATTAAGCCTTGGCATTTACATCAACTCCCTTTGCCGTGTTTTACGATGCCGCGGCAATAACCGCTTCCACCTTGATGTCCACCGTAGTATCATTTACGGGGTCTACTTCGTCATCAGTTGCTTTTGCCTTAACATAGAATAGCTTATTCGTTGACCCTACCTCGGTAGATATAGTAATACCGCTACCATACGTCTGCCATGTCGTGCCGTCTGTCGATAATGCCCATTTTTCCTTCGTTGTGCCAACGGGGGTTATGGTGATATTGCCTATGGTTTTGTAGCCTGTGTCACACCGTATCGCCAATGGTATAGCGGAGCTTTCTTCGTTATTTGTGGCGTTAAGTGGGCCTATCTCGACTGGTGTTAGCCCCGTCCCCTCGGACACAAGCACACCGTCTGTCCCGCCCTCTGTGGGGTTGTTTTTGTAGATGTGGTAATGGTTTGCCATAATAAATCACACTCCTTACTACTGTGAATAAAACAGATATTTTGTACGAAAAACTCTGAAACTCTGCACGACTAAAGTCGGCAGGTTCTAATGTACTTACTAACTTCTTATATAGACCAAAATCTATATACACTAATTAATTTCCATTAGACTTTTACTATCAAAGACTGCAACCAATCCATTAGCGATAGCATAAGGCTCGTTTCAAAACCCTTTTATTTAAATTACATTTTTAAGTGTCAAGTATCTAATTAAGCCTTCATCCCAGTGACTGAAGTCATGGGCTTTCGGTTAAGTCTTTGTAAAAAAAATAAATGAATATATTGATTTAGCAATATTGTTCATTTATTTTAGATAAAAAAGGGACGGAAAGCCCATCCCATATATTTATATTGTATTTTTATGCAGATAGCGGAATACGAAGGTATTTTCCAACGACCGTAGAAGTTGTTGGTTTAGCAATCTTTAATTTCAAATTCTGTGTAGACGCTTGTTTTTCGGAAGATGTATTAATTTGGAAACTACCATTTGGAAGTGCATTAGTAAATTGATACTGAATCTCATATTGATTAGCTTCATTTTCATCAGTTTCAAATGTAGACAATACTAAAGTTACACCTTTTGCAAATTTATCTGATTCAAAAGTTAATACTTGTGTTGTTTCTGGAGTATTATATTTATACGTTCTTACTTCATATTTTTCCCCTACTTCTCCATCAATAATTGTAACCTCTTTCCCAGTAATTGTATAGTCCGTAGTTACAATAAGTTCTTTACCGTTTTCATCAAAAATCGTTAATCCACTCTCTGACACTAATGGAGTGTTATCTAAACTAAAACCTATAGCTGTTCCAAAGTCTACGCAAGTATACCATTTAGGCATTGCATACGCAACATCCGCCCCCGTAGTTATACTTGTACCAAGCTGTTTTGCAATCCATTCGGGATTCCATTCAACATCTGTTAAATCAACATTAATGTCACGCTGAACGTGAAGAGTAGCTTGAAGTGCATTACCTTTACCGGCTCTAACTTCTACCTCAGATACGGCAACGTCAATATTAGCACTCTGTAAAGTAGTAGAACCAGCAACAGAGCCGTCTATATTATCAATCATTACCGCATCAAATACATCACATACTAATTTTTTACCCACGTTATTACCTCCTTTTAAAATTATGGTCAAATGTGTACATACACGTGTATTTATGCACACAACCAATATATTTTGTGAAATCTCCATAATAATTTTAGAGATTTAATACCATATCTTTTTAATATTTGTCCATCTAATGTTGTGATATTACATTGTTTCTTTTCTGGATACAATGCGGTTATCCATCCAACATATGTTTCTCCATTTTTCTTTGTGTATTTTACTAAATCTCTGTGCTTAAAACCTTTAACTTCACTGTGTTTTGCTTTACTTTTTCTTCTCATTGGTCTTATTGCCCATTCTTTAATATCACAATTATCTGGTTTTAATCCAGTAATTACAATGGCATCATTAGAATGCGATTTTTCAATGTCCCAATCAATTCTTTTATTTACAGTTTCACTTCCAATTGTTAAGCTTAATGGAGCAATATTATTTAATTCTTGTCTTAAATATGTTTTGCCTTGCATTACATGTTGTGCATCAGAGAAATTAATATTTTTACCTTTTATCATTTCTTGGTATTTTTTAATAAATTCTTCTTCTTTTCCTTTTGTTTTATCATGGCAATTACTACACAAAGTAATTAAATTGTATATTGAATCATTTCCACTTAATCTGCGTGGAATTATATGATGAGCCTCTAATATACAATCACGTTTTCCACATTCCTGACAAATATATTTATCACGCATTAATGTTGCTATTCTCAAATTTTCATCTAATCTATTGCTTTTTTGATATTGCCATTTATATAATTTTCCATCTTGTAATGCACGTATATTAATTTGCACATCCTCAAGAATTATTTTATTAATCTTGCACAATTTGTTTAGTCTATTAATAACTCTTAAAATTGCATCTTTCTTTTGCCTAATAGTTGGAGCAATTCTGCCTATACATTTAGACGAAGCACGATTATCAAACCTAACTTTTCTATATCGTTTATGTTGTCTATGATATCGTCTATAACCACGCCTTACCTCCATCAAATGTTTTACATCTTGTCTTTGTTCTATAGTGCCTTTAAATACTACTTTGTTTTTTGTTTTACATTTTTGAACAATAGCTATTCCAACATGTTTTGAACCATCATCAATACCAACAATAAATTCAGATTCATCTTCTTCATCTTTAACTTCTTTTTTTAGTTGAATAACCATAGGATATTTGCTTACTAATGTTGCTTTTTGCTTTCTAATTAAATACCAACCCTTATTAGTTTTAGTAGGACTTAATTGTTTACCATTGCAATCTAATACAAAACAATATTCGGTCATTTCTGACCAACCTCACTTTCGTAGAATTTTCCTTCTTGCCTATGACAATAGATAGTATATATATTTTTGGTGTTTGACTTCAGGACATTAGAAGTCGGTCATCCTCAATATTCATAGAGCTTCAGACTGAAGGTTACATCCGAAGGTATGTCTTTAACTATTCTATAATCGTAGTTCATCCTGCAATATACTTTCATATAATGCAGTCACTTAGGCTTGAAACCAATTAATAATCCACAAACATTAGGCTATGTGTCCACTAATGTCTATGTTTGTCTATAATACAGACAATTGTTAATTAGTCCTTATTTTCCTATTGCTTTATTTAAACCATCTAATTTGTCTGCACTTACAAACAAATCATCATATGGATTGTGATATAAATCTAAACTTTCTGCGAAATCTTGTAATTTCAAATCTTTTGCACCAGCACATAAAAAATGAACACTAGCATCGTATTCAACTATTTTTCTCAATCTATAAAAATCAGAATAAAGCTGATAAATTGTGTAATATTGCAAGTCACTATAATGCTTTCCACAAGAAACCGAAACAGTAGTAACTATATCCTCAAGAGTAATCTTAGGTGCTGTTTTTTGTTTTGCTTTCAATGCTTTTTCTGCCCATTTTCTCATGCGATCTGTTTTATATATTTTTTGTTCAAAAAGCAAATTCTGTTTCATAATTGTAGTTCTTACAGCATCATAATTATCTACATTAATATAATTTTTCTTAACTACGCCATCTTCTTCATATTCACACTCAAACCAAGCATTATCATCTGATTCTACAAATTTAAAATCTTTACGGGCGACTAAAGAAAATAATTTTTCAAATTCCTTAATTAATTCTCTTTCATTTTTAAAGCCCAAATGTTCCGCAGACATAAATATTAAAAATAATAATGGATATGGATTTTTTTCAAAATGATTTTTCGATATATATAAGATACTTGAACATTGTTCAAATGCTTCATAATCAATTAATCTAATTGGGAAAATATCTCCAGCTTTATCTATATAATCAGGTTCAGCAAAAATATATTTCAAAGACAAAGCTACCTCAAACCTTTCATAGCTGAACTTTTTATTTTTATTAAAGCAGACAAGCAACCATAATTGCTTTTCTCTACTCTAAAACATCTAAAATCAGTAATTTTGGCTTCTTTAATTCCTGCAACTTTTTGTTGGTCAATTAATTGAGAAATCTCATCCATTATCCTAAACGGACGAATCAAACCTTGCCCATGTAATAACCATTTTGAGATAGGAATTAATATATCTAGTTCAAATGTGATGTTGCTGATGACATCTGAACGCAAATCACCAACGGCGGGATAGAAATACATTTTGATTTTTTCCTCTGTTTCAATTTCACCATCAAACATAGTTAATACAATGTGACCAGTTTCTATTAAGTTAGATTCCACGTCTGGTTGAGATAATGGGTCATTACCAAGATAATAAATATATTTTTTTATATTTTGATTATCTAGTATTAAACCAAGCAATTTGGTAAAATTATTTTCAATAAATGCAAATTTACGGCTTGTCTCCACTTATCACGCACCCCCTACCACAAAGCACTTGGCTTACTAGGAGTTGGAGTTGGTTCTTCTGTATCGTCTTCAATAATTTTAACCGCACTTTCTCCCACGTGATACTCAAATTTTATCACCAAGATTCCAGGTTCAATTGCATCGTTTATATCGACTACCTTCCAGTTTTGCAATCCTATTTTATAAACATCATTGCGCTCTACCAATTGGTTTATTTCATTATTTGAAATTCTACCCACAATAACAGTTGAAGGAATATTAGTAAATTTGTTTTCTTCAACTCCCAATTGATACAACCTCACGCCAGACTCTATACAAATAGGAACTTCATATAAAATATTATTTCTGTTTAATGTTATAGTAAACGCACACTCGTAAACTGTTCCACTTTGATATACGGGATTTGTCTTATCTACCTCAATACATAGCCACTTTTTATTATCAAAACTTAAAATATCTCCAGCATTTAATTCTTCATCTGGCATCATTAATATATTTTTAATGTATGGATATTTTCCACTGTTTACCTGCACATATGTACTAATATTTGAATCATTAATAAATGTTTCTTTGCAAGATGGACTGTTTTGAAAATTGTCCATTATATTGCTTTTCATTGCATTAATTTCCATATCTTTGGTATTAGTGCCGTTTATATATATTTTCTTTTCATATAAAGTCCAATTCGCCACAAATCCATCTCCTTTCTAAAATATTAATACAAAGCAGGGTTAAACCTCTTCCACTCAACGTCATCTTTATTCCCCGCCGCTGTACACCAATAGTAGTGCGGACTTACATAAATAATACTGTTTACTTCCATACAGGGTGTACCGTATTGCCCTCCACTAAGTTTTGTTAAACCATCGTCAAAAGAAGCTCCAGCAGTAGTTGTTTCTATTCCTACGGCATTACCATCAGTGCCTACAGATTTATATAAAATTGTGCAAGTATCTTTTTCCGTATCGTCCACCGCAGTTACAATAGCTGAATTTGCATTAATCGCCTTTGTGAGTTCCTGAATCGCTTTATCTGCCGTGAGTGTTTCGCCAACTACCACAGCAATATTCCCTGCTGTTACATTCGCGGCTTCTTCAACAAATTCATAATTCTCATCACCAATAGTAACTACTTCACCTGCTGTTATTCCAGCAGTAAAAGATAATGTTGCTGAAGCATACTTCGGATTCTGAGGCGCGGCATCACTAAACCACTTCTGCTTTAGATATAGCTCTTTATATTCCAAGATTTAATTTCCCCCTTTCTTAACTTCCTGAAACTCTGCACGACTAAAGTCGGCAGGTTCTAATGTACTTACTAACTTCTGTACCAACCCGGAAGTATAGTACCACTAATTAGTTTCCATTAGACTTTCACTATCAATTGTTCCTATGAACAAATTAACGATAGTACAAGGCTCGTTTCAAAACCCTTTTATTTAAATTACATTTTTAAGTGTCAAGTATCTAATTAAGCTTTCATCCCAGTGACTGAAGTCATGGGCTTTCGGATAAGACTTTGTAATTATATACCGAATATTGCATAATCATTGATGTTATTTCTTTTTCTAATTCCTGTGCTAATACAGTCAATCTTAATAAATGTTCCGCTTGGGATGTGAATTTCCAATCTTTGGTAGATAATCTTTGTTTTAATAAATTTAAATTATATATTTTATCATTCAACCAATACTTCCGCATTATAGTTGCTAATATTAACTTTTCTTCATCGGTTAAATCAACATTAAACTCACCAAAAGTTTCATCTCTATCATTTAAATCAGACTTACAACACTTAAACCTAGAAATAGCTTTTCTTCTCAAATTATTCAATATTTCTATTCTCTCATCTTCCGCATATTGCAAGATTGTATCATCCTGAATATCACTTAAAAACATATCGTCAATTTCAGAAAAGGGTGTACCCAATCGTATCACCCCCTTTATTTTATAAGTATGTCTAAATCAATATCCAATTTTTCTTCAATATAATTTTTAATTTTAATAGAATCCAATTCACCATTCTTGAGCATTTCAGCCGCTTGTTTTGCAACTGTTTCCTTTATTGCTTTAGGTAGATTATCAAATTTTCTTTTGAAAGATTCAAAGTTCAAACTTAAAATATCCTTAGTGTTATCTACTTCAAGAAGTCCCCTGTAATATTGATAAACATTAGCATATTTTAATATTTCAACTTCATCGTCTTCTACAATCCTAATCCACGGTTCGGTTACAAACCTTCTATCAGAATTTCGCAAATTGATAAATTCACCTAATTCCATGTAGTTTATATCGCCAGTTTTATCCCATTCAATCGTATAACCAATTTGACGCTTACTCTTGTAAATTAATTTACTTTGAGAAATATTCTTCACACAAATCATACGATTCAAGTCAGGTTTCCACGGCTCTTTTGTCTCCACTGGTTTTGAAACAACTTGCTCAATTTCATCAACTTGTTTTATTTCATCAACTTGCTCAATTTCATCAATTTGCTCAATTTTATCAACTTGTTTTATTTCATTAACTTTCTTTTTCCCAAAATTAGGATTCCCTCTTCCAGCCATAAACCAATCCCCTTTATTGTATAAATTTAATAGGGGAGACTAGCTCCCCACACATTAAGCAGAAATCTGATATTTCCCATACAGGTCAGTAATTACTACACCAGTACCATATTTAGTAGCGGAGAAGTAATCTTGAGTAAGATCAGCATTATTAAGCTCGTTACCTTGCAGGATTCTCACTTCACCTTCCGTTACAAATTTAACGGGTTTTTCGTCAGTCGTGACTACATAAATGTCATTCTCAGACAGTTTGAAGTTGTAAGTTCCAGCAGTATGAACTTGTTTAATTCTAACCATCGGAGTACCGTTGAACGAACCAAAGTAGCCCATCTTATAAATATCTTCTTGAGCAGTAGGCGAAACGATTGCCGTAGTAACCTTCCGTAATGCTTTTCTAGTACCAGCAATGATAGCTTGTTTACCAGAAGCGGCTTCAACGTGTTCAACGAGGTCAAGCAATGCATCTTCGTCAAACGAACCACTAGTAGTAAATCCAGTAGGCAGACTATCAAATGAGCCAATAAAAGCGTCATATACATCATCATTAATCTTTAATCTGAATGCTTCTTCCAGTTTCTCGATCATTTCGCCAAAATCTACACGACCAGAAAGCAAAAGAGATAGATGTTCATAAATCTTAATACCTTTCCAAGAGGTAGTAATACTAACTTCTGTTCCCCTGTCTATTCTCTGCCGTCTTAAAGCACTTGTGCCGTCTGCAATTTCAGATACGACAAGATTTGTTCTATCAGGGATATAAAAGCTATTCTTATCTCCCAATGCTAAGTTCTTATACTCAACAAATTGCTGGAAGAAATTATCATCAGGCAATCCTTCAAGAACAGTATTCTCTAAAATTTCTTCGATAATTTCAAACATCTCTACTTTATTTCTACGGAAAGATTTGAAATCTAATTTAGTACCACCATTAATTTCAATAAGGGCATTCCGCAAAACATCAGAAGCATCACTTGTAGAATAATTCTGATGGTTAAATCTATTCCTATAAATATCTTTTGCTAGTTGTACTAATTTTACTTTATCACTCATCTTATTTATCACTCCTTTATATTATAATTTTGTATTAGTGAACTTTAACCATTTCGATTACGTTCAAATATGTGTCTTTCTTATATAATTCTCTAGCTATAATTTTGCCATAGAAAACTTCATTTTTATCAATTGAAGCTACTTCTGTCCATTTAGTACCTGTATCAGAAGGTGTTACATAAGAACCTACGGCTGGAATATCATCTGTATCATCAATAGGTGTAATGCATTCATCAGAAATACTAATGGCATCTCCCACTTCAAGTTTAAGCAAAGTAATGTTTGCACCAGCTTCGTTTACGAATTGGTCTAATGCACCACCAGCAGTTGACTCCTCGCTGTAAATTAATTCAGGACTTGCGACCACATATAAATCAGAAGCAGTCACAGCCCCAGGCGCAACAACCTTCCAAACTTCTCTTTCCCCATCAACAAGGCTGTCTAACTTAACTAAGTTACCGTTCTCAATTTGAGTAGCGGTTGTTCCGACATAATACCTCCCACTTTTAATAGCACCAGTTTTTGTAGCCATCACTCTGTCAGTACGAATAACGCCATATTTTGCCATATTTCAAATTCCTCCTTTAATTTTCAATAATTATTTTTTGTTTTTATATTTTTCAAACAAATCATCATATTTACCAACTGATTCTTCGTTCTTCTTAGAAAACCCAAGTTTCACTTTATCATTCTTACTAGACTTCTCTGAAAATTTGAAACTAACATTATTTTTGACAATAATAAAAGCAATCTCTTTTTCAAGTTGCTCTAAGGTAAATTCAGATGCTTTTTGTTTTAATAATTCAAACTCTTCAATGCCTTCTAGTTCTATAAACCTTGAGAAAATTTCTTCTTCTGCTTGCTTGCGTTCTTCGGCTAGTTTGATAGATTTGAATTCTTTGAGTGAAACTACTTCTGCTTCAAGTTGAGAATAATTACTTCTCATTTTATCAAGGGCTTCTTTTTCTTCTTTTGTTAATCTCTCTTGGAAAAGTTGAATTCTTTCACCTTCAAAAGATACATTATCTCCGTCCTTCTTGTAGGCTTGACGATATATTTTTGTTCCATCCCAATTTTCATATTCAAATTTGTCATCGTAAACTCTGTCAATGAAATACCATTCATTATCTTCCGATTCAATAGGAGATAATAATTGATATAATGCGTATCTTATTTCTTCGTGTGAAAGTTCAAATGATTTTACAAATTTTTCTGGTTTCTTGTTTTCATCAGAATTGCTTTCTTTGCTATACAATTCTTCTAATTTAGATTTAATGTCTTCAAAAGATAATCCTTCAACACTAAAAGGCATATTATCTTGTGTTAGATTGTATTCTTTAAGCAATTCAACTACTTTTTCATCCACGCCACTACCTCCTTTTTCGTTTGTTTTTATATTATAATTTGCAAGAGCTTCTTTTAACTCTTCCATCATTATAATCAACTTTTCTTTTGAATCTTCACTGAAAGTTTCAGTTGTGGCTAAAGCATTTTCCATTCCAGTACCATAATTTTTATTTAAGAAAGTAATGCCTTTATATCTATAATCGGTAATATTAAACACTTTCTCTTTTGCATCATAGGAATATCCATCCACTAAGATTTCCATTGATAATTTAATATCTTTATCTCTTTCAATAATGTCTTGGGCATAATTGGAATAATCTTTCCATACATATGCATCGCAATAAGTATAATTTTTCCCATTAAACTCTTTAATTTCATGATTGCAATTTTCTGGTACTACTCCAATAGGAGTTTCTTTATAAATAATCCTATATTCGCCTTCTTTAGTTTTATCTTCTTCAATATCAAAATCATGCCCCCCGAATTGTGGATTACCATCTTCATCAAAAATCACATTAGCTAATATAGGAATATTTTTTATTGAATCCTTAGCTTCTTCCATACCTTCTACTTTAAAAAAAGATTTATTGGGATTGACACCATCATGACATACTCTCAAACGCATTTTTATAAATTTTTCAGAATCAAAAGAATCATCAATTTCATATGTAGTAGCAAGGGACAGATATTTAAGGTCTTCTATGTCCAAATAATTCACCACCTTTCTTAAATGAATAATGTGTTACTAAACATAAATTGATTTCTATCTAATTGGTTAAAGTCAAAAGTTAATTTAGCATTATTTTCAAATATTGATAAATTATCATTTTCGCTAATTAATTTAAACCCACTTTGTATTAATTTATTTTTCAATTCAGGACTAAAACAATGTATGAATTTCACAAAATTATCCCCCCAAATCTATTTCCTATTATCAGGATTATTATCATCTCTCTCAATAGTTCCCTCTGAACTTGGCTGTAATTCCCCTTCAGACTTCTTTGGTCTTCCTCCCCCATCTCTACTACTCATTGTATGACTTGATTGTAATGGAATAAAATTATCAGTTATATTAAGCACATCATTCTCCAATATTAATGAATTCATCACATCAGAAGGAGTCATCCCTAAAGATGCACAATACAAAAGTTTGCATGGCACACCTAATGTAGTGGCTTCTTTATATGAATTTATTACTTCATCCCTGTTATATTTAGTAATATCTAAGAAAGTAACTTTAAAATTCACTTTCTTTATTTCATCTTTTAGCTTACGGTTCAACCATCTTTCAAACTGGCGAACAATTTTAAATACCATTGCTTCATCATTAATAATAGCTTTGGTTAATGCCGCACCAGTAGCTTTATCACTATTAAAAATTGTCTTAGGAATACCAGCAGCATTATAAAGAGAATTTTCAGCAAGTGTTACTGTATCTAAATCGCCTTCTTTCTTTTTTAAATTAACTGGCTCGATAGAATCAAATGGCGATAAAACGCTCCCAATTCCTGGATGTAAGTTATTTTGCATTAACTCATAAAATTCAATAGCTTTATCTAAACTAAGAGCAAAAGCATTTTCCTTACTAGTATCTTTCTGATAAGGCATTTTAGCAATTAAAAGTAAATAATTTTCCAATTCCGTCTTTGATAATTGAAGGTCTTTATAATCATATAGAGAATATATTTCTTCAAAAATACCAGCTAGTGGCGGAATAGAATAATCTGTATCAGATATTTTTATACATATAGTTTTCTTAGAATCAAGTTCTTGCCACTTGTATTTTTTAGAACTTTGTTTATATAATTTATATTTTTGCTGAAATTCATCAGAAAATCTTTCTAACTGCTCTGGATTTTTATCAAAGTATTGAAAATTAAAGGAATAATTTAGCGCACCATCCTCAATTGAGCTTATTGCACAATAATCAGGGTCTAATATATCTATAAAATATGAGTTCTTTGTTGAATATTCATATCCATAAACAACATCATCGACCCATGCCCTTGAAAGTAATCTTAAAAATTCATGTTTTATATTCATTATTTCCAATAGATTAATTGTTTCTATGTATTTTTTCAAAACAATATCTTTATTCTTTATACTATAATCAGTCTGATTATACATATTAACCACATAATCAAATGTTGGAATTGTGGCGAAATAATCAATAATCCTTTTGTAATGAGATGAGCTATGTAATAAAAACCTAGATAAATCCCTTAACTTTTTTTCATATCTTAAAGGATTTTCTAACCAATCCATTACATCTGTTTTTTTAAATTTTCTATTAAAAGTTGAGTTTGCTTGTTTATTATCATTTAAATCTCTACGAATTAACTTTGCTAAATTTGCAAACATTAACTTTTCAAAGTCAATCTGTTTATTTTCTTGTTTTTTATTAATTACTATAGTTTCAACTTTAGTCTCTGTCACTTTTTACTTTCTCACCACCTTTACCGTTTCCTTAATTGGGGTTGACGAAATCTAAACATATTTTGTATATTTAAATTATTATTTGTTGGTTTTATTAAATCTCTCTCTAATATGGAAGCAAAATAATTTCCATAAGAACAACTTGTATATCTATCTTTTCTAGCTGTTCCAACTGCTTCTAATTTTATATTTCCACCTACAATACTGTACTCTAAGTTGATAGTTTCATTAACCAATAACTCTGTCTGTATATATGGTTCTATATACCACGTTTTTAAATATACATCCATAGATTCCGAATATTCTTTATTATTTTTAATTAAATATGCTTCAGCTTCATTATCATTGACAAGAAAATTAATCATACCACGTTGCAATTTATCTCTAAAATCAACCGCAATATCACTATTTAATTTAGAACTAGCTAATATAGGATAAATAACTGGGATTGCATTTACACCTAATGTTTTCTCTTTTAATTCTTCAAGTAAATCTTTAGATAAAGATTTATGTTCATACACTGTAAGAGGGGGATATTCAATTCCTCGTTCTTCATCCTTTGTTACAATAGCTAATTGCTCAAATATTGCTATGCCCGTATTTTGAAGATCAAGTACAATATAATCAGATTCAAAATCATAATAAATTTGTTTTATTCTTAATGCTTGTTTCCCTGTATGTTCTCCTTGGTGACTTTCTAAATATACTACTTCTCTTAAAAATCCTTTGGCGGTAGGAATTAACCTAATACAAGAAATAATTGTATTATCATTCACATTTCCTTTTCTAGTCGCTATATCTACTGATACTAATCTAATTTCACCGTCAACTCTTTTTATATTATAAGGATTCTTTTTTTTATCTAATATATCATTTCTTAATGGATAAAACGCCTTCTTTATATTCCTATTCTTCCTAAACATATCTAATTTAAAATAAGAATTACTATTTTCACCAAAAGGAATATTCTCATATTCCTCCATAAAAGTTATTTCATCCATAGTAGCTCGTTCTTTTTGAATTTGCTTTTTAGTTTTTATTCCATGTTTTATTGCTATCAAATAATCAAAAGCAATAAAGCCAGCACTTATCCCTTCTAGCATCATTTTTATAGTAGCTATAGTTTCCTGATACCACCATAACCCCTTATGATAAGCAGAAGAAATTAATATTTGCCTAGGTTCTTCTATTAAATGGCTATATTTTGGATTTTTCAAATATGGTGTCTGTCTAGCATACGCAAAAGGTTTCACTATACTATCAAATTTTTGCTTATCCATTATGCGAAATTCTTCACCAATGGTAAAGGTGCTTCTCTCGCCTCTCCCTGTTTCGCTACAAGCAACAACTTTTATAGTAGTTCCATTCTGCAAAACACACACGCATTTATTTTGCGAATCTGTATATTCTTTTATTTCTCTAGCTATATTAGAATGGTCATCTCTCAAACGAGCAATTTTCCCAAAAATTATAGCGGCCTGTTTTTGAGTAGATGCTACCACTACAATTTCACTATTAGGATATAAAACTCCCCTAGCTAATGCAAATAATGCAATAAGCCAAGATTTAGCACTTGCTCTACTAGCAATAGTTATAAATGTTTCAGAAATACTCATAAAATACAACCATAAGATTTGATACAAATATAACTGTACTCCAAAATAATGCTGAACAAACCTATGGATGTTTCTTCGATAATATGTAGTCCAGTCTATAATGTTTTTTTTCCATTTTTCTGTTATTTTTTTTTCTTTTATCATTACTTTGGGAGCTTTTGATTGGTCTGCATGACCAGCATACTTACGAAAATTATTTTCAAATTTACTGTAACTACCCATTGTCAACATCCTCATTTACGTCATCTACTAACTGGGCATCTATATTATCATTTACTTGAAAATCTCTATTGCCAGTGATAAAATTTCTTATAGGTCTCACAATATAATTTTGAATATACGGTATAAAGCCATCCATGTCTTTATATTTTTCTTGTTGGTCGTGCCATTCCGCAGGTGTAAATTGTTCTATTTCTTTAACCCAAACACCAAAAGTATCAAGAGATTTGCCCGCACTTGCAATATTAGCTTTAGCTGGATCAACGGAAGCTGTTTTCATTAAATCTTGCAGTTCTTTTAATAAACCACCAACAGACTTTCCTTCTTCTCTAGTTTTGCGAATCTCCAATACTTTGACACATATTTCTTTTAAAAGAGTTATTTCCGCTTGATTATCACACTTATGAGTTTGTTTCCAGTTGGATAATTCTTTTTCTAAAAATACATAATCATCAAAAGTAAATCCTCTTCCCCAAAACAAAACCAATTCATCATCAATATCCCCTTTATCTTCAACTTCTTCAAATAAAGTTAAATCATCACTATCTTTATATCTAAATGAATCAATCCCTGCATTATTTTTCCCAGTAGAGCCTAATTTACTTTTATAATATCCAAAAACAGCATTAGCTTTTTTACCTTTACTAATTAAATTTTCAATATGAGATTGTGTTTGTCTTAATGCTTCTTGATTAAAACAAATATCTAAATCCCTACAAGTGTATTTTAGTGCTATTTCCACATTATTGTATATTGTGAAGTAATGACTATATAAATCTGCACAACAATCTTTGCACACACTAAGGAATCCATTAGTATCAATCATGGGATTTGTAGTTTCATAAAAATTAGATAATGCTTTTGATTTTTGACATTTTCTACAGTATCCATCTCCAGATACCACTTTTGGTTTTCTGGTTTTTTTAACTAACTTTGGCATCTGGTTAATTCACTTCCTTTACATTGAAATTTTCAGCACACAAAAATACCTACCGCCAAATACGATAGGCACTATCTATGCTGAAATTATATATGACCCCGTTATTCTCGGAGGACAAACATACTATCTTTCCACTAATTTTTTCACTTAATCACAGTGTTAATTACATTAGTAATCCCTAAATCCTTATTGATAATGAACGCCTGATTTTTCTTGTCTGACTGAACATACCCATTATTATTACTCCATCTTGACCAACCAGAAATAGTAGGGAGTCTCATTATCTCCAAATAACCCTGTTTATCATAAATCATTTGCTGGTGTAAATGAGCCAACATCCATATCATATGATTACAGTCACTCCATTTATTTTTAGCTTCCGAAGTGAATATTTTCAATGCATCTTTAACTTTAATATCATGCGAAAATCCTAATAATGTTTTACCATATTTATAATATTTTCTCGGTAGGGGAGAACTATCTACCTTGACATTCTTATCATTCCTAAACCACGCATTGACTATCTGCATAATACCATACATAGTGTGTAAATCATGATTGGAAGGCACATATAGCACATCCACA